>Ga0187863_10000270_pt1 | contig 45690 bp, 30 predicted proteins | sample June2016WEW_11_1_FD_132975 | JGI IMG/M metagenome (GOLD analysis project Ga0187863, IMG submission 132975) | Peatland microbial communities from SPRUCE experiment site at the Marcell Experimental Forest, Minnesota, USA - June2016WEW_11_10 | ecosystem: Environmental > Terrestrial > Soil >...
AGAGTATGGCCAGCGACGCGACAAACATGAGCCAACCCTGGAATTCGTGAAAAAAGCCTTGTGCTTTATCCGGATCCCAATATTGGACCAGCAAACCGGTGATGACGACGCGCAGGCTGTTGACGGCAACCGCGATGGGGAGTGAGGCGAGCGCCAACACGACTCGTACGGCGTTGTTGCGCTCCAAAAGATAGCCGTAGATCACCGCGAGCGTTGCCAGCGACATCAGCGAACGAATTCCGCTACACGCTTCAGCGACCTCTAAGGGCATGGCCGCAAGGTAGATTATGTTGCCCTCTCGCAGGACTGGCACGCTTAACCATTGCAATACGGTGCTGGCTACTTTCGAGGCCAGCAGCTGCAGCGGGAACGTGATTTGGTTTAAAACGATGGCTGGGAGGGGAATCATCAGTACTAGGAAGGCCCAGGGAAACAGAAGGGCACGAAAGAAACCCCAACCGAGAAGCAAGACGATCAGACCAGCCAGCACGATCATCAAGGAAATGCGGGAAAGGAAAAGCTCCGCGCCCATCTGACCCAGAACCAGTACGCCCAATCCAAATCCCAAGAATGGCAGACCCCACCAGGACGGCCGCGGGACAATGCGAACCAATCTGCTCCGCCCCTGCCAAACGACAAAAGCGCTGAAGATAGGAACCAAGAAACCATGCGAGAAATCGGGATTTTGCCACCATTCTCCCACCAGATGGATGAGTATGGGGAGGTATGGCCATAGCAGGAGTCCGGCTAGCAGGACGATTTGCCAAAGACGAGGTCGCTCCGGTCCGCCGGGCGGGGTGTGCGCGATGCGCGCAGCTGGGTACTCGGTTTGCAACAGTTGGCTCAATGCAGCTACTTCTATCGTCCGGGGCGAAAGCCAGCATACTAGCATAAGCGAATAGATTAGCCTCCGCAATCAAAAGCACGAATCCAGAAGTAACCGCAGCGATCCGTAGCATCCCAATCTCAATGGCTTCCTAACCAAGAGATGGAAAGTATTACTCCGTCATCGTAGCGACAATCGCAATTGCGGTTACCATTGATTGGGCAAATACTTTCCCTTTTATGACCAAGGATATAGGGTAAGAGTGCCAGCGTGTTCTCCGAAGGACGTTCTTTCATAGTCCTAAGCCATTGAAAATAATTGGTATAGCTGCGGAGGCGCATTGTTCAGAAGAAAATGGAGAATGGTATCCCCCGTGCTTCTGGAGGGTGTTGCTTAGAGTGTGACCTGATGAGTGGTCATCACCCGGAAGAGACCGTAAAATGGAATCGCACTTCCCCCCAGGCTCGGAAAGCATAGAAAACGCTGGGACTCGCTATAGCGAGTTCGTGCCGGGTCTCAGTCCGAGCATGCGAAGTGTGGAAAAAGTGATGCTGGAGGTAGCACAGAGTGAAGTTCCAGTGCTGCTGCTGGCAGAAAATGGAGCGGGAAAGCAGGCCACGGCCCGGCGGATCCACGAGCTTTCGCAGCGTGGAAAGCAGTTGTTTCGATCTTTTTCTTGCGCGGTCTTGGAGTTGGGCAGGTTTGAGGACGCTGCCGCGCCAGAAGGGTTGGGCGGGGAAGGCACGGTTTTTCTGGCGGAGTTGGCGGATTTAAGTGCGAAGGCTCAGGCATGTTTGCTGCAGGCTTTGACCGAAGGAAATTCGAAGAACGGGCGCGCACAAGGCCTGGCGCGGCTGATCTGTGGAAGTGCCAAGGATCTGGAAGCGGAGGTAAAAGCGGGAAAGCTCCGCGAGGATTTGTATTACCGGATCAGTGGAGTGTGCCTGCGGCTTCCGCCGCTGCGTCAGCGGCGGGAAGACATATCGATGCTGGTGCAGCACTTTTTGGAGAAATTTGGACTCGATTTTCAGCGCAAAGTCCCGACGTTAAGTGAAGAGACTCTGCGCCTGTTCGAGGAATATTCCTGGCCGGGGAATGTGCAGGAGCTGGAGAATGCGGCGAAGGCGATTGTCGCGCTGGGAGATGAAACGGTGGCCATGGACGGGTTGCGCGCGATGTTGCGCCGGCCGGACGCGGCAGGTAACGGTAAACGGGTTTCTCTGAAGCAAGCGTCCCGTGCGGCTTCCCGTGAGATGGAGAAAGAGTTGATTCTGCGGGCGCTCACCCATACGCGGTGGAACCGGCGGCGGGCGGCGCAGGAGTTGCAGATCAGTTACAAAGCTTTGTTGTACAAGCTCAAACAGATTGGATGCTCCGAATATCGAGCCTCCTAGCTCATCAGGAGAGTGCATGAAGAAAGTGACAAAGCTCGCCTGGCTGGTCCTGTTAGGGTTCGCAGCCATTGGCATGTGGGCTCAGGATGATAGCGGCCAGAATCCGGCCAAGCCTGGCAAAGCAGCTGTTCCAGAAGCCCAGGGGGCCGCGTCGCAGGTTCCGGCAGAATACGTCATCGGGGCTGATGACACGTTGCACATCTCGGTTTGGAAAGAACCGGATTTAACCGCTACGTTGCCAGTACGACCTGACGGAAAAATTTCCCTGCCGCTGCTGAACGACGTTCCGGCGGCAGGTCTCACTCCCATGCAGTTAAAAGATTCGATTACCGAGAAGCTAAAAAAGTACATTTCCGATCCCCGTGTGACCGTAGTGGTAACGGCGATGAACAGCCGGAGGTTCTTCGTAACCGGCGAAGTGGGGCATTCCGGACCTATGCCGCTGCTGCCCGATATGACCGTGCTGCAGGCTCTTTCCGCCGCGGGGTTTACTCAATTTGCCAATGTGAAGGGGATTTACCTATTGCGCATCGAAAACGGACGGCAGGTGAAGTTGCCATTCAATTACAAGGAAGTTGTGAAGGGAAATCATCCTGAGCAAAACATCATGCTGAAACCAGGCGACACAGTCGTGGTCCCCTGAGGAGTTGAGGAACTGAAATGAGCAAACGCTACACCCGTTGGGCCTTCGTTTTATGGTTGCCGCTGCTTTGTTTTGCTGCGGCTTGGGCCCAGGACAGTTCGCCTCAGCAGCCAGAGGGCAGCATGCCGGACAGCAGTCCGCAGCAGCCCGCGCCTGCCTACGGCCAGGATAACCCGGTGCCCTCGATCGCCGAAAATCCTCCAATCTCGGGTCTGGATTTGCCTAACCTCCAACCGCACGCCGCGCCTTTGAGCTACTTGCAGGCCGGCGCCCATTTCAGCGAGTCCGTGAGTTCCAACGTTCTGAACGCGTTGGGTGGATCGGATACCTCCTCCATCACGGACGGGCTCGGTAGTCTGGATTTGGAGAGGCTCTGGAGCAATTACGATCTATCCCTCGCCTACCTCGGGGGAGTGGGCTATTACAACCGGAGCGGAATCGGCTTCCGGCAAATCGAAGAGCTGGGTCTGAATCAGAAAATCACTTGGAAGCGAGGGGAGTTTGGGATTCGCGACGCTTTTAGTTACCAGCCGGAAGGGACCTTCGGAAGCTCGTATGGCTCAATCGCGACGGCCGGCGCGGGGCTGAATCAGGCCGGATTCAGTGGTGGGACGTCACTGGGAGCGCTCGGTCAGGTCCCCCGTATCATGAACCTCGCGCTGGCGAACGTGGTCGAAAATCTGACGCCGAAATCTTCGCTGACCCTCACCGGGGGGTACGGGTTCGTGCATTTTCTCGAAAATGAACCCGGCACAGGAAACTCTTTCATCGGAAATAGCCAGGTTTCGGCCCTAGCAGGTTACAACCGTATTCTTGGACCACACGATCAGGGCGCTCTGGTGTACATCTATCAGGGATTTCAATTCTCCACCGGGGTTACGTTCCACAGCCACATTATCCAGTTGATGTGGGGGCATCGTATTTCCGGGCGCTTGGATTTTCTGATTGGGGTCGGACCGCAGTTTACGCAACTCAACCACCTGCTTACTCCGGTGAGTATCCCGACCCCCGCGGACACAATCCCCCCCTGCGTGTCGGCAGGCACATTGCAAGATCCGTTCGCTGAGGAATGCCCCACGAACGATCTCCGCATCTCTGCTGCGGGGCGAATGTCGCTGCGTTACCGGTTCCCAAAAGCCAGCATGGCCCTCTCCTACCAGCACCTCCTCACCAGTGGATCGGGCTTCTTCGCGGGAGCGGAAACCGACATCGCCACATTGAGCGTGACCCGTCCCATCACGCGCGTCTGGAACGTTTTTACCGATCTCGGATACTCCCACAGCAACCGGGTTTTACCCTTAACTGCGGCGCAGATCGCCGAGTGCAATGCCTCACAAACAGGAGCCAATCCTGTCCCCTGCCCGGGGGTGAGCGCTAATACTTACCAGTACGGATTTGCCGGTCTGGGCGTGCACAGAATGTTTGGTCGGAATTTTCACGCTTACGCGAGCTATCAGTTCAACGAATTGTCTTTTGACAGCTCCTATTGCGGCGCGGCCGGAGTTTGCAGCCGGATCTCACAACGACATGTAGGAACAATTGGACTGGATTGGACTCCCCGGCCAATTCGGCTTGACTAATTCTGAGGCTGGCCGTCAAAAGCCGGCGGAACGGGTACCGAGAATGATGGAAAACCGTGAATTAACGATGGACGATTATCTGGCGATGTTGCGTCGCCGGATGAAGGTGATTCTAATCCCAGCGCTGCTGGCGCCCTTGGCCGGATTTCTCGTCTCCTATCTTTTCTCCCCAAAGTACACCTCGCAATCTCTGGTTTTGGTGGAGGGCCAGAAGGTACCCGAGGGTATTGTTCAGCCCGTGGTCACCGCCGATTTGACCGAGCGCATCGCAACGCTGCAGCAGCAGGTGCTGAGCCAGAGCCGTTTGCAACCGATGCTTGAACGCTCCGGATTGGCTAGGCCCGGTCAGGACATGGATGACGTAATCGATCACATTCGTCTCAGTATGTCGGTCGAACCTGTACTCACCGACCTGACACAAATTGGCGGTTCGGGTAAGAAGAGGCCTGGCCAAGGTAGCGCAGTCCCTGGTTTCTATGTCAAGTACACGGCGTCTAGCGCCCGCGAGGCGCAGCAAGTTTGCAATGAACTGACTTCGCTTCTGCTGGAAGAGAATCTGAAGTCGCGCGAGGATGTAGCCCGCGGTACGACCGACTTTCTCAGCAAGCAGGTGGACGACAGCAAGCGCAATCTTGACGAACTGGATAGCAAACTTGCTGCGTTCAAGAAGCAGTATATGGGACAGCTCCCCGGCGACGAGGACAATAACCTTAAAATACTGATGGGACTGAACTCGCAGCTGGATGCCAACACTCAGTCGCTAAGCCGCGCTCAGCAGGACAAGGCCTATACGGAATCGCTGCTGGCTCAGCAGATAGCGGCATGGAAGACGTCGCAGTCGGCCAGCAACCCGCAAACCTTGCAGCAGCAACTCTCGCAGCTGCAAATGCAACTCATCGACCTGCAAGCTCGCTATACCGCGGATCATCCGGATGTGATCAAGACTCAGGCCGACATTGCGCAAGTCAAGAGAAAGCTGGACGAGATCAATAGCGCCTCCGATAAGTCAACCAGCACTTCGACGGACAAGGAGTCCGCTTCGGAGCCGCCCGAGATTCGCCAGTTGCGCCTGCAGGTTCATCAATATGAAGACTTGATCGCGCAGGCCACACGGGATCAGAAGAGACAGCAGCAGGAAATTGCTATGTACCAGGGTCGCGTAGCGCTCAGCCCTGCCATCGAAGAACAATACAAACAGCTGGCTCGCGATTACGACAATACCCAGAAGGTGTACCAGGATCTGTTGGCCGACAAGAGCAAGTCTGATATGGCTCTGAAGATGGAGCAGCAGCAGCAGGGAGAACAGATGCATTTGCTGAATCCCGCGAACCTGCCGGATTCACCGAGCTTTCCCAACCGGATGCTCTTCGCCGGCGGGGGATTTGGAGCTGGTTTGGCGTTGGCTCTTGGCCTCGCGTTATGGCTTGAGTTGCGGGACAAGTCCATCCGCACCCAGGCTGACGCCGAGAGTACCCTGGAACTTCCCATGCTGGTGGCCGTGCCCTGGATTGTCGAGGTAGTTCCCGAGAATGGCAATGGGAAAGGGCATTTCTGGAAGCGCACGCCGGAGGAGAAGGAAACCGCCAGGCTATAGGCGAAATCCTTAAACCTAAACAATATGTACAAAGAGTTCTACGGGCTTCGAGCGAATCCGTTTAACGTCAACCCCGATCCGCGTTATCTGTTCCTTACGCGGCATACCGAGGAGGCTCTGGCGTGCCTGACCTACGGCATTCAGAGCCGCAAGGGATTTGTGCTGCTCACCGGCGAAGTGGGAACCGGCAAAACGACGCTCATCAACAAGCTGCTGGAGTGGCTCCGCCTGCAGCAAGTGGCGACAGCATTCATCTTCAACTCGCGCCTGAACACGACCCAGTTTCTCGATTACATGATGGCGGACTTCGGCATTCCCTCTGATTCGAAGGCCAAGAGCCAGATCCTGCTGCGACTCTACAACTGGCTGCTGGATCGTTACCGAGCCGGTGAAACCGCCGTGCTCATCGTGGATGAAGCGCAGAACCTGACTGAAGAAGTGCTGGAAGAAATTCGGATGCTTACCAACCTGGAGACCTTTACGGAGAAATTGCTCCAGATCGTACTGGTGGGCCAGCCTGAACTCGAGCAGAAGCTCAAGCAGCCGCAGTTGCGTCAGTTGCGGCAGCGCTTGACGCTGCGCGCCAAGACGCATGCTCTCACGCTCGAGGAAACCAAAGCTTATATTCAACAGCGCTTGCGGATCGCCGGTTCCAGCGGTCAACAGATTTTCGATCCGGAAGCCGTGGTGGCGATCCACCGCTATTCCAACGGGATTCCGCGTGTTGTCAATCTGCTCTGCGAGCATTGTCTGGTGAGTGCGTTTGTGGATCAGCAGAAGGTGATCGGACCCGCGGTGGTGGAGTTTGTGGCCCGGGATTTTGACCTTGCCGACGGCCCTGCGGGGCGAGCCATGATGACCCCTCCTTCCCCGGCCCCAGGCCAAATTAAGCTCGATTTAGTGGATACCTTGCGGTCGCTAGCCAACATAGCCGATCGGTTGCGCGATGACCAGAAGGACCTCCCCAAGGAAAGGAAACTATGAGTAGAATTCACGAAGCCTTAAAGAAAGCTGAGCAGGAACGGGCGGCGCAGGGGGGGGGGCGAACTCAGCCCGATTTCCAGCCAGACTACCAGCCTGGTTACACGGTTACTGCGGCGGCGGAATTACCTGCAATGCCACCCGCCGAAGAGCCGCTGGTAGAAGCAGGAGGAAGAATGCCCGCGAACGGCAGCCTTCCCTCGACCGCGTCCATGCCCTCGTTTGGCAGTCCCTTCAGCCTTGATGCCCTGCTGGCTCGGTGCGTTCCGCAACCCTGGGTGCCCGATGAGAAGACGATGTTGTTTTTCAACGGCGACGACATGGCCCGGGGCAGCGAAGAGTTTCGTACGCTTCGTTCCCGTCTCTATCACGCGCGCGAGAAGATGCCGCTGAAGAAGCTCTTGATCACCAGCGCCCTGCCCAAAGAGGGCAAATCCTTCACTGCCTCGAACCTCGCCCAAGTATTAGTGCGGCAGCACGGACGCCGTGTGCTCCTGATCGATGCCGACCTGCGTGGTCCGCGGCTGCACATGATGCTGGGCACGACCTCATCTCCGGGCCTCGCGGACTATCTCCAGGGAGGAAGTGACGAATTCTCGATCATGCAGCGCGGGCCTATGGAGAACCTGTTCTTTATTCCCAGCGGTCAAGAGATCTCCGATCCCGCTGAACTAGTGGCCAATGGGCGCCTGAAGCTTCTTCTGCAGCGGGTCGAGGCCCTGTTCGACTGGATCATTGTCGACTCTCCTCCAGCCGTGCCGGTATCCGACGCCAGCATGCTGGCGAAGGCCTGCGATGGTGTGCTCATGGTGGTACGTTCCAACGCGACGCCCGTCGATATGGCACGCCGGGCACGCCAGGAATTTTCCGACGACATGCTCGTCGGCGTGGTGCTGAATGGCACTAGTATGGATGCCATTCCTTATACGCGTTATTACTATGACGCGTATCAAAAGAATACGACCGAGTCCAAGACCCCCGGGAAGTAGGAAAACGTGATCCGGTTGTTCAAAGTCTATTATCCGCTGCGCACGCTAGTCCTGCTGGCGGCTGAGGCCATGATCGTTTGGGTCTCGTTCGTTTTGGCAACAATGCTGCGCAGCCAGGATAGCTGGCTGTTGCTTAACGTCGAAGGAGGGTATCTCAAAATCCTCGCGATCACCGGGATTGTACTCCTCCTATCGCACTGGTTAGACCTGTACGATTCTTCCAACCTGGACAAGAATTGGGAACAGAGCCTGCGAATCTTGCTGGTAATGGGTTTCGTGGCGCTTGCGTTGTCCGCAGTGGGTTTTCTGTTCCCCGGTTTTATGCCGGGAAATGGCTCGGCGGTGTTGGGGTTGATCATCCTCACGGTCACTTTGTTTTGCTGGCGTGGGGCCTATGGCTGGATGCTGAAACAACCCTTCATGCGTGAGCGGATTTATGTCCTGGGCACAGGAGAGCGGGCGGAGCGGTTGGTGAGGGGGTTACGTGAGCGCTCCGAACTAGGAATTGAAGTGGTGGGATGGACCGGCAATATTGAGGGCGAACTGACTCGCGAGTCCGTGGCCTTGCACCTGTTGAGCTTGGCCCATGGCGAGGGAGTTCACCGTGTGATTGTTGCCATGCCCGACCGGCGGGGCACCTTACCAGTGGAAGAATTGCTGGGCCTGCGCTTGGAAGGAGTAAAAGTTGAAGAAGCAACTTCTTGGCTGGAGAAAATCTCCGACCGGATCGAAGTAGAGCAGTTGTACCCCAGCTGGCTGATTTTTGCGGAGGGGTTTCGTTTCAACAGCGGATTTTTGCTCATTCGCCGGCTCTTTTCCACGCTAGTAGCGCTGTGCGGCCTCTTTCTTGCGCTGCCCCTCCTTCCTTTTGTCTGGCTCGCCGTAAGATTGGACTCCTCCGGTCCGGTGCTCTACCGTCAAAAGCGCGTCGGGCTCGGCGGCCGACAATTTTACTGCTATAAGTTCCGCACGATGCGTCAGGACGCGGAAGCCGATACTGGCGCCACTTGGGCTGCCGACGATGATCCAAGGATTACCAGGGCCGGAACGTTCCTGCGTGCTTCGCGGCTTGATGAGATTCCGCAATTGTGGTGTGTGTTGAAGGGCGATATGGCGTTTGTGGGTCCGCGGCCGGAACGTCCCGAGTTCGTCGAGTGGCTCAGCAAAGAGATCCGCTATTACGGAGTGCGCCACGTGGTACGCCCGGGAATCACTGGTTGGGCACAAGTGCGATACAAATACGGTAATAGTCTGGAAGATGCTCGCGAGAAGCTGCAATACGACCTTTTTTATATCAAGAATGCGTCTTTCGGGCTGGATATACTCATCATGTTCCAGACGATCAAGATCGTCCTGCTCGGGCGGGGCGCAAAGTGAAGTGGATATTCTGGGGTTCCGTAGCTCTTCTTGCATATACCTATGCGGGCTATGCCGTCTGGTTGTGGCTGCGGGTTCGTTGGCGTCCCCGACCGGTCCGGCTCGGTCCAACAATTCCCCTTATCTCAGTGGTGATGGTGGCGCGTAATGAAGAACCATTTTTGAGGGAAAAACTTCATAATCTCCTTAGGCTCGAATACCCAACCGATCTCTTGCAGGTGGTCGTGGTTTCTGATGGATCGACGGATGGGACCGAATCCATTCTGAGTGAATATGCCCGTGAACCGCGCATTTGTGTCTTGTTGAATCAGATGCCCAGCGGAAAAGCTTGCGGAGTGAACGATGGGGTCGGAGCTGCGACCGGCGAAGTCGTTGTATTCACCGATGCGCGGCAAAAGATTGAAGCCACAGCTGTGCGATTGCTGCTGGAGAATTTTGCGGACCCGGAAGTGGGGTGCGCGAGCGGCGAACTGATGATCGGCAGCGCGGAGGCCGGAGAAGCCGCCGACGGTATGGGACAGTATTGGCGCGTCGAAAAGAAGATTCGCGAATGGGAATCTAATTCCGGCTCGGTCGTAGGAGCAACTGGCGCGCTGTATGCTGTACGCCGGCAACTTATTCCCATGTTGCCTCCCGGAACGATTCTGGATGACGTCTACATTCCGATGCATGTCGCACGGCAGGGAAGCCGGGTGGTTTTCGATCCTCGCGCCGCCGCGTGGGATAGCCCGAACCTCGGACGGCCCCGCGAGTTTGCACGGAAGGTCCGAACCTTGAGTGGCAATTACCAGCTACTGCAGATGTGTCCCTGGCTGCTTGGGAAACAGAATCCGCTGCGCTTCGAATTTATCAGTCACAAATTGCTGCGACTGGTGGCTCCGTTCGCTCTGCTGACCGCTCTCTTGTCGTCGTTTTTTCTGAGGGATACCGTCTATCGTGCCGCTTGCCTGCTGCAGATCGCCTTCTACGCATTGAGTTTGCTGGGAATGATTCGGCTGAAGCGCGGGTTCGTGTCCCGCATGGCTGACGCGGCGTTCACCTTCGTCGTGCTTAACACAGCTGCCGTTGTGGCCTTTGGGAAGTTCGTAACCGGCAGAAATATCGAGTGGAGTCGCTGAGCGTCCGCTCGAAGAAACCTTTCGCTTGGGAGAGAACCTGGTGACAACGGTAGCAACGAGTCCGGCGTGGAAGAGCCCAAATCTCAAGTTGGGTGATCGCAAGAGCCTGAGTTACTCGGCTCTGGTTTTGTTCACTTTCCTCTATTACTGGCGCCCGGAAGACCTGATACCCGGCCTGGTCTGGCTGCCATTGGCCAAGATCAGCGGAGGCATTGCCCTGTTGGCTTTGATTTTCGGAGCACGGTCGAAGGATCGCCAGAAGCTGCCGCTGGAACTCAAGGTTTTGTTGACGCTGTTGGGGTACATGTTTCTCACGATTCCGTTCGCCTACTGGCGAGGCGGAGCCTTCGACACGGTTGTGAATAAGTTCTCCAAAGGCGTGATTGTGGCGATGCTGATCGCACTGATCGTGACCCAGGTGCGGCAGATGCGCAAGCTCCTCTTTGTTCAGGTTTCGGCGGTGGTTGTCGTTACGTTAGCATCGGTCGCTGTGCACCACACGGTGGATGGGCGCTTGTGGGGCATTCAGAAATCCGTGCTGGAGAATCCAAACGATCTTTCCATCAACATTGCCATGACCTTCCCGTTGTGCCTGGCGTTTCTACTGGCGGCAAGGGGAGGGCTGCGAAAAATGATCTGGGGTGCGGGTCTGGCGGTGTTGCTGTTGGCTGTGGTTTTGACTTATTCGCGCAGCGGAATGATTGCGACTGTCATTACCGTTCTCGCCTGCATCTGGGAATACGGGATTAAGGGAAAACGACGATCGGTGCTTCTCGCCGCAGTTGCCATGGGGATTGTAGGAGCCGCTATCATCGTGGCTACGCCCCGTTACCTGACACGAGTGACGAGTATAGTTCGCGGGAATGTGGAAGGGTCGGGCGATAGAGGCTCGCTGGCGGCACGCAAGCAGTTGCTCCTGGCCAGTATTTCCACCGCGCTGCACCACCCGGTTTTTGGAGTAGGTCCGGGGAATTTCGAGGTGACCAACGGCGAGTGGCGGGTGGCGCATAACAGCTATACGGAACTGGCCGCGGAAGCGGGACTGCCTGCCCTGGCTCTCTTCCTAACCATGATATTTCTCAGTTTCCGCAAGATTAACAGCGTACGTAAGCTTCCTGGATATGCAGCCGACGAATCGATCAGGTTATGGACTAGCGCATTATGGGCCGGATTAGCGGCGTACGTCTTTGGAGCCATGTTTGCATCAACTGAATACAACCTGTTTCCCTATTTCATGGTCGGTTATGTATCTGCCTTGTACCAGATCGCTGTCGTTGTGGGTTCGAAGGTAGATCAGCCAACTCTGAAATCTTCCGCCAGCAGCGGAAATCGCAGATATGAAACCAAGCGAAAATATGAGCCAGTCAAAAGTTACTGAGAGAGTTGTCGAGGAAGTGCTCCAACTTCTTCGTTGCCCGACTTGTGGGAGCCGTATCGAAGAGGCGCCAAACGGTTTGGTGTGTCTGGGCTGCCGCAGGGTTTTTCCGAGAATTCGTGGGGTGATCCGTTTCGTCGACCAGCAGCACTACGCCGGCAGTTTTGGTTTCCAGTGGCTCAAGCATGATAAGACTCAGCTCGATGACGCCTCCGCCAATCGCTCGGAAATCGATTTTATCGACAAAACGGGTTTGACCCGGAAGGATCTGGAAGGAAAGTTAGTTCTGGATGTGGGATGCGGCATGGGTCGTTATGCGGAGGTCGTCAGTCGCTGGGGTGCACGCGTGGTTGGCATTGATCTGAGTGCCGCGGTGGAAGCTGCGGCCCGAAACCTTGAGGGATCTCCTGCAACCGTCTTTCAGGCCGATGTTTTTTCTCTGCCCTTCGCGGAACAGAGTTTTGATTACATCTACAGCCTCGGTGTGCTGCACCACACTCCCGACTGTGAAGCCGCCTTCAAGAAGCTGCCTCGTCTCATCAAGCCGGGCGCAGGAGTTGCGATCTGGCTTTACAGTGCCTACAACAAGTGGTATCGCCTGAGTGATATTTACCGTTCGGCGACACGGCGCACCCCGCCTAAGCTCCTGCACTGGCTCTGCTATGGAACGATCCCGCTCTATGGGATTCACAAAGTAATGCGAAAGGTCCCTCTCGTCGGGAAGCCCATGAGCGGGATTCTGCGATTTCTCATTCCCATGTCCTTCAACGAGGATCCGCAATGGCGCGTGCTGGATACCTTCGACTGGTATTCACCGTGGTATCAATCGAAGCATACGTATGAGGAGGTCTTCCGCTGGTTTGAAGATTCCGGGATGGAGGACTTGCATGTGGGCGGCGTCCCGGTGTCAGTTCGGGGACGAAGATCGGCGAGCGCCGCTCGACCGGCGGCAACAGTTTCCATCGAGGTGCCCTCGTGTGCGGAATAGCAGGAATGCTTGCCCGGGAAGATGAACGTGTCGAGCCTTCCCTGATTCACACGATGTGCCAGACCATTGTGCATCGTGGTCCCGATGATGAGGGCATCTACTCCAATCGTCACGTTGGTCTGGGCATGCGACGGCTGAGCATCATCGACCTTTCTGGCGGAAAACAGCCGATTCATAACGAAGATAAGAGTGTTTGGGTCGTGTTCAACGGAGAGATCTACAACTTCCCTGAATTACGCCGCGAACTGGAAGCGCGGGGTCATCAGTTTTACACCCACAGCGATACGGAAGTGATTGTCCATCTCTATGAAGAGATGGGCGCCGATTGTGTGACCAGGTTGCGCGGCATGTTTGCCATCGCCCTTTATGACGAACGCCGGCAGTCGCTGTTGCTGGCTCGGGATCGCATCGGGAAGAAGCCTCTCTATTATGCGCTGCATGGGGGAAGACTCTACTTCGGATCTGAGATCAAGGCCATCCTGGCAGCTGCTCCGGAACTTGCCGACGTGAACCCGGAGGCGATATTGCAGTTCTTTTACTTTGGATATATTCCCGACCCCAATTCCGCCTTTCAGCGAATCGCGAAACTTCCTCCCGGACACCTTGCCGAATACAAGGACGGAGAGGTCAAGGTCCGGCAGTACTGGGACGTTCCAGCTTATGGTGCGTACGATCCTGGATCGGACGAAGCGTGTCTCGAGGAAATGGAGGCGCGACTCGCAGAGGCGGTTCGAATCCGGCTGATCTCCGATGTGTCTTTGGGAGCGTTACTTAGCGGCGGAGTCGACTCTTCCATCGTGGTGGCGCTGATGGCCCGCGCCAGTTCGGGGCCGGTGAAAACATTCTCTATCGGCTTTGGCAAGGAAGATTTTAACGAGGCGGAATGTGCGCGAGCGGTGGCGAAGCGTTTCGGCACGGACCATCAGGAATTTTTCGTAGGGCCGGATATCGGGGGAACTCTCGATTGGTTAACACGAATGCAGGAGGAGCCATTCGGAGATTCGTCGATGATTCCCACCTTTCACGTATCCCGACTGGCGCGACAACATGTGACCGTCGCCCTTTCCGGGGACGGGGGAGACGAGTTATTTGCCGGGTACGAACGTTATGCGGTCAGCGTGAAACGCCGCCAATTTGCCCAAATCCCAAGCTGGCTCGGTCACATCTATCGAACTCATGTCTATCCAAGGCTGCCTTCCGACGCAAGAGGGGCACAACTGGCATGGAACATGACCCTCTCCCCCCGCGACCAGTATCTCGACAGCATCTCATACCTTCCCATGTTGGGTCGTGCCCGAGGGCTGTTCAGCGACGACTTTCTGGAGCGAGTAAGCAAGGGTGACGATCCGCTTCTGCAGTATCAGAGATATTACGATGCTGCTCCAGCCGAGGATCACCTCAGCCGGCTGCTCTACCTCGACACCAAGACGTATCTACCGGCTGACATCATGACCAAAGTCGACCGGATGAGCATGGCGACATCTCTCGAAATGCGGGCTCCGCTTCTCGACCATGTTTTTGTAGAGTGGGTTACAAGCTTGCCCATGAAATACAAGCTCCGCGACGGCAATCGCAAGTTTATTCTCAAGAAATTGGCGGAGCGGCTGGGGATTCCACCGGCCCTGGTGAATCGACGCAAGCAAGGCTTCGCCCTTCCTCTGGTGCACTGGATCAAGGATGAATTCAAGAGTGGATTGCTGCAGATTTTGAACGAGCCCCGTACCTTGCAGAGGGGATACTTCCGTCCAGAGGCGATCCGATCGCTGATCGATGAACATCTGCGCGGAAGGCGCATCCATTCCGGACGGATATGGATGCTGCTCGTATTGGAATTGTGGCACCGGAATTTCCTGGAAATGCAATCCCAATCCGCGCGTCCGTCGCTCGTCGGTTTCAACAGCCCGAGCGACTGCTCGTTTACGCCTGCCGAGAGGACCACGTGAGCCTCGATTCCGCGGAGTTAGAACACAAAAAAGCAGGCAGGATTTCGCCGATCCCCGTTTTTCTCATGATCAATTCTCTGGAGACGGGCGGAACGGAGCGCCAGTTCCTCACCCTATCGCAAGCGCTTGATCGCCGCGAATTCTCCGTGCAACTGGGATGCCTGAAGCGCGGAGGGCCATTTCTCAGTCAAGTGGACGGTATCGCCGAATTTGCTCCGGGAGGCAGCTTGTTTGGATTGCGTTCGCAAGGTGCGCGAATTGCCTTAGGTCGGCATCTCCGACGGAACAGCATCGCAGTCGCCCATGCTTTCGACTTCTATGCGAATTTGATGATGATCCCCGCGGCCCGCCTCGCCGGTGTTCCCGTCGTGATTGGTAGTCAACGACAAATTGGTGACTTGCTGAGTTCAGCGAAAGCACAAGCGCAGATTGCGGCCTTCCGATTCTGCGATCGAGTGGTGTGCAACTCGCAAGCGGCCGCCGACCAACTGGTCGAAAAAGGGCTAGCAAGGCGACGAGTGGTTGTGATCCGGAACGGTCTTAGGCTGCAGGACTTTACGCAAGCGCGTCCAACTTTGCCGCGGGAAAGCGGCATCCTTCGTGTGGGTATGATCGCGCGAATGAACACCTGGTCGAAAAACCACAAGCTGTTCCTGCAAGCTGCGGCTCGGATCGCGGCGCGTCTCCCCAACGTGGAGTTCGTCCTTGTCGGCGACGGACCCGTGCGTCCGGACTTGGAGAAGGTAGCGCATAAGCTTGGCCTTGGGCAAAACGTTTTGTTCCTTGGAGACAGGCGGGACATCCCGGGAATCCTTGCCTCTTTGGATGTTTCGGTGCTGCCTTCGGAGTCCGAGAGCCTGTCAAACGTCATTATCGAATCCATGGCGAGCGGAGTTCCTGTGATTGCAAGCGACGTTGGAGGGAATCCCGAACTGATTGGTGAAGGAAGAGGGATCCTGGTGAGCGCGGGAAGCGAAACCGAGCTCGCGAAAGCTATGGGTGACCTCTTGCAAGATGATGCCTTGCGCTCACGGCTGGGGGAGAATTCAAAGACATTTGCCCAGAATAACTTCGCGATTGAGTCTCTCCGAGACCGACATTCGGAGCTGTATGCCGATCTGCTGCAGGAAAAGAGCTGGCGCCCTCATGCGAGATCTCAATCGATGCGCTCTGCTTCCCCTGGGAAGAAAAAGCGAGTGGCGATTGTTGCCCCTTCACTCCGCTACGTGGGCGGGCAGTCGGTGCAGGCGGATCTGCTGGTGAAGGGATGGCACGATGATCCCGCGGTCGAAGCCGGTTTGATTTCGATTGATCCTCCGATGCCAGCAGGTCTACGGTGGGTAGAACGGATGCCCGGTCTAAGGACGATCGTTCGCCAACCGTTCTACGTGCGTAACTTGTGGAAGGGGATGGAACACGCGGACATCGTACATATTTTTTCGGCCTCCTACTGGTCATTTCTAATAGCGCCGGTGCCGGCGTGGCTGCTGGCTCGTTTGCGAAGGAAGAAAACGCTGATGCACTATCACAGCGGAGAGGCAAGAGACCACTTGCAGCGCTTCCGCACTGCTCGACCGGTTCTGGCTCGCGTCGATAAGCTGGTCGTACCATCCGGCTATCTGGCGGAGGTGTTCCGTGAATTCAAGCTCGAAGCCGAGGTGGTACCAAACATCATCGACTTTTCGCAATTCCGTTTTCGGATGCGTGATCCTGTTCGGCCCCATGTGCTTTGCACGCGCGGGTTTCATCCTTATTATGCGGTAGACGTGGTGGTGCGTGCCTTCGCAGAGGTCCAACAGAGATATCCGGAAGCAAGACTTGATCTTGTAGGCAATGGTCCGTCAGAAGAGCAAATTCGTTCGTTGGTGTCTGACTTGAAGCTTAAGGGCGTCTATTTCACCGGAGTGGCTTCCCGCGAGGATATCGGCCGCTATTACGACCAGGCGGATATCTTCATCAATGCCTCAAGGCTCGATAATATGCCGGTGTCGATACTTGAGGCTTTCGCCGCCGGAACTCCGGTCGTGAGTACGGCGCCCGAAGGAATGAGCTATGTCGTCGAAGACGGGAGCACAGGACTCTTGTCGGAGGTGGGGGACGCGTACGCATTAGCACGGAATGTCATCCGGCTGTTGGAAGATCCGGCGCTTGCCTGCCGCCTTGCGTCGACAGCATACGAGCGGTCGAAAGCCTACAACTGGGATTTGGTGCGCGAACAATGGCTAGAGGTTTATGAGTCCTTGCATCAGCACAACGACCATCCGGTTCTCGAACCTGCTGCGTCTACTTGAAGCGAAAAACCTGCAGAGAGAGCGCCTGAAGGTCTTGTTGAAGAAGTCTGGGTAAGTACTGAAAATGGTATTCCCAAAATCTACGATAACCGAACCGGATATGACTGCAAACTCCTTCGCAGTGCCGGTCGTGCGTTCTGGCTCACGCAGTAAGGCCCCTGTTTTTACCCTGGGGAGCGCGCGCTCGGGCACGACGCTGCTCTATCACATGTTGCTATCGGCAGGTGGTTTTGCGGTTCTCCGCAGTGAGACGCATGCCTTCAATGTGTTAGAGCCGGCGTACGGTGACTTGACAGTTCCGCGCAACCGCAAGAAGTTGTTGGACGCTTGGTTGAAGACCCGGATGTTCAAGCTTTCCGGTTTGGAAGAGCGTGAAATCCGAGCCAAGATCATGGCCGAATGCAATAACGGCGGCGATTTTCTCCGGCTGTTCATGGGCGAGATCGCGCGGAAGCAAGGCACGGAACGCTGGGCGGAATGTACTCCAGACCACCTGCTCCTTATCGACCGCATCAAGCAGACGATACCGGACGCGTTGATTATTCACATTATCCGCGATGGTAGAGATGTCGCCTTATCGCTCGACAAACAGAAATGGATTCGTCCGTTCCCTTGGGATGCAGACAAACATCTGGATGTGGCTGCGTTGCACTGGGAATGGGTTGTCCAAAGAGGCCGGGAGGCGGGCCGCAAGCTGGGGGCGGATTACTGCGAAATCTCGTTCGAACAATTAGTGCTTGATCCCCGTCCAGTGCTGGCACGGCTGAGCGAGTTTATTCAACAAGATCTGAATTACGAGCGCATTCAGGAAGCTGCGATCGGTTCGGTCGCCCAGCCCAACTCTTCGTTTCAAAAAGGTTCATCCGCTGGTGAGTTCAACCCCATCGGGAGATGGAAGCAAGCGTTATCACCGGAACAGATCCGCACGCTGGAAGCGCTAGTTGGAAATACACTGCGCGAACTCGGCTACACGACCGGCGATTTAGAGTCCAAGACCACCGGCCAACGCCGAATTGCACGGCGGCGTGATCGATATCGTCACTACTTCGACCTGAAGCTTTGGCTCAAGAAGAAGCCTCGCGTGGGCAAGTTTCTCGTCAACAAAGAACTTGATTGGCTATGAGGTCTTTGCCTAACGCGCCCCGGCCGTAGCAGCAGCGATGGCGTCGATATCTGCGCCAACGGCCTTTCCATCCGTTCCCGCGTGCAAATATGGAGAGGGCTTCTTGCATCCTTTTGCGTCGTTTTTCTCCCGGCAAAGCCGGAAACTGTCTAAAGACGGCTGCCTTACGCTGCGCATTCCCGCATCAGCCGTATTCTTGGGAGTGAAGTTATCCTTCGGCCAGCTGCTGAGCGCGTTGGGGATTACGTTATGGGAGACTATCGGATTGCTAAAACAGCTTTGAAACAAACTCGCAGCACCCAGCCTCTGAGACAAATAGGCGCAGTTGGCCGCACCTCCGCCCGTGGAAGTCACTTCCCGCTCTCCCGCCGCGACCAGATTGTTGGTAAAGACAAAGTTTGGGATCTTGGGATTCGGAGACAGTACGCCTACGTTGAATAAGACTTTGGGGGAGAATCCGGTTACGTGATCAATTTTGACGTCCTTTAATTGCGGCTGGAAAGAACTTAGCTGAAACAGGACGCCGTACCCCTTGTAGCGTACCGGATCAACGTCATCGATGATGACATCGTGAATGCTGTAGCGCTCGCCCGCAGTGGAAATCCCGTTCATCGAAGTGGGGACGTTCGCAATTTGGAACCCGCTGGCGCAATGACTAATGCTGATGTTGCGGATCGTAATATCGGTAACTCGGCAGAGCGGGCACAGGTTGGCGCCTTGACTCTTCGGCGTCAGAAGAATCGCGAATCCGCTTTGCGAGAAACCACCCCAGCTATTTTCCAGAATATTGCCTTCAAACAATACCCTCTGTGCATTCTTGAGTTCAAAAATGTTCTTAACGATGAAAGGTTTTCCGCTGTTGGCCGCCATAAAACCGGGTTCGTCGGATTTCCATTGGATCGGCCGAAACAAATGGTTGTGACGGATCTCAATGTCGGCAGGGGTAATGGTTGCGGCGCCGCCTCCGAACAGAATGCATTCTCCAGAAGCTTCCAGGAAATTATTTTCGATTTTGTAGGGGCCCATCGGATTGTCGAGGTTTCCGCCCGCGATCGCCTGCGCATCGGTGCAAGCGCCGGTCAAGGCAATGCATTTCAGATCACTGAAATAGGAATCGACAACGGCTACGTAGGTGCTGCCGCCCAGTTGCACGCCGCGCGTGGTTTCGTCCTTTTCGTCGCCGTGGATCCAAACGCGGTCGAAGACGACATGGTCCCCCTTGCTATTCCAGTCAATGCTACCGTCGACCTTTTTGCCAGCAATTCGGAAGGACACGAGGTTGGTGATGTTTGCTCCCGGCGAGTCTCGCGTGATCTCTAAGCCAAGAAACCGATAGTGATTTGCTCCCCATTCCAGAAAGATCGGTCCACTGCCCGCCTTGCTGTTGAACACAATCTTCGCCAGAACGTTTTTCGGAGAGTTGCAGGGATACTCCGGGCGGCCGAGAAGAGAGGACACTCCGCCATAACAAGGCGTGAGGCGTGTGCCTTCGGGTGGTAGAGACGAGTCGGGAGCATCGCTGCGGATAATGATCCAGTGCTGATCATCGCAAGGCTTGGCCGGAAGCGAGAAACTCCCAGTGAAGCTCGCACCCGCCTCAAGGCGAATGGTGTCACCGCATGAGGCTGCATTAAAGGCTTGCTGCAGATTTTCGCCCTCTTTGACCAGGCGTGAGGCGCCCGGAGTCGGAGTGTCCACGAGCGCACTCTTCACCGTGACTCGCGGCAGTTCAGCAGGACCATCAAATCGCCCTGAATCGGCGTTGGCCACGCCGGAAGCTAAGACCAGAAAAAAAAATGAGAACGGAATAAGCGGGCAAAACTTAAGATTTTCCATAAGGGAATAAGGTAGCACGAGAAGGTCGCGATGATGTTGTTGAGACCATCCAGGAACACCTGCAAAAACAAAGCGCCGACGGGTTGCCGTCGGCGCTTTGTCGCTTCGATTGTGCAATACAGAATGGGTGTCAGTAGACTCCGGCGATCGCGTTCTCAAGACCGGGGATGTCTGCACCCGGGTCTAGGCCGAGTGCGGTCCTCCCCTTGAAGGTGCTTGTGGGGGACAGTTCGTAATTTCCGCCAATGCCTCCATTGAAATTCACAAAGCCGACACCCGCGGGCGTGGACGCGAACGAATTCTCGGAAGGCCACATGGCGGATGTGTAGCTCGTGGGCTGCGCGACGATAACATTTCCAGTGAAGTTAGGCGACGAGAAGCATGAGTCCAACACCGTCAAAGGAACATCCGTGTGGGCGCAGTTGCCGGATCCGCCTCCGGTGGACCAGACTGGATACGCTCCAGCACTTACGATGCTGTTCGTGAAGCTGAAGTTTGGCATTTTCGGACTGAACGTGCCTCCGGCATTGACCAGCATGGAATCCGGAAAGGCGGTGACATGATCGATCGCGAGATTTTGCAGCAGAGGAACAAAGCTGGTGTTGAACTGAGTTTCAACCTGAGCGAAGACGCCATGACCGGAGTATTTGTCAGCGCTGATGTCATCGACGATCACATCATGAATGCTGTAGCGCTGGCCCTCCTTGGCGTAGAAGCCGGTTGCCGAGACAACGTTTGCCAACTGGAAGCCGCCACCCACGTGACTGATGGTGTTATAGCGGAATGTGATGTCGGTTACCAAGCAAACGCTGCAGTGACCATCGTTCTTAGGGGTCGCGAGAACCGAGAAGCCGGTCTGAGAGAATCCTCCCCAACTGTTTTCCATGATGTTGCCTTCGACCAGAACCCGCTGCGCGTTCTTGAATTCCAGATGATTCTTGACCACAAACTTGACTCCGATGAAACCGGGCTGGCCGGCCATCCAGATCATGGGCTTAAAGAAGTGGTTGCGTCGAATCTCGATGTCGGTTGGAGTCTGGGTCGCTCCTGCACCGCCGAAGATGATGTTCTCTCCGGACGCTTCCAGGAAATTGTCTACGATCTTGTAGGTTCCATTGGGAATCGAGCCATTTCCTCCTGCCACCGCCTGCGCATCCGTGCACTTCCCCATGCTGTGGCAGTGGAAGTCGGTGAAATAGGAATCGATGACCGCGACAGACGTACCGCCGTCCAATAGAACTCCACGCGTCGTTTCGTCGTTAGGGTCTCCATGAAACCATACCCGGTCGAAGATGATGTGGTCGAAAGCGGCTCCCGTGGTGGGAGAAGCCAACGCTACAACAAATTTGCCTGCAGTATGTTTCGTGATTTCTAGCCCGATGAAGCGGTAATGAGTGGCTCCATTCTCAAACACGAGAGGTCCGGAGAGGTTTCCGCTGTCGTACTCGATTTTCGCTACGACGTTTTCCGTGGAGGTGCAGTTGAGAGCCGGACGCCCGGGGAGAGAGCTGACACCAGCATAACAAGGGGTCAACCGCGTTCCTTCCGGGGGAAGTGCGGAGTCCGCCGCACTCGTGCGAATCGTAATCCAGTTGTCATCGCCGCAGTTCTTGGCGGGAAAAGTGATCTGTTTGGTCGTCCAGACGGCGCCGGATTCGAGCATCAACGTATCGCCGCACTTGGCATTGTCAACTGCCTGTTGCAGATCGGAACCGGCGGATACCGCCGTGACTGCTCCCGGGGAAGGAGTGGCGGACAAAGCTGTGTAGAAGCAACTGGTCGGCAGCGTGGCTGGCCCATCTGTGGTCGCGCCGAAGGCGGGCTGGTCACCCGGACCGCAATAACGATTGTCAGGCCCAGAGGCTTGGATGGAGGCCGTTTGTAACTGGACGGAACCTTCTGCCGTTTGGCGGGGGTCAGCGACGCTGGTGGCAGTTATTATCGTGACACTGTCTTTGTTGCTCGACACCGGAGCAGTGAAGAGACCAGTTGTCGAAACTTTCCCAGTGGACGCAGACCAGTTCACCGACGTATTGGCGGAACCGGTCACTGTCGCCGAGAACTGCTGCTTCGCACCTGGAACCAGCGAGACGCGGGACGCGGGTGTGATCGTGATCTTCACCGGGGACGCCGACAAGGCCGCGCTCACGGCAAATTCTTGATTGCCTCTGTCGTTGTGCGGTAGGTCGGTTACGGCGACCGTAAAATTATAGGCGCCGGCTTTCGCGATCTCCCCGGAAATGGTCCCGGCGGAAGAAGAGAGTGTCGTCCCTTCGGGCAGAGAGCCGGAAGCTAAGACAAATTGATAAGGGGCGCTCCCGCCACTTACGTTCAGAACTGCGTTGTAGGCTTGACCAACGGTTGCCTTTGGCAACGTGCTCGTCAGACTGAGAGGTTGGGAAGCTGTGGGTTGAGAAGGCACCGCCGAAGGACTGCGGGAGCCTTGGGCCATCACGTTGTTGCAGCCGGCTGCTGTAAACCCTGCGGCGGCAATTGCCAAAACTAGAAGCCATTGATTGGCAAAAAGGGGAAAGCGAAAAGTTTTTGGGAAGAAACTCTTCCACGTCGCGTGGACCCGGCTTGCTGGTGACATGCAATCTAACCTCATGACGAAAGTTGGGGGGACCGATCATTCGAGGTCCTGCACGAAATTTAAACGGGCGGCGCGGGTTACCCTAGATGACGACAGGACATCGCCCCTATCGCAAGTACATTGCACTTCGGGGATGCCGGCCCTGACGGATCGAAGCGAGAGGCTGGGAGATCATTCACACGCGCTGAGTTTCAGACTAGCGCACAATGCCGTCCGTCACATTGTTATCACGCAGTATGAGCGCTCGAATCCGATCGTAGAGGAAGTTTCCCATTAAGCTCCGGGCGGAATACTTCACGGAATCACGAAGGCGCCTTTTCCACAGCCCTTTTCCTTGGCAACTGGAGCGAAATGAAGGTTCGCTGGTTTCTCGCAGAACCGCAATTCTCCCAAGAAAAAACGGATCAGTCGAAGAAGAATTCAGTGACCCTTGACTGTTGGCCATCGATCGATAGCCAGCCGCACGCGCAAATGCGACCGCCCTGTGATCGTAGCGGCCTCCGGGACAAGAGAAATGCTCGACGGGTTTGCCAATGAGTTGCTCAATCCGCTCCTTGGCTTCAACGATCTCTCGGCGCAGAGCCGAATCGTCAAGATCGTTCAAATAGGGATGAGTCATCGAGTGGCAGCCAATCTCAAAACCGAGCGCCTGCAATTCGCGCAGTTGCGAAGCCGACAAATATCCGGGTTCGCCGAGAAAGCCAGCCGTAACATAGAAAGTCGCACCATTTCCTGTTTGCTTCAGGATGGGCGCGGCAATCAAGAGGTCAGTTTCACAGCCGTCGTCAAAAGTGATCGCGACGCGCCGCATTTCGGAAGAACCGAGAGCTTCCCCGACGCTCATTCCGCGCCATCCACTGGCCTGCAGCCAGCGCATATGGTCGCGAAACTTGGTTTCCCGCAGAATGTAGCGTACGTACCCGGGCCCTGATTGGCACAGCGGCCGCCCAGGGCGTTCCAATTCGTGATACATCAGGCACGCAAAGCCGCGCGGGTTCATTCAGAAGATCCTTCTGAGCTGGGCCTTGATAGAATCGGGCACTTTTATTCCGAACCGGTCCAGTGTGTGCTTGCCATTCTTCAGGAAGCGCCACATGCGGTAGGAACGGTCGTGACCTCGTCCGAATTCCACTAAAAGTTTGTCGTCGATAACGCCGGAAGAGGGTAGTCGATACTCGTCCTTTTGAGCGCGATAATCGCCACGCGCCAGAGCCTGCAGGATGGCCTCAGCTGTGTTCGGAACACAGTCCACCTCCACAAACATACCGCGAAATTGCTTTTTCCAGTGCAGGTCCTGGCCGAAGAAAGCGAGCGTCATGGGATGGCGCTGCCGCAGACGTTGCAGCAAAGCGAACGTGCCCGGCCGCGGAGCGTAACGGCCATCGTATTTCGTATTCCAGACCTCAATCCCCAGCGGCAGCGTTTCGAAGGTCTCAATCCAGGCGAAGGAATCGTCCTTGGGATGAGCGATGACCGGCAGGGCGCTCTGCGAACTGATATGACGGATCACCGCCTGAGGATCCCTTGTCGGAGTAAGCTGCGTCGCGCCGTACCCGAGAATGTGCATGTTGAACTCGCAGCTGTATTCGAGGCCGGCGAGGAAAACGAACTTGTCATCGGAAAGCGACTTGCACTCTTCCACGTAGCGTCGGATCGAAACCTCCTCAAAACATTCGGCATGGTCGGTCACACAAGCGAAGGAACAACTCTCAGCCAGGAATATCTCGCGCAATTCCCGCAGCGTGAACTCACCGTCCGAGTAGGTGCTATGCAGGTGCATTGCGCCCTTAAGCATGGGTCCTTCCTCTTACAGGCTGCTGCTCAGTCTGTCGCGAGAAGATGCGCTGCGCAAAGTGTATCCAATCTCCGGCTTCAGGTAAGGGATCGCTCCACTGGAATAGGTCGTGATACGTGCCGGGGACGGGTGAAAGAAGTTTGAACAGTGTCCTCATGCGGCCCGGATAGGGCTCGGGATAGCCGTCTGGAGGTCCCTTACAGACTTCCACAAGATGACGAAGATCGCCGAGAAGCCAGCGACAGCGGACTCCGACCCGGTAACCGGTCGAGAGCGGGACATCGCCGGTTTCTGCCATGCGAGCCAGCAGAGCAGGGAAATCAGCGCCCGCATAGCACGCCAACGGCAACGAATTCCAGAAGCGCCCGTTGACCTCCATGAAAACTGGTGCTTTCCCCCCTTTTTGTCGAAACTCGACCATCGCGACTCCGTGCCAGCGCAGCGCACGTAGCATAGCCAGGGACGCACTCCGGATCGCAGCATCGGGGGCGACGCTGGTTCGCAGCGTGCTGCCCGAGCCGGTAGGATACACATCCCGGATGCGCTGGTGCGCGAACTCGGCCCTCAGCTCTCCGTGATGCATCAAGGCAAAGTAGCCCGTTCCTTGGCCAACAACGAACTCCTGGACCAAAATAGTAGAGCAGCGGCTGCGCAAGTCCTGGAAGGCGGCGTTGAATTGATGCGGATTGCTGGCGTACCGGGGCCGGCCTCCCGTACGAACCGTGCCGCCTGGCCGCAGCTCTTCGGATGCACGCGGTTTCAGCACCACAGGAAAAGACACGGACCGAACTACCTCCTGCGGATCTTCCGTATTTGCCACTGCGATTGTTTTTGGAATGGTTATGCCCAAGGATGCCGCCAGTTGTGTGCTCTTCTGCTTGTCGAAAGCCCTTAGTAAATCGGCGTGATCTGGCAACACCAAACGAGCCCCAGCCTCCCAAAATTTTTCCCGATCGACCGAAATCGGTAATGTCGTAGCCTCGGTCATGGGTAGAATCAAAGTTCCGTCCTTCCGGCCGGCGAGGTCAACCAGCTTCTCTACGAATTCATCGCCGTGGAGCTGGGGAGCGGGATATTCGAAACTGTGCGCGCAGGAACGCGACCAGCCGGCTTTCGACCAGGAGCTCGATTCGCCTACCCATACTTCGTGACCTGCGCGGCACAGCGAGCGGACGCTGGCTACTGCCTGGTTCTGATTGCCATCGAGCACAAGAACTCTCATTGGCTTATGGTAACGTCTCTTCCGAGTCCGGACTCTACATGAAAGTTTCGCACCGCATCCTGCAGTACGTCGGCGAACTTTAGTGCGATGCGTGACCAGTCAAACTGAGTCGCGAGTTCGGCGCCGGCCTGTTCGTACCTGCGCCGAACGGCGTCGTCTCGCACCAGTAGCAGGATAGCCTCGGAAAATTCGGAGGGGGAATCGGCGAGGATCAGGTCACGTCCGCTCTGAACGCGCAATCCTTCTGCTCCGACGGAGGTAGACACCATCGCTTTGCCCATGGCCATGGCTTCGAAGATCTTGAGTCGTGTACCTCCGCCCATGCGTAGCGGCACAATCACGACCGTCGCATCGCGCAAGTAATCAGCGACGGACGGCACAGTCCCGGTCACCTGGACCGATTCAGAAGCCAGTCGCTTAACCTTCGGGTGCGGATTCCGGCCTACGATCTGGAAAACCGTCTCGGGAAACTCGGAGAGCACGGGCGGAAGGATTTGCTCGCAAAAATAGCCGACCGCGTCAATGTTGGGCTCCCAATCCATCGACCCGGTAAAGACAATTCTGGGTGGCTTCGCTTGCGCAGGTGGGGCGACAGCATACTTCTGCGTGTCAACTCCGGTAGGCACCACGCTGATCGTGCAGTTCCGATTCATCTCCAGCATCAGTTCGCGGTCGTGTTCGGAAACGGCAACAATATAGCGAAAGCGGTGCAGTGCGGAGCGTTCCTGCCGCTCCATTTTGGCAGCTTCAATCTTGTAGGCAATTCGCTTGATGGGATTCGACTCCGTGGATGCCATGCGTCGCCACAGTGCCGTTTCTACATTGTGCTGAAAAAGCACCGTGGGCGTTGGCACAACCTCCGGGAAGTTCTGGGATGCAGACAGGAAGTCACACACTGCCACGTCGACCGCCCCACTCTCCAGCAACTCCGACAGCGAGCGCTGTACTCTCCGATGAGTGAACTTACTCACCGCGAAAGGAGCCGATTGGAACAGACGCCGGAGATAGTCCACGGATTGTGCGAGCGTGGATTCAGGCGCTGCCGTGAAGATAGTCTTCGCAGCCGGAAATTCTTGCACAATCGCTTCTTCGTATTCAGAATCGCGATCTCCGCCGTAGTAAGACAGCAGTGTCACGTCGTGAGAGTGAGCGAGTTTCTTCAGAATGTTGTAGGAACGGATTTTGCCGCCGGTATCCACCGGCAGCAGTTTGCCCGCCTTGACCCAGAGGATTCTCACGATGCACTTACCAGCAGATGCCCTCGTATTTCCCATCCGCGACGGGTCGGCGCGACTTTTCCAGATTCACCAGATCGACCACGAAGTGGTCTGGTCGAAGATGCTTGCGCAATTCCTCCCGCTGGATGCCGCGCGTGCCGATGACGACCACTTCTGCCTTTTCCAGAGTTTCTCCCAAGTCATTGCAGAGCAGGGAACCAACGTGCGGAATGGTGTGCTCTATGTATTCCCGATTGGAGCCGATCAAACGGCCCAGAGACACGTTATCGTCCCATATCGTGACTTCGCGTCCTTCTCCCAACAGCTGCTTCACCAGTTGCACCTGAGGACTCTCCCGAAGATCATCCGTGGCCGCCTTGAAACTGAGTCCCAGCAAGGCCACCTTTTTCTTTCCAGTCTGGAGCACGATCTCCAAGCCCCGCCGAAAGTGTTCCTCATTGCTCGGCATAATAGATTCAAACAGTGGTAGCCGCAGATCCAGCTCTTTGGCGCGATAGTTGAAAGCACGGACGTCCTTGGGCAAACAGGATCCGCCGAACGCAAACCCAGGCTTCAGGTAATTGGCGGATATGTTCAGTTTCGTATCGGCGCGGAAGATCTCCATCACGGCCTCCGCGTCTACACCCAACTCCTTTGCCATGGTTCCCACTTCGTTGGCGAAAACTACCTTGAGCGCATGCCATGCGTTACAGACATATTTCACCATTTCTGCGGAGCGAAATGAAGTTTGAAAGATCCGTCCCGGAACCCAGGCGTAGAGCTCGCGTAGCACCCCGGCGTGTCTGTCGTCGGCCGCCCCGATGATGGTCATGGAAGGTTCCACGAAATCCGATATAGCCGTGCCCTCGCGCATGAATTCCGGATTGACGCAAACGCCGAAGTCTGCGCCGAGCCGCTTTCCGCTGACGCTCTCGAGCATAGGAATGACAATGGATTCGGCAGTTCCAGGCAGCACTGTACTGCGCAGGACAACCAGGTGAAAAGACTTCTTATTTCTTAAGGCCTCGGCGATGCTGCGGCAAACCGGCTCGATGTGTCCCAAGTCGAGCTTGCCACTGCGCAGGCTCGGCGTGCCGACGCAGGGAAAGGAAATGTCGGTTTCAAGCACCGCTGTGGCGGAATCCATTGTGGCGCGAAGCCGGGATGCTTTGTGGCATTGCTCCACAAGTTGGGCCATGCCCGGCTCGACAATCGGACTGCGACCGCTGTGCAGTTGGTCAACCTTGGTCTTGCTGAGGTCGACGCCGATGACAGAGTGCCCTTGCGACGCCAAACAGGCTGCGGTGACAGATCCAACATAGCCGAGTCCAAATATGCTTACCTTGCTTTTCATAGGCCATCGCCTAGTCTAACAGTCATCGGGTGACCGCTTACCGGCAGACGTTCCTTCCTGGTTCCTTTAGTTTGGATTGGATAACTCCTGATATACCCTGTACATAGCTCCCCTCTGCGTGCAGATAACACGCTGATCCTGGAACCGAGCATGCGGTTCCACGGCGATACAGAATATTATCTATCGAGGGGTGCCCAAACGGGGTGAGAGGTCCTGCCGGAACCGACACGAACTGGCGAAGAACCTCAAAACCGACCAATCTGCCATGTGTGGAATCTGCGGAATCTTTCTCTCTGATCGAGGCGGGCACGTCAGCGCAAACACGCTGTCGACAATGAACCGCCAAATTGCGCATCGTGGGCCCGATGACGAGGGTTTTTTTGTCGAAGGAAACATCGGTCTTGCCATGCGGCGGCTGAGCATCATTGATGTGAAGACCGGACACCAGCCGCTGGCAAATGAAAATGACGATGTCTGGATTGTTTATAACGGTGAAATCTACAATCACACCGAACTGAAGGCCGACCTGGAGGCCAAGGGCCATCGCTACAGGACGCGGAGTGACACTGAAACCATCGTTCATTTGTACGAGCAATACGGCCGCGACTGCGTGAGGCATCTGCGCGGAATGTTCGCCTTCGTCATCTGGGATCGGCGCAAGCGCCTACTCTTTGCCGCCCGGGATCGCCTGGGAATCAAGCCCTTCTACTATCGCTGGGACGGTAAGTCGTTCCTCTTCGGGTCGGAGATTAAGGCGATTCTTGCCTATCCCGGTGTGGCGGCAGAATTCAACCGCAGCAAGCTTGCCGAGTACCTGGCGTTTGGCTACCTTACTGGCCAGGAAACAATGTTCGAGGGTATCCGAAAACTGATGCCGGCGCATACCCTGGAACTGTCTGAGCAGGGAGAACTCAGCATCGAGCGCTACTGGGATCTCACTGTGGAAGTAGATCGCGAACCACGCCCGCGTAAGTACTACGTCGATACTTACCGGGAATTGCTGGAAGGTAGTGTCCGGTCGCACTTGATGAGCGATGTACCTCTGGGCGTGTTCTTGAGCGGTGGGCTCGATTCGAGCGCAGTCGCCGCGCTCACGAAAAAGATCCGAGGCGACCGCATTCAGACCTTTGCCGTCGGATACGGAGAGAGTTCCTTCAGCGAGCTCGGCTACGCGCGGCAGGTAGCGGAACACATTCAGTCGGACCATCATGAAGTTCAACTGAGCCGCGAAGAGTTTTTCAAGAGCCTCCCCCGTCTGATCTGGCACGAAGACGAACCAATCGTGTGGCCTTCGAGCGTGTCGCTCTACATTGTGGCCAAGCTCGCCCGCGAGCATGTGACCGTCGTGTTGACGGGGGAGGGAAGCGATGAAACTCTGGCGGGTTACACGCGCTACCCGTGGACGCTACTGAACTCTCGTCTGGACAATGCCTATCGCGCAGTTACGACCACGGGATTGCGACGAACCGTACAACGCGCAATCGAAGCGAGCCCACTGACAGCCTCCCTTCGCCGCAAGCTGGAACACACGTTCCTATTGCGCGATGGGAATTCCTGGGCCTCGTTCTATTACGACAACTTTTTTTCCGCCTTTGCCGCGGACGAGCAGGCGGGCTTGCTTACGCCCGCGGCAGCAGCCGATGCTGGAGATGCCTACGCTGGTTCGATGGAGACGTGGAAGCGATCACACGGAGATCTGTTGCACCGTCTGCTCTACGCCGACCTTAACAGCTATTTGATCGAGTTACTCATGAAGCAAGATCAAATGAGCATGGCAGCATCCGTTGAAAGCCGCGTGCCTTTCCTCGACCACGAACTCGTGGAATTCACCGCAAGAATCCCCGCGCAGTACTCGATTGAGGGTATGGCAGGCAAGTTCATCCTGAAACAAGCGGTCGAGGACTTGCTGCCACAATCAATCGTATATCGCAAGAAGATGGGGTTCCCAACCCCCTGGGAGTACTGGCTGGCGGGGCCACAGTTGGGTGATCTGGAACGGATGCTGCTGGAACCGCGAAGTCTGGAACGAGGACTTTTCCAGGCTGAGACGGTGAAGCGAATCTTCTCCGAGCACCGCAACCAGGTGCGCGACCATGGAAACCGGATCTGGCGGCTGCTGAATCTGGAAATCTGGCAGCGCGTCTGCGTGGATGGAGAAACACCCGAACTGACTACGATCGATTGCATGGCAACCCACTAGTCATGGCACCATGGAGTACTCCCTAGGTGCCTCGCGGTCCACATCCGCTAGAAGCAGTCCTGCACCCCATCTATACTGGCGGTTGTACTTGACATCCATTCCCATACGAGACATGGCCGAGCTGGATTTCATTGCGATCGCTGGGGAAGTTCTCGAGCGGGAATTCATTCCTGACAGGACGATGCTTTGAAAACACCGCGCGTCAGTGTGATCATCCCCTGCTACAACACGGCCCAGTTCGTTGCCGAGACCTTGGATTCGGTTTTTTCCCAAACGTACTCGGATTATGAAGTAGTAGTCGTAAATGACGGCTCTCCCGACACGCCCGACCTGGAGCGCGTCTTGGGCCCCTATCTGTCGCGGATTGTGTACGTGAAGAGCGACAACTGCGGTTTGGCGGGAGCGCGCAACAACGGTATCCGAGCATCCAAGGGGGAATTGATCGCCCTACTCGACTCTGACGACGCCTGGGAACCTAGGTATCTGGAGGTACAGGTTGGCAAGCTCGACAGCGATCCTAGCGCCGACATCGTGTACCCCAACGCATTGATATTCGGAGACAGCCCCCGGGCCGGAAGCCTATTTGCAGATTCCGCCGGCAGCGTGACTTTCACATCATTGATTGAGCAAACTTGTGTGGTCATGGTCTCGATATTAGCCCGGCGTTCGGCTCTCGAGCGGGCTGGGCTGTTCGATGCGAAGCTTCGGAGCTGCGAAGATTTTGATCTGTGGCTTCGTTGTGTCAAAGCTGGAAGCCGCATTATTTATCACGACGAAGTTCTCGTCCGCTATCGGAGGCGTAAGGGAAGCCTCTCGTCTGACCCGGTGTGGATGCTGGGCAGTGCTCTGAAAGTATTGGTTAAGATGCGGAGTGCGGTCTCGTTGAACGAGGAAGAGAGGACAGCTTTGGAGTCGGCCATTCGTCGATTTGAAGGCAACAAGCTGCTTCACGAAGGAAAGCGTGCGCTTGCCCAAGGAGACGTTCCGGCCGCGATCCAGTTTCTATTGCAAGCCAATCTCCGGTTGAAAAAAATCCGGCTTCGGATGATTCTCCTCCTCCTGCGCCTATTCCCCTCCGCCACAAGAACTGTTTATCGCTGGAGATCCTCATAGGAGCTGACATCCGGAGAAGTCTTTGACCGACCGACCCATGAGTGATATCGAGGATCACAAACGCTGCCGACTTTGCGGACGCAACCAGTGGCGCACCTGCGAGATCTGAAATCAGAGTTTGAAAAGGATTGTTGAACGTCCGCGCGACAACCGTTGCCAACAAATATGTCTGAACCGGAAAGCACGCTCACTCAGAAAACAGCCACCGGAGTGGCGTGGATCTCTGCTTTTCAGGTGACCAGGCAGATACTGCAGGTAGTATCGGTTTCCGTGCTAGCGCGTTATGTCCCACCAGCGGCGTATGGCCTGGTGGCAATGTCGGCACTCCTGACGAACCTGTTGGAAACGGTTCGTGACCTCGGTACCCGATACGCCCTGGTGCGAGAGCGGGAGATGCCAGACGAACTGGCGTCGACGGTTTTTTGGCTGAACTGCATCCTGGGCGGAGCGACCAGTTTGTTACTGTTAGGGCTCTCTTGGCCGGCCGCACGGTTTTTTCACACGCCTCAAGTGGCTCCGGTAATCCAGTTTGTTTCTCTCTCGTTTTTCCTGGGCGCGCTGGGTGTCGTGCCAACCGCCATGCTGAATCGAGCCATGGCGTTCCGGAAGATCGCCTATGGCCAGACTGCGGGAGCGATTTGCGGCACCGTGGTTGCGATTGCCATAGCCGTCGCCGGTGGAGGAGTGTGGAGTCTCGTCGTGGGAACTCTGGCCAACACCTTGGTCACTACGGTGGCGATGTGGATTTACGCACCGGTCAGAATCATGGCGGTTTTCCGGCCGTCTGGGGCCCGCCACATTCTGCGCTTCGGTATCCACCTCACGGGCGCCATCCTCATGAATTATTTTTCCCGGAACATGGACAACCTGCTGGTAGGACGTTATTTGGGGAGCGCGCCGTTGGGTTTTTACCAGATGGGCTACATGTTAATGACCTATCCCTTGCAGAACTTCACTACCTTGGTTGGCCAAGTCGTCTACCCGGCGTTAGCGAAGTTTCCGGATGACTTCGATCGCTTGCGGGCAGCATATCTCCGCACCTGCAGACTGATCGCGCTGCCTATTTTCCCAGTCATGTTGGGTCTGGCAGTGACGGCGCCATCATTCGTCCGGGTTTTCCTGGGTGCACGCTGGATGGCGGTGGCTCCACTGTTGATCATTTTTGCGCCCCTGGGCGCTGCGCAAGCACTCTACGGCACCGTTGGGTTGATCTATAACACCCAGGGCAGACCTGACATCCAGTTGCGCTGGACGGCCCTTGCCAGCGTGATGTATGTGCTCTCCTTTGTGGTCGGTCTACGGTGGGGAATCGTGGGGGTCGCGTCCGCATACGCAGTGATGTGGACAGCGCTCATGATTCCGTCTTTCATGATTCCATTTCGATTGATCAAGCTTTCCGGAAAGAAGTTTGTGCAGACTCTCTGGCCGACCATCTGGTCGAGTCTGGCGATGGCGGGGGTGAGTTGGACCTGGTTGCGGGCGCTGCATCTGGTGGGGATTCACAACGCGCTGGCGGAACTTCTTAGTACAACCATCCTGGGGGCATCGGTCTACGTGGGATTGACATTGTGGCGGAAGCCGCAGGTCCTGATCGACCTGGCAAACACTTTGCTCGGTTTGCCGAATCCATTGGTTGTGCGCTTCGGAAGCTATGTTTCGAGATTGGCCGGCATATCCGCTCCCACGACAGCGCCGGACTGAGAGTTGTCCGTCCTGCGACAGAAAGACCGCGCCTCGAAACTCCGATTCTCAACCGGGTGGCGACCAGACCAAGAATCCGAGATTGCACACTTCTTTGGAAACGAACTCGATTCCCGCACGGATTTGTGATACAGTGAATCTATAGTACGTAGATAGAGTTATATGGGTATTGCGGAACGCTTGGTCGATGGGCTGTAACCTGCGAAAAATCTTCATTCTGCATCAGCTGATGCGTCACGCTGCCGGGCTCATCTGAATCCCGCAGTTTAGCGTGACTGGAAGACTGAGGTGCTGCGCTCTAGCGGGCAGGGTATTCGATAGCTACCGTCTTTTGAAGGCCGACGATGAATTTGAAATCTCTTGCCGGTTTCCTGTCCGAGGGTGCAAGCCTGAATTCTTGTATCTACCGAGTGCCCAGTGGCGACGGAGAGCATTTCGTCGTCGCGAAGGCTGCGCGGACGCCTGGTACCGCCATGCTAAAGGCGCTGCGCAAGGAATATTCAGCGCTGGAAGAACTCAACCTCAGGGTGGGGAATGCTCTGGGAGTCTCGGTTCCCCGTCCTCTTGGGTTTGTTGAAGAACAAGGAATTTTACTACTGAGCGGAGTAGCTGGGTTCTCGCTGGGATCCACTTTGCGCCGCCAGGCAAATTTCCTGAATGGCAGGTTGCACCATCAATCGCTGCAACAGATCGGATTGCTAGTGGGCGATTGGTTGCACCACTTTCACGACGCAACCCTTGCGGAGGACCAACCACACCATCACAACGACTACTTGCGGGAGCTTGACTCCAACCTCTACCGGTCACGTCAATCGGGACTGAGTGCTTCCGCCTTGCAGAAGATTCGCGACGGAGTGGAAGCAACCAGCGCAACTCTGCGTGGAACGAATGTGCCGATGGCGGCGGCGCACGGTGATTTTCTTCCCCAAAATATCCTGATCGGCGAGACCGGCGCGGGGGTCGTAGATTTTGGAAGCTACTGGCAACAAGCTCCCATCTATCGAGATCTTTCTCACCTGAGCGCGTACCTGACTCTTCTTGCGAACCGGCCGGCGTATGATCGCGGGGCGCTCGAGGCTCTGAAGCGCGGGTTTCTGACGGGCTATTGCAGGACACTCAAGGGTGATCTCTTGAGAATTTGGGAAGTGAATGCAACTCTGCGGATTATCAACGATCGTTCTTCCGTTCTAACGGCCCGCAGGTCCAGGAAGATCGAGCGCGCGCTTTTGGCTCTTTCCGAAGTCGCTACTGCGACTTCCCGTGATCTATGAATACCGATCTTGAAGTTGTCCGATACGACGATACGAAGACCGACTACCGCAACGTCGCTAAGTATGACGAGGTCCGATACACCAAACCGGCGGATCTCTACAAGAAGCAAGTTACCGAAAACGCGTACCGGAAACTCGTCGGACCCTTGGACGGAAAGCGAATTCTCGACGTGGGTTGCGGCACCGGCCGGGGCCTGGCAGATTTTGCCGGACGAGCGAATCTGGCAATCGGCGCCGATGCGTCTCACGAAATGCTGCTTCAAGCTACAAAAAAAGTGTCACCGCAAGCTGCCTCTGGCGTGGTTTGCTCCTACGCCCAACAACTCCCCTTTCCCAACGGATATTTCGATGTCGTGACCGCGCTCAATTTCCTTCACTTGTTTAGCCTTAGCACTCAGCGCGACATGATTACGGAGATGAAGCGAGTAGTGAAACCTCAGGGAGTTCTTGTCTTGGAATTCGACAACGCCCTGCACGGGATTGTGGTGGGGCCCTACAAACGATGGTCACGAAAGGAAATAGGCTCGATGCCGGGAGAAATTCAGCATGTCATCGGCGACGACTGCCGCGTAACCGACGTCTATGGAGCTGTTTTTCCCGTTCTCTGGCGCTTCTTCCATCGCTTCCCGCAGATATTTGTTCCGTTCGAGAAGATTGCTTATTACGCACCCATCAATCGGATTTCACACAGAGTGTTTTATCGATTGGTAAACCTGCCGATGCATTAGGTTCGGGTAATGGCATTGCCAAGACACGCCTTGGCTTCCGCAAAATCTGCCAAACGTCTGGTTAGACCCTAAATGACCTGAGCGCCGGCAAGAGCCGCTTTCGTAGAAAGCTCACCCGCTGCGATTTTCCGGCGCATTCGTTCGTAGGCGCTGTTGCTCGCAGCGATCTGCCTGCTGGCGGCTTCCAGCAGGGCCGGACGGACCCCTTCGGCAGACTCCCAAGCCGAGACGATGGCTGACCGGAGCCGCTCTCCGAAGTTGCCTTCATCAAGTGCCACTACCTCGCACCCAACGCCAAACTGATTCGCTAGACCGTAGAGTTTGGCGGCGAAGTACTTCGACTTTACCCAGGCCACAACCGGAATGCCTTGCGATAGCGCAAACACTCCACCGTGATAGCTGGTCGTGAGCACGACCCGGCATCGACCGATCTCTTGAACCATCCCGTCAACCAGAGTGAGGTCGTGGCGTGCTTCTCCAATCGACGAATACCCTTCGAAGAGCTGACGACAAATCTCTGCGTCGTCTTCATCCGGGTGGCGAGAGATCGGCACCGATAGCAGGGTAGCTCCCAAAGCCGAGGCGGCTTGCTGCAGCGGGCGGCGCAGAGTCTCCACCAGATCTCGGGGAATATCGGAATACCAGGAGATCCGCAGGTTAATCCCAATCGCAGTTCCCGGCCGATCGGTACGCAGCTTGTAGCAAGTATCGATGGCATCGTCGCCAGTGACGGCCACATTCTCTTGCGGCACCCCCAGCGAATCCAGCAGTTTCGGACCTGTCACGGTTTCCCGCAAGCAGATTAAACCCACCTTGGGCAGAATTTTCTCTGCGCGGGCGCGCAAACATGGGTCGTCGATCGGACCGATCCCCTGGCCGAAGATGGCCGTCGGAATACCGTGCTGGATCGCCATTTCCATCGTGTTCAACACAAGCGTCGAGGGCGACCGGAATGCGGTGGTGATTTGACCGGCTCCGCTGGCCGCGATCAGGTCGCAGCTACGCACAAGATCCAGGAAACTTCGGAGTGCCGCCGCGTTCGCTGGACCGCTGCGGATGCGCACAAGCTTTTCAACCACTTGCGGTAGAGAATGCCGCCATTCCACATCAAGCTCGGATAGAACTGGCTGGGCCCAGCGCCTGCCAAGCCGAGTCAGTTGAGCAAGAGTGAAATAGAACGATTGCCGTCCCTCCGAAGGAACCGGCAAGGCCCCAGGGCAGTAGAGTTCGAGGAGTTCGGGGTTGTCGTTGAGAACATGAATCTCAGCGTCGGGCCAAAATTGCCGAAATCTTGCGACCGTAACCTGCAACATGGCGACGTCACCAAGATTCAGACAATGGACAGAACTGGGATCGATCAGAATTCGCATAGTTTGAACTCCGGCGCACGCCGTTTAAGCGGTTCCCGCCGGTTAATATTCCTCGTGCGTATACTATCATTCTGAAGTTTCAGTTAAGCGCAGCAAGGGGGCGTATTGGTGAGTTTCTTGCGGAAAGTGGTCCGTAAAGTCGCACAGACAAGACGGCTGCCTTTTAACCTCCATCCTCGCGACCGGCAGGCGTGGCGCCAGGGCGAAGTTGTCTTCCAGACTGATGTCTCCTGTCCGCAGAAGCACTGGATTTTTCATCCACAATATCAGGACCCATCTGAACTCACTTTCGAGTTGGGCACCATGAAGTTCAACGTTAAGGCCAAGACCGGCGACGAGTGGGCCTATGTGTATCTCGACCCGGTGCAATACTCATGGGAAAACTTTTCCTGGCAGACCAAATTCCGCCGGCTCACGAATTTTCAGGAATACGCGTTTAACTTTCGTTACGTGGATTTTGACAACCGCTATCGTTATCGATTCGAGGATGATTTGTTGTTCTTCGATTCCAAAATCCGTGGAAAATGGAAAGCCCACGCCAGAATACCCTTTCCGATGGCCTTGGGATCGTGGTATGACTTGCGCATCGATGCGAAGGCGGACCGCTATCGTTGCTACGTCAACGGAATGCTGATGATGGAAAATCGCAATCACGCCATCAGGAGCGGAACGATCTCGATCATCCTCTGGGAGATCGACCGGGCTACGGACGCGATTGCCGAAGTGGGGCCGTCGGTTGTGCATAGTTTGCTATAAGTCGCGGACCAGGAACGTGAATCGGGGTGGCTGGAAAAGCTCGCGATCCGGGGTCAGACATGCAGGATGAAGTAAGTGTAGAATCAGAAAGTTTTTCAACGGAAGCAAAAGACGCGTGAGGATTAGTCAGCATTTCCGGGAAGCAGTAGAGGCTTCGAAAGGTGTGAACCTCTGCTCCCTTCATCTGGCCGCTCGCAAGCCGTCGTTGTTGCGAAGCTACGTATCCTCTTGTCTCCGAAAATACGATGAACTCATGGGGAACGGGTTGCCCGGCAAGAATCCGATCTCGGACCTGGCTCCAACCGATCTCGATACCTTGACCATCCCAGCGCGTTTCCAGACTGGCGGCGGCACCGATCCTCGCGAGATTCTTAGCCTGGCAGCCGTGACCAAACTGTTGCAGCCGAAACGTATTTTTGAAATCGGCACCTACAACGGAAGAACGACCGCTGTGTTCATCCTCAACTCGTCTCCCGACTGCGAGTTGTTTACGCTTGATCTTCCACCCCAGGCAGACAGCTTGCCGGGATATCTTCCCACTGATATCGGCCTGGTGCAGGATCGCAATCCCGAAGGTTATCTGAAGCGCGCCGGTTTGGCGCAGCGCTACCGGCAGATTTACTGCGATTCCATGACCTTTGATCCAGAACCGTTTCGGGATAGCGTGGAACTTGGTTTCATCGACGGAGCTCACGCCGAGAAATTCGTGCGCAACGACACGATGAAAATGGCGGTCATGATGTCGCGCCGCGGTTATGTGTTCTGGCACGATTACGGCGGAAGAGGCTCGTTCCGGCCGCTGGCAAAGTACCTCGAGACCCTGCCCATCGCCATCTACCGCGTCCCGGCTACCAGTCTGGCGTGGACCACTGCTGCGGAGATTAAGAAGCTGGTCGCGCCGGAACAACTCGCGCGAGCGGAAGAACCCGACCAAATTCCACGGGCCCGGGCCGTCTGACAGATGAGCGAATCAGCTACTCACCCTGGAACCACTCCTGATCGCCAACCGTCCGAACTGGGGTACTTGGCGAACTCTACAGTCCTGGCGGGTGGTGCGGTGGTGTTTTTCTTTACGCTGTTGTTCCTTCTGCCCTGGTGGAATCGATATCTCGGAATTACGAATGAGGGCTGGTACCAGTTTTTCGGGAAGCAGATCCTGCAAGGTCGCTTGCCCTATCGCGATTTCTACATGTTCGTGCCGCCGGGTCAGTCGCTGCTGATGGGAGCGCTCACCTCGATTTTCGGGGACCGGGTTGTCGTTCCGGAACTGTTTGGTTTGGTGGGCGCGATGGTAATGGCGCTGACTTTGTACGTATGGATGGTCCGGCTGTTCCCTGTTTTTTGGGCCACCTTGGCGACGGTCTGCACGACCGCGATTTATCTCAGGAGTTCGGGCGAGCCCTTGAGCGGTCTGCAACTGAATTGCAATCTGCTTCCACTTCTGGCGCTGGCCGCCGCCAGTTTTGCGCTCGACCGCAACGCTGGCTCTGGTGGTCTTTTGCTTACCGGACTGTTCGCCGGGATTGCGTTTGTTACCAAGCAGACGGCCGGCGTAGCTATCTTTTCTCTCGGCATCATCGTGCCGATCTTGATTGCAGTTCGTTCGCACGCCCGCGCCGGTTTGCGCGCCGCGACATTCTTCGCCATTGGCTGGGCGGTTCCGGTTTGCCTAACTTGTTTCTGGCTCCTGCGGAACGGCGCTTTTAACAGTTTCGTCGACGACGTCTACGTGCATGGTCCCTCGAGCAAGGGGCACCTTTCTTCACTACTGGCGCGGCAAGCCCATGCCATCCTCGGCAATAGGTATCAGCAACTCTCGGTTGCTGTGGCAGTCACGGTTGTTCTATTTGCCGGTCTGCTGCTGCGTTTCATGCATACGGCATCCGACGGCGGTTACCGGCCTTTATCGAAGCGACGCGAAGCATTCGTGGTTTGTGGATTTGGCGTGGTCGCTGTCGCATTGACAGTATGTGCACAGCATTGGCCAGGACCGATGCAATTGCGATTGCATCGCCTGGATTTTTTCTTTACTGCCGTGCCCTGCTATGTTGGCGAGTTGGGCAGCCTGGCGCTCCTGATTTTTTACGCCTCACAGTTGGTTCGCCGAAGGTTGACGGCGAATGAAGAGCAGCTTTTGTTGGCGGCATGGACGTCCTTCGTTTGTGCTTATCTGTTTTCCTTTTCCTGGCCAACCGGAAAAATGATACTGCCTCCCGCGTTCCCGTTCGTGGTGGCGTTTATATTCTCCAGGCTACCCTGCGGGAAATTCACCTCTTTGGCCAAAGCTGCGGCGGTAGTGCTGGCTTTCGTCTGCATAGAGGTCATGGCAGGTTCAAAGATGCGAGAGCCGTATTTTTGGGCAGACTGGCTGGAGGGTGACGCCTTGCGGGCGACTGTGGCACTGGATTTTCCAGAGCTGCGCGGAATGCGGGTGACTCCGGAAACTGCATCTTTCCTGCGGCGGATAGTGAGTGATATTCAAGAACACTCACGCCCGGGCGAGCCCATCGCTGAATTTCCGACCATGCCCATCCTGTATACGCTGGCCCACCGAGCGCCGATGACTTTTGCCTACATACACTACATCGACGTTACCCCCGACTATATTTACCGCCAGGATATTTCGAGGCTGGAACAATCTCCTCCTGCCGTCATCGTCTTCATCAGCCGGTCGGAATCCGAGATCAGGGAGGGAGAGGTTAATTTCCGGAATGGCCGCCGTAGCGGCGAGAGAGATTTGTGGGAGTCGCTTCAGGCGCTGGCTTGCAAATACCAGGTCGTGGATGTGCTGCAAACGCCAAATACCAACCAGAGGGTTGAGGTCTGGGTGAGGCAATCGGTAGCAGAAAGCCGCTGCGCGTCTTCGAATTTGGCCACCCGATGACGGTATTCCTACCTCGGGATATCCTCCGTAAGCAATCGATTTGCTGTCTTCCAGAATGGCGGAGATTCTGGTGGCAAAGAGACAGACGTTGTCCGTCATTTATGATGATTCATCGGCGTGGAGATCTGCGCGGCAGGGATCCGATAGTGCCATTTGAGCGAATCTCTGCCAACGGAAATGACTACGAAAAGCTGGCAGAGAGTCTTCGAGAAATTGCGGCGAATGGATCGGCGCGAATTCCTGGATCGCAGCCGCCAGGAACTGTCCAAGCGTACCGACGCCGCGCTGGCGCATCTGGGATACGACTTTGCACGTCGGGCGCGATTCGCCACTCGTGGGCCTTCGGGCGCGTTCTTCTTCGCGCCCGAGCAAGTGGAGTGTGCGCTGCAGTTAATTCGCCAACGCCTTCCCCAGCAAGCGGAGAACATTGTGGCGCGTGCCGAACGCATTTGTGCTCATCGGTTCGATCTGTTGGGTTACGAAGACCTGGATTACGGCCAATCCATCAATTGGCATCTGGACGCGGTCCATGGTAAAACCGCGCCGCGAAAGCCATTTCATCGCATCAAGTACCTTGACTTCGCTGAAGTTGGAGACAGTAAAGTAACTTGGGAACTGAATCGCCATCAGCATCTCGTTACGCTCGCCAAGGCGTATCGCCTGACGAGCGACGAGCGCTTCGTGCGGGAAATTGTTTCGCAATGGCAAAGCTGGCACTTGCAGAATCCGTATCCTATCGGCATCAACTGGGCCAGCAGTCTGGAGGTCGGTTTCCGGAGTCTCTCCTGGATCTGGGTGCTTGCGCTGCTCGAAGGCACGAGTTCTCTCGCTCCTGAATTTCGCCGCGAATATCTTCATGCACAAGCGCTGAATGGGCGCCATCTCGAACGCTATCTCTCAACCTATTTCTCTCCGAATACACATCTGCTTGGCGAAGCGGTGGCCCTGTTCTTCCTGGGGACGCTGTGCCCCGCGTTGGACGGGGCAGACCGCTGGAAGTCGCGAGGATGGCAAATGGTTCTGCAAGAGACCGAGCGGCAGGTGAACTCGGACGGCTTTCATTCCGAGCAGTCCACTTATTACCACGTCTATGCTCTCGATTTTTTTCTTCACGCCGGCCTTCTCGCTTCTGCCAATAACATGGCTCTCCCCCCAACTTTCCAACGAACCATCGAGCGAATGATGAATGCGCTCTATTCACTCGGGAGTGCCGGTCCGCCTCCGCGCTTTGGTGACGACGACGGTGGCCGCGTGTTCGATTCCCGGCGAAATCGCGACGAGCATCTGCTCGATCCGCTTGCAACCGGAGCGATTCTTCTTGGCCGCAGCGACTTCAAAGCTCTGAGCAGCGCCCTGCGCGAGGAGACAATCTGGTTGGTTGGCGTCCCAGGCGTGAACCAGTGGGACCGTCTCGAGTCAAAGTCGTTGCCAATGAAGTCATCCGCGCTGCCGACCAGTGGTCTCTATGTCCTCGCAGAGCCGGAATCGCGCAGCCAACTCACCATCAAGCGCGGTCCCGACTCGGCGCAGAGTCGAGGTCACGCCCATGCAGACGCACTGAGCCTTTGTCTTCAAAGTTCCGGCCACTCTCTACTGATCGACCCAGGAGCTTACGAGTATGTGGGGAAGGGTCGCGAAAGAAATCTTTATCGTGGTACGGCTGTGCATAACACGCTCACGGTGGATGGACAGGACCAGGCTGAATGCGATGGTCCATTCTCGTGGAAGCAGCAAATTCCCACACGCACGGAGCAATGGGTCAGCGGCCAGACGTTCGATCTATTCATCGGCAGCCACAGCGGCTATGCACGGCTCCCGCAGCCGGTCGAGCATCGGCGCTGGGTGGTCGTTTTGAAGCCAGGCATCTTTGTCGTGCGGGACTTGCTGGAAGGTGAGGGCGAGCATCGCTTGGATTTGGCGTGGTGCCTCGCCCCCGAGTCACAGTTGCAGCAAGAGTATCTGTTTCGGTTCAAGAAATCGTCGCAATCGCTTGCCGTGCTGCCGGTACAAGATCATGGATGGGCAGCTGAAGTTCACAAAGCAGACTGGTCCCCGGTTTACGGAGTACGGCGTGCCACGACGGTCCTGAAGTTCTCCACGAAGTCCACATTACCCGCGGAATTTGTCTCGCTGTTTGTGCCATTACCCGAGGCGGCAGCGATTCCCGGACAGCTCCGACGGTGGCCGCACAAGGACGCAACTGGTCTCGTTCGTGCGTACGAGTATCAAACCAATGAGGCCGATTACCGCTTCTTCTTTGCCCCGCCGGGCAAGGCATGGAACTGCGGGTCCGTTGCCAGCGATGCCGCGTTTGTCTGTCTCACGACAGTGGGGCCGTCTCAGGCTACTGCCGTCATCCTTTGCGATGGAAGCTACGTTGAGCTGGAGGGTAAACGCCTTTTGACTACGACGCGCCGCGTTGCTCGATGTGAACTGCTGCTCGGTGAGACTCCGAAGGTGTTCTGTTCCGAGCCCGAAGCAATGAGGGAATCCTCGTGTCCGATGCCAGAGAAATCGTAATGTAAGAAGATGCAGCTAAGTCTTGTGAAATCAGTCATTGGCACTTCTCAGAACCCCGGCTCGCCATCCATGTGCAGACTCTTGCACACCTGCCGTTGCGCACTCAATCCGTAAAGCAAAAGCTTGCGGAATTCGGTGCAGGACAATGGTTTCCGACCGATTTTAGACGTTGCATTCGACCCGAATTTGCTATAAAAATAAGTTTCCCTCCCTGCCGTCCGGCGTTGCATAAAACAAGCGCTTTCAGGAGCAAAATTAGTGAAGAGAATAGGCAGTTGCCGCTTCGGCATCGTCGCCGTTGCCGTGTTACGCATTGCGCTGCAAGCGCAAGTGAACGTTACCACCTATCACAACGACAACGCCCGGACTGGACAGAACCTTCAGGAAACAATTCTGGCTCCGGCCAATGTGAACAGCGATCAATTCGGCAAGCTGTTCTCCGTATCGGTCGACGGGTACGTATACGCCCAGCCTTTATATCTTTCAAACGTGAACATCAGCGCTGGAACTCATAACGTGCTCTACGTGGCTACCGAGCACGATAGCGTGTACGCCATTGACGCGGATCACGGAACAATCTACTGGCAAACCAGCCTGATTCCCTCCGGGGGCAGCACGGTCAATAGCAGCAGTGATCTTGCTTGTACCGACTTGGTGCCCGAGGTCGGAATCACGGGAACCCCCGTGATCGACACCGGCACAGGAACAATCTATCTGGTGGCCACTTCGAAGGTTGCAGGCAGCGTGGTCCAGTATTTGCATGCCCTCGACGTGGTCACTTATGCAGAAAAGTTCGGTGGCCCAGTCTTGATTCAAGCGACGGTGCCAGGAACCGCCGCGGATGGGAATGGCGCCACGGTGAGCTTTAGTCCTCTCTTTCAAAATCAGCGTGCCGCCTTGTTGCTGGTGAATGGGCACGTAGTGATTGGCTGGTCCTCGCATTGCGACCACAGTCCCTGGCACGGCTGGATCATGTCTTACCGCGCCAGCTCACTTTCCCAGGAAGCCGTTCTGAATACCTCAGCGAATGGCAGTGCGAGTGGGGTCTGGATGAGCGGAGGCGGGCTGGCTGCGGATTCCAATGGAAATATCTACTTTGCAACCGGAAACGGAACTTGGAATGGCACAACCGACTACGGCGACAGCATCGTAAGGCTTGGTCTGCCTAGCGGGGATAACTTTACAGTACTGGATTACTTCACACCTTACAACCAGAGCAGCTTGTCTGGTGGTGATACAGACGTAGGATCCGGCGGATTGGTGTTGCTGCCCACGCTCCCTTCCGGTCAGCAACTGCTTGCCCAGATGGGCAAGGAGGGCAAGATCTACCTGGTGGACATCAACAATATGGGCAAGTACTGCGTGAATGCCGTGCCTGCCTGCAGTGGCCGTGATCCGAACATCGTGCAGGAAATTCCAGCCGCAACCGCCGGCGTTTGGGGCGCGCCTGCATACTGGAACGGTAGCCTGTACTGGGGCGCAAGCAGTGTGGGAACCCCGGACAACCTGAAGGCGTTTTCCTTTAACGCTGACGACAGCGGACTGATTTCGACTTCTCCCACATCGGAAAGTTTAAAGACGTTTAGTTTTGCCTCTCCTTCCCCCTCCGTTTCGGCAAATGGCGAGACGAACGGAATTCTTTGGGGCTTGGATAACAGTGCCTACGGCTACACTTGCGTTGGCGACGCAAATTGCCAGGTGCTGTATGCCTACGATGCAACCAACCTCGCGAACCTGCTCTACAACAGCAGCCAGGCGTCGAACAATCGCGACATTCCTGGCGGAGCTGTGAAATTCTCAACCCCGACTGTCGCCAACGGCAAGGTTTACGTTGGCAGCGTACAAAAGGTGTCTGCCTTTGGCACGATCAGCGCGACTCCGACCGCATCAACGCCAACCTTCAGCACGGTGCCGGGCAGCTACACCGGCGCCATCACAGTAACCCTGTCCGACAGCACTCCGGGTGCAACCATTCACTGCACGGTCAACGGCACCACACCTACCTCAAGTTCGCCGGTCTGCGGCAACGTCGCGATTGGTTCGACCACAGTTCTGCAGGCTCTGGCTACGGCGAATGGATTCAATTCGAGCGCCGTTGCGACCGGAACCTTCACCATCGACCCTGGTGCAACCGGAGTTAACTACGGCAGCGGATTTTCCTCCGTGGGACTAACTTTCAACGGAAGCGCAAAGCTCAACGGTTCGCGCCTGCGGCTTACCGATACCGGCAAGAACGAAGCGGGAAGCGCATTCGTCAGCCTGCCCATTGGTGTCCAGAGTTTCACCAGCGCCTTCACCTTTCAGCTGAGCGATGCCAGTGCAGAGGGCTTCACTTTCACGATCCAGGGGACCGGGCCGACCGCTCTCGGTCCTTCCGGCGGTGGTTTAGGCTACGGCCCCGCCAAACCGGGCGGTACCCCGGGAATCGCCAGCAGCGTGGCCGTGAAGTTCGATATCTATAACGAAGCCGGCGAGGGCATGAACTCCACCGGCCTATATATCGACGGTGCTTCTCCCACCATGCCAGCCCTGAATTTGACCGCCTCAGGAGTAGTTCTGCGTAGCGGCGATGTTTTTAGCGTGAACCTCACCTACGACGGCACAACGCTAACGATGACCATCATCGACGCCACCAACTTCTCGCAGACCTTCACGACCAGTTGGACGATCAACATCCCAGCGACCGTCGGCTCGAATACGGCCTACGTGGGATTCACGGGCGCTACGAGCAAACTGACCGCAATTCAGGAAATCCTGGATTGGACCTACGTCACGACTCAAGGCACAACCGCGGCCAAGCCGACGTTCAGCGTTGCGCCAGGCTCTTACGGCTCGGCTCAGTCTGTTACGCTGTCGGACCTGACGGGGGGAGCGGTCATCCATTGCACCACGGACGGCACCGCGCCGA
>Ga0187863_10000271_pt1 | contig 45579 bp, 35 predicted proteins | sample June2016WEW_11_1_FD_132975 | JGI IMG/M metagenome (GOLD analysis project Ga0187863, IMG submission 132975) | Peatland microbial communities from SPRUCE experiment site at the Marcell Experimental Forest, Minnesota, USA - June2016WEW_11_10 | ecosystem: Environmental > Terrestrial > Soil >...
ATTCGGTCGCGGGGGGTGAATACACCAGCCGGCGGGCGCAGGTGGAAGAAGCGGCTGCCGTCATCGCGCGGCACCGGCCGGAGGTGCGGTTTCTACGCGACGCAACCTTGGATGATTTGGTGCGCTGGGGATCAGAGATGAGTCCCAATGCGCTCAAGCGGGCTCGTCACGTGATCAGTGAAAATCTCAGAACGGTGGCAGCGGCCGATGCGCTGATGCGTCGCGATCTTGAAGAGCTTGGCCGGTTAATGGCTGAAGCGCACTTGAGCTATAGCCGCGATTTTGAAGCAAGTTGCGTTGAAGCCGATGCGATGGTGTCGTTGGCCCAGGGACTTCCAGGCCTGATTGGGGCGCGGCTTACCGGCGGCGGATTCGGCGGCTGCACGATCAATCTAGTGGAGCGCGATCATGCGGCGGAATTTTCAGAGGAGCTTTCGGCCCGCTATGCGACCGAAACCGGAATTGTGCCGCAGATCCTGATTTGCCACGCTTCGAGCGGAGCGCACAAGATCAATCGATAGAGACACTGGCGATACATCCTGCACCAAACCGAACACATCTTACACGTAAGGTTTGCGGCTGCTTCGTTCTGGTACGACGAAAGTAACCGTTCCTCTTGGTGGACCGTACCGAGACCTGGCGCGAATAATTCTGTCAATCCTTGTTAGAATCGTTCAAAGTTAATAGCGTTGAAACCAGGGAGAGCGCTCTCATTTGGGAGGACTCTTTGCATCTCGAGGACGGGCGGTTTATCCGAGAAAATGAACAAAGGCAATAGAGAGACAGCAATGGAGAATAACTCAATTAAACCTTTTTCATACGAGACATTCCCCGCTTCAGGATTGGTCGCTTACTTCTCCATGGAGATCGCGATCAACCCTGCGATGCCGACGTACTCCGGTGGATTGGGAATGCTTGCCGGGGACACGTTGCGCTCGGCCGCCGATCTGGGTGTTCCGCTAGTGGCCTTTACTCTGGCACATCGCAAAGGCTACTTCCAGCAACACCTGAATGGATCGGGCGAACAGAGTGAGGAAGTACAGCCCTGGAATCCGGCAGATTTCTGCAAAGAAGAGCCGGCGCGGATCACGGTCTCAGTTGAGGATCGCATTGTGACGGTGCGTGCGTGGCGCTACGAACTTGTGGGGCGCTATGGGCACGTGGTGCCAATCTATTTATTGGATACAGATTTGGATGGAAACTCGGGTTGGGACCGCGGCTTGACCGACCACCTCTATGGCGGAGATACCAATTATCGTTTGCAGCAGGAAATCGTGCTGGGCATGGGCGGCGCGCGGATGGCGAATGCGCTGGGTCTCACTGTAAACGTCTACCATATGAATGAAGGCCATGCGGCGCTGTTGACGCTCGCGCTGCTGGAGGGCCAACTGGGCGGCGGTCCGCTGGGCGCGGCAACGGATTCGGACATTGCGCAAGTGCGCCGCAAATGCGTTTTCACGACGCATACGCCAGTTCCTGCCGGACACGATCGTTTTTCAATGGAACAATCGATTCGCATTCTCGGTGGCGATCGCACGGCGCGGCTGGAGAAGCTGGGCTGTTTCCACGAGGGTTTGCTGAACATGACCCTGATCGCGTTGCGGTTCTCACGGTACGCCAATGGCGTCGCTATGCAGCACGGCAAAGTTTCTCGCGCGATGTTCCCGGAGTTTCCGGTGGACTCGATCACCAACGGCGTGCACGCGCCCACATGGGTGTCAGAACCGGTGCAGCAGATGCTCGATGCGCATATTCCCGCGTGGCGGCGCGACAATCTCTACCTGCGCAATGCGATCGACCTGCCGGAGCAGGAGATTTTGAAGACGCACGTGCGAGCGAAAGAAGTGCTGCTTGCCGAGGTTGCCTCGCGCACAGGATTGGTGTTGAATCCGCGCGTGTTGACGCTGGGTTTTGCCCGCCGCGCCGCGACCTACAAGCGAGCCAGCCTGTTATTCACTGACCCGGAGCGGTTGCTCAAGATCGCGACCCAGGCGGGCGGTCTGCAGATTCTGTATGCAGGCAAGGCGCACCCGCAGGACGTTCCAGGCAAGGCGCTGATTCACGACGTGATCGAAGTGGCGCGCAAGCTTTCTAATGACGTGCTGCGGATTGTTTATCTCGAAAATTACGGTTGGGATCTTGGTGCGCTGCTGACGGCGGGCGTGGATGTATGGGTGAATACGCCGCGCCGTCCCTATGAAGCCTCAGGCACAAGCGGGATGAAGGCCGCATTGAATGGCGTGCCGAGCCTTTCGATTCTAGATGGATGGTGGATCGAAGGTTGTATCGAGGGCTTCACTGGCTGGGCGATTGAAGATGGAGCGAATGACGCGGAAGAGGCGGTTTCGCTCTATAACAAACTCGAGAAGGCGGTGGTACCGCTTTATCGCGACGCTCCTGAGAAGTGGGGGCGCTTAATGCGCACCACGCTGGCCTTCAACGGTTCGTATTTCAACACGAATCGCATGGTGAAGCAGTACACACGCAACGCGTACTACCCTGTGCATCTGCTTGAGCCTGCGAAGGTGGAAGAACCCGCCTACGCGCACTGACGCGGGTATTCTTCCAGCAGGAAATGGTTTAAAGAAAAAGGGCGAGCCGCACATGGCTCGCCTTTTTGCTCCAATCGTCGATGTGTCTGCCCCCTCGAAATTATGCTTTGATCCACCGCGAAATTGCGGAAGATTTCTCAGCCTCTGGTCTCCCGATGCGAGGCGAGACGTGGGCGTCAGGGCCCTTCGTTTCGATAGTTAGTCCCTTATAATTTGATCGAATCAATTCCACATATTGCTGAGAAGAGGTGCGCGTGGATTCCGAGAGTTCGATGCCTCCCGATCTATCGCGACCGCTTTGCGTCGATCTTGACGGCACCCTGATCAAATCCGATTCGCTCTTCGATGCGTTTTGCGAATTGGTGCGAAGGAATCCGCTTGCTGTGTGGCGACTGCCTCTATGGCTGATGGGAGGTCGTGCGCGCGTGAAGATTGAAATTGCGCGGCGTGCACCACTGGACGCTACGCGGCTACCGTATAACTTGCCTCTGCTGCGTTACCTGCAGGCGCAATGGCGCGAAGGGCGGCCGCTGTATCTCGCAACCGGCGCGGATGCAGGGCTCGCGGAGCGCGTGGCTGCGCACCTGGGAATTTTTCAAGGCGTTCTGGGGACGGAAGGCAAGATCAACCTGACCAAAACGAGGAAGCTTGCGCGGCTGAAGGAGCGATTCGGTGAGTTTGATTATGTGGGCAACTCGCACGCCGATGTCGCAGTTTTAGCCGTTGCGCGCGTGGGGCTGGTGGCGAATCCTACGCCTGGGCTTCGGCTTGCGCTGCGCACGCGACACATTCCCGTTGCGCGCACATTCATCGACAAGAGGCCGACGGTGCGCACACTGGTGAAGGCGATTCGCCTGCATCAATGGACGAAGAATGTGTTGCTTTTCGCGCCGCTTTTGCTCTCCCATCAACTGACTGCCCGATCTCTCGCTGCGGCGGTCGCCGCTTTTTTTTGTTTTTGCTTCATGGCGTCGGCGAATTACCTGGTGAACGACATGCTCGATATTGAGAGTGACCGCCGGCACCGGTCGAAGCGGCTGCGGCCTTTCGCTGCCGGGGACCTGTCGGTCCAAGGCGGGATTGCCCTGTCGTTGGCGCTGTTTCTTGCTTCGGTTGCTTTGCTGCCGGAGCTGCCGAGGGCCTTTGCTATGTGGCTTGGTTTGTATATCGTCGCTACGCTGAGTTACTCGCTGTATCTCAAGCGGGTCGCGGTGGTGGATGTGCTGCTGCTTTCCGGACTGTATACACTGCGGCTGCTGGCGGGCGGCGCTGCAACGAGTACGGAGATTTCGCAATGGCTGGCGGGCTTTTCAAGTTTTCTCTTTTTGTCGCTGGCGATGGTGAAGCGGTTCAGCGAGATTGAGAACCTGCGCGAGAGGGGAGGAGCCGCAACGGATGGGCGCGGCTACCTGGCGGCCGACCTGGAGCAAATTCGCAGCTTTGGCACATCCAGCGCGTATGCGGCGGTGGTGGTCTTCATGCTCTATATTGCACGGCCTGATGTGACGGAACTCTATCGGCACGCAACGCGCTTGTGGCTCATTGTTCCGCTGCTAATTTACTGGCTGAATCGTGTATGGCTGCTCGCGTCGCGTGGAGAGCTGGATGACGATCCGGTGATATTTGCGATGCGCGATGGCATGAGCCTGGCGGTGGGAGCCGCGGTTGCAGGGGTGGCGTTGCTTGCGATGTAGGATGCGGCTGCGAGCTTAGAGCCGGGTTCGACTTAGATTCGAGCAGCTCGAAGGCGCTTATTATGCGGCATTGGCAGGGTGCTCCAATTGCATCCTTCGGGGCTGGTGGCGCGTCATTAAGTCATGCACCCGGCAAGGCCAGCGAATGGTCAGGTCGAGGTGTTCTTCGTCTACCATTTACCATTGTATTTTCGGTTGGTTGATGTTGGAACGGCGCGCGAGGGCGTCACCGGTGGCCAACACGAAGGGCCGAAGCGGCCCTGGAACCCTTTGAACCGTTGTCTGCCCGATGCGGGGGCGTCGAACGATTGAGCGCGCGCCTCTTCCACCAGCTCCCCCGGTGGCGAGCAAACCGGCTCTGGAGCGAGTACCCGTCCTATGATGTGGATTGTTCGGCTTGCGTTACGGCGGCCTTATACGTTTGCCGTCTTTGCGCTTTTGATTTTGATCCTTGGCGTTTACAGCATTCTCTCGATGCCGACGGATATCTTTCCGAACATCGACATTCCTGTGGTGACGGTGGTCTGGCAGTACACGGGGCTCTCCGCGGACCAGATGGCCAACCGCATCGTGTTCAACAGCGAACGCGGAATGACCACGACGGTCAACGACATTGAACATATCGAATCGCAGTCGCTGAACGGCATTGCGATCATCAAAATCTTTTTCCAGCCACACGTCAATGTGGCGAGCGCTGTAGCGCAGGTCACCTCGATCAGCCAGGTGCAGTTGCGCAGTCTGCCGCCTGGCACTACGCCGCCTTTCATCATCCAGTACAACGCGTCGAGCGTGCCGGTGCTGCAGCTTGGTCTTTCCGGTCAGGGATTGAATGAGCAGCAGCTCAACGATCTAGCGACAAATACGATCCGCACACAGCTGGCGACGATTGAAGGTGCGCAAACACCTTTTCCGTACGGAGGAAAACAGCGACAGATTCAGGTGGATCTCGATCCAGTGGCTTTGCAGGCCAAGGGACTTTCACCGGCGGACGTTGTCAATGCGGTGTCTGTGCAGAACCTGATTGTGCCGTCTGGAACGGCAAAGATCGATCGCTTTGAGTACGCGATAGAGACCAACTCTGCGCCAAGTATCGTGGAGCAACTGAACGATCTGCCGATTCGTGCGGTGAATGGAGCAGTCTATTACGTCAGGGATGTGGCCCATGTGCGCGACGGCTATCCGCCGCAGACGAACATCGTTCGAGTGGACGGGAAGCGCGCGCTCCTGATGAGCATCATGAAGACGGGCTCGGCGTCGACGCTCGACATCATCGCTGGGATTCGGGCCAAGCTGGACAGCATCAAGGGGCAGCTACCGCCGCAGCTCAAGATCAATGCACTTTCAGACCAGTCGATTTTTGTAAGAAGTGCAATCGGCGGCGTCGTACGCGAGGGTATAGTTGCCGCTTGCCTGACGGCGATCATGATCCTGATCTTCCTGGGCAGCTGGCGTTCGACCCTGATCATCGCGGTTTCGATCCCTCTTTCGATTCTCTGCTCGTTGGCGGCGCTGGCTGCGCTGCGGGAAACGATTAACATCATGACGCTAGGCGGCCTCGCGCTGGCGGTGGGCATCCTGGTGGACGATGCGACGGTGGAGATTGAAAACATCAACCGGAACCTGGAGGCGGGGAAAGAGATCGAGCAGGCGATTCTTGACGGTGCGGCGCAGATTGCTACACCGGCACTGGTTTCGACTCTGTCGATCTGCATCGTTTTCGTGCCCATGTTTTTTTTGAGCGGCGTGGCCAAGTACCTGTTCGTCCCGCTGGCGGAAGCGGTAGTCTTCGCCATGTTGGCAAGCTATCTGCTGTCGCGCACTGTGGTGCCGACGATGGCAAAGTACCTGCTGCACGAACACGACGATGCCGAATTGCAGAAGAGGCACGCTAGCCTGAATCCGTTTGTCCGCTTTCAACTGGGATTCGAAACTGGATTCGAGAAGTTCCGCCGCTCTTATCTCAGTGTGCTCACACTGTGCATCGATCGCGCGGGGATTTTCCTGATTCTCTTCCTGGCCTTCGCGCTCGGCTCACTTGGGCTGCTCGCGCCGTGGCTGGGGCGGGATTTTTTCCCGTCGGTGGATGCGGGGCAGTTCAAAATTCACGTGCGGGCGCGAACGGGGACGCGGATTGAAGACATGGCAGCGCTTTGCGACCACATCGACTCCACGATTCGCGAGCACATTCCGGCCAAGGAAGTCGTCACAATTGTCGATAACATCGGGTTGCCGTACTCGGGGCTGAACCTGTCGTATTCGACGTCGGCTCCGGTGGGCACAGCGGATGCGGACATCCAGGTGGAACTGACCAAGGACCATCATCCGACGGAGCATTACGTCGAGAACCTGCGTAAGGTGCTGGCAACGGAATATCCCGGGGTCACGTTTTATGAATTGCCGGTAGACATCGTGACGCAAATTCTGAACTTCGGACTTGCGGCGCCGATCGACATCCAGATTATCGGGCCCGATCTCTACGGGGACCGCAGATTGGCTGAGCGAATGCTCAACGACGTCCGCTATGTTCCCGGCGCTGCGGATGCGCGCATTCAACAGCCATTTGATTTGCCGAACATGACGGTGAATGTGGATCGCACGCGCGCCCAGGCGATTGGATTGACGCAAAGGGATGTTGCACAGAGCCTGCTGGTGACGCTGAGCGGCAGCTTTCAGACCACGCCCAGTTTCTATCTGGATCCGCGCAATGGAGTGAGCTACAACGTTGCTGTCCAATCGCCGCAATACGATATCCAGTCGCTAGCGGCGCTGAAGAGCCTGCCAGTAACTGGATCCGCGAATACGTCGATGGTCAGCGCCGCGGCTTCGACGGGAGCGCCGGGGTCGACGGGCGGAGTGCAGACGGCTGGATATAGTGGCGCTCCGGGAGCCTTGCGGCCGGTGCAGATTCTGGGCAATCTTGCGAATATTGTTCCCGGCACGGAGCTTGGTACAGTAAGCCACTACGATGTGCAGCCGGTGATCGATATCTATGCGAATGTGAATGGCACGGACCTGGGAACGGTGACGCGCGCGATGGAGAAGATCATCGCGAATCACCAAAAGGAACTGCCGCGCGGCTCGCATCTCACGTTGCGCGGGCAGAGCGAGACGATGGGCAAATCGTATTTCGGATTGCTATCCGGATTGGCGTTTTCGATCCTGCTGGTCTATCTGCTCATTGTGGTGAATTTTCAGTCGTGGCTCGATCCGTTCCTGATTGTTTCGGCACTGCCTGCTGCGCTGGCCGGTATTGTGTGGTTCTTATTCGTCACCGATACACGGCTCAGCGTGCCGGCGTTGACGGGTGCAATTATGTGTATGGGCGTGGCGACAGCCAACTCGATTCTGGTGGTCAGCTTTGCGCGCGAACAATTGGACGTGTTGGTAGGGGATGCGCGGAGAGCCGCGCTGAATGCAGGTTTCGTGCGCTTGCGCCCGGTGCTGATGACGGCGCTGGCGATGATTATCGGCATGGTGCCAATGGCGCTGGGGCTTGGTGACGGCGGCGAACAAAATGCTCCGCTGGGCCGCGCCGTGATCGGTGGACTGTTGCTGGCAACGATCGCGACGCTATTTTTTGTTCCAGTATTCTTTTCAGTTGTCCACGGCTGGCTGGAGCGCCGCAAGAGGGCGAACGTGCAGATGAGGACCAGTATTGTGGATGAGTTTGATGCAACCTTGGAGTAATGCAAATGGCGAATGAATCGAAACCACAACCGCAAGCGGCACACAATCATGAGAGCGCGCCCGAACAGGCGGCCGTCTCGGGCCGTCTTGCAATCATTGGGGTCGTCCTCGTTGTCGTGGTGACGGTGCTTCTGGCCGGCTTCGGGATATTCAACCGGATGCACAACGATCGAGTGCTGGCGGATACGACGACGCAGCTGGCGGCGCCCACAGTGATTGCTCTGCCGGCGAAGCAGGGTGTCTCGACCGATACGTTTGTGCTGCCGGGCAATGTGACGGCATACACAGACTCGCCGATCTATGCGCGGACATCGGGCTATCTGACGCACTGGTATTTCGATATTGGCGCGCGCGTGAAGAAGGGAGAGCTGTTGTGCGAAATCGCGTCGCCTGAAGTGGATCAGCAGTTGGCGCAGGCAGCAGCGGATCTAGCCACTGCAAAGGCCACGGCGAACAATGCTCATATCCAGGCTGATCGGTATAGCGGTCTGGTCGATTCGAATGCAGTCTCGCGGCAGGATACGGACACATTTGTGAACCAGGCTGCGGCCACGGCTTCTTCGGTGCGGTCCGCTGAGGCGAACTTGCAGAGGCTCCACGAACTGCAATCGTTTGAAAAGGTGTACGCGCCTTTTGATGGCGTGGTGACGGCCCGCGACGTAGATACGGGCCAGCTCATCGACCAGGGCGCGAGCAAGGAGCTGTTTCACATGCAGGCGCTGCAGGTGCTGCGCGTATATACCGACGTCCCGCAGGCTTACACGGAAAGTGCGAAGCCCGGACTGAAACTAGACCTGACTTTTCCGGAACACCCGGGCAAGACGTTTCAGGGAACGCTGGTGCGCACTGCCAAGGCGATCGATCCTGTAACGCGTACCTTGCTGGTTGAGATTGACGTGAACAATCGCGGCGGTGAACTGATGCCGGGAGCATTGGCGCAGGTGCGCTTCAAGGCGCCTGTTGCGCGGCCCACATTTATCGTGCCTGCGGCGGCGCTCATCTTCCGCAGAGAAGGACTGCAGCTTGGCACAGTGGTGAATTCGAACAATGGTCCCGTCGCGCACCTGGTGCCGGTGGTGATCGGGGAAGACGATGGCGCGACTGTGCAGATCGTGAGCGGACTGGAGTCCGGGGACAAGATCATCCAGGATCCGCCTGACTCGCTGATCGAAGGCGAAAAAGTCGCGCCGCAACAGGCCACTTCCGGCGACTCGCAAGGAGGCAAGTAGGGATGGGGAGATCGCTCACCGTCTCCGTGGAAGGTGGGTCCGTGCGAGGAACGGGTCGCGCCTGGTATGGGAGAACCAAAAATGGGAGGACCAAGGCAGCAGGCGGGACCGTGTGCGCGCTGTTGTCCTGCTTGGCGCTTGGATTTCTTGCGGGATGCAAGCCGGTTGGCCCCGATTACCATCGCCCGACCTACAACGCGCCCGCGGCCTACAAGGAAACGGGCGCGGCTACATTGATTGTGCCGCCGCCGAATCCGGAGGGCGGAGGCTGGCAGCCTGCAACGCCTTCCGATGGAATGCTGAAGGGAAAGTGGTGGGAGATTTACCATGACCCGCAGCTGAATCAGCTGGAAGAACGGATCGCAGCGGCGAACCAGGGATTGCGGCAAGCGATGGAAACCTATCTGGCGGCGCGGGACCAGATTGCCGTTGCGCGGGCGGCCTTGTATCCGACGCTTGCGGCTGGGCCGGGCTTCACCCATGTTGCGGCGTCTTCGAATCGTCCTTTGACGACAGCGTCGACACGGACGAGTTACAACGACCTGACGCTTGAGGGACAGGGCTCGTGGGAGCCGGATTTCTGGGGCCGCGTCCGGCGCAACGTGGAAGCAACACGCGAAAATGCGCAGGCCAGCGCGGCCGATATGGAGAATGTGGATCTGAGCCTGCAGGCGCAGATGGCGACAGCGTATTTCCAACTGCGCGGCGCCGACTCGCTCATACAATTGCTGGACTCGACGGTGAAGGACCTCGAAAGCCAGCTTGACCTGGCACAGCGGCGTTTGAAGGGCGGAGTCGCCACCGAGGTGGATGTGGCGCAGGCGCAGACCCAGCTTGAAACAGTGCGGGCGCAACGCGTGGACGCGGAGCAGGCGCGCGCGCAGTTTGAGCACGCGGTGGGCACGATTGCCAACTACAATTTGCCGAGTTTCAGCATTCCATTTTCACCGTTAAATCTTGAGTTGCCCAAGACGCCTATCGGCGTGCCATCGCAATTACTGGAGCGCAGGCCGGACATTGCCGCTGCGGAGCGGCGTACGGCGGCCGCGAACGCGCAGATCGGGATCGCGGTGAGCGCCTATTATCCGACGATCAGCCTGGGCGGGACGGGCGGTTTCGAAAGCACCCACGGCGGGACGTGGATCCAGGGGCCGAGCGCCTTGTGGAGTCTGGGCGCGCAGGCGACGGAACTGCTTTTCGATGCCGGGCAGCGGCACGCGGTGACCGACCAGGCGCGGCATACCTACGAAGCGCAGGTTTCCGCGTACAAGAGCGCGGTGTTTCTTGCTTTCCAGGACGTCGAAGACCAGCTCTCTTCGCTGCGTGTTCTTGAGCGGGAAGCAGTCGTTGAACAAGCAGCGGTGGCTTCCGCTCAGCACTCATTTAATGTTTCAAACCAGCGCTACAAAGGCGGAGTCACGAGCTATCTGGAAGTGCTTACGGCCGAAGCGACGCTGCTGCAGAATCAGCAGACGGCGGTGGGCTTGCAGACGAGGCAGTTCGTCGATAGTGTGGCGCTGATTCGGTCGCTTGGCGGCGGTTGGGATGTTACGCAGCTGCCGAAGTGATAGAGGCAGGGAATACGGAATGGGGAGTAGTAGAGACCTGGTGGGGCGTCGCGGCCATATCGTGTCGACTTAGCGGGCGTGCGGCGGAAGTGTAAATAATTGAAAAACGAATAGATATGGGCGCGAATCTGGTCGCAAAACATTGATTCACGCGAGCAACCGGGACTCGTCCGCTGAAACGGAAGAGTCCCGCAAATTCCTGCTCTCTAACCCAAATTCCATTTATCCCTTGGCGGTGGCGAAGCGCTTGTTGACTTCGGCCCAGTTGACGACGTTCCACCAGGCGGCGAGATAGTCGGGCCGGCGGTTCTGGTACTTGAGATAGTAGGCGTGTTCCCAGACGTCGTTGCCGAGGATGGGATAGAGGCCCTGGCTCAACGGCGAGTCTTGATTCGGGGTAGTGATGACTTTCAATTTGCCGCCCTGGATGACCAGCCAGCCCCAGCCGGAGCCGAACTGCTTGGCGGTGGTCTCATTGAAAGTCTTCTTGAGTGCCTCGAAGTCGCCGAAATCGGCTGAGATCTGTTTTGCGATGTCGCCGGTGGGAGTCCCGCCGATGCCAGCTGTGCCGGGCTTGCCCATCAGCTTCCAGAAGGCGGTGTGGTTCGAGTGGCCGCCGCCGTTGTTGCGTACCACGGTGCGGATGTCTTCCGGGACTGCGTTCAGATCCTTGACCAGGTCGTCGACGGATTTAGCGGCCAACTGCGGATGCTTTTCGAGGGCGGCGTTGACGTTGTTGATGTAGGCCTGGTGATGCTTGTCGTGATGGAGCTTCATTGTTTCGGCATCGATAAAAGGCTCGAGGGCCGCGTAGTCGTAAGGAAGCGGTGCGAGTTCGTAAGCCATTGGGGAAATCTCCTTCGTAACGGATTGTACTGTGCAGGTTTGACCGCAACGCTTGCGGTGTATGTGGAAACCCAACCTGAGGGACGAGTGAAACAGAATCTTCACACAGCGGCCCGAAGCACTGTGATTGGATGGATAACGCGCCCTCTCCTGTTGGATGGATGCGATGGGGGGCGGGTGAGGTGCGAAACTAATTCAGCGCGACCTTGGAAACCTTTACCTCACGAAAACATCTCCATAAGAAGACGGAACGAGACGGCTTGATTCTTCCCACCCCACCGAACGGTATTGACCATTGAACGAGCAACCCCTGTATCGTTGGCTTGACCAGCAAGGCGAGGCGTTTGGCGCGCCGGGCCTCGAACCACGCTGGACTTCAAGCGTGAAAGACGCGATCGGCACGGCCTATGCGGCTTCGAGCCGCATCTGGTTCACGTGCTCGCATGGAATTTTGAACGAAGTTTACCATCCCACGATCGACCACCCCCAGGTGCGCGACATGGAGTTCCTTGTCACCGATGGGGAGACGTTTGCACACGAAGAAAAGCGCGACCTGGTGACGAGCTTTGAGTACATCCACCCCGAGGCTCTGGGTGTGCGCTATGTGAATCGCGATCCAGAGGGGCGGTACAGCCTCATCCACGAAATCATCTGCGACCCGCATCATTCGGTGATTTTGCAACAGGTCCGGATCGAAGGGCACGAGGAGCTTCTGCCGCGGCTGAAGGTATACGCGCTGCTGGCGCCACATTTGGACTGTGGCGGAGCGGGGAATTCGGCCCGCGCTATCGATATCGCCGGTCACAAGGCAGTACTCGCCTGGAAGAACCAGTGGTCGCTGGCAATGGGCGCGAGCTGCGGATTTACGCGGGTCAGTTGCGGGTTTGTGGGCTCAAGTGACGGTTGGCGCGACGTGATGGAGAACTACCGGATGGATTGGGAATTTGGCTCGGCCAGCAACGGCAACATCGCGGTGCTGGGCGAGCTGAACATGGGCTGTACCGTTTCGGATGGGTCGCGTACATTCACCCTGGCAATCGGGATTGGCGAAGGACACCATACGGCGTTGCAAAAGACGATGAGCGCGCTGGTGATGCCCTTCGAGCAGCACCGCGAGCGATATATCAACCAGTGGCGCCGGGTGGCGAATCCCGAGTGGCTGGCTGCCAAGTCGCAGGATGGCGGCAAGCTGATGAGGGCGAGCCACAACGTTTTGCTGGCTCACGAAGACAAGACGTTTTCGGGAGCATTTGTCGCGTCGGCGTCGATTCCCTGGGGCCAGGCAAAGAGCGACGAAGACCTGGGCGGATACCACCTGGTGTGGACGCGGGACATGGTGCAGACGGCGAGTGCAATGCTTGCGTGCGGACGGGCGGAGACAGCGCTGCGCGCCCTGGTTTATCTTGCTTGCACGCAAAAGCCCGATGGTGGCTTCGCGCAGAATTTCTGGGTGGATGGGCGGCCGTACTGGTCCGGCGAGCAGCTGGACGAAGTCGCGTTTCCGGTGATCCTGGCGTGGCGCTTGTGGAAGGCCAATGGGCTGGGGGACATGGAGATCTTCCCCTTCGTGGAACGCGCGGCCGGCTACCTTGTACGCCACGCTCCCATTACGCACCAGGAGCGGTGGGAGGAAAATGCCGGTTATTCGCCTTCCACGCTGGCCGCGGTGGTTTCGGGGCTGATCTGCGCGGCCGAGATTGCGCGCGCCCATGATTCCGTCGAGCTGGCGGTGTTCTACGAGGAATACGCCGACTGGATCGAGCACCATCTCGAAGACTGGACGGTCACGAATGAAGGGGTGTTGCTGCCTGAGGTGCGGCGACACTACATGCGCGTTCGTCCGCCGGAAAAGGGCGAGGCTTATGCATGCGAGGCTTGCGGCGCGGAGATGATTCACATCAACAACCGGCCTCCGGGGACCCGCGAGTTCTTCCAGGCGCGCGAGGTGATCGACGCAGGGTTCCTCGAATTGGTCCGGTACGGGGTGCGGCGGGCAGACAATCCATTGATGGTGGATTCGTTGAAAGTCGTGGACGCGGTGCTGAAACGCGGGCTTCCGCAGGGGCCGGGATGGCTGCGCTACAACTGGGATGGCTATGGCCAACGGCCGGATGGCGGCCCTTTTCTAGGTTGGGGCCAGGGCCGCGTGTGGCCGCTCTTGACGGGAGAGCGCGCGCATTACGAACTGGCGGCGGGGAAGGATATTACTTCGCTGATTGAAACGTACGAGCGATTCGCCACCATGGGCCAGATGATGCCGGAGCAGGTATGGGATGAGCCGAATTCTCCTTCGGGGAGATTGCAATTGGGCCAACCTGCGGGGTCGGCTGTGCCGCTGGTGTGGGCGCATGCCGAATACCTGAAGCTACTGCGATCGGCGTTGGACGGGAAGGTGTTCGATCGCATCGAACCGGTCTATGCACGGTACTGTGAGCCGGAGGGACGGAGAGTGTTGCGGCGTGATCTTGAGATCTACTCGCAACGCCGGCCTATTCAAAGGATCTCTGCGGGCGCGACGTTGCGCATCATTTACGAAGATCGGTTTGCAGTGACCTGGTCGGCTGATGGGTGGAAGACGGTGAACGTAACCCAGAGCCGCTGCCTGGGCAGCGCGGGGCACAGCGCGGATATTTCCACCGCAACGGAATCTGCCGGCGGTGAACTATCATGGACTCTCCAATGGACCGAGCAAGGACTTTGGCTTGGCTACAACGTGAATCTCAAGATCGACACTTCGCAATAAACAGCGGGCCCATTCAGGTAACAGCGGAGACCACCCGACTGGTTTTTTGCGAATACCTCTTCCGAGGAAAGGAATGCACACAGCATGACCCCCACTCTTGCGGCACTCTCGATTGATGAACTTTCCATCGATACATTGCGCTTGCTTGCCGTTGATGCGGTTGAGAAAGCGAAGAGCGGCCATCCCGGAGCTCCGCTGGGCTGCGCGCCCATTGCGTATCTTCTGTATCACAAATTGATGAAGCACAATCCAGCGCACTTCAAGTGGGCGGACCGCGATCGTTTTGTGCTTTCAAATGGCCATGCCTCGGCACTGCTGTATTCGACGCTGTTTCCCTCGGGGTACAAGGTTACGATCGACGATCTGAAGTCTTTCCGGCAGTGGCACTCGAAGACGCCGGGACATCCGGAATCAGGCGAAACGGAAGGCGTGGAGGTGACGACGGGGCCTCTCGGGCAGGGCTTGGCCATGTCGGTTGGCTTAGCGATGGCGGAAAAGCATTTGGCTGCGGTTTACAACAAGCCTGGATTCGACATTGTCGATCACCACACTTATGTGCTCTGCGGCGACGGCGATCTGATGGAAGGCGTCTCGCACGAGGCGGCTTCGTTGGCCGGAACGCTGGGACTGGGTAAGCTGATCGTGCTCTACGACGACAATTTGATTTCGCTGGATGGGCCAACGGAATGGAGCTTCACCGAAGACGTGCTGAAGCGATTCGAGGCATACCACTGGCACGTGCAACGCGTGTCTGACGGCAATGACCTGAACGCGATTGAAGCAGCGATTGAGAATGCGAAGGCCGAGACGTCGCGGCCTTCGTTTATCGCGGTGCGCACGGTGATCGGCTACGGCAGTCCGAAGGCGGGCACGAACAAGGTGCATGGTGAAGCGCTCGGCGCGGCAGATACTGCGGCGACGAAGAAGTTTTTCGGCTTTCCTGAGGACCAGAGTTTTTATGTGCCGGAGGACGCTCTTGCAAACTGGCGCAAGGCCGGCGAGCGGGGAGCGGCGCTTGAGAACGAATGGAAGCGGCTCTTCGAGAAGTATCGCGCGCAGTATCCGGACCTGGCTGCGGAGTTTGAGCGGACCAAGGCGAACAAGCGCAAGGCCGGCTGGGAGAAAGCGCTGCCGAGCTTTCCTGCGGGCAAGCCGGTGGCGACACGCAATGCAGGAGGTTCGGTGATGAACGCCATTGCCGAAGTGGTGCCGGAGTTGTTTGGCGGGGCGGCCGATCTGACCTCTTCCACGAAGACCATCTTCAAGCCGGGCGCGAATTTCCACTTGGATCCGGCGGGCCGCAACGTTTTCTTTGGGGTGCGCGAGTTTGCCATGTGCGCCGCAGTGAACGGCATGGCTGCTCACGAAGGCCTGGTTCCTTTCGGGTCGACGTTCTTTACCTTCTCTGACTATTGCAAACCGGCGATTCGCCTGGCGGCTCTCATGCGGTCGCACTCGCTGTTTGTCTACACACATGACTCGATTGGTCTTGGTGAAGACGGACCTACGCATCAGCCGATTGAACATTTAATGATGTTGCGCGCGGTGCCGGATCTTACCGATTTTCGCCCTGCCGATGCCAATGAGACGGCAGCCTGTTGGCGGCTGGCCCTCGAACGCACCGGTCCTTGCTTCTTTGCACTGACGCGGCAGGACCTGCCCGTGATCGATCCGGCGACGCACGATGCCTATGCGAATGTCAGCAAGGGCGCCTACGTTCTGGAAGACGCGCCGAATCCGAAGGTCATATTGATCGGCACTGGATCTGAAGTCTGGCCATGCGTGGATGCAAAGAAGCTGCTTGATGCCGAGGGGATTGCCACGCGTGTAGTCAGCATGCCGAGCTGGGAGATTTTTGAAGAGCAGTCGGCGGAGTACAAGGCGAGCGTGTTGCCCGCGGGTGTGAAGAAGGTTGCCGTAGAAGCAGGGTCTCCCTTGGGTTGGTGGAAGTATGTGGGCCAGGACGGCGATGTGATCGGGCTTGATCGGTTCGGTGCTTCGGCGCCCGGGCCGAAGGTGCTGGCCGAGCTTGGATTCACGGCAGAAAATGTTGCGAACCGCGCCAAGGCTCTTCTGAAAAGGTAAGTCTCCGATAGGTTGCCTTTTACTGTCTCCTATCCACTAAGGGAGCGTCATGAAGTTAGTTATTAGTTCCGATCACGCGGGTTTCAACCTCAAGGAAGAGGTGCGTGCCTATCTCACCAAGGCTGGCCATGAGATGGTCGACCTAGGCGCATTCACCTGCGATCCGCAGGACGATTATCCCGACTTCGCCGAACGGGTCGGCGAGGCCATCAAGGCTGGCGAGGCGCCGCGTGGCATTCTTATCTGCGGGTCGGGTGTGGGCGTCTCGATTGCGGCGAACAAGATTCCCGGCATTCGCGCCGCCATGTGCCACGACACGTACTCAGCGCACCAAGGTGTGGAGCATGACGACATGAACGTGATTGTGCTGGGGGCGCGCATTATTGGAACGTCTCTGGCATACGAATTGGTCGATGCTTTTATTCGCGCAAAATTCATCTCCAATGAGGAACGGTTTACACGCCGTTTCAAGAAAGTAATGGCCATCGAAGCGAAATACCAGAAGAGCAGTGGACAGTGAACAGTGCGCAGTGGACAGAGAAACAGTAAGGCAGAGAGACAGTGAAGCAGTAGTCCATCCGACTCCCTGAAGCATCTTTCTGAACCATCAGTGCCAGAGGTTACCGGGCAATGTTCCCCTTCGACGCAATCCTGTTCGATGTAGGCGGAGTCCTGCTGACGAATGGCTGGGACCATTGCGAGCGCGCGATTGTTCTGGATCAATTTCGTCTGGATCGTGCGGAGTTTGAGGCTCGGCACTCAGGTCCGAATGATGCGTGGGAGCGGGACTTGATTACGGCGAAGGAATATCTTGACGAGACGGTATTTTATGAGCCGCGTGATTTCTCGCATCGGGAGTTTCTGGATGCGATTTTTGCGCAGTCGAAGTTGATGCCGGATGGCGGTTTGGGAATCCTGCAGGAACTCGCAGCATCCCATAAGTGCATGCTGGGCGTGCTGAATAACGAAGCACGCGAGCCGAACGAGTATCGCTTCAAGACTTTTGGGATTCGCGATCATCTGAAAGTCGCGTTTAGCTCTTGTTATCTGGGCCTGCGCAAACCGGGATCGGCGATCTACCTCCGGGCGTTGGATATTCTCGGGACACCGCCGCAGCGCGTACTATTCATCGATGACCGCGCAGAGAACGCAGCAGCGGCAGAGGCCGTGGGGATGAGGGCAATTCGATTTGAAGGTGCGGCTGAGTTAATGGGTCAGTTGGGAGAATTGGGAGTTTTTTAGCGAGGTTGGAAGGGAGAGCGTTATGCAACTTGGGTTGATTGGTCTCGGCAAGATGGGCGGCAACATGGCAGAGAGATTGCGCCTGGGCGGCCACCAGGTGGTGGGATTCGACTTTAGCGCGGAAGCGGTACAGAAACTGACAGCGTCGGGGAACGTTGGCGTGTCGTCGCTGGAGGATATGGCGAAGAAGCTGACCGGACGCAAGGCGATCTGGATCATGGTGCCGCAGGGTAAGCCCGTCGATGACACAATCGCCAAGTTAGAGCCGCTGCTGAACAAGGGCGACATACTTATCGACGGCGGTAACTCGAATTACAAGGATTCGCAACGTCACTATAAGGAAGTGACGGCGAAGGGTTTTCAGTTTGTGGATGTGGGTACGTCGGGCGGCGTGTGGGGGTTGAAAGAGGGATACAGCATGATGGTTGGCGGCGATAAGGATGCTGTTGACTATCTGCGGCCGATCCTCGAAACGCTAGCTCCGGGAAAAGACAAGGGCTGGGGTCACGTGGGACCGGCGGGTGCTGGGCACTTTGTCAAGATGGTGCACAACGGCATCGAGTATGGGCTGATGGAGGCTTATGCCGAGGGCTTCACCATCATGGAAAAGAAGGAAGAGCTGAAGCTGGATCTGGCGCAGATTTCGCAGATCTGGCGTTTTGGCAGCGTGGTGCGGAGCTGGCTGCTCGACCTGACGGCCGATGCGCTAAGTAAGAATCCCACGCTGGATGGGCTAGAAGCTTACGTGGCCGACTCGGGCGAGGGACGGTGGACGGTGTTCGAAGCGATCGATCTGAATGTGTCGGCGCCGGTAATCACCGAGTCATTAATTCGGCGTATTCGTTCGCGCGAGGAGAATAACTTCACGGACCGGATGCTTTCGATTATGCGCAACGCTTTTGGCGGGCATGCGGTGAAGAAAGACTAGGGAACAGGGAACAGAAAAACGGATTACGCGGAGGTTCGATACGTTATGGCGACGGTGCAGATGAAGGTGCGGCCCGAGGATTTGTCCAACGTTCAGCACACCGGCGAGCGCATCCCCGATCCTGGGATCTTGGTAATTTTTGGCGCTTCCGGCGATCTGACGAAGCGCAAGCTGCTGCCTGCGCTGTTCCACCTGGAGCAGTCAGGGCTGCTGCCGAAGAAGTTTGCGATTGTCGGCGTGGCGCGGCGGCCGTTGGGCGGTGAGTTTGCCGCCGATATGCGCGAGGGCATCGTCGATTTCGGCGGTGTGGACGGGTCTGATCCCATGCTCGAAGATTTTGTGAAGAACATCAGCTACTATGCGCTGAGCTTCGATGACCCGTCGCACTATGCCGGTCTGAAGACGGAACTGGATCGCATCGCCGCGGAAAAAGGCATTGGGCCGGATCGCCTCTTCTATCTCGCAACTGCGCCGGAGTATTTTGCCCCGATCATTGAGAACCTTGGCGCGCAGGGCATGGCGCAACCGGAACACGGGCGCATCGGCGTTGTGATCGAGAAGCCATTCGGCCACGATCTGGATTCGGCGCGCGAGCTAAATCACCACGTCAATAGCGTGTTTCACGAGAACCAGGTTTTTCGCATCGATCACTATCTTGGCAAAGAGACAGTGCAGAATATTTTGGTCTTCCGTTTTGCCAATGGAATCTTTGAGCCGATCTGGAACCGCAACTACATCGATCACGTGCAGATCACGGCGGCGGAAACGCTGGGCGTAGAAGGCCGCGGGCCGTTTTATGAGAAGGCGGGGGCGCTGCGCGACGTGATTCAAAACCACGTCATGGAGTTGTTGAGCTTTGTGGCGATGGAGCCGCCTTCGAGCTTCGACGCTGAAGCGGTACGCCGCGAGAAAGTGAAGGTATGGCGCGCGATTCCGAGCATTCCGATTTTGAATGCGGTGCGCGGACAGTATGGCCCCGGCGTGGTTGAAGGGAAGAAGGTTGTGGGCTATCGCGATGAAGAGCGCGTGAACCCGGAGTCGGGCACGGAGACCTACGCCGCAGTGCGACTGGAGATTGAAAACTGGCGTTGGGCGGGGGTGCCGATTTATCTCCGCGCAGGCAAGCGGCTGAAGAAGCGGGCCACGGAGATAAGCATCCAGTTCAAGCAGCCGCCACTGCTGATTTTTAATCGGATGCAATCGACGGGACCGTGCAATGAGATTCAGCCGAATCTGCTGACCATTCGCATTCAGCCCGACGATGGGATCGCGCTGCGGTTCGGCGCGAAGGTGCCGAATACGCCAAACATGTCGGTGTGCCCGGTAAACATGGACTTCAATTATGCCGCGGCATTCGGCACGTCGAGCGCGAACGGATATGAGCGGCTGCTGCTGGACGCGATGCTCGGGGACCAGACGCTGTTTGCGCACCGCGATGGCGTGGAAGTGACTTGGGCGCTGTACACGCCGATTTTGGAGGCGTGGGCGGCCAAGAATCCCGAGGTGTTTCCGAATTATTTTGCGGGGTCGTGGGGGCCCGATTGCTCGGAGCGGTTGCTGGAACGGAGCGGGCATCAGTGGCGGAATAATCTTGGAGTGAAGGGCTGAGGGGGAGACTCAACAGGAGAATCGCTCTCGCAACGCAACGGCGTAGTCGTCGGCCTTCCAACCTTCCTTCTGGCTGCGTCGACTCAGAAAAGCAACCGCAGGTCTTTCGACTTCGCCGCTCCAAGCGCGGCTTCGCTCAGGATGACAGAGGTTAGGATAGGTTCGTTGCTTTTCCAGGTCTCAGAAGTGAGACCTGGGGCCCTCATGGTCCAACCTGCACGCATGTGTCCTGTGCTATTCGCGGACGACTTTGACGAGGATGCCGTCAGGGAGTTCGCCTTCGATCAAGTGAACCACGCCATTTTTGACTAGGCCTTCGAAGATTTGGCGCTGCGGCTTCGGCGCGAGCGCTTTCTCTTGAACAGACGCAGAGCCGTACTGCGACCCAGGACTGCCTGATCCCTGATCTCTGTTCCCTGTTCCCTGTTTCTTGCCCATGCCCTTGTCCATGGCGTCGTTGGCCAGGCGGTCGGCTTCCTTGTTGCCGCCGCGCAGGGTGTGGCTCATTTGAAAGCGATCAAGCTTGGCGGCGCGGCGTTTGGCTTCATCCCAGAGCGGGACAAGGCCGGGGTTCTTCACCTTGTACAGCCCCTTCATCTGCTTGACCATCAGCTCGGAGTCCGAGACGACTTTTAGGCGCTTCGCGCCGCTCTTGAGCGCCCAATCGAGAACTGCCAGCAGCGCGGCATACTCGGCATAGTTGTTGGTCTGTTTACCCAGGTATTCGCTCAGGCGGGCCACGGTGCGGCCTTGGGGGTCCTCGATGACCGCGCCATAACCGGCCGGACCGGGATTGCCGCGGGAGCCGCCGTCACAGTGGGCGGTAAACCAGCCCTCTGGTGTGGGCTTGGCCGGGTTCATTTCGGGAAATAGGGGGTTATCCATTGTTTTCCAGTGTACCGGGAGGGCCGTTGCGAGCACGGAGGTACCCTGCGGCGCGCTCACTAAGCAACACGATCAGCGTCTACTTGAGTGCGACCACTCTTCGAACCACGGAGCAGTGATTCAATGCCAATTGAAGCTGCCAGCTTAGCACCCGTTCCAGCATCCGCACTGGCGACAGCGCCGGGCGGTTTGGCTTGGCCAGCCGCGCGGGGGGTACAATCCTCTGCAGGTATGGCTGCTACCAGGGCAATGAACGGGCCGGATCGGGCGCAGGAGCGCTTGCAGGCGCGTGCGCCGGAGATGGAGCTGATTCGCGAGGCGCAACGGGGATCGCGGGTAGCGTTCGACGCGCTGGTTCGTCAGTATGAGCAGCAGGTTCTGCGGCTGGCACTGCACCTGACGGGTTCGGAACATGACGCCGAGGACATTTATCAGGAAGCCTTTTTAAAGGCCTTCCGGTATATCGGGAACTTCCGGTTCGAGTGCTCGTTCTACACCTGGATTTACCGGATTGTCACCAACCTTTGTTTGGATCAACTGCGGCGGCGCAAGACTCGCCGGGAAGATTCGGCCGTGCTGGTAGATCACTCGGGCGATGAGATTGACTTGTTGGCTTCAGTGTCGGACAATCGGTCGTTTTCGAGCCCGGACCGCGAGCTGGACCGTAAGGTTTTAGGGGAACGAATTCAAGCAGCGCTGGGCAAGCTGACTCCGCGCGAACGGATGGTTTTTGAATTGAAGCATTACCAGGGGCTCCGCCTGCGAACGATCGGAGAGATGTTGAATACGACAGAAGAAACCGCCAAAAATACGCTCTTCAGAGCGACGAAAAAGTTGCGGGCTCAACTGGCGGGATTGCGTTAACTCCTGCGGACGGCGGGGTTTTGGACCAGATCTGTGGCACTGAGGTACGAGGCTGGAAGGACGTAACACCATGAATTGCGAAGTTGCCCATGAACGGATCGTGCTGGCGGCTTACGGCGAACTCGCCGATGATCAGATTCACGAGCTGGACCGGCATTTAACGACCTGTGCGGATTGCCTCACAGAGCGGGATCAACTGCAGGCGCTGAAGATACTGGCTGCCGTGCACCCCGTTGTCGAGCCACCTGCCAACCTGGTAGCGCGCTCGCGGATGCGGCTTGAAGAAGCGCTCGATGCGATTCCTCCCAAGCGCTGGTATGAGCGGTTTGGCGAGAACATCCTGAACCATTTTGCGCGTCTGCAATCGGCTCCTGTGGCCGCGGGCCTGCTGCTGGTGGTGGGTATGGGTGCGGGCAGTCTGGGTGGATTTGAGTTCGCGCAGGCTCGCGCGGCGCACACCGCGTCGAAAGCAAGCGAGGCGACAGCAACAGCGGCACCGGTTCCGACGAGTCCGGCGGATGTGGCGAGTATTTCGAGCATTGTGCAGCAGCCGAACAGCGAGATGGTGGAAGTCCGCTACAACGAGGTTGTGCCGCAACGCATTCAGGGGTCGCTTGAAGATCCGGCGATCCGGCAGCTGTTGATGATGGCGTCTGAGGATGCGGCTTCGGCAGGAATTCGCGACGATTCGGTAGGCCTACTGGCGGCGGAGTGCCGTGCCGGTCACAGCTGTAATGCCGCGGGTATTCGCGACGCCTTGATGGTGGCCTTGCGCTACGACCGGAATGAGGGTGTGCGCGAGAAAGCGCTGAAGGGCCTGGAACCTTATGTATCTGAAGATATGCGTGTGCGTGACGCGGTGCTGGAGGCACTGTTGAACGACAGCGATGCGCGCATCCGCACGGAAGCGATCAATGTTCTTGAACCTGTGGAAGCCGATATGACGGTGCGTCAAGTGCTGTCAACGGTTGCCACGTCAGACCAGAATCCCCAGATCCGCAATGTCTCCCGGCAGGTTCTGCGCCGGGTGCCGGAGATTCAATAGCAATGACTATCCTTCGGGTCACAGCACCGTACCTAAAGAGTGCGGGCCTGAACAGGGCAAATCAGCAGGGGGAAGAAAAATGAAGTACTTTTCGAGGCCGTACCGCACTATGTTCTGCAGTGATTCAAAGAGTAGGGTATTCGGGGTCGGGGTTGCCGCACTGATCATCGCTGGCCTGTTTCTTGCGCCGCACCGAGTGCCGGCACAGTCTGCTGGGTTGGCAGAAGTCATGCAAGAGCCGAGCCCGCTCTTGCATTCGAGCTCGCAGGGATACATGGGCGTGCTCGTGGGCGACATTGATTCGGACTCCGCCTCCAAACTCAAGCTGAAAGAAGTTCGCGGCGCAGTTGTCACGCTGATCGATCACGATGCACCGGCGGCACAGGCAGGCGTCCGCGTGAATGACGTGGTGCTGCAGGTGAACGGTCAAGTCGTGGAAGGGGCAGAGCAATTCAGCCGCATGATGCGCGAGATTCCCGCAGGCCATTCGGTGAGCCTGGTGATCAGCCGCGACGGCGCCGTGCAGACCATCGCGGTGCAATTGGCGGACCGCAAGAAGATGGAGCACGATGTGTGGAATCGGCTCGACAACGGCGGCGATCAATCGACATCGGCTCCGGGGATGGGCATTCTGTCGGGCGGCTCGGGGGATGTGCCTTCTGGGGGCTTCCACATTCCGTTTATTGGGACAAGCACGCTGAACGTGGGTGCTCTGGTGGAACCATTGACCTCGCAGATGGCCGATTATCTTGGAATCCAGGGCGGCCTGATGATCAAGCAGGTAGCCCGCAAGAGCGAGGCAGAAGCTGCCGGACTGAAGGCTTTCGATGTGATTCTGAAAGTAGGCACCGACGGCATCTCCACTACGGCAGATTGGGATCGTGCGCTGCGCGCCAACCAGGGGAAACCTGTGCAGGTCACGATTCTTCGCGATCGGCGGCAGCAGACAGTGACGTTGCAGGTGGATACCAAGCGCCATCACGCGGAACTGGATGAAATATTTCCGTTCGGAGATGACTCCTGCCCGTTGATGGCTGCGCTCGATCCCGAGGTTGCGGCCGGACTTGCGCAGCAGGTTGCGGGCGACGGTTCCGTTGTGCAGTCGATGAGGGATCAGGCCGAGGCGTTACGCGACGAATTCGGGTCTGATAATTTTGCGATCACCCCCGAACAGGCAGAACAGTTTCGGAAGCTTGCGGAACAGGCAGCCAAGGGTTTTCCGGACCAGCTGAAAGATCAGAACTTCAGATTTGACCCGAAGCAGATGGACGAATTGAAGCGGCAGATGGAGCAGTTCCGCCATGACTTCAAGCCGGAAGATTTCAAATTCGATCAGAAGCAACTGGAACAGATGGAGGAGCCGAAGTTCTTCTTCAAGTTCGATGGTCCAAGCGATGAGAGCCTCCAGCAAGAAATGAAGCGGCAGATGGATCGCCTAAGGCACCAGATGGAAGAGATGCAGGCGCAGGGTTTCGATCATCTGGTCTAAGCGAGAGGCGTTCGCAGATCACAGGTCAGCTTGTTTTCTTCAAGACTTGCTTGGCGATGGTGGCCAGTTGCATGTTTGAGGTGCCCTCGTAGATCTTGCCGATCTTGGCATCGCGGTAGTATTTCTCGGCTGGGTAGTCGCGCACGAACCCGTTTCCCCCGAAAATTTCAACGCACTGGCTGGCAACGCGTTCGGCAACTTCGGACGCGAAGAGTTTGGCCATCGCTGCTTCTTTGACGTAAGGTTTTCCGGCGTCTTTGAGGCGCGCGGCGTTGTAGACCAGGAGGCGTGCAGCCTCAATCTTCGTGGCCATTTTTGCCAATGTAAATTGAACTGCCTGAAACTCGGCGATGGGCTTACCGAATTGGCGTCGCTCCTGGGCGTAGCGCGCTGCGTGATGCCATGCTCCTTCGGCAAGGCCCAGCATCTGCGCGCCGATGCCGATGCGGCCCTCATTCAATGTTTCGATGGCGATCTTGTAGCCCTTGCCTCGTTCTCCCAGCAGGTTCTCTTCTGGAATCAGGCAACAATCGAAAATCAGTTCGCAGGTGCTCGATGCGCGAATGCCGAGCTTGTCTTCTTTTCGGCCTACGGTGAAGCCTGCCGCGTCTTTTTCGATGAGAAAGGCAGTGATGCCACGATGGCCTGCTGTTGGGTCGACAGTAGCGAAGACGATGAAGAGCCCGGCTTCGCGGGCATTGGAGATCCATAGCTTACGGCCGGAGAGGCGATACCCACCGCGAGGAGAATCGGACGGTTCGGCGCGGGTCTGAAGGGCGAAGGCGTCGGAGCCCGAGCCGGCCTCGCTGAGAGCATAGGCGCCGAGGGTGTCTGACGCGAGACGCGGGAGCCAGCGGGCCTTCTGCGCGTCTGTGGCCCAGCGACGGAGCGCGTTGATGACCAGCGTATTGTGCACGTCGACCAGGACGGCGACTCCCGGATCGACGGTGGAGATGGCTTCGATGGCTAGGACTGCGTCAAAGAAGCTGCCGCCCGCTCCGCCGAAGGCCTCGGGAGCCTCGATGCCCAAGAGCCCCAATTCGAAGAGCTGTTTTACGAGGCCAGGAGCGAGTTGCTGGTCAGAATCCATGCTGCGCACCAAAGGCTCGATCTTTTCCTGAGCGAAATCACGCACCGTGGAGTAGAACAGATTCTCTTCTTCGGAGAGTTGTGTGAGAGGGGAAGGAGTGGCGTGGCTCTTCGACAAGCGGATTTGTGCCTCCGGCCTCGCAGTGTACCAAACGGGGAGGTGGGCGGGGAGAATGAGTTTCTCCGCAAACTTCGTTCGGAGAGACAAGGATGACTAGGGGTTGGTTGAGGTTCGTGCTTTCCCACCCTTTCGCTAGAAAGAAGGCGAAAGGATGGGGCACGGAGGGTGTGCAGATTGATTAATCGATGACGAGGGTGAAGGTCGTTGTTCCGGTGATGGTCGCCGTCGTCGAATCCTGTCCCGTCACGGTGATGGTGTATGTCCCCTTGGGTGGGTTGGAAACGGTGGTTGAGGAGCTGCTGCTGCAGGCCGAGAGACCCAAGCCGATCGCGAGCAGCCCGATCACTGCGGCAAAGCTCCGCAACTTGCGGGAAGAGCGTCCGAGGAAGCCGGCGAGCAGCAAGCCCGCGAAGGCAATCCCGAGAGGCGTTCGGCTTGGGGCGTTGTTTTGCGAGGTTTTCACCGGGCCGAGACGGTGCATCGCATGCTTGCCGCTCTTGGCGATTGCCGCACTGGCGCAGTCGGAGGCATTGGTGTCGAAGGTGAGCGTGGTTGTGACGGCAGTCGTCCCGGCCACAGTTGCGGTTCCGCCGTTGCCGGCAGGAGTGGCGAATTCGTAGCAGAGATTCGAGAGGGAGGTGTCATTCGAAGTATCGAAGTTCAGGTCCACTGTTCCCGTATAGCCGCCGGTGGGGGTGACCGTGATCGTTGAGCTGGCCGAGCTGCCTTGTGCCACAGTGACACCTGTGGCGGCGAGGGTGAAGGTCCCTTTACCTGAGCTTGTGCCGGCGATGGATACCAAAACAGAGCCGGTAGAAGCTGCATGGGTGGAATCGCCCGCGTACCGGGCGACGATGTTGTGTGCGCCCGCGGTGGCGAAGTTCGCCGTGTACGTGGCTGTGCCATTTGCGGTCAGGGCTATCGTCTGCGGGGCACATCCGGTGGCGCCGTACGATGTGCCGCAACCGTCGATGGAGAGGGTTACGTTGCCGGTAGGAGTGGTTGTGCCGCTGTCGGAAGCAACGGTAATGGTGATGGTGTCGTTGGTGCTGACGGCCGGCGTTGCGCTTGCCGCAGCAACGGTGGTGGTGGTGCCGATGAGGGTGGAGGTGTTGGCCGGCCAAGCTGTCACGAGGGCGCTCAGGTTGACCGAGCCAAGACCGGTGACCTGGTCATAGCCCGCCGTGGTGGCGTAGCTGCCTTCACTTGCCGTGCTGCAGTAGTTGGGTCCGAGGCTGGATGGGCATTCATTGTTTCCTGTGGTCACGTCGTTAAACGCAGCGGCATAGGTGGTGCTATTGGAGGCCAGCTTGTAGAGCGTGGGGTTCAGGAGGCCTTGTCCTGCCGAGTAGCCCTGTGCCTGGTTTAGCACGGCAACCATGCCGGCAAAGATGGGTGTGGCGAAGCTAGTGCCGCCGGCTATGGTCAGGTCCTGGGTCGCAGAATCCCGGAAGCCGCTGTTGCAACTGGCCTGCTGGACGGGCGCCTGTGTGGTGTTCCAGTCGCTCGTGTCGCTGGTGCAATAGAGGTAGCCGGGGAGGTCCGGCGATGCGTAGAGGGAGACGTCGGGCACGTCGCGCTTGCCGTCACTCGGGATGCCGGGAACGCCGGTTTGCCAGCTTGGTTTGGTGGTGTAGAGGGTACTGGCTCCGCCGCCTGTAGAACTCAGGGTAGTCGATCCTCCCGCGACTGCCGCGGCATCGTCGTTCCAGGCCACTTCAGGAATGTACTTGAGAAGCGAAGTGACTTCGTCGCTGGAGCCCTTGGCCTCCCAGTAGGCGGAGCCTGCGGTGTCGTTGGCGGATGTAATCTCAGTGCCGCCCACGCCCGTGACATATTGGCTGCTGGCGGGATAGCTGACGGCCAGTTCTTCCTGGGTGGCAAGTGGAGGAAGCCCGTTTTGGGTGGTGGGAACACCCTGGTAGCAGGCTGAAGAGCCGGAGTCGCCCGACGCGGCGACGACGGTCTGTCCCTGGGTTGCAGCCTGCGCCATAACGGCTTCGAGCGCGGTGATGTTCGTGGCGGAGAGATTGGGCTCGCACGAGCCATAGCTTACGCTGATGATGTTTCCGATTTTCTCGTCGACGGCATATGCAATGGAATCGAAGACGCCGAAGTTCGTGGCGCTGCCGGTGTAAACGAAGAATATCTCGGCCCCTGGTGCAATGCCACCGGACCACTCGACATCCAGGTCGGATTCGCCCTGATCGCCCGCGAACGCCTCAGCCGCACCCGAACCGGGGACCAGGACTTGATTGGGATCCTTCACGGTGAGTCCGGCCGCGGTTTCAAAGTTTTCAATGTCGGTATTGAGGATGGAAGACTGACCAGCAACCGCGATTGCTTGACCAGCGCCCGTGCTGCCTGCGCTGATGAGGGTGTTGACGCCGTAGGCCAACTTGATGTCGCCGGGGGCGAAGAAGACACTGCCGGAGACGCTCGAGGTGAAGGCGGGATTGGCCTGGTCAGCATGGCTCTTCATGATCATCGGCTTGGGCCGGAAATCATCAAGGTTTCTGACTGCCATCACGACGGGTGTCAGCGCGGAAGGAAGCGTGAGCGCGGTCGAGGGAGCGAAGTGCTTTTCTCCGGCGATGGTGTAGAAGTGCATTTGGGTCTGAAAGGCCTGCTCCACCTGATTGACGCTGCCGGAAAAGCGGATCATGTTGCGGCTGCGCGCTACGGAGTCGATGGAGAAGCCCTGTTGCTGGAGCCAGGTCTGCACTTTGTCCAAGTCCGACTGAGCCATGCCGAAGCGGGCCGCGAACTGATCGGGGTTGAGCCACTGGTGGTAGAGAGGGGAACTGGGATTCTGCTGTGCAGCGATGAGGGCTTCAAGATCGGTCTGCTGCGCAGCCGAGCGGTTGAAGACGATGCTCATACCATTCAGCCGGGTATCGGAGGGGACGCGCCCGGAATCGAACTGTGCTTGCGCCATGGGGTGAAGCGAGCCTTTCAAGGTAGATACCGAGGAACTGGAGATCTCGGCCTGAAGGCGGGGCGGCGTAGTTTGCGCGCCCAGAGTCGTCGCCGCCAAGACGCAAGCGGCGAGCAATCCAATGATTCTAGGGCCACAGATTCTGAGGCCACGAATGCTGAAGCGTGGTGTAGAGGAGAGAGGCGAAGTCGTCATAGTCATCCTTGTTCATTCAAAGCGTTTTTGGGTCAGGAGAGTGTGCCCGCGGCCTCGTAAGGCCCGCGTTCGACCAGAGAGCGAGGACGACAGTTTTGCCCGCAGCAATTCCGGAAACCTATTGAGCGAGTCGGCACTTTTCCGGGGCAGAGGAAGTCGAGTCTCAAGGGTTGGAGTCCATCCGATGCACATCTGGGGACAGCTACCCGGCATTCACATGGAGCGCGTCTCCAAGGTTAGACTCAGATCGCACTACAAAGTTGTGGCACGGCTGGTAAGGATAGGGACAAAAGTCATGGGAAGGACGAAGCAAATGCTCTCCCGACGAGCGTTGTAAGTGCTTTTATGAGCTTGGATTGGCTAATTGCAGGGCCGGAACGGTCTTGCTCGGCGGGATGAATTTGCCTGCGCGCCACGCGATCATGAGCTGCTCGCCATCGAGCAGCTTTCGAATTTGGCATCGCGCGTGATCGGCCCATGGACCGCTGCGATCGAGCCGCACGTAAGCCTGCCAGTGACGCAGGGCGGACCGGGATTCTCCCTTACGTTCATAGGCAAGGGCCAGATTGTAGTGGGCGTCGGCATAGCGTGGTGAGAGCGCCACGGCTTGCTGGTAGGCGCGGATCGACTCTTCGGGGCGTTCCAACTCGTCAAGCACGTTACCCAGGTCAAAGAAGGCGAGGACGTACCCCGGATCGGTTTCGGTGGCACGGCGATAGAGCTCCTCTGCCCGGCCATAGCGGCGCAGGTGGAAGTAGATGGTTCCCAGGTTGATGTAGGCTGCGGCGTAGCGAGGATCCCGTTCAAGAATTTTTTCGTAAAGAGCGATGGCGCGGTTTTTATCGCCTGCTTCCTCTGCCTGCACGGCGGCAAGGAAGAGGTTCTGCACTTTCTCTGCGGCCGCCGGTTGCCCTGGCCCGCGCAAGGGGGATGGCCTGGCTTCAGTGGGGTATTGATCGAGCCGCTCGAAATCGAAGAGCAATTGGCGACGGATCGGATCGACCATAGCGCCACTGCAGCGAAATGCGAGTCGAGTGCCGGTGCGAACGAGGCTCGCCTCCAGGAGAGGATTGGACATGCCGGCTACTGCGCGCATGGCGACGATAGAGTCGCGAATGGAAGCGGCCGGAACGTCTTCTTCCCGCAAGACACGCAAGGTCCGCAACTGGCCAAGATCCTGGAATGTGTAGGCTTGCTGCGGGGGAATGAGTCCGGCTCTCTCCCACCCGAACAACTGGTGGGAACTGATCTGCAGGATTCGCAAAACATCCTGACGGCTATAACTGGTCACTCTTCCATGCTCCATATCCGATCGGACGAAGACCTGTCCGTTGGATCGCGAATCGGGTTCAGATCGTAAACCGTTCTTTCGTTTCTCCGACCTATCGTCTCGGACATCGTCCGAGGAATAGCTCCGGAGGAACCGCTAGCTGGATTATGCCAAGAATATGCGTGGATAAGCTGGAGCGAATTACGACACGAAAAAATGTGAGTGGATAACTAATGCTTTATTTGGTTCCTTTGCGGCGTGGGCGGTTCTCGCCAACCGGGACTCGACGGGGAAAGTCGAAAGCAGCAGGCACGTCGAGCGGTTGGCTTCCTCGAGGCGATCCGGACAAACATGTGTGACAAACGACGTGTCAATGGCCATGAAAATGCAGGGCTGAGTTGGACGAATCGTGACGCCCTTAAGTCTTTATTACTTAATCAATAAGCGCCGTTATTTCGCTGTTTTCAAGGATGCTTTTATGGTACCGTAGTGCTTCTTCGAGTGCATGCGCCAACCCACGCAGGATGGCGTATCGAAGAGGAATCGGCCCCGTGTTTGAAGCGGATTTTTGTCTGGCATTGAAGGGAAAACTAGACGTACTGTCTGCCAGCGAACGTGTCGAAGCGCTTCTGGGGTATAAACCAAAAGAATTCCTTTTGTCCACCATTTCTCTGGAGGGTCTGGTTCACCCTCGAGACGTTTCCGTGGTCCGGCAGCTGTTTTCTCCCTCATCCAAAGATGAATCCGGCGAGGTGAAAGTCCGGGTTCGCCACGCCGATGGACGAATCCGGTGCTTGAGCTGGGTCTACGAACGGGAGAAGAAGGGCCGGGGTTTCACAATCCTGAACTTATTCTGCGCGACGCGGCGCGTCTCCCGCGCAAAGATGCCAACCCCGAAGCAGCGGCCGATCTGATGGCGTTGATGGAGGGAATGGACGAATGCGCCTATCGCAAGGACTGGAACCACGTCATCACGCTGGCGAATCGCAATTTCCGAAAGATGTTTTCCGATCCCACACAGGAACCCCGAGATCTGACCGGGCTGACCGACTACGACCTTTTCTCAGAGGAATACGCGGATCAATCGTATGAACTCGAGGAGCAAGTGCTGGCTGGTTTGCCTGTCGCGTACGTAGCGCAACAGACCGTGCGCGGACGGAAGGAGCGGCTCGATCACCGGAAGTTTCCTGTTTGGGACCAGGGAGGGCAGATTACCGGACTTTTCACCATCATCGCGGCGACGACGGAAAGGGTACTGGCGGAGCGAGCCCTGCGAGCGAATGAGGAGTCCTTAAGAGGTGCGCAAAAAATCGCAGGAGTGGGCACTTTCGTCCTCGACGTTCAAGGACAGACGTGGACCGCTTCCGATGCGCTGTACGAGATTCTTGGGATCGACAAGGGGTGTGAGTGCAGGCTGGCCGTCTGGACCGACTTGATCCGCGAAGAAGATCTGGCCGCGCTGGTAAAGCTCTACGGAAGCGGAGAGCGCCGGACTGCTTCAGTTGTTTATCCAGGATGCTCCCACCGGGCTCGCTATGTTCGATCGCGAGATGAGATATATCAGCGCGAGCCGGCGATGGATCGAGGACCAGGGAGTAAAAGAATGGGATGTTGTGGATCGTGCTCACTATGAGCTTGGTTATACGGTTCCCGAACGCTGGAAAGAACAACACCGCCGTGCCATGGAGAGAGAAACCATATCGTTCAACGAGGACTGCTACCAGCGGGAAGACGGAAGCGAACGATGGGTGCGGAGGATGGTACGGCCATGGTGGACCGGCCAAGGGACAGTTGGCGGAATCGTGGTGCTTGCGGAAGACATTACCGCGAGAAAGGCGGTTGAGCATGCGCTGCGGGCGAGCGAACAGTCCTTAAGCGAAGCTCAGAGGATCGCCGGTGTTGGCAGCTACGTGCTGGACCTCGCCAGCGGAATCTGGACGAGCTCCGAAATCCTGGACGAAATTCTCGGAATCGACGGGTTATACAGCCACACTGTGGAAGGCTGGAAAGCGTTGGTTCATCCAGACGACAACGCAATGATGGCCTCGCACCCGGTGAACGAGGTTCTGGGAAAGGCGATGCGCTTCAGCAAGGAATACCGGACTGTCCGTCCGAACGATGGTGGGGTGCGCTGGGTGCAAGGGCTGGGTGTACTGGAGACCGATGCGCAGGGAAATCTCACATTACTGCGCGGAACGATCCCAGACATTACAACGCGCAAACAAGCGGAAGCCTCGCTGCGGGAGAGCCGGGAGCTTCTGCAACTTTTCATCGAACATGCTCCTGCAGCCATTGCGATGTTCGATCGCGAAATGCGCTATCTGGGCGCGAGTCGCCGCTGGCTCGAAAGCTACGCTCTTGTAGGGAAAGAAGTCTTCGGTCATTCACACTATGAAGTCATTCCGGAAATTCCGGAACGTTGGAAAGAGGCACATCGCCGGGGATTGGCCGGGGAAAGCCCCCGCGCGGAAGAAGAACGCTTTGACCGGGCTGACGGGTCGGAAAGCTGGCTGCGCTGGGAGCTTGTCCCATGGCGCGCGGCAGATGGGACAATCGGCGGGATCGTCATTTTCACCGAAGACGTTACCGCCCTGAAGGAAAGTGAAGATCGTCTCCAACTTGCCGCGAATGTCTTTACCCATGCATCCGAAGGCATTCTGATCACCAACGCGGAAGGGGTCATCCTCGACGCCAACAGCGCGTTCACGCGGATCACCGGATACACGCGCGCGGAGGTGCTGGGACAGAACCCGCGCATGAAGTCTGGCCGGCAGACGAGGGAGTTTTGCACGGATTTGTGGGCGCAGCTCAAGGAGAAGGGTCACTGGTCTGGAGAAGTCTGGAATCGCGCCAAAGGTGGTCAGATTTTCGCCGAGATGCTGACGATCAGCGCGGTGCCCGATGCGACGGGCCGCACGAAACAGTATGTGGCGATGTTCTCCGATCTGACGCCGATCAAGGAGACGGAGAAGCAGCTCAAACACATCGCCCAATTTGATTTGTTAACGGGTCTACCCAATCGGACTTTGCTCGCCGATCGCCTGCGTCAGGCGATGGCGGGGTGCCATCGCCTCGGTTGTATCGTTGCGCTTGCGTATCTCGATCTGGATAATTTTCATTCGATCAATGACCGCCAAGGAAGAAATACAGGCGATTCGCTGCTGACGGCGATCACTCACCGCTTGACGGCTGATTTCGACGTCAAGCGGTCGCGGAAGGAGTCGAGACAGTCGACCATGGGTTGATGCTTTTGCGGCTTGGATGTCCGGTTGCTCAAGGATATGGGATCGCGCGCCCCATGCCAGGGAGTGAACTTTCGCGTTGGGCAGCAAATTGGCGGCCTGATCCGCGTTTGGAAAACGTACCCGCCGTAGATTCGGTGAAATGGCCGATCTTATATGCGAGCGTGGAACACCGCGCGTGGGTAGCGGAGGTTGAAGAGTTTCTCCATGGCGATCGGTTGGCGGCACCGAGAATGGATCACCATTTGTGCCGATTTGGCTCCTGGTTGGACGCCGAGATGTCGGCTGGGCGGAGTGACTTTACAAACTTCCAGGTGATTGAGTCGGTATGAAACGATGGAGGCCGATCGCGTACGGGTCGAGGTAATGAAACTTCAAAACTCCGCAGTACTCGTGCCCGCTCTTCGCCGCTTAGGTCCCGATGGAGTCGAATGTTAGACTTCTTCAAGAGAATTTCGCGGGCACCGAACAAAGAATGAACAATGTTGCGGATTGGTTTGGAAGCCGCCTGTGCTGCTTGTCCGCCTTGCCAAACGAACCGAATACACTAATCCTTCCGGTCAGAGGAACTCCCAGAGAGTGATCGACATCAGCGACACCATCGTAGTCACTGGCGGCGCGGGCTTTATTGGCTCGAATTTTGTGCTGCAGTGGTTCCGGAATGGCGGCTCATCACTGGTGAATCTCGATGCCCTCACCTACGCCGGAAATACAGAGAATCTCGAATCTCTAAAGAGTGACCAGAGGCATCAATTGGTGTGTGGGGACATCTGCGATGCCGAGCATGTCGGCTCGATTTTGCGCGAGTACCGGCCTCGGGCGATTCTCCATTTCGCTGCGGAAAGTCACGTCGACCGTTCGATCGCCGATCCGAGCGCATTTATCCGCACGAATGTTCAGGGCACGCTCGCTCTGCTGGAACAAGCGAGGCTCTACTGGCTGCAGCTTGATTCGGCTGGTCGCCAGGCATTCCGCTTTTTGCACGTCTCGACGGATGAAGTGTATGGATCTCTTGGACCGGACGATCCGGCGTTTTCGGAGTCCACAGCCTATGCGCCGAACAGCCCCTATGCGGCGTCGAAGGCTGCTTCGGATCACCTGGTGCGGGCGTATCACCACACTTATGGCCTGCCGGTCCTGACGACTAACTGCTCCAATAATTACGGCCCATACCAATTTCCTGAGAAACTCATTCCTCTGATGATTCTGAATGCGCTCGAGGGTAAGCCTCTGCCCGTGTATGGCGATGGGTGCAATGTTCGCGACTGGCTCTTTGTGGAAGATCACTGTTCGGCGATTCGGGTCATCCTGGACCGGGGGCGAGTTGGCGAGACTTACAACATTGGGGGGAACAGCGAGCGCAAGAACATCGACGTTGTTACAGCGATATGCGATTTGGTCGATGAGATGAGTCCGGATTCCGGAGCTGGGACGAGAAGGAAGCTCATCACGTACGTGACCGATAGGCCCGGACACGACCGCCGCTACGCCATCGATGCTACAAAGATCAGCCGCGAGCTCGAATGGCGACCGGCCGAGACGTTTGAAGGCGGGTTGAGAAAGACGGTCGCTTGGTATCTGAAAAACGCCGCTTGGATTCAGAACGTACGGACCGGAACATATAGGGAGTGGATTCGGCAGAATTACGAGGAAAGGATCTCCCGATGAAAGGGATCATTCTTGCAGGCGGATCCGGGACCCGGCTCTACCCGGTAACGAATGCGGTTATCAAGCAGCTTCTTCCGGTGTATGACAAGCCAATGATTTACTACCCGCTGAGCACGCTGATGTTAGCCGGGCTACGGGATATCCTGATCATTTCAACTCCACAAGATACGCCGCGCTTCGTGGAATTGTTGGGGAACGGCTCCCAATGGGGAATCAATCTAACGTACGCGGTTCAACCCAGTCCAGATGGCTTGGCGCAGGCGTTCTTGATCGGACGCGAGTTCATCGGCAACGATACAAGCGCGTTGGTACTCGGAGACAACATTTTCTACGGTCATTCGTTCTCCGTCCACTTGCAGCGCGCGGCGAAGGTGCAGCACGGGGCCATCGTGTTCGCCTACCCTGTGCATGATCCTGAGCGCTATGGCGTGGTTGAATTCGACGATCGCGGGCACGCGGTTAGCATCGAAGAGAAACCGGAATCTCCTAAATCGCGCTATGCGGTGACAGGTCTGTATTTCTATGACAATCAAGTCGTGAACATGGCGGCATCATTGAAGCCAAGTCATCGAGGCGAGCTGGAAATTACTGATCTGAACCGTCTCTATTTGGACGCCGGGACCCTCAAGGTGGAGGTGATGAGCCGGGGGATGGCGTGGTTAGATACGGGCACCCACGATTCCTTATTTGACGCGGGGCTTTTCATTCAGACAATCCAGCGGCGCCAGGGACTGAAGATTGCTTGCCTGGAGGAGATCGCGTTTCGTCTTGGCTACATTAACGTCGAGCAGCTAGAGAGGTTAGCGCAGCCAGTGCTCAAGAGTGGCTACGGACAGTATCTATTGTCGCTGCGGCATGAGCCGAATCACCTTCCGGATATGGACGACCAATGAAGATTGAAAAGACCGCCTTGGCGGGAATTCTCGTCATAACACCAGATGTTTATCGCGACGTTCGGGGGACCTTCGTGGAGACATGGAACGTACGCGTGATGGCGGAGGCTGGACTGCTATCGAAATGGGTGCAGGACAATTTTTCGGTCTCGAAGAAGAATGTTCTTCGTGGCATTCACTACCAGATAAATCAGCCGCAGGAAAAACTGGTGCGAGTTACGCACGGCACGGCATTGGATGTCGCCGTTGATTTGCGCCGCAGTTCTCCGACTTACGGTGAGCATATTGCCTTGGAACTAGACGGAGAGAGCGGGCGGATGTTGTGGATTCCTGCCGGATTTGGCCATGCGTTTCTTGCTCTCAGTGACGTCGTTGGTTTCGCTTACAAGGTGACGGATTATTACTCGCCTGCAAGCGAACGAACGATTGTTTGGAACGATCCTGATCTGGCAATACCGTGGCCGGTTAGTGGAAAAGAGGCCATCGTTTCCACAAAAGACCAGAATGGCGCCGCTTTTCGTGAGGCTCAGGTTTTCGCATGAGGAGTGGTCCGCGCGTGCTCGTTCTTGGTTCAGAGGGGCAGCTTGGCAGTGAGTTGCGGCGTAGCTTCGCGGACGCCGGAGAAGTCTTTGAGGGTCGACGGGACGCTGTCGATCTTGCGGGCCACGAACAGTTGCGCAGATTTGTCAGTAACATTGGGCCGGATATCATTCTCAATGCGGCCGCGTACACCGCGGTGGATCGTGCCGAATCCGAGCGGGATTTGGCAATGGCCATCAACGCGGATGCCCCAGAGATTCTAGCTGAAGAAGCGGAGCGCCTGAGCGCTCTTTTAGTGCACTATTCGACGGACTATGTGTTCGATGGATCAAAGGTGGGTGCGTGGGAAGAAACGGACACTCCGCATCCGCTGAACGTTTATGGAGCAAGCAAGGCCGCTGGAGAGAGAGTCATCGAGGAAGTCGGCGGCAGGTATCTCATTTTTCGGACGAGCTGGGTGTATGGCCCGCGAGGGAACAATTTCCTGATGACGATGCTTCGTCTTGGGCGTGAACGCGATCGGTTGGATATCGTCGATGACCAGGTCGGAGCACCGACGACGACGATCGAGTTAGCTCATGCGACCCGTTCCATCGTTGGAGGGATTCTCGATGACAGGTTTGGAGCCGCGGAAAGTTGGGCAGGGACCTACCACATGACTTGTGGCGGTTCTGTTTCCTGGTGCGGTTTTGCAAGGGCAATCTTCGAACGCGGGGAATCTTTGTTGCAGGGAAGGACTCCGGTTGTGAACCCGATCCGAACCAGCGAATATCCGACAGCGGCGAAACGCCCGCAGAATTCTGTCTTATCAAACGAGAAGCTTCGCAGATGTTTTGGGATCGATCTCTCATCGTGGGAGCAGGCGCTGGATATCGTGATTCAACAGCTGAAATCCGCAGATCATTTGGTATGAGAGCGGGCCCTCGGCTTGCGGGACTCTGCTTCATTTGCGATCGGATTGATCGAGACTTTGTTCAATGTAGTCGCAGAGCATGTGGCCGCAGAGGATGTGACCTTCCTGGATGCGCGGCGTTTCGGCCGAGGGAATCTGCAGGGTATCCTCCGCTACGCGCGACATGCCCCCACCGTTCCTTCCTGTGAAGGCTACAGTATAGGCACCAATATCGCGGGCTTTCTCGAGGGCCAGGCAAACGTTCCTGCTATTTCCCGATGTGGAGATGCCAACCAAAACATCTCCGGCAACACAGAGGGCCTCAACCTGGCGCCGAAAAATGACCTCATATCCATAGTCGTTGCCGATGGCTGAAAGAATCGAAGTGTTGGTCGTGAGCGCAATCGAAGGCAGTGCAGGGCGCTCGCGGAGAAAACGACCCACAAGTTCTGCGGCAAGGTGCTGTGAATCCGCGGCACTTCCGCCATTCCCACACCAGAGAATCTTGTTCCCGCGCAAGATCGCCGCGCTCATTTTCGACGCAATGCGCTCGAGGACAGCGTGGTCGTCATATAGGACCTGGATAACCTTGATATGTTCGGCTATGGCCTTCGCAAATATCTCCGAGGAATGCTCCATCCATACTCCCGTTGAATCGAATCGGCGCGGCGTGCTTGAGAAAGGCGCAACCCCAAGACAGGCTTACGCCCACCTACCTGGTTGCTCATCGGCGCCGGCTACCTAATTATGCTAATTGATGCAGCACCCAAGGCGAGCTGTGAAAAGACCTGAGACCAATCGAGAAAGCCGCGCAAAGCCCCGGGCTTGAAGGTCTTTTCCGGAACGATGACCGTGTCACCCGGATACATGGGTAAATCGTCGAACTGATTGCCCCACAGTCCCCTCCGGGATTCATAGCTTTCGACTTCGCCATCTGCCCGGATTACGAAGGAGCGCTTTCGGTCGGCATCCCTTGTGGGTCCGCCAGCCATTCGAAGGTATGAACCGACTCGGCGTCCCCGCGCATAAAGGAAGGAATTCTGGTCGTTGACCGCCCCAACGACATTGATACTGGCAGGAATGTGGGGAATCACAAAACGGTCTCCATCCTCGAGGGCGATGTCAGGCAATCCACTGGCACCTTGGCTGTCCGGCTTGAATTGAAGAACAATGCGTCCCGTGGCTCGTATCTGACGCAATCGCGTGACGAGCTCCCGCTCACTGCTTTGAGCCGTCGCGCCGCTCGCCAGGTCCTGAGCTGAACTAGTCGGATTGGCGGCAATGGCGAGGTTGCTTCGCTGAATCCGCATGTCCAGGTTCTGGACGTACTCGTCGATCCGAGCCTGCTGAACCACGCGAGTGGATTCACGGGTGAACTCCGAGCCATAAAGGTAGGCATTTGGCGTAAGTCCACCGGCGCGTTCAACGAGATCCCGCAGCGTCTCTCCCGGCCGCACGGTGTATGGGCCAGCATGTGCGAATTCCCCTTCGAGCTTCACGATCTTTGTTTGTTGCGCAATCGGCACTCGGATGTCGGCTTCGGAAAAGATTGAAACGATGTCTCCAGGTTGCAGTTCAAGATTTTGAGACTCATCGTGTCCGAGGACCAATTTGCCGAGATCAAACGAAATCAGGACAGTTTTCAAGTTATCGGGATTGAGTCGCTGGATGACCGCGTTGTCCCAATCAATCTCTGGAGCCTCCTGAGTAACGCTCGTTTTCTGGGTTGAGCGCCCAAAGCGGGAAGAGGAGTCCGATTGCTCCTGTGCAGCGAGAGAGGTACTGGATCCGCGTTGTTGAGCCGTCGGATATGAACCTTGCTGCGTTCCTTGGGAACTTTGCTGCTGCGGGTATTCCTGCGGCTCAGCATTTTGATCCCGCGCCAGGATGTTCTGATCTTGCGCAGATCCTGACATATCCAATTGCGCCCGATCCGAAGCACTCGTTTCTGGCTGAGGTGGCGGTAAAGTGATTGCCTGGTTTCCGATGGGCTGACGCATTCTGGAAAAGCCTGGGATCGGCTCAAATTCAGGAGCCGGCAAACCTAGCTGTGCTCGTTTCCACCAGTAATTTCGTGTAATGAGTGACTCTTTATCCGGGATGAGGTCACGGATGCGCATTCCCGGGTGCCAGGCAAAGCGACCGGGATTGGCAATGTTCCCGCGAATCGTGACCGTCTGTTTGTACATGGGGACGATGGAAAACACCCGGACGAGATCGCCCTCGGCGACTGAGGTCGCCAAGCCAGCAGAATCATAGGCGACCTCCATGGCATGACGCTCATTGTGATCCTCAATCCGCTCGATCGAGATGCGCGCCTGGGCCGCCACAGTCGAGGCTCCTCCGGCGTCAGCGAGAAGGTCCCCCAGCGTTTCGTTGGGGCGGAGTTCGTAAATTGCGGGATTGTGGACACTCCCGGTAACGGCCGCCTGCGGACCCACGGGAGGGATATAGATTACATCGCCCGAGAGCAGCCGGACGTCGTTCGACTTGTCACCTTTGATAAGGAATGCGTAAAGATCGAAGTTTGTCGCCACTTCATTACCGCGACGCAGCTGAATTTGACGAAAGGAGCCTTGAACGGAAGGTCCGCCGCTGGCGAAGAGTGCATCGATGAGCGTGCTCAGCGAGCTGATCGTATAGACCCCGGGGCGTCGCGCCTCACCCGCAACATAGATTTGAATCGCGCGTATCTGACCTATGTCGACCTGCAGATCGAAGTTTCGAAAGACATGTCCAATGGACTCCCGGAGATGCGCTTCGAGTTCCGAGTAGGGCAGCCCGGCAACGTGGATTGGCCCGACCTGCGAGACCGGAATGAAGATCTCGCCCGATCGATCCACGCGGACGTTGGCCTGGAAATTCACTTGTCCCCAAACCCGGATACGCAATTCATCGCCGGGACCGAGGACGTAGTCTGGAGAGACAGGAGCCATGTCAAGTGGCGCAAAGGTCGAAGGCACATTCTGGAAAAGATTTGCACCAAAGATAGGGAGAACCTGCCCGGTCGTGGTCGCGGTAAACTTCTGAAATTCTGTGAGCGGTTCCCGCGGAAGGGGCGGCTGGGTCTGTATCTGGTTTCGAGCGCTTGGCTGGCGATTCTGGGATTCGGCGTCGGAGTATGTTCTGGTTTGGACTTGAGGCTGGTTCGTAAGGCTGCCCGTGGAGGGCAACCGCATTTGCGAGCCAAGCATCCCACCCGCATCATCTGACGACTGACCCGAGCATTGGGTTGTGCTGGCGAGAAGAGGGTCCGAACAATCCCAGGTGTTCGAGTTCTGCGTCCCCTCGGAGGTGTTGTTGCCCTGCGATTGTTGTTGGGCGAAGAGTACAGTTGCGAAACAGAAGAGAAGGGCTGCAGGTAATGCTGGTTTCATCATGTGGAGGGGCAGCGGAATCGTGCGGGAATCAGAGGCGGAATCGCCGGCTCTGCGGCCTCTGCCGGGATGCAGAAAGCTCATATTCCCTGAGTCTAGCACGCCCATAACCGGTTTCTTCGGAGCCGTATCCGACGGGTACGAAAAGTCGAGAGAGACCCCCTCTTCTCCACAGAGAAACTTTGCACAATCGGACGGGTGCAGAGCAGAAGTCATCTTGCTGGTTTCGATGGCGGGGCGATAAAGCGGAGCGAGCGTTCCTGTCGACACATTAACTCAAAAGGTAATAACAAATCAGGCAATAGTTTCGAGAATTGTCCACGTTCGCGAACTTTCAGTGTTCGACTTGATCGCCCCCTTCAATAATTCGCGGCATAGCCGCAACTTTAATGAACGTTATGGGTTGCTTAGGCTGAGTGACTTACGTCACAGTACATGCGGAGTTTCCTCAATTTACTTTTTGGTAGCACTAATTCCCCCAATGGGTCAGCATTTAGGGGTAGCCTAATCAGGGGTGGGAACGTCTTACCTGTAAGGTTTTTATCAATTTTGTAAATCTTGATCATTTGATGTCTGCTATCCTGTTGGCATGAAATACCAAAGCTAGTCACCGAAGTTTCGGATGGCTTTTTGAGCAGAGCCGTCCTGCGAGGACTGAATAACTTCAGGGCCTCCGCCAAGGGAATATGTGACGGGTTATGGATGCCAACCTTCCGACTGCAAAAACGCAGTTTGCTTCATGCCTTGGATGTTTGAAAAAGAATCCTGTGACTTGACTCCGCGTTGGAGTCACGGTGACTGAGGGAACGAGCCGACCGGGAAACGCAGATCACAACGAGCAGAGCGCAGTTTCCGACTATTGATACCGATATTGAAGTGTGTCACTCTGTGGAGGGTGAATTGAGTCCGAAGTCGTTTCTTCCTGCAACTCTTGACGCCGTCTTGGAACAATCGGCACAGTTCAGAATCTCAGAAAGTGCTGATGCGCTTGAGAGGCAGACCCAGGTTCGAAAGCCAGTAACGAATCCCCGTTCTTCGATTCATCTTGTCCGTTCGCGGGTCAGCGCGTGGTCGCGATCCGGCGCTAAGCGCGTCTTTGACTGCGGGTGCATCGTCCCCGTCATTCCGCTGCTCATTCCGCTCTTTCTACTCATCGGACTCGCGGTTCGCTTGACCTCAGCTGGTCCGGTCCTCTTTATGCAGAAACGCATGGGGCGTAAAGGTCGTGAGTTCGTCATCGTAAAATTTCGGACTTTAGAGCACTGCGAGGACCGGTCACACCATGCTGTGACGACCGCGGATAATCAGCGCTTCACTCCGATTGGCCCGTTTTTGCGCCGTTGGAAACTTGATGAGTTGCCCCAGCTTTGGAATGTGCTCAAGGGTGATATGAGTCTGGTCGGGGCTCGGCCCAAGCTTCCGGAGCATCAGATCGGAGAGCTGCAGTGCAGGCCCGGGATCACGGGTGCGGCGACGATCGCCTTTGCTCGCGAGGAGAATTTTCTTGCTCGTTTACCGAAGCATGATCTGAACGATTACTACCTGGAAAAGATTCTCCCAGCCAAACATCAAATCGATGTCGAGTACATGGCGCGTGCGACATTCTTGTCTGATTTCAAGCTCCTCGTCGACACTGTTTTACGGCGGTGGGATACATCTGTGATGGAGGATCTGATGAGTGGCGCCATTCTTTCCGAAGACGGCGACGCCCCCGTTCCAGTCATTACTCACACTCATGTATCGATTCTGTCCGGGGATGGTGATCTTTCCGGCGAGCAACAATTTACGGAAGCATAGATTCCGTTGTGAACCCTGCCAGTCTGACCGAGGGCTGACCGCTAGGTCTGGTGCGAGTTGCACCGACCCCTCTAGAATTCCTCACTTCGAATTGTGCGGAAACCATGTGATCTCGAATGTGCCGACAGCATCGCTTTGGGCGCCAGCCTGATAAATCGGTGCTTTCCAATGCTCGTACTGGATGGAGCCGCGTACTTCGAAATCTTTGAGTACGCGCTTACACACGTACCCTTCGAAGTCGTTCTGCGTGGTGCCCCCCGGAATGAACTCGTTCGACGCCTTAGCGTTTCGATACATGAAATGCACTTCTTCCTGTGGGGACAGATGATAGGTCAACCATGCCTGGCCGCCCTTCCCTTGTCGGCCCACCCAATCGCCGATCAGGAACCCTTTATTCGTTGGACCCTGTCTTTGAACCGTCTCGTAATAGAGGAATTGACCGCTTTCGACGGAAGCACTGACCGTATCGGTGCTGGCTCCTTCGACTCGTAGATCGAGACGTTCCAGCCCTGGGAACCGGGCCAGATAGACACCAGGGTGGTATCCAGCACGTCGCGGCGCACTGATTGGACTGACATCGTCGTGCGATAGAGAATCGGTATAGATTGTGATCCACTTGCGGAGGAACGGTAACCGGTAGCTGAAGTCGAACGTGCCAAACCTCGCACCCGGATCATTATCTGAAAGCTTTTCGGCGGAGGTCACGTTCTGAAAACTGAAAAAGCTGTGCAGGAACGTGTGCAGCGTTATGGGCTCATGTCCCTTGCCGCCCCAGATAGTCAGGCGATCGAAGCCGAATTCCAGATCCCGCGTGGGTTTGAAACTGACCTTTTCCATGTGGACCCATGGATCATTTGGGTACGTGTGGCCCTTAAGGCTGCCCACAAAGAAGTCATAACGGAAGGGCCCTGTAACGCGCGATAAGAGCGGGATGCTCAACGGCTCGACGCGATTGATCTCAAAGTCGTAGATGTTTTCAGCATTGTTGCTCCATAGCATCGAAGCGCCTTTATCCGGACCGAGCCAGTGGTCCTCCTTGCCCAAAGAGACTTCGTGACCGAGCAAATGATAGGAGAGGTTGGCCTCCACAACGCGGAAGTCATTCGCCGCTGCTATCGGACCTGCGGGAATCGTATCTTGTTGTGGGTTGGTCGCGAAGGGGATATTGTCGATCGTGTTTGAAAGCAGCGCTGCGAGTGTTGGAGAATACCCGGTCGCAGAAGGCGCGTGCTGAGCCTCACCGCGGAAGTAGAGAGACAAGCGCCCAGCCTCGGCGCGCGCACTGAAGCCGGTTGAGTTGTTGAACCCGCTCTGGTAAGGACGCCCGTAGTCATTGATGATCGTCTGGCCAAGATGGAAGCTGTCGCGAAGCGGCGTGTTACCGACGCCGCGTATGTCGGTGTAGACGCTCTCAAGCTCAGTGCCGGGATGGCGGAGCGTGGTCGTGCGGTCGAGGTCGGGCTTTACTTCCTTCAGCACTGCCGAATAAATTGCGCGTGCTTCGTCGTTGTGCGCGTCCGACTCGATTTGATCCGAGCTCAGCTGCAGCATATGGACGATGCTCAGGCGCGTCCATGGACGCAAGCCCAGGTAGGCGCTATCCACGTAACCCAGTGCATGCAGCCGGTCAAGCGCGGGATAGATCCAGCTGTCAACCGGCACATAGGTTGAACCTTGTGTGTCGGTATCTGAATCGGGCCCGGAATCGATCGCAGGCATTGCTTGATTGGGAGTTTGAGCCCGGGCGCCTGAGAAGGATTCGGCCCAGAGCAAGAGAGGAATACTGAGTACAAAAGAGAGTTTCACCAGCACCTCAGGGATGTGCGGGAACCTCTGCACGGGGTCCCCTATGCTTCGCTCTAGCGATCACGTTCGCAGATCCTAATTTGGCCGGTCTGCGATTCGAATCAAATCGCGCGAAAACGCGGCTTCACGGGGCCAGATGCAGACCGCTGATCGCTTAGAGCCATCCTATCGAACTGAGCGGTGTCTAGGGGTTAGTTCCATCGAATAGAGTAGATTTGCCTGGAACGGCCAAAATGGAGCCGACGATCGGACTTGAACCGATGACCTGCTGATTACGAATCAGCTGCTCTACCAACTGAGCTACGTCGGCGCGCTCCTCAAAGATTGTATCGTTGTGTCCGGCTTCGGTAAAGTTGAGCAGTCAAACAAGCTGCCGGCGCATTGGCCGCAAACGAAGGTCAGAGGACAACATAAATGGATCAAACTATCCAGCTAGCATTCAGAATCGCGATTGTTTGGGCTGCGGGCTTTCTTCTGGCGGTTGCCGTGCGCGCCCTGCTTCCGGAGCAAAACGGGTTCACGCTGACCGGCCATGAAGGAACTTTGTTCATTCCATTTAGCCGAATCGGTTTTTGGACTTGTCTTCTGGCAGCCCTTACGGTGACAGCATTGGTCGTTGTTCGCGCCCTGCTCGCAGACATTGGCTGGAGCAATTTTCGCTAGCGCCGTAGATCAAGGCTTGTCAGTCGAGCGCACATAAAACTCCATGCGCACTCTTGCTGGTCGTACCTCGATGTGAATTGTTTCTGAGGTAGCGATCTCTTCCGACTTCCTGAGACGGATTTCGTCGTCGTCCAAACGCAGTGCTTATTTGATTCCGTGCTCCTTCAGGCAGGGGCCATATTGATGATCAACTTTCAGAATCTGAGGTGTTAACCAGTCGCGCAGGAAGTTCATGAGATGGAGGTTTAGCGTTGCCTCGCCATGTTCGAATCGGAGGGCATAGGCGTCGACGTGTTTCATCAATTCGCGGTGTTTTGCCTGGTGTTCGGACAATCCCGGATAGCTCGCTGCAGCCATCATCTTCTCTTCTTCCACGAAATGGGTGCGCGTGTAATCCGCCAACTTTTTCAGGAGCGGGCCAGTCACTTTGGACCCCTCGCCTTTCAACATTGCGTCGTGAAGATCGTTCGGGAACCCAAACAGAACTGTGTGTTGATCGTCGATGGCTTTCACGCCGACGGAAAACTTGTTGTCCCACGTCATAAACGGCATGTCTATCCTCCTGCCCACAATAGACCTATCGGACAGAACGACAAAAGAGTTGAATTAGAGCGAAACCTGAG
>Ga0187863_10000273_pt1 | contig 45406 bp, 45 predicted proteins | sample June2016WEW_11_1_FD_132975 | JGI IMG/M metagenome (GOLD analysis project Ga0187863, IMG submission 132975) | Peatland microbial communities from SPRUCE experiment site at the Marcell Experimental Forest, Minnesota, USA - June2016WEW_11_10 | ecosystem: Environmental > Terrestrial > Soil >...
ATTTAAGTTGGTAGGGATGGTTGTGGGAATTGCTGCACATTCCCGCGTCGTGTCGGCCGGGTTTGGATCGTATGGAGCGGCATTGTCGATCTATTATCATTTTCTGGCGCGAGGACGCGATGTGGTCTATCCCAAAGACATGCCGATGTTGATAGGGCTAGGGACTCGCGACGGCAAAACAGCTGATACCGCACCACCCGCTGCGGACTTAGCTCAACATCGGGCGGACCGCCCGCAGTAAGCCTGCCCACACATGGTGCAGAACGTGTTCCTCAACCGCACCACTTTGGGACGGAACCTGTACTGATCTGAATTCGCTCTGCTACAATTCATTCACGGGGCAGGGACAGCTGCTCTGGGTTGGTGTTTGCCTGAAGCACAATTTTTGGACAGCGTTTTAGCTTGGTGTCCATGGTGTCCATTAACCTCGGAATTTGGTTTTATGGGGTTGAAACAGGCGACGCAGGCGAATCGATTGAACCTGAGGAAAGCCACTAAACACGCGGGTTTCCGATAAAGGTAAGAAAATAAAGTGGGGACGTAGTTCAGTTGGTTAGAACGCTGCCCTGTCACGGCAGAGGCCGCGGGTTCGAGTCCCGTCGTCCCCGCCAATTCTTTCAAGCACTTGCAAGGAATTGGCAATTTGCGTCATGGTCCAATTTGGTCCAGTTAGGCCAGTGCCTCTCTCTTGTTGAGCACCATCCGAACCAGTTTGCTTTGTGCCAGCCTCTTTCGCGGAAAAATGCGGGTGCCTAAACGGTCTTGGGCAACTCTGGATCTTTACGCTCAGGCGGGCATGCCGAACAAACGGCTGGTGCCTCTAGCGTGGATTGGCTGTTTCTCTCGCGGAGTGCCAACACTGATTTGTCCGCTGCCCACTATGACGATAATGCCCGCATTCCTTCTGGCATCGCCGCCTTCGCATCTGCCACTATGGCTCGCTACTCTTGTGCCCGTAGCGTTGTTCTTCGCATGGAGCCCCGGGAAGCGTTCCGTCAAGATCGAATACAACCAAGCCATGAGCGTTCACCGTCACCCCGTAATGCGTGGCAAGATGTGTTGCGTAATCATAATGCTCATAGGGGCTCTGTTGGAGAAGTGCCGTCGCGGCGTTCCGGACGAATCATCGGCAATTGTTCTGGCGTGTCCAGCTTGGTTCTCCAACTTCGCGGGCCGCACTTGAGCACGTGGCCGTGGTGGAGTAAGCGGTCGAGCATGGCGCTCACGGCGGCCGCATCGCCCAGCAGTTTGCCCCAGTCGTCCACTGGACGATTCGAGGTGAGCAAAGTGCTGGCGCGCTCATAGCGCCGCATTACGATTTCGAGCAAGTCCTCGGCGGCGGTCATGGGTAACTTCCGCATCCCCAAGTCGTCGATAATCAGAAGCGGTACGGAAACGAACAGTTCCATGGTTTCTTTGCGGGTTCCATCGATGGTGGCTTCGGCCAAGTCATCGAGCAGTTTGTGGGTTTCGCGGTAGAGCACGCGATAACCCTGTTGGATCGCGGCTTGTCCGATGGCCTGAGCGAGATGACTCTTGCCAGTACCCGGCGGTAATAGGGATCATCGATTGACACCAGACTCAATCCGTATAGGATCGCCCCCCGTAAGAATTCGCCAGCCATAGCCCTCCGGGCGGATTGCACTGGACCGTGCGATGCCAGGTTCGTATCCGGTCAGCGATAGCTCAGGAAAGACCACTAGTCGTGCGCCATGCTCGGCGGCGATGGTGCCGAATCGCGGATGGTTGGCAACATTGCTTTCAATTTCCCCGGCAATCGGAGTCAATTGTGCAGCTGCAATAATCAGTGTCATAGAGATGGCAGTACCTCAGGGTTCACCCAGCCGAACCAGGAGTATGTCCATACTGAACTTCCAGTTCTCGACTAATTCTCGCCCAGCGGCTTCGATATTCTTTAGCACGAGGGCATCGATTATTTTCTGGTGTTGACGCACTGATTCCGAAATAAGACTTGGATCAAGCATGTAGACGTGCTCATAGCGTTTCACCGAGGATCTCTGCCCTTCGATCATCTCGATGAGGCGGCGATTGGGGCAAGAGCCAATCAATGTTTGGTGCCATTGCGAGTCGCGTTCAATGGCCGAAATGGAAATCGTATTGTCTCCTGAACGATAGAAAGCTAGTCTGTTATCGAGGAGAAAGAATCGATATGAAGATATCGTTTGAAAACAAAGTAGCTCTCGTGACCGGCGCGGCATCTGGGTTAGGGCTTGCGACAGCCAAGGCTTTTGCCGAAGCGGGGGCTTCGGTAGTGCTGGCCGACTGGAACGAAAAGGAAGTGCACGCCGCAGCGAAAGACCTCGCGAGCAAAGGCCATAAAACGCTGGCCATCCGCTGTGATGTGTCCGACGATGCTCAGGTGGAAGCGATGGTGAAGCAGAGCGTTGCTGCGTTTGGCCGGCTGGATGCGGCGTACAACAATGCCGGTATCCAGAACGTTCTTGCGGAAACGGCTGACTCGCCGCGCGACGACTACGATCGCGTAATGGCCATCAATCTCCGCGGCGTCTGGAGTTGCATGAAGTTTGAGCTGCAGGTGATGCGCAAACAAGGCAGCGGCGCCATCGTCAACTGCTCTTCGCTGGGCGGTTTAATTGGTGGTAATCAACGCGGCACCTATCACGCCGCGAAGCACGGAGTCATCGGGTTTACCAAGAGCGCTGCTCTTGAGTATGCGGAGCGCGGCATCCGAGTGAATGACGTCTGCCCCGGACTGATTCGCACGCCGATGAGCGACAAGATGGAGGCTGAAGGGCAGGGTGAAGCATTGAAGATGATGCGCGAGACGTTTGTTCCTATGAAGCGCGAAGGCCGTCCCGAAGAGATCGCAAACACAGTTCTCTTCCTGTGCAGCGACCTCGCAAGCTACATCACGGGCCAGTCGATTTCGGTCGATGGGGGCTACGTGATGCGCTAAGGTAAGGGAGGAGACGTGAAGGGGTCCGTTCACTTCGACCATCTGGTGAAGGAGACTGATTCTCTGGAGAGGGCGCCGGCGGATGCTGTCCGGCGCCTCCTTCTCAAAGCGGGTCTTGCCGTCAGCCTCACGGCGCTTTGGCAGACCGAGCCTTTCTGGGCTCAGGAGAAACGTATGGCTGAGAACAATAAGAATGTCGTGCTCCCCGCGGCCTTGTCCTATAACGATGTCTATTTCGTGTCGCCCACCCTGGAGCACTACACAAAGAAATCGCTACTAGGCGGCGTGTGGAAGCGCCCCGGGCTTTCGCCGCGCGATCGCAGTGTTGCCACAGTGGTTGCGCTAATCGCTCGCATCCAGAACACCGAGATGCCGTATCACTTTGCACTCGCCCTTGATAATGGAGTGAAGCCCTCAGAGCTTTCAGAAATCATTGCGCATCTGGCCTTTTATGCTGGCTGGGCAAATGCCATGTCGGCCGTCTTAATTGCAAAGGACATCTTCCGGCAGCGCGGCATCGGACCCGACCAGCTTCCGCCTGCCAAGGAGAAGTTGCTGCCGAGATCAATGAAGAGGCTGAGAAGCAGCGAGCAACTCAAGTAGCAAGCAACTTCGGCGATGTGTCGGCTGGCTTGGTGGAAAACACAACCGATCTTCTATTCCGCGACCTTTGGCAGCGTCCGGCGCTTGCACCTCGCGACCGCAGCCTGATCACGGTCAGCGCACTCATTGCAAACGGGCAGACGGCGCCAATCAGCTATCACCTTGGACGTGTCATCTGCAGTGCGTCTGCGCGCACCACGAAGTTCAAGTTCTGCGCGTTAAGGTCGCCATGCTGTCGACCATCGAACGCTCAATCGCCACCAGGTTTCCGCCGTCATCGAACGCCGGGTCGCGCTCTGGGTTTTTGCCGCAAAACAAAACGCCCCAGACCGGAAGGTCGTGGGACGTAAGTCGAGCAGCCCTCCCCCGAAGTCTGCTCAAGAAGGAGCATAGCCGGTAGGCTAAAAATTGAAAATGGCACTAACGTGGGGGGTGCGGTTACCGGGGTACTTGCTTGAGATAACCCATTTGCCATCATAGGCTTTCCCCTTTACCATGGCTGGAGGCGAGGTCATGAACGATTCCAAATCCAACCCGGAGCCAGACTGGAAGACCCAAGGCTTGCGCGTCATTCGCAGCGGCGAACTCGATACGAACACGCCGCAGACACCAGGCATGAACCGCGCCGAAGCCATTTCGTATGCGCGAGTCGGCGCGCAAAAGTTATGGGCGGGGACGGTCGTGGTTCATCCCAACGCCAAGACCGGTCCTCATCATCACGGCGAACTCGAAACCGTGATTTACGTGGTGCGCGGCCGCGCGCGCTTTCGCTGGGGCAATCATTTGGAATTCGTCGATGAAGCCGGGCCGGGAGATTTTGTGTACGTCCCGCCCTACGTTCCTCATCAAGAGCTCAACGCGAGAAAAGACCAGCCGGTCGAGGCCGTGATCGTGCGCAGCGGTCAGGAACCGATCGTGGTGAATCTGGATATTCCGAGTCCGGAAGACTCCGCGGATAATCCCGAGACCGATCCCTTTCATTCCGCGCGATGGTCTTCGTTTCTGATGCAGCAGTAGCGCCGGCATCCCTGCCGGATGTCCCGAGGGCGCCCTCGGCTTCGGCGGGCGTGACGCCCGCCGGAACGGCGGCGCTACCGATTGCAGCAGTACCCCTCGGACCGCAAACAATGAACCGAACATATTCCTCGCGAACCCAGAGGTGCATCGAGTCGCTCCTTGCCGCCTCGCCCGTGCTAAGCTCCGCTTAACGCATATCCTTCCTGAGGTGTTGCCATGCGACGAATCCAGCTTGGGACTGCTCTCTTTGTGATTTGCATTTCCTCTTTGCCTTCCGCGCAGAGCCAATCGTGCAGCAGCATGAGTCTTGGCCGGGGAGCGAGCCTCAACGGATTTCTTCCCTTTCCCGCGGACAACGCGTGGAATCAAGACATCTCCAGCTCTCCGGTTGATCCGAACTCGAGCGCGATCATTAATTACATTGGCGCTTCCACGCCGCTGCATCCCGATTTCGGCGCTGGACTCTACGGTGGGCAGACCATCGGCATTCCCTATGTCGTCGTTAGCGGATCACCGTTCGTGAACATCGACTACACCGCCTACGGCTCGGAGAGCGATCCCGGGCCGATGCCGGTTCCGAAGAACGCGCCCATCGAGGGCTATCCGAATCCGGGCAGCGGAGACCGGCACGTGCTGGTGCTCGATCGCGATACTTGCTGGCTCTACGAGTTGTACAGTTCCTATCCGCAAAAGAATGGAAGCTGGAAAGCTGGCTCGGGCGCGGTGTGGGATCTTTTGAATGACGAGCAGCGCCCGTACACCTGGACCTCCGCCGATGCCGCGGGGCTCCCCGTATTCGCGGGGCTCGCTCGCTACGATGAAGTTGCCAGCGGAGCGATTCAGCACGCTCTGCGCTTCACTTTGCAGAACAGCGCCACGGCGTTCACACCTCCGGCATCGCACTGGGCGGGGAACTCGACCAACGCTTACGCGGCACCCATGGGCATGCGTATGCGGCTGCAGGCTTCGTATGACATCTCTTCGTTTCCGCCGCAGGCACAGGTGGTGCTGGCGGCGCTGAAAAAATACGGCATGATCATGGCCGACAACGGCAGCTCGATTTACATTAGCGGCGACCCCGACAACCGCTGGAATAATGACGACCTCGGCACGCTGAAGCAGGTTCCGGCCTCGGCCTTTGAAGTGCTGCTGATCGATCCGCTGTACACGCCGAATAATGTGCCCACCGGTCCGGCGCCCTCGATCGACAGTTTCAAGGCGACTCCCGCAACGGTTTCAGCGGGGCAGCCGGTGACTTTAAGTTGGAGCGTTACCGGAGCTTCCTACTTTGTTGTTTCGCCGCAAGTGGGAGCCGTGCGCGGGAATTCGGCGATGGTCACTCCGAAAGCTACCACGACTTACACGCTGGTGGGAACGAATGCTTATGGACGTTCGACGGCCAAGGTGAAGGTCATTGTGCAGTGAAGCAAACGAAAAAACCGCGCTGCCGGTTAGCAGCGCGGGTGAACATCGGCCGCATCGTTACCGATGCTGTCCAGTTCAGGAGACGAAGTTCAGAAAACGAAACTTTTTGTGAGCTGGACTTTCGCCATCTGCGCTCTATCCAATTTGTGGCGAAGCAATTGGGCCGAGCTGGCTAGAACCGGGGTACAGATCAGAATCGATATGACCGGAATCGAAATAGGGAGGCGAGAACGTTTTGAACGCATGGGAGATTACTCCAGCAGTGAGGCGACAGTAGCACTGAGGTCGAGGAATGAAAATGGCCCCGGCGTGCCCTCTTGATGTCACTTTCGAGGGGCATCGGGGCGAAAGTTTCCTGCACCCGATTCTTCGGTCGGTCCCAAGAGAGGAAGCCACCCGAAGCTGGAATTGAGGAAGTTCCTCAAAGTTCCTCACACATAATGTGCAAAGCCATTTACTGTCTGTTACATTCCTCGGCCAGGGAAGCGCATGTTCCGCAGTTTGTTAGGGTCACCTGTGGCTTCTATGGCGAGCAAAACTGCACCAGATATTCTCGCGGTGGAGTGTCTTTGATATCCGAAATACGTAGGAGTTGTTGGTGATCGATCCCGAAACGGGAAAGCCCAAAGTCGTGGTGAGGCGCCCAGGACGCGCCGCCATCGCTGCAATCGTAGGATTCGGCGAGCGCTGGCGCCCGAGAAGAAAAAAGCGGTGGGGGCAAGAAGAAAAAAGGCGGCTGCGGCAGCGGTGGCGGCGGGGTCGTCCTCGAGCCGGGAACCTGGATTATGCTCGCCTCCGGCCTGGCGGAAATCGGCCTGTTGAAATCAGTTCTCGGTTCCCAGTTAAACTGTTTTGCTTCGCGATGTAAGGCTGCGCTGGTTTGGGAAGGGAACGAGTTCCACTCGTGCCGTCAATTGGTTCAAATCCCGCGCTTCGAGCGCCTGCGGTAAGCCTTCTCCGGCGCGATTGTTCCGCAGCTTGTTCAGGCGTAAAACGCGCCTCCACCGAAGGTTGTAGCCCTTTAGTTTGCTTGGGGTTGCGACGCGGCTGTTAGAATCGCCTTTTAGCGGCAAAATCCGTCCCACTGGAAGTTTTTATGCAGCCGTTTTTCAAGACCGCCGCGAGCAAGACCGCCGCCAGTTTTCTGCTGGCCGGGGCAGCATCTTTTCTCTCGCCCGTTGCCAGCCTGGGGCAAACTGGATCGGCGCCGGTGCAGGTTCGGCAGGTGCAGGTGCTGGGCAATCCGAAGCAGGTTGAAATCGAAGTCCAGACCAGCGATCAGAGCGTTCCGCAAACTCAGGTGCTGACCAGTCCCGATCGCCTGGTGGTGGATTTTCCCAATGCGGTCCCGCGCGCCGGTTTGCATAATCAAACCGTGAATCGCGGAGAGGTCAAGGGCATTCGCGTTAGCCAGTTTTCCGCCATGCCGCCAATCACGCGCCTGGTGGTGGATTTGAATGGCCCCCAGCCTTTCCAGGTTTTTCCCAAAAGCCGGTCGGTGATCGTGAAAATTGGAGCCGGTTCAGGCGCGGAGGTTGCAGGCGCAAAACCTATCCTGGCAACTCCTGCTTTAGCGACGCCTGCCGTATCAACTCCTGTCGCAGCAACTGCCGCCGCGGCCAAACCTGTCTCCAGCCCGGCTTCGAAGCCGGTGGCGAAGTTGGCTCCCGCAGTCTCCTCGGGGCTCGCGGCCCCGCACTCGACTCACCTAGGCTTGAGGACCGCGAATTATCCTTCGCAGCCCGTGCAGATGCCCGTCCCAGCTCCGGCCGAGGCACCCGCGCCGCCTCCGCTGCAGGTTTCGTTTAAGGCGGGCATGCTGTCAATCAGCTCGCACCGCTCCAGCCTGTCTGAGATTCTTTTGGCGGTTCAGCAGCGTACCGGGGCTGACATCGCGATTCCCACCGGAGCGGAGCAGGAGCAGGTTGCGGCCGAGCTAGGGCCGGCGCCGGCGCCGGAAGTTCTGGCGCACCTGCTGAATGGATCGAAGTTCAATTTTCTGATCGTGAGTTCGCCGGCCGATCCCGCCGTTTTGGATCGCGTGATTCTGAGTCAGCGCTCTACTCTGCTGATGCCGCTGCCGCAGACGCCCACGCAAATCCGTCCCGCAACGCCACCCGAGGAAGAGTCGCCACCGCCGGCCGAACCCGAAGTAATGCCTCAGCCTCCACCGCAACCGCCGCAGGAAACCCCCAATCCCACGCAGCCTCCGCCCACCCCACCAGATCGCTAGGGGTAGAGTGACGGGTCTAGACCTCGCCTATGCAGCGCAAGTCGTGATGACGTTGCTTACGGAGGAGTGATCAATCGTACGGGTACCGGAGACGTTCCGGACGCGGTCGGATTTCCGCTTGCGCTGTTGCTACATCCCGACACGTTCATCACAGTCACGTTGACATTTCCCGTAGTAGCAGTATCGACGTTGTTGATAAAAACTTGCAGAAATCCAACGATCGTGATTCCAGTACCCGGCGGCGGCAGGAGACCCGCCGTACTGTCGTAGATGGGGATCGTAACGATGGAGTTGCTCGTGGTAATTACGTCGTTGTTATTGACAACTCCCTGCTGTACGAGCGGATTACTAAATCCAGCCTCTATTTCGAAGGGATAGACCCCCGCCGGAAGTGTGTCCTGCCCCCCCGTGCCGGAATGAATCAGGCAAGCTGCCGCCGTGGCAGTATCGCCGGTGGCAGCGTTTGGATTTACCGGATTCTCGGTCAAATCGTATTGCGCTCCATTTGCGGTGCCGCATGCATAAACTGTGTTTTGATCACATCCGGCAATCGCTGACTGGTATCCCGGCGTTAGCGCGCAGCCCGACGGCAGCGCACTGGGGGGAGTAGCTGAAATCAACGCCGGGACGTAGTGCAAAATGCCGCCGGTGTACCCGGGTGGGTTCGTGGTCAGCACACAACCGGGGGTGGTCCCGGGAGTACAGTCTGCATTCATATTAAAGCTTTCGCCAATTACGCCCGTCGGCCAGACCCCAGCATGGCTGATGGAGCCATCGGTCGGGGAAACGAACTGGTTGGGAGCGACCAGGTTTCCGGGGTCGCGGTTGGGTATGATCCAGGGCTTCACGCAGCGCGGCTGCACGGGAATCATGGTGCCCGCCTGGCTGGCGGAATTGGAAGAGTTGTATGCCTCGGCGGTGGCGGTCGCACTCACGCCGATCCCCGAGTAGTTGCTATTGAAAAGCGAAAAAACTTGAGCGAAGAATATCGGGAGGTTCGTGCGCTTGACCGTAACCGTCACCGTGGGGTTGATGCCGAACCCTGCTCCGAGCGTTGAGCAATCCGTGGCCGCTCCTCCTGCCTTCCCTGCGCCGTAGGTCACGGTTACAGTGCCGACGGCGGCGGAGGCGACAAAGTTCTGTTGTGCCTGGGCTACCTTGATCGCTGCCTGGCTGGCATAGGGAGTCGCTCCGCCACAGGTGGCAGCCCAGGTTCCGTCGGCGTTCCCATTGGCTGGATCTCCGGTGAGACCCGAGATAGAAATTACTCTCGCCGCCGTTAATGCTGCACCGTCGGCAGCGCGTTGAGCCTCGGCTTTCGCCTCGTAAAGCGTGCCGATGTCGATCGAGAGCGCGGCCATCGCGATCATCGTGGCCAAAGCCACTGCCACCAGCGCCATGGTAACTCCGTGCTCCTTCTGGCGAGGGCTTGGGCGGTTTTGTGGGCGGCGGATTAGCGGCGACAGCATGGCAGTTTTCTCACTTCCCGTCTCTCAATTCTCGCTGAACGCTCCCGCTGCGGTATTTATCGTGCTAGGGCCAGCGAACGACGCTCCGAACAGCCCAGCCACGCTATTGTATTTCCACTTGTATGGGTAAGAGATCAAGACGCAAGTGCCGATTAGATGGACTGTAGTGGAATTCGCGGGAATTGTGCTTGTGCAACCCTTATTCACGGAGACCGTGATTCCGCTTCCCGAGCAGGTCCCAGTAGTAGTGGCGCTCCACGTAAGCCCGGTCGTCAATACGGGCGCCGCACCCGACAAACCGCAGTCGTTGACCCTCGCGGATAGAAGGTAGTTGTCCACCACCTGAACGGCGTCGCTTACGGATACCGGTACGCTGGCGTTGAGATCGGTAGCCGGGTCGGAGGCCGCCACGCGGGCGCCTTCGCGAGCGGCGTTCGTGAGCTTTTGCTTCAGCGAGAGCGCGCCGCTGAAGTCAAAAATCCCCACGGCGAACACCACCAGCAACGGCAACGAAAGTGCAAACTCTACGATTTGGGAGGCGCGATCGTCTCCGCAGGTTTGCTTTATCGACGCGAGCAGCTCGCCCGTCCTAGTCGCAAACCGTGTCATTGCGTCTCCTCTCTCATTTCCGACTGCCCCGCAATCAGCATGTTTCCCAAGTCAAGGGCAGTGCACGGCTGCGGAACACAGGGAATGGTGAAATGGAAAGGAATCTGATAACGGACGCTTACTGATGTGCCACAGGTACCCGCTCCTCCTTTTCCCGAATAGGACAGTTGAACATTCTCCTGGACACATACATCGGTGATGCTGCCGTTACAGGAGATCGAACTGGAAGCGCAAGAAGAGCCTGTACTACCGCAGGGACACAGCACGGGGGGAGTCCATTTGAGCCCATAAGGGACGAGCGCAGTCTTGTTGAGGTGCGCAGACGCAAGCGCGTTATAAACCGCGGCCTGGGCGTTCGCGGCCGGTGTTGCGGTAGCGGTGCAGGTCGTGCAAGCGGGTGCCACGGCCACTTCGGCAGCTGCCCGGGTTCCACTTGTTAGCGTGCCGAAGATAAGAAATCCATAGCCGAACCAGAAGACCGCCAGAAAAGCCATGAAAAACAGCGGAAACACCATAGCAGCTTCGGCAACTTCCGATGCGCGCGTATCGCGCGCGACTCCCAGCCACTTTGTCCACCGCGATTTGGGCATGTTAGTGCGCTCCCCACAGCTTCCAGTTGACGATTCCGTAGAGCACGGTGCTCAAGGCTAATGCTACTCCATACGGGACTTTCAGCGACTGCGGATTATCCAGCGAAACCTCCGGCGCCGGCATGCGGAATGTCAGCATCGAGCCCAGCAACCGGACTATATTGCGCAACGTCTCCTTAAATCGACGCTTGTAAATCACCAAGCCGAGGGCCATGATCCCGGCCAGGAAAATCGAGCCTACCAGCACACTCAGCAACGCCTCCCAGCCTAAGAACGCGCCCAGCGCCCCGGCCAGCTTCCAATCGCCCGCGCCCAAGCTGCGCAACAAAACAAACGGCAGCATAATCAGTAGTCCCAAGCCCGCGCCCAGCAGGGAAGCCTTCAGGCCGGAACGCAATCCCTGGGCCGCAATATTGGCCGCGATTCCCGCGAGCAGCCCCGGAACCGTGAGCCAGTTGGGAATGCGGCGGCTGCGCCAATCGGTCCATCCGGCGGTCAGAGCCAAAGCCACCGCCAGTGCCAGAACCGCCTTCAATCCGGCCACGCCCCGAGACGCAATTCCATCTTTTCGAACCAACCTGTATGGGGCAAAAGCGGTTGTTGAATAGACTCCATTATTGCGGACTCGTATAACCGACTCGGATCGTGCGAGGGAGGTAGGCGGGCTGCCCGATTCAACGCAAACCGCCGCTGGGGCGGATTTTCCCACAGCTGGCAGGGTAAGTCAATGAAACCTTGGTACCCGCAAATACCCCCTGGCGGCCTTGGTGATGTCGCAAAGAGCGGGCCAGGAACCCCGGCTTGACAGCCGGCGAGACGCCGCCGCCACTGTCGCCTGTGCGCTGATTCGCACCGCCCTCGCGGACCTTTGCTCGGCCGAAGCCCGAAAGCCGAACCCGGGTTCTAGCGGTTGAACGCGCCCCCGGCGTTGTGCTCGGCTACGATTCTCTTGGCGTTCTCGGCCAAGGCTTTGGCTTGGGGCAGAAGATCGAGGCCCTTGACGACCTCCGGGTCCGATTCGGCGCGCACCTTCATGCCTTCATCCTGACCGAAGGCATCGACGAAGATTTCAGCCTTGATGTTGGACTTCAGCCAATCGTTGTTATCGAGCAGGTCGGCCTGGGCGTAGGGGATGTTGGCCTCGTCCAGCGATTTGCGGAAGTCGGCCAAAATGGCATCGTCGACTTCGAAGCTCTTCGAGGGATGATGCGTTACCACGTAGCGCTTGGCGAAGTTGAAGAAGGCGTAGTGCTGCAGTAACGTGTCCTGAAAGTGATTGCTCTTCACCGGATCGATCTTCACATCGGGCGTGATGCCGCCGCCTCCGTAAACCGTGCGTCCGCTGTCAGTGAGCTTAACCTCGCGGTTGGCGTTGTTGCTGGTATCGGGCTCGCGATTGTAATAGTAGTCGTAGAGCGAGATATTGCTGTAGTCGCGCTGAATCAGGCGTCCGCTGGGCGTGTAGTAGTGAGCGGTGGTGAGCGCGAGACCGGTGTTCTCCGAGAGCGGATACACGGTCTGCACCAAGCCTTTGCCAAAGGTGACTTCGCCCACGATCAAACCGCGATCGTGATCCTGAATGGCTCCCGAAACAATCTCCGCGGCCGAAGCGGTCAGGCGATTCACCAAAACCACCAGAGGATAATCCTTGCCGCCGTTGCCGTGCTGCGCCACATAACGCTTCTCGGCCGACGCGCGCCCGTGATGCGAAACGATGACCTGGCCCTTCTTTAGAAACTTGTCGGCCACTCCAACGCCCTCGCTCAACAAGCCGCCGGGATTTCCGCGGAGATCGAGAATCAATCCCTTGAGATCGCCGAATTCATCCAGCGCCTTCGAGACTTCTTCTTCCGTAGTCTCGTTGAAGCCGGTGACGTGCATGTAGCCGATGCCGGGGCGAATCAGGAAGTGCACGTCCACGCTGTAGCGCGGAATCTCGTCGCGGATCAGGGTGAACTCCATCGGCTTCTCCACGCCTTCGCGCGAAATGCTGATGTGAACGGTGGTGCCCTTGGGTCCCTTGAGCATGTCGGCGACGTCGCCGGTGCTCATGTTTTCGGTGGACTTGCCGTCGACCGCGATGATCACGTCGCCGGGATGAATGCCGGCCTTATAGGCGGGCGTGCCGGTGAAGGGAAAAATCACGATGACTTTATTATTGCGCGGCCCGACAGTCATGCCCACGCCGTAGTACTTGCCGCGCTGGTCTTCGCGCATCAGCGCGTAAGACTTGGGATCGAAGAAATTGGAGTGCGGGTCGAGCGCGTGCAGCATGCCCGGGATCGCACCGTTGTAGATGGCTTTATCCGGATTCACCGGCTCGGCGTAGTTGTTCTCAATCACCGAGTAGACGTCTGTAAATTGCTTCAGGCTGTCTTTGACGTCGGAGTCGCTGTTGAGCGAGGCTTGCTGCCCGGTACGCTGGGCAAAGAGAATGCCCAGAAAGCCGCAGGCCAGGAGAAAAAATACAACCAAGAAGAGTGATCGGCGAGAACTACGAGCCATCTTAGATTTTCCTTCGTTAAAGGGTGTCGGGCCCTTGCTACCGCGTTGAATATAAGAAGTATATCACCGGATTAGACTCCCCCGGAGCGGAATAGTCACCGTCGGTAACCAGTCCCCGAACCCGGACCGGTCCGGCTAGGCAAAGTTGCAGCCGACATTGAACGCGGTATTTGGAGTTCCTCCGGAGGGCGCGGCGGATCGGACTTGCGTCTGGCTTCCTGATCCTTTTCGTTATCGCCCGGCGAATACAGTGGGCTATTCTTTCTGTGATGGGCAAAGCGATAGCCCGCCCCGTGGGAGGCTCCGATGGCTCCGCCAATCAAGGCAAACAAGGAGCCGCCTAGTAATATACCGGATCCCACGGGAGTCCCGTTGCGGGCGCAGCCAATTGCCCCGGCTGTCGCGCCGATGCCGAAGCCGATGGCTGCCCCGATCGCGGCTTGGGCCGGGTTACCGTGATCCATCCATGCCGCGTCGTACCGTTGCTCGCGAGGGTATCTGCCGCGAGGAGGAAACGGTTGTCCGCGGCCGCGCCGGGAATACTGCGCCAAAGTCGCGCGGTCAGTTGCAGTCGGCAATAATTCCTTTGTCGCAGTGTATCGATTACGCGCGGCGGCTATTTCTTCAGCTTCTGAAGCAGGAATAGCCGGATCACCAGCGGATTGCGCGGAGGTCCCCGAGGCCAGCATCCCCAAGAGAAGAGGAGCCAGTAAGAAACCGATGCAGTGTGTGTTTTTCATGAGCGCAGAGTAGCGCTCGTTGCTGCTGTGTGTCGCCTACATTAGTACACTTTCGAGAGTGTCACAGAGAATCAAGAGGCTGGCTGCAGAAGTCTCGGTAACGCCGCAACTCATCGATCGAGGACTCGGACAGTAAAGAGAAGGGAATCGCTCGGCAGCCCGAGGGCAGATTTTGGGCGGTGACCGAATCACAAACCACAGCCGCGGTTTCTTTTAATCCCCGCTGCCAATGCGGCTTTCGAGCATCCCGCAACACCAGGCTGTCGGGATGGAAGCCCGCAGCGCTCAGCATAGTGCGTGCCAGCTTCAGAAATTCTGCCCACCGCGAGGCGATGCCTACCAAGGTTCCGGGAGGGGCAGGCAACCACTCACCGAGCGAGGAGGGCACCGAGCGAAAATGCAACGTTAGCAATTCGGTCCCCGCCGGGAGTGTCTCGCGCACCGCTATTGCCCGGTTGGGAAGAGCAACCGGAATACTGCTTTCGAGTGCCTCGAGACATTCCTCCAATCCGCAACTCCTGACCGGCGCCATCACCGCTCGCTGCATCTCAGCGCTTACAATCCGCCTGAGTTCCCCGTCTGGCTCGATGAGCAGAAAATGATCGGGCGGCTGTAGTTCCAGCCACTGCCGGAGACGCAAACGGACGTCCGAAACAGAGACGCCTTGGTTGCGCGCGAAACGGAAGAGGCCAGCAATCATTTGATCCAGAGCGAGTTCCGAGGAGATTTCCGCCTCCGGTTTGGTGGCCCGGACGAAGACGCCACTGCCCCTGCGGTACTCAACCCAGCGCTCCCGCGCCAATTTTCGGTAGCCCGCGCTGACTGTGTTGGGGTGGAGGTGAAAACGGCGCGCCAGTTCCCGTGTGCTCGGTAGCCGTTGGCCGGGAGCGAGGTCGTCGCCCAAAATCCCCAAAATAATTTGGGTGACAAGTTGTTCGCGAATGCTGACTTCGCTTTCACGTGCAAACCAGAGTTGCATGGCCGATCATCTTAAAGGCCACCGGCAATTCTGCCTAGCTGGAAAGTAGGGCAAGGCGACTATTGGGGTTTTGCGTTGGGATCGGGTGGGGGCGCCTTTTTCTCCTCGGGATGATCCTGGTAAATCGAATACTGGCTCTGCGGACGCTTCAGCCGAATGGTGAAGCTCAGTTTCGGCTGGGTCACGTCGTAGTCCTCCCCGAAGGTTTGGAAGCCCGAAGCTAGAATCTGCACCCGGAGTTTGCCGTAGGGAACGCCATCAAAGCGGGTCTTGCCGTCGGAGTCGGTCTTCAGTTCGAGATCGCCGCGGCCTTGCTTGCCGTGGGGGCTCACCGGATGCATGATCACCGCCGCATTGCGGATGGGTTTGCCGTTGTCTTCTTTGATGATCAGAAAATCCAGGGCCGCCGTAGGTTCGGTATCTTTCTGGGCTGTTCCCGTGAGCAGAAGCGCGCAGGTCAAAAAAAACGGAGCCAGTGTCCGCAACCCGAATTTTGTCCTAGACAAAACTGTCGCTGCTTTCATCGCTTCCCATTGTATTGAGAGTATTCAGGCCGGGAAAGCGATAAATGTTTCGGCTCCCTGAAAGGAAGCCTCAGAGCTTCGCCGTTGCACTCGTCCGGCGCTCTTTACGTTCGCCGGGGGGCGCAATTTGTACCAGATCATTGGCGACGCGAATGGTGTTGTGCCGCGCCACGCCGGCCTCTTCCAAATAGTCTCCCAGAATCGGCTTGACTCCCAATGCTGCGATGGCATCCAAATCGGCCACGATCTGGCAGCCGCCCTCGCGCGCGTACTTCGCTTTGAGTTCATCGGAGACCGGCGTTCGGTTGATCAAGGCATAATCGAAAAGCTGCCGATGAGCGTGCCGATTGAGGGCGCGGATATGGTCGGCCGCGCTCAGCCCGAGACTCTCATTAGCCTGGGTCATCAGGTTGCAGATGTAAACCTTGGTCGCCGGAGAGCTGACAATGGCATCGGCGATGCCGTGCACTAGAAGATTGGGAATGAGGCTGGTGAAGAGCGATCCCGGACCGATGCTGATGATGTCGGCGCTGGCGATCGCCTCCAGCGTTTGCGGCAGGGGCTCAACGTCAGCCGGAATCAGAAACAGTTCCTGAATCCGGCCCTTGCTGGCCGTGATTTTGGTTTCGCCGCGGACGCGGCTTCCATCCTCCATCAGAGCTTCCAACTCCACGCTGGAAGTGGTGGCGGGATGAATGTGGCCGCGGGTAACAAGAATTTCCGAAGAGAGGCGCACCGCTTCCGAGAAATCATGCGTGATCGAGGTGAGCGCAGCCAGAAAAAGATTGCCGAAGCTGTGGCCTTCGAGGCCGGAGCCGTGCGCAAAGCGATGTTGAAATAGCCGCGAGAGCAGGGCTTCATCTTCGCTGAGGGCGACGATGCAATTGCGAATGTCGCCCGGCGGCAGCATGTTCAACTCCTTGCGCAAGCGGCCGCTGGAGCCGCCATCGTCGCTGACCGTGACCACAGCGCAAAGATCGCAGATCACGGGCGAATCCACCGGCGCTTCACAAATCTCCGCCGGTGTGAGCGCGAAGCGTTTGAGTCCTTTGAGTAAAGTGGAAAGGCCGGTGCCCCCGCCGATGGCGACCACGCGCAAACCTGCCGCGCGGGCGGCCTTCTCAGACGCCATAAGTTCGGTTGAGCGGGGTTCCATGGGGAAGTCTCAGCTGCGGCTCACAGCCTAGTAAGAATCATCGTCGGGGAAAGAGCCTTCCGGCGAAAGTTCGGCGCCCGGATCGGGATACAAAAGCTCGGTGAAGCGCGGATCCTCCGCCAGATTGTGGAAATCGGAGTCGTTGCGCGCCTGGTAGCGCAGGCTGGCATTCAGCCGGAGCGCTTCGTCCAGATGCTTGAGCGAGTCTTCCACATGTCCGGTGAGGCAATCGAGCGCCGCTAAGCCGTAGATGACAAAATCGGTTTTCGGCGCCTGCTTGAGGAGCTTGTCGATGTGCTCTCGCGCGCTCACGTAGTCGCCAACGTTCATGAGTGAAACGGCGTAGTCGTAATGCTCCTCGACGCTCTTGAACTGCGTGGAGGCCGAGCGCTCCAGGTGCTGATTGCAGATGCTCAGATGAATGGCGGCACGGTCGGTAAGCTCTTTACTGGCGCCCGAGAGCACCTTCTGAAACAAGGGCTTGGCTTTTTCGAACTTGTGCTCCTGCAGGGCGCGCAATCCGGCCTCGTAGTTCTGTAGAGCCTGGGTAACGCGCGGGTCGTCCGCGACCGCCGCTTTTTTGGGATTCGCCTTCTGAGCCATGTGCAGAATTTTTCCTGTGCTCGTCGTAATAAGAACTCCTTAGCTTAAGGCTAGAATCGCCTACACTCAAGTATCACTCAAAGGACGGGGCTAGGGCAATTCGCAGAGAGTTGCGACCAGTACCCAATAGCTAGTACCGAGCACCCGGCAAAACTTTTTCGGAACCGCCTCGCGGCTTTTTCTGGGTACGTAGGTACTCGGTGCCAGGCACCAGGTACTGCCTTCTGACCAATTAATTGATAGCTGCGGCTGAAGCCAAATCGATCTGCTTCCATTCGCCTTTGATGACGCCGGCGCGAATCTGCGCCGCCGTCTTGCCTTTCTGATGTTGCTGGTAGGAGTAGTAAAGCTCTTTCAGGCAGGTGGCGCAGCGCGCTCCGTGCGTGTTCTCGTAACAGCTGTGCAGGCTGTTGTGCCCCATGCGGTCGCAATAGCAGTAGCAAGGCTGCTGGTGCAGCACGACCGGAATCTTCGCCGCCAACTCATAAGCATGAGTCTGATACGGATATTGCGCGTCCGCGCCCCAAAGCTGATCTTTGGCCAGGATGTCAGGCAATTTGGTTCCCTTCGGCGGAGGACCGGCATTGTAAGCCGGAATCCCGCCTCCTTCCTCTTCCTGTGAATTGGCCCATGGCGCTGAAGTCGCCAGCGTGACTAATACAAGAAAAACCAGGCTCAGAACGCGGTATGAGGACTTGCGCGGCAACAATCGAATGGGCGTCATGCACTCTCCTCGACTCACTTATTTTAACCCGATTTCTGCCTGCAGGCTACCTCACGAAGGAGGATGGAGAAGGATGGCGTCATCCCGAAACCCGGCGCAGTTCAGCCGGGTGAGGGATCTCCCGGCGCATCGGAAGCCGGGCGGGTTCGAAGCGGCGGCCGCGATCTGTATACAATAGAGACTGGCATGCCCGACACGCCCAGTAACGAAACCGCTGACGCGCAGCCGCCGGCCCAGCCTCAATTGCAAGCCCCGCGCCTGCGCCCGGCTTTGGCCGTGTGGTTTCGCGATCTGATTCTCTCCCTCGCGATCTCGGCGTTTATCATTGTCTTCATTTATCAGCCGGTAAAGGTCGAAGGCACAAGCATGATGCCGTCGCTCGCCGACCAGGAGCGCATCTTCGTCAACAAGTTCGTCTACCGGCTGGAGCCGATTTCTCGCGGAGATATCGTCGTCTTCCGCTATCCGCGCGATCCCTCCAAGAGCTACATCAAGCGCGTCATCGGCATCACCGGAGACCGCGTCCGCATCGACGGCGGCCAAGTCTACGTCAACGGCGAAGCGCTGGACGAGGATTACGTTCCGCCTGCCTACGCCGACTCGCGATCCTATCCCGAGATGGTGGTGCCGCCGCAGTGTTATCTGGTGCTGGGCGATCACCGCTCGATGTCGAACGACAGCCGTGACTTCGGTCCGGTCAATCAGAGTTATATCTACGGCAAAGCTGTATTTGGATATTGGCCGATGGATAAACTCGGCAGGGTCCGGTGAGAGAGTACCTAGTACCGGGTACCCAGTACCGAGTGAACACCGCCTCTCCGGAATTGGTTCGGCGCTGCAGGCTCGTGTCACTAGGTGCGAGTACCAGGTACTCGCCCGCCTCGACTCATCAAAATTACAAGCGACTTTTCCACACCCAAGCCTGCTTCCGTGCTTTGTCCCGCGCTCATTCCCTGTTAAAATTCTAAAAATCCACCCACTGGAGCGAGAATGCAGGCTATCCTTGCGCTCGAAGACGGGCGAGTCTTCCGAGGCAAAGGTTACGGCGCCAAAGGCGAATGCTACGGCGAAGTCGTTTTTAATACTTCCATCACCGGCTACCAGGAAATTTTCACCGACCCCTCGTATTCAGGGCAGATCGTCGTCCTGACCAATCCTCAGATCGGCAACTACGGCACCAACCAAGAAGATAACGAAGCCACGCGGCCGTGGATCGAAGGCCTGATCGTGCGCGAGTTCTCGAAGGTCAGTTCGAACTGGCGCTCGCAACAGGTCACCGACGAATATCTGGAGCAATTCAAAGTGCCGGTGCTGTCGGATATCGACACCCGTGCGCTAGTGCGGCACCTGCGCGATCACGGCGTAATGCGTGGTGTGGTCTCAACCATCGAGAGCGATGCCGAAAAGCTGGTGGCCAAGGCCAACTCGATTCCGAAGATGGACGGCACCGACCTGGCGAAAGTGGTAAGTACGAAGAATCCGTATGTTTGGGAAGTCGGCGAACGTTCGCACGAGCCGGTGGCGCAGGTCGGAGTGAAGGACGACCCCGCGCGCTTTCACGTCGTAGCCTACGACTTCGGCATCAAGCAAAACATTCTGCGCAAGCTGCGCGGCGAAGGCTGCCGGGTCACGGTGGTCCCCGCGCAAACTCCATCGGAAGAGGTGCTGGCGCTAAAGCCCGATGGAGTATTCCTCTCGAATGGCCCCGGCGATCCCGAGCCTTGCACCTACGCAGTCGATAGCATTCGTCGCCTGATGGGACGGCAGCCGATCTTCGGCATCTGCCTCGGACATCAGCTCGTCGGCATCGCGCTCGGCGGCAAAACTTTCAAGCTGAAATTCGGCCACCACGGCGGTAATCATCCCGTGAAGCAGCTAGCGACCGGCAAGATCGAGATCACGGCGCACAACCACAACTTCGCGGTAGATCCGGATTCACTTCCCGAAAGCGAAGTCGAGTTAACGCACATGGACTTGAACGACTCGACGTTGGAAGGCCTGCGGCATCGCAACCTGCCGCTATTCAGCGTGCAATATCACCCGGAGGCTGCGCCCGGCCCGCATGACTCGCATTACCTGTTCAAGGACTTCGTGAAGATGATGGAGGAGTGGAAAGCGTGAGCGCTGCGCGGTGTGCATTCTCGATTCTTTGGATCGCGGCGCCTGTTTACGCATGCGAAGCGCTCCAGCCCGAGAATCCGATAAAGCTCACTGCGGTATGTGGGCGAGCGGAAGATCCTAGCGGCCAGCCTCTGGGAAATTTTGAGCTGCGACTTGTGCGATCAGAAGCAAGCTCTGGTTTCCGAGGTCTACACGGACGCGGCAGGAGATTTTAGGTTTCCGCCGGTCGAGAAGGGAGACTACTTTATGACCACAATCGCGAAAGGGTGGTGGCCGCTGGAATGGCCTGTGAGAGTAACAACCTCAAAAGATTTTCGAAATTGTGGTCGTCCGATGCTCGTACGGCCTTCTCTGACTTGCGGGGGTACAGTCACGAGGAAGGATTATCACGTAAAGTGGGCGCGCTGATGGTCACCGCGGAGGCTCTTGGCGCCGAACCGAATGGCATGTGGGAGCATCGATTCCCGCTGCTCGCACTGAGAACTGAGAACTGACTTTCCATGCCCAAACGCACCGACATCCAGAAAATCCTGATCCTCGGTTCCGGGCCCATCATCATCGGGCAATCGGCGGAGTTCGACTACTCCGGCACGCAGGCCTGCAAGGCGCTGAAGTCCGAGGGCTACGCAGTGGTGCTGGCCAACTCCAATCCCGCGACCATCATGACCGACCCGGAGATCGCCGACCGCACCTACATCGAGCCGCTCACCCTCGAATATCTGGAAGAGATCATTCGCATCGAGCGCGCAATGTCGCCGGGCGCGGGCTTCGCCGTGCTGCCCACCGTCGGCGGACAAACGGCGCTCAACCTCGCCATCGAACTCTCCGACGGCGGCGTGCTCGAAAAATATAACGTGCATTTGATCGGCGCGAACGTCGATGCCATCAAGAAAGCCGAAGACCGCCTCTTCTTCAAAGACGCGATGCAGAAGATCGGCCTGGACGTGCCCAAGTCCGCGCTCGTGAACAACACCAAAGACGGAATCGAGTTTGCCGGCAAAATTGGCTTCCCCGTGATCGTACGGCCCTCGTTCACGCTGGGCGGCTCCGGCGGTGGCATTGCCTACAATCGCGAGGAGATGATCGACGTGCTCGCGCGCGGCCTTGATTTCTCGCCGGTGCACGAGGCGCTGATCGAAGAGTCGGTGCTGGGCTGGAAGGAATTCGAACTCGAGGTGATGCGCGACACCAAAGATAACGTCATCATCATCTGCTCCATCGAGAACTTCGATCCCATGGGCGTGCACACCGGCGACTCGATCACCGTCGCCCCAGCGCAAACGCTCACCGACCGCGAGTACCAGGCCATGCGCGACGCTTCCATCGCGGTGATCCGCGAAATCGGCGTCGATACCGGCGGCTCGAACATTCAATTCGGCGTGAATCCCGAGACCGGACGCATGGTGGTGATCGAGATGAACCCGCGCGTCTCGCGCTCCTCGGCGCTGGCTTCGAAGGCGACGGGTTTTCCGATTGCGAAGATTGCTGCCAAACTCGCCGTCGGCTATACGCTCGACGAAATTCCCAACGACATCACGCGCAAAACTCCCGCCTGCTTCGAGCCCACGCTCGATTACGTCGTGGTAAAAATTCCCAAGTGGCAGTTCGAAAAGTTCCCCGGCGCCGACGACACCCTAGGTCCGCAGATGAAATCGGTCGGCGAAGTGATGGCCATTGGCCGCACCTTCAAAGAAGCGCTCATGAAAGGTATCCGCTCGCTCGACACCGGTAAGCGCATCGGCGCCGACAAGATCGAGCCGAAAATTCTGACGCAACGGCTGGTTACGCCGCATCCCGAGCGCCTCGCCTACATTCGCTACGCGCTGCGGCAAGGGCACACGGTGAAGCAGGTCGCGAAGATGACCTCGATGGACCCCTGGTTCCTCTATCAGCTCAAGGAAATCAACGACATGCAGCTTGAGTTGGAGAAGCACCCGATCGAGTCGATTCCAACGGCCGTGCTGCGCGAAGCCAAGCGCATGGGCTTCTCCGATGGACGCCTGGCCAACGTGTGGCGCCTCGAGGGGCAGGAAAAAGTTCGTCACCTGCGCAAGAAACATGGCGTGATGCCGGTCTACAAGCGCGTAGACACGTGCGCGGCCGAGTTCGAAAGCTTCACTCCGTATCTCTACTCGACTTACGAAGACGAAGATGAGGCCGTGCCGACCGACAGGAAAAAAGTAATCATTTTAGGCAGCGGCTCCAACCGCATCGGGCAGGGAATCGAGTTCGATTACTGCTGCTGCCACGCTTCGTTTGCGCTCCGCGAAGACGGTTACGAAACCATCATGGTGAACTGCAACCCGGAGACGGTTTCCACCGACTACGACACCAGCGACCGCCTCTACTTCGAGCCGCTCACGCTCGAAGACGTGCTGGCGATTTATCAGCATGAGGCCTCGACCGGTGCCCCGGTGGGTGTGATCGTGCAATTCGGCGGACAGACGCCGCTCAACCTGGCTCTGCCCCTGAAAGCCGCGGGCGCGAACATCATCGGCACATCTCCGGAGTCGGTCGATCTCGCCGAAGATCGCAAGCACTTCAGCAAGCTGCTCGAAGAGCTCAACATTCCGCAAGCCGCGGGCGTGATGGCGACCTCGCTCGAAGAAGCCACCGAAGGCGCCAAGCGCGTCGGATATCCCGTGGTGGTGCGGCCTTCTTACGTGCTCGGTGGTCGCGCCATGGTGATCGCCCACGACGAAGAATCGGTCGTGCATTATATGAAAGAGGCGGTCGAATACTCGCAGGACCGCCCAGTGCTCATCGACCACTTTCTCGAAGACGCGATTGAGGTGGATGTGGATGCGCTCTCCGACGGCGAAGATGTGGTGATCGGCGGCATCATGCAGCATATCGAGGAGGCCGGCATTCACTCCGGCGACTCTTCCTGTGTGCTGCCCGCCGTGGATATTCCCCAGCCGCTCATGAATCGCATGCGCGACTACACTTTCAAACTGGCGCGGGCGTTGAAGGTCGTGGGCCTCATGAATATTCAGTTTGCCATTCCGCGCGGCCACGCGGGCGGCTCGGGCAACGGCGTCGAAGGCGGCAAAGTCTATGTCCTCGAAGTGAATCCCCGAGCCTCGCGCACCGTGCCCTATGTTTCGAAAGCCACCGGCGTTCCGCTGGCAAAGATTGCGGCGCGCCTCATGACCGGCCGCAAGCTGCGCGAATTTCTTCCGGAAAATATCGATCGCCGCGCCGATCTCGACACCGGCAGCTGCTACTACGTGAAGTCCCCGGTATTTCCGTGGAATAAATTTCCCGGCGTCGATACCGTGCTCGGCCCCGAAATGCGCTCCACCGGCGAGGTGATGGGCGTGGGCGACAGCTTCGGCGAAGCCTTCGCCAAAGCGCAACTCGCCGCCGGTCAGAAACTGCCGACGCAGGGCACCGTTTTCATCAGCGTCACCGACCACGACAAGCCCCACGTCGCCGAAGTCGCCCGCAAGTTCGTAGACATGGGATTCAAACTGGTCGCCACCTCGGGCACCGGCGATGTGATTGAAGAGGCGGGCATGGGAGTCGAGCGCGTCTACAAAGTGAAAGAAGGACGCCCCAACGTGGTCGACTTCATCAAGGGCCAGCGCATTCATCTCATCGTCAACACGCCTACGGGCCCAGAGCCGTGGTTCGACGAAAAAGCCATCCGCCGCGCGGCGGTCATGGCGCGCATTCCCACCATCACCACGCTATCGGCAGCACGCGCTGCGGCGGAAGGGATTGCGGCGCTCCAGCGCGGAGAAATAAACATACGCGCCTTGCAGGAGTTGCAGGCGGAGAGAACGGTACGGGGCTGACCTAGGAAAAGAATGGTGAAGTTCAAGGCAAAACCACCAAATCAGATTCCAGCCGCGCTCCGCCGGAAGTCGCGGGGAAGCGGTCTGTCAGTGAGCGCGATCGCGCGAAGCACCCTCGAAAAACGCCTTTCCAGCGTTGACGGTGAAATCGATCCGCGGAGGCAAGAACCTACGGAGTTGGACGGGGTTTGATTGCCTCCACCTGGTTAGAAAGGTCCCAATGCTCCTGCACGGAATTTTCCCTCCCGTTACCACGCCGTTTTACCCCGACGGCAACGTCTACTTCAAAAAACTCGAGAGCAATGTGGAGCGCTACTCGCGCACGCCTTGCGCTGGCATCGTCGTGCTCGGCTCTACGGGAGAAGCCATACTGCTCTCCGATCAGGAGCGGCGTGACGTGTTGAAAACGGCCCGCGAGACTACCCCGCCCGATAAAGTGCTGATCGCGGGTACGGGGATCGAATCGGCCACAGAAACTCTTCGCCTTACCGAATACGCGGCCGAACTGGGCTACGACATCGCCATGGTGCGCACGCCACATTACTACAAAAAGCAGATGCAGCCCGCCAACATCCTGGCCTTTTACCGTACCGTGGCCGATCGCTCGCCCCTGCCGGTCATTATCTACAGTTTTCCGCAGGCCACTGGTTACGACATTCCCGCCGAACTCGTGATCGAACTCGCCGGGCATCCCAACCTGATCGGCATCAAAGAGTCGAGCGGCGACGTGGAGAAAGTTCGCAAAATGGTCGAAGGCACGCGGCACGTTCGGCGCAGCGCGACCGTGACTGAAACCTTCGAGGCGGTGACGCCGCGTATGCTGGCGTCGGCAGGCGGATCGACTCCTGCGAATGGCGGCAATGGCGCATTGGTTCCGGTGGGGGCTTTGTCCGGCAGTTCCAGCAAGCCGTCCTCGTCGGCCGTTACGGTCGTGGGAAAAATGAAGACGCGGCAAAAAGAAGTCGGATTCCAGGTTTTGGTAGGCGCTGCCAACCGGCTGCATCCATCGCTCGAGGCCGGAACCGCGGGCGCAATTCTGGCATTCGCTTGTGTGGCGCCCACCGCGTGCTACGAAATCTACGCAGCGTGGAAAGAGGGCGATGCTGCGTTGGCTGCTCTGAAGCAGCAGCGCATCGCCAGTGCGGCCGAGCGCGTTGTCGGCGAACTAGGGATCCCGGGCGTGAAATACGGAATGGATTTCAACGGCTACTTCGGCGGTTCGGCGCGATTGCCGCTGCTCCCGCTCACTGGCGAACGGAAGGGCGAGGTCGAGCGCCTGCTGGCTGACATCAGAAACTAAATTTTAAAAGATACTCGAGCATAGCGGTGAAGCGTTCTCGTCCACTCCGGCCGAAAGCCTCCGAAGAGAGGAAGGCCTGGTCCGAGAGGAATAAAGGCGCGCTGGTTTACGTTTGCGCGATCGAAAGCGACAGATTGAGGTGCCGCTATTCGCTGGATCGACCAAGCTTACGAGGCTGCAGGCGCGCGTAGGAAGGAGAGCAGGGCTCGTGCAGGTTGCGATTGCGGTCCCGGGCTCGCCGGCGTTATACTCGATTCGAACGAACGTTCGAATTAAGTGTGGTGTGCTGACTTATGGCGTCCCCATCGACAACCGCACGCGCTTCGGGAGCGCGCGGGCTGCCGACGATCGCTGCGCCCACCCGCTTCGACCGTCGCCTGTCCGAGATTCTCACCCATGCCACGGAGGTCTTCTGCAAGAAGGGATACGAAGGCGCCTCCATGCGCGACCTTTCCCGCGCCAGCGGCATGTCGCTGGCCGGCCTTTATTACTACTTCGAATCGAAAGAGCGGCTGCTTTTCCTGATTCAAAAGCATACTTTCACGACGGTGTTGCAAAGGTTAAGATCGCGTCTGGAAGGCGCGCGCGACCCGGAGCGGCGAATCCAAATCTTCATCTTGAATCACCTGGAATATTTTCTAGCGAATCAGTCGGCAATGAAAGTTCTCTCCCACGAAGCGCAGGCTCTGCAGAACGGATTGGCTTCCGAAATCACCACCATCAAGCGCCAGTACTACCGCATCTGCGTGGGATTACTGGAGGAGCTGAAGCGCGAGCGCGGATTGCAGTGTTCCACGCGCATCGCCGTGCTCAGCCTCTTTGGCATGATGAACTGGATCTACACCTGGCACAATCCGCGGGTCGATGCCGACGCCAAACCACTGGCAAAGGAAATGAGCAGCATTTTTCTGCGCGGCGTGATGGCAGATGCCGGGGAGCGAAAATAAGGACTAAGATCACCATGGGTTGGATCTCGAAATATTGATCGTCAAGACTACGCGACAAAAGGAGTGACTGAGATGGCGACCACCATGCAGCCGGCAACCGGCGAAAGTACCCAGCGGCTTGTCAACTACCGAACCGACGGCGGCGTAGCGGTGATTGAGATGTGCGATCCGCCAGCCAACACTTACACCTATGAGATGAATCGGCAACTCGATGACGCCATTTTGCGGGCCCGCATGGAGAATGATGTGCACGTGATCTTACTCACGGGCGCCGGCGACAAATTCTTTTCGGCGGGGGCGAACATCAAAATGCTTTCGAGCGTCGATCCCACCTTCAAATATTATTTTTGCCTGCACGCCAACGAAATGCTGTTGCGCCTGGAGCACACGCCCAAGCTGGTGATCGCAGCCATCAACGGCCACTGCGTCGGCGGAGGCCTGGAGATTGCCATGGCCGCCGACATTCGCATCGCGCGCAAAGACGCGGGCAAGATCGGCCTGCCGGAAGTAAATCTAGGCGTCCTGCCCGGCACCGGCGGCACGCAGCGCCTCTCGCGCTTAGTCGGTAAGAGCAAGGCCATCGAGTTGATGGTCACGGGCAACACTTTTTCGTTTGAAGAAGCGCAGGAGCTCGGCATCCTCAACGACATCTACGAGCGCGACGGTTTCATGGAAAACATGATGGAGTACGCCAAGCAGTTCTGCCCGCCGAACAAGGCTGCCAAAGCTGTGGGACGGATCAAGCGGGCGGTGCAGACGGGCTGGGAAATTCCAATGGAGTCGGCGTTGGCGGTCGAGCGCGAGAACCAACAGATCTTGTTCCAAAGCGAAGACGCGAAGGAAGGTCTGGCCGCATACGTGGAAAAACGGCCAGCAGTTTTCAAAGCGAAATAGGAAGAAGGACCCAGCACTGAGCACCTAGCATTTCGCCCTTCAAGGCCAGGAGACGAACCCGGCAGGGCTCTGTGCGAAGTGCCAGCTTCAGTATGAGCGATTGGGGAGGACTTATGCCCGGCAAGGTGGCAAAAATCGGAACCTTCAGCGACTGGGAAGGCATGTTCAACGACTGGCGCAAAGATATCGGCGTCAACACGGCGGATATCGAAGCCTTCCACTTCGACACGCTCTATGGAGCCATCGATACCGACGAAATTGAGTTCGGCCACTACAAAGGCCGCCGCAAGTGGGAGAATCTGCGCCAGATTCCCACGCAGCAGATGCGCGACGCGCTGATGAACATGATCGTCTATCAGGGCGACACGGAGTTCGCCAGCGTCGAGCAGCAGCGCAACCTGCTCGAAAACGCTCCCACCGACTGGGATCGCCGCGCCATCACCCGAGTCATGATCGAAGAAATGCGCCACGGCTGGCAAATGTGCGCGCTGCTGGTCGATCACTTCGGCTATTCGGGCAAGGTCGAGGCGCAGAAAATGCTGGAGCGCCGCGCCTTCGAGAACAAGCGCCTACTCGGCGCTTTCAACGTCGACGTCGACAACTGGATGGACTTCTTCACCTACACCGACTTCGTCGATCGCGACGGAAAATTTCAGCTGCAGATGCTCAAGTACTCCGCCTTCGCGCCGCTGGGCCGTTCCATGTCCTACATGCTGCGCGAAGAGGCCTTTCACATGGGCACGGGCAACGACGGCCTGCGCCGGATCGTAGAAGCGGGAGTCATTCCGGGATGGTTGATTCAGAAATATCTCAACAAGTGGATTTCGAGTTCTTACGATCTTTTCGGCACCGACCATTCTTCGTCGGCGCACTGGGCTTACGTGTGGGGCGTCAAGGGACGCTACGATGAGCCCAAGAACGACCACGCTCCCGATCTTGACGACCTGAATGACTACAATCGGAATCTCTATCGCGATGAAGTGGCAGGTTTGATCGACCGCTTCAACGGCGCGTTGAAGCCGGGGCAACCGAAGTTATACGCCCCGCAGATCAAGTTCAATCGCGAAATCGGGCGCTGGGCGGGACAGAAGTTCCACGCGCAGACCGGCGAACCGCTCGAGGATCGCGCCTATGCGGAGCATTTGAAGCAATACCTGCCCTCGGCGGAGGACAAGAAGCTGTTGCTCGAAATCATCGGCCTGGAAAAGAAATGGATCGCCGAAAAAGCCGGAGCGCGCGACCCGCTCGCCAGCATCGGCGAAGTCCGCAAGTCGGCCATTAATCTGTAAGTAAGAAAATCACCTTAGCCCTGGGGCAAAGAAAAAACATGTCTTCGACGTTGGCTGAATCCAAACTCGGCCGCCTGCGCGTCCATCTCGATCCGCCGATCGCGCGAATTGTTTTGAACCATCCGCCGCTGAACGTGATCGACGTTCTCATGATGGAGGAACTGGGGCAGGCTCTGGCCGAGGTCGAAGCTCATTCCGAAATTTCAGCCGTGGTCTTGAGCGGCGAGGGCCGCGCCTTCTCGGCGGGAGTCGATGTGGCCGCCCACACCCCGGATCAAGTCGAGCGCATGCTGACGAAGTTTCATGCGGTGGTTCGGGCACTCGTGGCTTCCAGAAAAGTTACGATCGCCGCCGTGCAGGGCTATGGCCTCGGAGGCGGCGCAGAATTAGCCACCGTCTGCGATATCGTATACACCACCGCGTCGGCGCAGTGGGGATTTCCCGAGATCAAGCTCGGCAGTTATCCTCCGGTGGCGTGCACGGCGCTGGCCGCGCTTGTGGGGCAGAAACGCGCGTCTGAACTGATCCTGACCGGTCGGACGATCACAGGAACCGAGGCCGTCGCAATGGGGTTGGCCACGCGCGCGGTCCCCGATGAGGAAGTGGATTCCGCGGTGAATCAAGTCGTCCAGCAACTGCTGAAGCTGAGTCCCGCGGCCTTGGCGCTGACCAAGAAGGCCATTTACGCATGGGACGCGATGCACTTCGACAAGGGCCTGGCGCGGGCTGAAAGGATTTACCTGGAAGAGTTGATGAAAACGGCGGACGCGCACGAGGGCATTCGCGCGTTCCTGGAGAAGCGCGAGCCGAAGTGGACCGGAAAGTAAACTCAGAGCCATGGACTACGAGATCAATCCTGAAGAAGTAAGAGCCAAACTGGATCAAGGCGAGAAATTCGTTCTTCTCGATGTACGCGAGCCCTGGGAGTTCGAAACCGCCAGCATGCAGGGCGCAAAACTGCTGCCCATGGGGGACGTTCCCTCGCGTGCGCATCAGGAACTCGATCCCGAAGATCATATTGTGGTGGTCTGCCATCACGGGGTGCGCTCGTTGAACGTCACCGCGTGGCTGCGGCAACAGGGATTCGAGAAGGCGCAGTCCATGCGCGGCGGCATCGACGCTTGGTCGCGGCGCGTGGAGGCTACGGTGCCGACGTACTGAAGGCGAAGCCAGAGTCAGCCGACATGATCACCGACTGCCACGTCCATATCTCGCCGCTGGAAATGTTCAAGCCGCAGGCGCTCGAACTGATGAAGCGGAAGCGTCCGAACTTCGGGCAGATCGCCGAATGCTGCCGGTCGCCCAAGGCATTCCTCGGCTATCTCGATCGCTGCGGCGTCGACCGCGCCGTGTTGATCAATTACGTGGCGCCCGAGGTCATCGGGTTCACCAACGGCGTAAATCAATTCATCGCCAATTACGTGAAAGAAAGCCCCAAGCGCCTGCTTTCGTGCGGCAGCCTGCATCCCCGCCACACCACCAATGTTTTGGCCGACATGGAGCAGATTCTGCGCCTGGGCATCGGCATGATCAAGATTCATCCTCCCCATCAGCTTCTTTTTCCCAACGATTACTTGAACGGAGTGAAGGAACTGGAGATCATCTACCGCGCTGCCGAAGCCAACGGCGTGCCGGTGATGTTTCACACCGGCACTTCAATTTTTCCCGGCGCGCGCAACAAGTATGGCGACCCCATGTACGTCGACGACGTGGCCGTCGACTTTCCCCAACTCAAGATTCTTTTGGCGCATGGCGGACGCCCGCTCTGGATGCAGACGGCCTTCTTTCTCATCCGCCGCCATCCCAATGTCTATCTCGACATCAGCGGAATTCCGCCGAAAACATTGCTCAAGTATTTCCCCCGCCTCGACGAAATCGCACACAAGACTCTGTTCGGCACCGATTGGCCGGGTCCGGGCGTACCCGATATCAAGAAGAACCTCGACGAGTTTCGCGCCTTACCTTTGAACGAAAGCCTGCAGCAGCAGATTCTCAGCAAAACCGCGCTGGACATTTGGCCCGCTTGAGCGCGCCGGGGCCCAGATACAATGTGGCGAGAACCGCCCCGGCTGTCCGTCAAGCGAAGCTCGACCTCTTTCTCATCCTCATCCCTGCCAACCAGCGGCAAGAGCGCCCTTAACGCGCTGGAAGGCAATCCCCTTTTGGCGTATAAGGGAAAGTTGCATTCCGGCGCATCCCCCGCGCGGCTCGGCAACGTGCACTCAATCTGACTGAGCGAGAGACTTATGTCCAGCGCCACCACGACTCCCACCAAAGGCCTCGAAGGCATCGTCGCCACCCACTCCAGTATTTGTTACATCGACGGGGAGCGCGGCATCCTCGCCTACCGCGGCATTGACGTTCATGAACTGGCCGAGCATTCCACCTTCGAAGAGACTTGCTACCTGCTCTGGTTCGGGCGCCTTCCCAATCGCAATGAGCGAAACGATCTGCACGCGCGCCTCGCCGAAGAGCGTCATCTCGATCCTGCGATTCTCGAACTTTTAGGCAAAGCCCCGAAGAGCGCGCTGCCCATGGATGTGCTGCGCACTGCCGTCTCGGCGCTGGCCTTCTACGACGCCGACGAGAAGAAGAACGACCACGAGGCCAACGTGCGCAAAGCGATTCGCCTGACTTCGCAGATTGCGATGATCGTGGCCGCTTACGACCGCATCCGTAAAGGCAAGCCGATCGTAGATGCCGACCGGTCGCTCTCGCATGCTGCCAATTTTCTGCTGCAGTTGAATGGAGCCAAACCCTCGCCCACGGCCGAGCGCGCGCTCGATATCGCTCTGATCTTGCACGCCGATCATGAGCTCAATGCCTCTACCTTCGCGGCTCGCGTGACGGCTGCAACATTGTCGGATATGCACTCCGCCATTACATCCGCGATCGGCGCGCTCAAAGGACCCTTGCACGGCGGCGCGAACGAAGCCGTCTTTCGCATCCTGGAAACGATCGAGCGCGACAAATCCGATCCCGTCGCCTACGTTCGCACTCTGCTCGCGCAGAAGAAAAAAATCCCCGGTTTCGGCCATCGCGTTTACCACACGGAAGATCCACGCGCCACGCACCTGCGCGCCATGTCGCGTGATCTGTGCAAGTCGAGCGGCCAGCCGCAATGGTATGAAATGTCAGAGAAGATCGAAAGCTTCGTGAAGGCGGAGAAGAACTTGAATGCCAACGTCGATTTCTATTCCGCGTCCACGTATCACGTGCTGGGCATCGATGAAGATCTCTTCACTCCGGTATTCGCGGTTTCGCGCATCAGCGGCTGGTCGGCCCACGTCATCGAGCAACTCGACGACAACCGCTTGATCCGCCCGCGCGCGGAGTATCTTGGGCCGGAGTACCCGAATCGTTACGTGGCGATGGAGAAGCGCTGACCGGATCGGTCGGCAAGCCCGCGGCTGCATGATTTCCTGGAAGGTCTGACCCTCTCCTGATGGAACAGGATTGTGGTCTCTCCTTGCGTGCTGTTCTCTGCCATGATCTTGGCATAAGCGACGTGGACGCCTGATTGCATCCCCACAAATATCGGTCCGCCTGTATCTTGATGCGCAACGCAGCCTATCGTAAAGTTCTCCACCGGCGGCCTTTGCACGTCCGAGCCAACTGAGTGCGTCCCAAGTCGTAGCGTTCGCCCGGATACGGCAGGCCCCACTCGCCAGTCTTCCGGCTGATAATCAGTGTCCACGGAGGTTTGCCCTTATCGATCACGAACAGCGTGTCGCTGCCGTGGGGGATCTCTGTGGGGGTCTCGAGAGGAGGGATGAGCATGTTCTCGCTGACACGAAAGGCAGTCGCCGGGTAAGGATCCGCGCGCCATGCATCTCCATTCGCGCCGACGGGTGGGGACGCTCCGGAGGCCTTGCGACCAAAGGTGATCGTGCTTCCGTCAGAGAACGTGCACTCATTCCGTGGACCCCGGCCGGGCGCCTGGGATTCGTCCTCATGACCTTTTCCGCCGGAGAAGAGCGGTGCGGTGCAAATCAGGGTAGCTGCCAAGAGCAACACGGCAGCGCCGATCCATTTCAGGGTCTCGTGCAGGGCTTTCACTTGACCCCACCCTCACCGACAGCTTAGATCGCCAGCCTGCAGCTCGCAAGGCCTGAGGCAACGGTCTCAACGATCCTCAGAGTACAATAAAAGATCGGTATGCGCCGTATTTATCTCGACAACAACGCCAGCACGCCCGTCCTGCCGGAGGTGATGGAGGCCATGCGCCCGTATTTTGGCGAGCGCTTCGGTAACGCCTCCTCGATCCACCATCATGGCCAGGAGACCCGGGCCGCCGTCGAAAACGCGCGCGATTCCGTGGCCAAGTTGCTGGGCTGCCGCAGCTCTGAGGTGATCTTCACCAGCGGCGGCACCGAGGGCGATAATCTCGCCATCGCCGGGCTGACCACCGCTGACGATCACATCATCACTTCGAGCATCGAGCATCATGCCGTGCTCCACGCTTGCAAGCATCAGGAGGAAGTGGGCTGCGAAGTGACGTGCGTGCCCCCCGACGGCCGCGGCCTGATCGATCCCGACGATGTACGGCGAGCGATAAGGCCTAACACGAAGCTGATCTCGATCATGATGGCCAACAACGAAACCGGAGTGCTGCAACCGCTCGATGAAATTGGCCAGATCGCCGCCGAGGCCGAAGTTTATTTTCACACCGACGCGGTGCAGGCCGCGGCCAAGATTCCGCTTGATGTCAAGCGCATCGGCTGCAGCGCGCTTTCCATCTCCGGTCACAAGATGCACGCACCGCAGGGCGTGGGCGCGCTGTACCTTCGCCGGAGCACACATCTGCAGCCGCTTTTTTACGGCGGGCGCCACGAACGCTCGCGCCGCGCCGGCACCGAGAACGTCCCGGGAATTGTGGCTCTGGGCAAAGCGGCAGAGTTGGCGAGGCAGGGTTTCGAGCGCGGCGAAGACAAGAAAATGTCGGCGCTACGCGACCGCCTGCAACAGGGAATCCTCGCGCAGGTTGAAGAAGTGGGCGTGAACGGCGAAGGCGCGCCGCGGGTTCCGAATACGACGAACCTCTATTTCGATCACATCGAAGGCGAGGCCATGGTGATCGCGCTCGATCTTAAAGGCCTGGCGGTTTCCACCGGCGCGGCTTGTTCCTCGGGAGCGATTGAGCCTTCGCACGTGCTCACTGCCATGGGGCTGCGGGCCGATCGGGCGCGGGCCAGCATTCGCTTTAGCCTGGGAAAGCAGAACACAGACGAGGATATCGACTTCGCACTGGCGCTCGTGCCCGAAGCGGTGGCGCGATTGCGGGAGTTGAGTCCGGCATATAAAAAGGTAGCATTTCGCAATTAGCAACTTGGCATCGAGCGAATGGCAGATTTCCAATGACGAATGGCTAAGTGCCAAATGCGCAATGCTAACCACCGCGATCAAAGCATGCCAGAGACCAAGACCATTGCCGTAGCCATGTCGGGCGGTGTCGATTCCTCCACCGTCGCGGCCCTGCTGCGGGCCGAGGGACATAACGTCATCGGCCTGACCATGCAACTCTGGAACCAGCGTCGTCTGGCTGGTCAGGAGGGCATGCCCGAGCAGGTGACCGGACGCTGCTGTTCGCTCGACGACGTATACGACGCCCGCCGCGTCGCCGAGCACTTGGGCATCCCGTACTACGTCGTCAATCACGAGGAGCGCTTCGAGCGCGATGTCGTGCGCCCATTTGTCGCGGAGTATCTATCGGGGCGCACGCCGATTCCTTGCAGCCTGTGCAACAATCACCTCAAGTTCGATCAGTTGCTTGTCGTCGCCCGCCAGATCGGCGCCGATGCCGTGGCCACAGGCCATTACGCCCGGGTGGAGTACGATGTCGCCCGTCGACGCTGGCTGCTCAAGCGCCCCGCCGATCGCAGCAAGGACCAGACTTATTTTCTATTCGGTCTCACTCAGGATCAGCTAAGCCGCACCCTCTTCCCTCTTGGCGGCATGCATAAGGCTGAGGTTCGGGAACTGGCCGGCAAACAGGGACTGGCTCTGGCCGGGAAGCCCGATTCGCAGGAGATCTGCTTTGTCCCCGGCGGCGACTACAAGCGCTTCATCGACGCTTATCTGGCCGAGAGTGGCGAGGCTTTGCCCGAGACCGCGGGGGAACTCGTGACCGCGAGCGGGGAAGTGATCGGCGAGCACGCGGGCATTCACAACTTTACCGTCGGCCAACGCAAAGGGCTGGGTGTGGCGACGGGATCGCCACTCTATGTGATCCAAATCAATGGAGCCGACAAGCAGGTTGTGGTCGGCGGCGAGGAGCATCTTTATTCGCGAACGCTCCACGCCCGCCGCGTGAACTTGATTTCCGTCGACGACCTGCGCAAGCCCATGCGCGTCTCGGTGAAGATTCGCCATCGCCACGAACCGGCGGCGGCGGTTCTCGAAAAGACGGCCGCTGACGAAGTCCGGGTCACCTTTGACCAGCCCCAACGCGCCATTACTCCCGGGCAAGCCGCAGTTTTTTACGACGACGATGTCGTAGTCGGCGGCGCCTGGATTTCCTAAGACCGGTTCATCGCCACACTCATCCGCGGCTGGGCCACACCGCGGCCACGACCAACGCTACTGCGATTCCCACGGAAACTTCTACGAAGCGGTGCGAGGCCACAATCCAGGCTGGTTTTTGGTGAGCGATTAGCAAAATGATGCTTACGGTAATCGCCGCGAAGCGGTAGGCGGTGCGCATCCGGAGCAAGGCGCACAGCGCCCCGCAGCCAAAAATCGCGGCCGCATAAACCAGCACGTGGGAAGAAAAAAAGGTGGCCACCAAGGCTCCGACGACCGCGCCCAGGGCCGTTCCGGCAAAGCGTTGCCACGCCACCGCTCTGGGGTCGAGCGTGGACTCAATGATCACGATCGCCGAAATCGGCGCCCAGTAAGATTCGGGCAGCTTCAGCATTCGGGCCAGCAGCAGCGAAACCACGGCCGCTACCGTGGTTCGGGCCGCGTCCAGAAGCGCATTCAGCCCTACTTTGAATGTATTTGCCATAGTTCAGCCGACTCCGATGAACCATTTCCCCCTGGCGGAAGTATTCCCGCTTTGCCCCGACGCAAGCTTGGCTAGTGGGCTCAGCACAATTTGACGATCTTCCATCCGTAGGGAAGGAAAACCCCGTGACCATCGCTATCCCCGAAGAATTGCCACCCGTCCCCGACAAATTATCGCAGGCCAGTGCCGCTGCCGCCTATTCTGCGGTTCCTGCGCCTCCCTCATACGCGGCGCCCGCGGTGCCCACAGCCACGGGCTTTACCTTAAGCACGGTTGATTTGTCGCAAAACACGCAAGCCCATATTCTCCAGGCTCAAGGCGAGTCTCCTTCCGAAATTGCGCAAAGCCTCGATACCACGATCGCCGTCGTGGAGGGTTACTTAGGAACTCCAGTGGCCGCCGCGACGGTGACTCCGGCCGAGGCGACAGCGACCGGGGAAGGGGTTCCGACGCAATCGACCACGGTGCCCCCCGGGATTTGAGTTTTCAGCGTCGAACAGGGAGTCCGTGCTTAGAGGGATTTCAGACGCGCCAGGAAGGGAAGACCTTCTGCTTTCAACCTCTGCTCCAGGCGCTTCGTGCAATCACACTCGCCACAGGCCCACGGCTCGCTTCCATTTTCGTCACGGCAATTGCGGCGGTCGTGCGCATCCTGCACCTTCGCGAGATCGAAATATTCTTCCCAGTACGGTCGTTCCTCCTGCAGTGGCGTAGGACAGTAGCAGACTTCGACCCAGCGCACGGTTTGGTCCTTGCACAGGCGAGCGTCCTGCATGTTGCGCCAGTATTCGCCCTCGGCCACCGATCCCTGGCCGAGGCTCTTGTTCTCGATGGCCTGGAGCAAATCGCCTTCGCGGCCGGGTTTCACGCGGGCTTGAACTAAGTAGCGCATCATGAATGCGGGCTTTGTGCTGGCCCCGCGCCGTGCAGGAAGATGGTCTGTCCCACCGCCAGTCGACCGATGCGAGTGACTGCGCCGTAGATCCCGGCGTGGTTCTGGTTCGCACGAACTACCGCTTTCAGCACTTCCGGCGTGGGACGGGCCGAGTCGGGATCCAGGTTCACCACCGAGCAGCGGAGGTCGCGCATCGTGACCGCGATGGCGGGGGCGTCGTTTCCCTCGCCGAAGGATAGCGTGCCGCCCAACCACTCCTCCTCCTGGAACGGAGTGGATCGCAGTAAGCGAACCACAACATTCGGGCGAAAGCGCCGCACCTCCGGGCTCTGGCCTGCGACTCGAGCGATCTCGCGCACCGTATCGGAGGCCAGCACAGAAATGCTCGCGTCGTCGAAGATGCCATGCCTCAACTGCATCATCTGCACGGGAGCCCCGTACCGGCGTCCAACCTCTTGGGCCAAGTCCTCCCCGAAGACGGGCATTTCTTCACCAGGCGGCGTGCGGATATGCGTAGGGAGAAGAGGATCTTCCGGCCCGCCGCCCTCGCGGCGGTGCGGAGTAAACAAGAGCAGGTCGGGAAGCTTGCTTGCGGTCAGCCACGGGAACCCGCTAGGGTCGCCCACCCGCCGGAAGGCCAGGCGCCGGTCACCGTCGAGCCCGTGCCACCCCAACTGCGCGGCCTGGAGCTGCTCTCCGGCCATGGACTTTACGGGATACCGGAAGATGGCTTCCACCTGTCCGATTGCTAATGGCATGCTCGATCTGGGTCCGCCCACCGATCGCCGACCGGTTCAGATGAACATTTCGTCCTGCGGCACGGGCCGTCGCGGCTCGCGGCTTCCGCCGCCGTTGCGGCGGCCGCGATTTCCCAGGAGAAACTCCACGCCCGCGGTAATCCCTTGCACCAGCCCTGAAACTTGCCGTACCGGAGACACCACCGTTTTGTGCACGACCTCAGAAGTATGCTCAACCCGATCAAGCGTCCGGGTAAGCAACTCGTCGGCGCGAATGATCTGCAACCTTCCGCGATCCACGGCGTCATTGACCGTGGCATCGACGCGCTGCACCTGGGCCCGCACGGCCGCTGTGGTTTCCATCAGATTATCGGTGATGGTTTGCAGCTTCGGACCGAGGTCGGTGAGCAAAGCCTGCGTCGTGTCGATCGTCGGGAAGGCCTTGGTCTTAACCTCTTCCGCAATGGCTTCCATGCGCGCGGTGCTCTTTCGGACGGCCAGATACATGGCCAGAAGAATGAGAGCTTGCAGCACCACGGCTGCTCCCGTCAAAGCGATGAACAGTGGTAGGAGGTTTTCCATAACCCAGATCCCAGATCTTTCTGCCAAAATATCGGCCGCCGAAATATCAGCCGCTCGCGGAAAATCAACCCCTGGGAAGCGGCAGAGTCGGGCCGCTCGCCGGGAGCGGTCTTTACAGGTTCTTCGGCGTTCCAGTATCCGCGGTGGCCTCTTGGTAAGCCTGACGCCCGGCCTCGTAGGCGGCGCGGAATTGATCCTTCTGCTGATTCACCACGTCGCGACTCTTGTCCACCCATCCCGCGGCTTGCTCCTTGGCCTCGCGGGCGCGGCTGCGAACGTAGTCACGCCCTTCTTCGGCTCGCGATAGAATCGCATCGCGCGTCTCGCTGCCCGGGCGCGGCGCGTACAAAACTCCCGCCAAAGCGCCCAATCCCAATCCCGCCAAGAACCAAATCAATGTGCTGCCGCCGCTATCCTGATCCGACATGAGCTTGCCTCCCAACTGACTATAAGTGCTACCAATCCGGATGTTAGCACTCGTATGAGGGAAATACAATTACGGCAAAACCTGTAAAGCAGAACGTGGAAAACTGCAGTTTCAGGGGGGACTGAGGTGGTAGATCATCGACTGCCCATCTTTCATCACGCATGCAGCGCTAGCATTACGCATGCAGCGCGAGCGTGCACAGCCCCCGCATAAGCCTTCCGGCGCTGTTGTGAAAGTCAGCCTTACTTCTGGGCTGGAGTTCCCGCAGGCGCGGGTGCTGGAGCCGCAGGTTGCGTCTTCGCAGGGGCCGATTTCACTCCCTGCAGCACGGAGTTCACACTGCCATGCTTGGTGGCGTAAATGGAAAGCGTCACCGAAGTCAACATGAAGAGGACGGCCGAAATGGTGGTGGCTTTCGAGAGCGCGGTGGCCGCCCCTCGCGGCCCGAAAGCAGCCTGGCTGCCTTGTCCTCCGAAAGCGGCCGAGATGTCGCCGGCTTTGCCGCTCTGCAGGAGCACCACGATAATTAGAAACAGGCAAACCAGTACGTGAATGATGGTGACCAGGATGATCATGAAAGTTTAAGAATCCGCTCGGAAGTTAGATGGATGACGCTACAGACCTATTGTACGACGCGCTGAGCATCGAAGACAAACCCTAGGTTGCGCCGGTGTCCTTGCCCGCTGTCCAAAGAGCTTGCCGGAAGGGCAGCCCACCCTCTGCTGTGCGTTGCATTTGAGGCCCGCCTCGCTGCGGCCTCGATGATTGTAGTCCCCGCGCCGACGACCGCAAAAAACCTGCGGGACGGCTTGCAAGCCGTCCCGCAGGTTTCGATTCTTCCGCATTGCTGCCGGCTAGTTGACCGTCAGCGAAACCGAGCTGCTGTGTTGAGTTCCGTTAGCTTTGCCGACTACCGTCACCGTGTAAGAACCGGCGGGAGTACCCGGGTTGCCTTGAGTTTTGACCGTGGTTGAGCCACCGCCGCCGCCGCATGCCACCTGGAACGCGCATCCGCTGAGCACCAGGAAGATCAGGCAGACGCCCAGCAGTTTTCTGCGGTTCTCCTTGTTGATTCCGGCGCCGCCCAGCAGCATAGCAGGAACCATGATGGCGAAGGCGAACATCATGCCCGAACCCTTCGGTCCAGCGGGACGATCGAGCGCGGCCTGCTGCCCCACGGTCGTGATGGTGAGGGTCGCGCTACCATTGCCGTTCGCCACCGCGATCGCTCCCAGCGAGCAGGTGGCCGCCGGAGTTACCGCCGGGGTTACGCTGCAGCTCAGGGCTACCGTCGAGGGGTTTAGTCCGCCAACCGGCGTGATCGTGACAGTCGAGGTCACCGAAGCACCCGGAGCTACGGAGAGCGAAGCGGGCGAAGCGGCGAGCCCGAAATCAGCAGCAATTGAGGTGGTAACGACCAAGCTCACGACCGTCGAAGAGCTGGCCGAGTAGTTGGTGTCTCCGCTGTAGTTCGCACTGATGTTGTGTGGGCCCACGGCGAGGCTGGAAATCGACATCGAGGCGACATCGCTTCCATTCAGAGCGATTCCCGATCCAATCACCGTAGCCCCGTCAAGGAATGTTACTGTGCCCGTGGGAACGCCGCTGGTGTTGGGGCTGACGGTAGCCGTAAGAGTGACCGCTTGATTCTGAACGGCCGAGGTGGCTGACGGTACTAATACGGTGCTGCTGCCGGCTTGGGTAATGTTCTGCGTATAGGCAATCGTGTGTGCCTGGTAGTTAGCATCTCCCGAATAGACAATCGAAAGCTTGTTCTGTCCTAACGGCAGGGTAGCCGTGGTCAACGTATAGACTCCGCTGGCCAGAGTTCCCGGCGTTCCAATGACCGTGTTGCCGTTCTTGAACGTTACCGTGCCGGTCGGCCCGGTGCCGTTCGACACGCTGGCCTCTACCGTGGCCCGCAGGGCGACGGACTGCCCATAGGGCGCCGGATTTCCCGAAGAGCCTATCGTAATCGCCGTGCCGGACTGATTCAGAAGAACGCTGACGCTGCCGGCGCGGCCGTTAGCGACCGCCAGGTCCAGCGCACCGTCTCCGTTGAAGTCGCCCACGACTGCCGAATAGGCCAGCGATCCTACTCCGTATAAGGACGGAGTTTGGAACGTTCCATCACCGTTGCCCAGCAGCAGGATTACCAGGTTGCCGGGGTAAGATCCCGAAGGTGTGCTGGTGAGCGCCAAGTCCCACTTGCCGTCGCTGTTGAAATCCGCCACTACGATCGACGAAGGATTGGCATTGCCAGTTCCGTAGGTCTTCGGCGATTGGAAAGTGCCATCGCCGTTACCCAGCAGAATGCTGACCTGTTGCGTTAAAAAGTCAGCCACCGCCAGATCAGGAACGCCGTCTCGGTTGAAGTCCTGCACTGCGACTCCGAGTGGGTTGCCTCCGGGGCCGGTCGGATAGGCGACCTGCGCCTGGAAGGTACCGTCACCGTTGCCCAACAGAATGCTGGCGCTGCTGTCAGTCTCGTTCACCACTACGATGTCTTGCACTTTGTTGCCGGTCAGGTCGCTTAGCGCCACTGCGATCGGCCCGTTGCCCACAGCATAATCGACGGCGGTCTTGAAAGTGCCATCGCCGTTGCCCAGCAGCACGCTGACGTTGTTGCTGTGGAAATTGGCAACCACCATGTCCTCGATGCCATCGCCGTTCACGTCGCCCACGGCAACCGCAGCCGGTTCGCTGCCTACCGTGAAGGTGTTGTCTGCCGCAAAGGTGCCAGTTCCCAGGCCGTTGTTTTCTATGCCCAGCATGATCCCAACCGTTCCGGTGCCGTAGTTCGTCACCGCCAGGTCGGGAATGCCATTTCCCGTGAAGATGCCGACCGCCAAACCATAAGGATCGGTGGGGCTATTGGTGCTGGTTTCCGTGGAGAAGTGATTCGGCCCCTGGAAAGTACCGTTGCCATTGCCCAGAAGAACCGAAATCGCGCTGGCCGTGCCGGTATTGGTCACCGCCAGATCCAAAACTCCATCTTGGTTGAAGTCCGATTCTACAATCGAAAAGGGAGTAGTGCCCGCGGGATAGTCGGCGCGCGCCTGGAAGCTTTCACTTTTGCCGTTGCTCAGGATCACGGTCACGCTGTTGTCGCCGGAATCCGCAGTGGCCAAATCCGTGAAGCCATCGTTATTGAAGTCGCCAGCGACTACGCCGTAGGGAATATCTCCAGTGCCGGCGTTCACCTGGCCGAGCATCGCGCCGTCGCCAACGCCCCAGAGCACACTCACGGTGTTGCCATCGCCGGCAGAGACCGCAACGTCCACATTGCCATCGCCGTTAAAATCTGCCACGGTCAACGAAGTCGGGAAGGCAGCAGTAGGGTAATCCACGCGAGCCACAAAGGTTCCGTTGCCATTGCCCTTCAGTATGCTAACCGAGTTGCCCTGCTGATTCGCTACCACGATATCGAGAGGAGTGTTCGGGCCGCTCAGCGAAGCCAGCGCAACCGCTACCGGATTCGCTCCCGTCGCGTACTGAACCTGGGTTCCGAAGGTCCCGTTTCCAACGCCAGCCGTGCCATTGCCTAGAAGCACGCTGACGACATTGTTGTTATTGTTGTTGGCCACGACCAGGTCCGGAATGCCGTCTCCGTTGAGGTCGCCGACCGCCACTGAGGTCGGGTTGAAGCCCGTGTGGTAAGTGGTCAAAGCCGTCACCGGGCTAAACACACCGTTGCCCGCGGCGAGAAGAATTCCCACCGTGCCATCGGTGGCGTTGGTTACGGCAAGATAGTCCACATTCGAGGTGCTGGCCGAGAAGTGGCCGAGCGCGATTCCTTGCGGGCCGTTGCCGGTAGCGTAGTCCGTCTTGCCCTGGAAGGTTCCGTTTCCATTGCCCAGCAGGATGCTGACCGTATTACTGGTGGAATTGGTCACCGCCAAATCCAATTGCCCGTTGCCGAAGTCGCCCACGACAACGCCGAGGGGCTTGCCGCTGGTAGGGTAATCCACGTGGGCGCCGAAGGTGCCATCGCCCTTGCCTAAAAGGATGCTGACGGTGTTGGTGTTGGAGTTGACCACGGCAAGATCCAGATTGCCATCGCCATTGAAGTCTCCCACGGCCGCCGCTTGCGGATTGGTTGCGTTTCCGGTCGTATACTCAGGGGCGACCAGGAATTGTCTTGGGTTTTGAGCCGCTAAAGTCCCGGTCAGTATGCACAACAGAAGTCCTGCAAGCGTGCGTCGTAACATGAATCCTCCGGCCACTCTCGTTGGCGTTTCGTCTCTCAGATAGGTTCCGCAAAACAATGCGGTGGTTCTGCTATTCGGACTGTGTCGAATCCGCTCCCATACGAAAGATTCGTGCTCGATGGGGTCGATCCGTTGGAAAACGACACGCCGGTTAAATCGCTACAACAGGGGAGAGATTTACGAAGGGGAGTTGGTCTCAAAGACCGCGGGGGAAGAAACTTGCGGCTTGAAATCTTGTCAAGAGTACTGTGTGCCCCACCTGCTCGCAATAGCCCGTTCGTGTCAAGTCGATTGGGCTGGGGTTGAAAGACTCTAAGGGCCTTTTGGGCAAAGAAAAAAGGCCCAAATCATTGATTTGGACCTTTCGGGCTACAGTGCGCGGGTGGTGCGGGGGAGGGCCGCCGATCCTACTTCCCGGCGCTTCCTGCTCCCTGTGGCGGAGCGGCCAACTGCTGCTCCACAACTTGACGCAGCGTGGCGTAATCGAGCGCCCCGCTCATGAAGTGCCCATTAATAAAGAAGGCCGGCGTACCGTTGAGACCGAGACGCATGCCTTCCTTGCGATCCTTGTCCACCACCGCGGCTTCCTCGCCGGAGTCGAGGCACTTATCGAAAGCGTCCCCGTCCAGTTTGAGGTTGCGGGCCTCAGCTTTCAACTGCTCGAGGTCCAGACCCTTGGTGCGGAAAAGTTCGTCATGGAACTCCCAGAACTTGCCCTGCTTGCCGGCGCAGCGGGTCGCTTCCGCCGCTTTTTCGGCGCGCGCGTGCATCGGCAAGGGGAAGTCCTTATAGGTAAATGCGACCTTGTCGCCCAGATCGGACTGCAGCTTCTTCAGATCGGCAGCCACCTTCTGGCAATAAGGGCACTCGTAGTCGGCAAATTCAATCACCGTGACCTGCGGCTTCTGCGGCCCGATCATCTCAGCGTTCTGGGTATCGACGTTCACTCTGGGGGGAGCCAGCGTCACATACACCTCAGTCTGAATGCGGAGCGCCTTCACATAAGCCGAAAGTGCCTTCTTGGTACGCAGCTCGCGAATCTTATCCAAAATCTTTCCGCGCACCGCTTCGTAAGGTTGTTCGGTCTCGAGGCCCTCGTAGTAGACCTTCATCTGGTCTTCGCTGGGATCCTTGACCTGCGATTTAATGTCGCGTTCGATCAGTTGGTCGAGAGTAAGATTTTCGCTCTTGGCTTTTTGCTCGAGCAGGCGCTTATCGATGAGTTCATCGAGCGCTTTGGTTTCGGCTTGGTAATAGGTGTAATGCGCCGATAGCAATTTGGCGGACTCTTCCTGCTCCAGTTCGCCCATCGTTACCTTGACGCCGCCGACGTTTGCGATCACTTCGCTTTCCCCCTGGGCAAACATGGTTCCCGCGCTCAATAGCGTGAGTGCGGCTCCCAAACCCAGATGCAACCACTTCCGTGACACTGACATGAGATCCCCCATCTCAAGAATTTTACTGCCGTTCATTCTATCGGCTGCGCCAGAAAGCGGATGCTTTCGCTTCCTGGCGAGCCGGTTTTCTGAATCAAGCGGGACCAAAGTCAGCCCAACTCAACCCAGGTTAAATTAGTCACCCGTGCCGCAAGTGCAAACGCCGCTCTTGCTGCCGTCCAACTGAATCGCGTAGCACTCACCCTGCAGACGCGTGACTTCGGCGGCGCTGAGGGTGGCGTCTTGCGAAGCCGTCTCAGTGATCGCGAAGTTGCTGTTCTGGATGTGAGTCTCCCAGGCGCGAATGCCAGCCGTCGGATTCAGGCTCGTCGGCAACGGGCAAGTGCCGCCCCTGGTCGGGGTCGAAACGATCTTGATCAACCCAGTGTTCAGGATCACGCCGGTCAACGGATTGCCGGTCAGGTCGGTGTTGACAGAAAACGTACGCAGCCCATCCGGGCTAACGTAGCAGCTGCAGCACTCCGACAGTTCCTGAGACGAATCGAACACGTAGATGGCCGCGCAAAGGCTGCCACCGGCCGTGCCGGGATTGGTGACGCGAAGGTTTCCATCCGGAGCGCCAGCGCTGTTGGCGTTCGAGAAATAGTCCACCTTCAGAGTGTCGGGACCGGGCGTGGTAACCGCCGCCCCGGCTACCCCGGCACAGAGTGCCAGAGCAAGAGTACAGACTACGAGCATTGTGATTCGACGCATTTGTCCTCCTTGGATTTACGCCGCCAAGCTGGGGAGGGGTATTGCTCGGCATTTTGTGGCGCATGGCAAACTCTATCCTATTCAGCGATTGCCACAAGTCTCCAAGTGCACTAGCCCAATATCATTAGCCCCGCCAGAACCCGCCATCCGCAGGGCTTTCAAGCTCTCGGCCCCACAATCTTGCCGATAATCCCGGATCGAGTCGAGACACTCATCTTCACCATCACCAGCCGAATAAATGCCTTCACCGTATTCGGGCTGATCTTCATCCGCTGCGCAATTTCTTTGCTGGTAAAGCCCTCGAGCAGGAATTGCACCGTTTCCTGCTCGCGCGCGGTCAAGCCGAAGCGCTCCGATATTTCCGCAATCGTGACCGCCTCGTTGCTCTTTCTCTCCAGCATCACCATCAGCAATCCGCCCGAACCGTTCCTATGGTTGGGCGCCAAATCCAGCGGAAACGAGCGGCAAAGATAAGTTCGCCGCGCCGATTGAAATTCCCCCACCAGGCCGGAGCGCGAACGCCTCTCCATCAAATTGGAGCGGATCTTATTCGCCAGCCAGCTTTCCAGGTTATGAATTTTTTCCGGTCGATCTGGGAACGTGAGTATTTGCAGAACTTCCGCATTGGAAGCCACCACACTCAACGAACCATCCACCACGATCAGACCCGGCCGAGCCGGAGCAGTGTGCAATGAATTCCCCTTTTCGCGCGGCCGGACCACAGTTTCCGAGCCGCCTATTCGAATTGATTAGGCCACTGGGCCCTTCCCGCGGTTCATCGCTTAGAAGAAGCGAAGTGACTAGAGGGCGCATTTTTGATGCGCAACTTTCTGCTTTAGCTAGCCCTATTGAATTAAGTATTTCAAGCAGGTTTCCGCTTTCCTTGGGGTAGGAAAGATCCCGCACTCCTTCGAGGGGGAGGAAGAAGCCGC
>Ga0187863_10000278_pt1 | contig 44973 bp, 42 predicted proteins | sample June2016WEW_11_1_FD_132975 | JGI IMG/M metagenome (GOLD analysis project Ga0187863, IMG submission 132975) | Peatland microbial communities from SPRUCE experiment site at the Marcell Experimental Forest, Minnesota, USA - June2016WEW_11_10 | ecosystem: Environmental > Terrestrial > Soil >...
GGGCGGCAACGCCATCTACAAGAGCAACCCGTTGCAGCGCATCTGGCGCGACGTGCACGCCGCCAACGGGCATTACCTGATGAGCTGGGACATGGCCGGAACGCTCTACGGCCGGGTGGCGCTAGGCCTGCCGCCGGATTTGCCGGTGTTGTGACCGCGTAGCATCTGACGTGCGAAGCGGAAAAAGCCCTGCGTAGCACAGCCGAGGGCCGAAGCTTTAGGCCCGAGGCGTCGTGCGAAGCCAAAGTTTTAGTGCAGCCCGTCCGGGACTTCGACGTTTTCGGGCTTGATGTCGAGGCCCGAGTTCTTGGCCTGCTGGAAGATGAGCGTGGCGAAATCCTTGTCGGCATAACCGAGGCCGATCAGGTTCTGCACCAGTTCGCGCGTCGCCGCCGTCACCGGCATGGGCGTGTTGGTCTTGCGCGCGGCGGCCAGGCCCAGATCGAGGTCCTTTTTCAGCAACACCGGGGTGAAGGTCGGGCTCATGTCGAGATTGACCAGCGCCGGGGTCTTGTAGGCGGTGAATAGCGAGCCCATCACGCTCTTGTTGATGAAATCGAGGAAGGCGTGGCGCTTGACCCCGCATTTCTCGGCCAGCACCGTGATCTCGACCAGGTTCTGGATGACCACGCCCAGCAAAACGTTGTGGCAGATCTTGACGATGCGCGCGAGTTCGCCCTCGCCGGCATAGCTCGAGCCCTTGCCCATGGCGTCGAGATAGGGCCGGGCCGCGTCATAGGCGTCCTTGGGGCCGGAGGCGACGATGGTGAGCTTGCCCACCTTCACCACCTTGCCGTTCCCCGAAACCGGCGCCGCCAGCATCTGGGTGCCGCGCTTCGAGGCCGCCACGCGCACTTCGGCCGAGGCTTCCTCGGACACGGTCGAGCAATCGACCAGGATCTTGGGCGCGCGGCCCGAAACCGCCAACACGCCGCCTTGGCTGATGGTGACTTCCTTGAGGTCGTCCGAGGCCGAAACCATGGTGAAGACGATGTCGCAGGACGCCAGCTCGGCGGGGCTGGCGGCGATCTTGGCGCCCGATTTGGTGAGCGGCTCGGCCTTGGCGCGGGTGCGGTTATAGGCGGTCAGATCGCAGCCCGCCTTGGCCAGGCGCTCGGCCATCGGGAAGCCCATGCGGCCGGTGCCGATCCAGCCGATCTTATGCCGCTTCAAATCGCCGTCCATGACGCGCCTCGTGGTTTGCCTATCGGGGGGAGGAATGGGCCGGAGCTTTAGCCTATTTGGCGGCGCCCGGCAACCCGGAGCGGCGGGCGAGGAATCCCGAGGAACTCGATCCTAATAATGAATCTCGTATTCCAGCTGCCAGCGCGGCGTGATCCGGGGCACGGACGAGGTCAGGCCGAACAGCACTCCGCCGTTCCATTCCAGCGTGCCCGGCCCGATGTTGAAGAGCTTGCCGAAGAGCTGCGGCCCCGCGCGATTGTCCTGGCCGTTCCAGCGCGCGAACCGGGTGAGCGGACCGGGCTGGCCGTAATACTGGAAACCCGGCTCGACCGCGAAATGGCGGCCCAGTTTCAGTTCCCAGGCCTCGATCCGCGTCTCCCAGGCCCAGAGGAATTGCGGCCGGCCCGAGGCGGAACCGCCCAAATCCTTTTCGACGAACAGATTGACCGAATTGCTCAGGCCCCAGAAATCCTTGCGCAGCACCGGGCCGAAGGTGGTTTCGTTGGGATTGCCCTTTTGCATCGCCTGGCCGTATTCGGCGAAGAAGCCGGTATCGAGCCAGTATTCCCCCCGCTCGGTGAATTGGAAGAGGTTCTCCGAGGTGATCTGGGTGAAATAGGTATCCATCCCGGAACCGGGAGCGCGGTTGAATTCGAACTCCAGCTCGCTTTGCCACCACGGCGTGAAGCCGTATTCGGTTTCGGCGGTGTAGCTCCGCTCGCCGCTCTTGGCGTGGTTGGGATCGAAACCGGCATCGCCGACGGTCTCGACCGCCAGCTCGCCCTGATTGACGTCCGGCGTCTTGACGTTGAAATCGGCCCAGGCCGGTCCCGCGCCGAGCAGCGCCCAGGCGGCCGCCGCGGCTAAAATTCGCGCCTTCATGAAACCCCCTAACTCTCGCAATTAAGTCGCATTCGCAGAGGTATTGCCGAGGAAAGACCGAAGATTCATGAGGTAACCCCCTTATTGGACGAGGCGACGGGCAGGCGGAATGGTTATTCGGCGAGTTGCCGGACGGGCGTTCCGGTTTCGCGCACAGGCGCCGGGACGTGGCGGAAGACGCGCATCAACGAGCCGATCACGAGCAAGGTGGCGACATAAAAGACGATCTGGATGCCGGCGGGCCGCGCGGTATAGCCGGTGAGGACATGCAGCAGCTGGCCGCCCAGGCTCTGTTCCGACAGGATGAAGGACGTATCCCAGAGATTATTGCCGAGCGAGGGCAACACGTCCGCCGCCGCCAGGAAGGCCGCGCCCGAGGACGCCATGCCGGCGGCCAGAAGCAGGATCAACCACGATGTCACGCCGAACAGATAGCGCAAGGGAATGGAAAGCAGGCCGAAATAGATCGCGGCCCCGGCGGCGGCCCCGGTCACGACGCCGAACGCGCTGCCGATCACCATGCTGGCCGCGCTGCTGCCGCCGGCGAGCGCGATGCCGTAAAGGAACAGCACGATCTCGGAGCCTTCGCGCAACACCGCGATGCCGCAAACCAAGGCCAAGGCGTAAAGCGGCCGCGTTCCGTCGAGCACGTCACGCCCGATCTTGGTCGCGTCCGCCGCCAGCTCGCGGCCGTGGCGGCTCATCCAGACATTGTGCCAGCCGAGCATGCAGACGGCGGCGAGCAGGATCGAGGCGTTGAACAATTCCTGGCCGACGCCCTCGACCGCCGAGGCGATTTCGCCGGCGAAACCCGCGACCAGGACGGCGCCCAGCACACCCGCGGCGCAGCCGCCCGTAATCCACAGGCCCCGCCGCGGCACGCCGCGGCTCGCGGCCATGACGATGCCGACCACCAGCCCGGCTTCGAGCACTTCGCGAAAGACGATGATCAGGGTCGCGAGCATGACGAGGCCTCGGTTATTTCACGACCAAATGGCCGCGATCCTCGGGATGGAAATCGTCGAAAAACTCGTAACTGCCGGCGTCGAGCGGACCGACATAGACCGTAATCTCGCCGCCGGGCGCGACCACTTTTTCGCGGTGGAAGTCGCTGCTTTCGAATTCCGAGGTGGTGGAATCCTGATTGCGGACGATCAGCTTGACCTTTTGGCCGGCGGGAACCGGAACCTCGGTGGGCACGAAATGGCCGCCCTTGATGGTGATGACGATGTCGGGCAAATCGTCGGCCGAGGCCGGTGGGACGAGGCCCAGCGCCAGAAATGCGGCGCCCAGGCCGAGCCATCTTGCTGAAATCAAGCGCATTTCCGACCCTACCGGCAAATGATAATCATTCTCAGGAAGACAGATAATAATCGTTCGCAACTGCGAGTCAAGCCTTCTTCGCGCGCGAATGCCCAGGGAGATGGGGGGCGGTCCCGGACGGCGCGGCCGTCATGGCGAGGCCGCAACGCGGCCGAAGCAATCCAGCGGTTACTGGGGCTTTTCTGGATTGCTTCGCCTGACGGATCGCAATGACGACAGGGAATGTCATACCCAGGGACCGCGCGCGAGAATCCGCTTCGCGCCAACAGCGGACATTCCGCCCTGACGGAACCAGGTCTGCCTTGCGCCGAGCAGGCCTCCGCCCGGCCGATCAGCCGTCAAGCTTCGCCCGATCCGTGGTCCAGCCCCGATATGACCTCTGGGTAGTTTCCGATGCCTGACGCCGGCGAGGGACGTCCGTAAGGTGGCCGATCTTCAGTTTCGCCGTTCACAAGCGTCGGCGTCATTTGCCGTCAAATTTCAGAAAGGGAACCGCCATGTCATCCTTCACCCGCCAAATCGCCATTTCCGCGCCGTTCGCACGCTCGGTCGCCATCGCGACGCTGATGGGCACCGCCATGCTTGCCAGTCCGTTGACCGCCGCCCGCGCCGACAGCGCCACCAACAAGCCCATCCTGCTGACGCAGGCCGCCGCGCCGCAGCACCAGACCGCCACGGCACCCGCCCAGACCAAGGGCGAAACCGTCGAGCAGCGGATCACCAGCCTTCACGCGCAGCTCAAAATCACGCCCGCCCAGGATGCAAAATGGAACGACGTGGCGCAGGCGATGCGCGAGAATGCCGCCAACATGGACAAGCTGGTCGCCGAAACCCGGCTTACGCCGCCGCAAAACATGAACGCGGAGAACGATTTGGCGACCTACGAGAAATTCGCCCAGGCGCATGTCGACGGCCTGAAGAACCTGATTTCGTCCTTCGACACACTTTACGATTCGATGTCCGACTCCCAGAAGAAGAACGCCGACGCGGTGTTCCATAACTTCGGCCGCAAGAACGCGGCATCGCACAGCTAGCCGGGCCAACGTCACGCCGCGATCCGCGGCGTGACGCCACGCTTTTCAAAGGAGGTCGTCATGACCCGCACCATCGACGCCAAATCGAACCGCCGCCTGCCGGCGAAGCTCGCGGCAGGGCTCGCAATCTCGGCCTTGCTCGGCTTGATCGTGGCGGGCGCGTTTGCCGCAACGGCCAGCGCGGCGGAGTACCGGGGAAATTACCGGGGCGGGTATTACGGTCCCGGATATAGCGGCTGCTGCTGGAACGGCGGTTACTATGTCGCGCCCCCCGTGGTTTACGGCTCGCCCTACTATGGCGCGCCTTACTATGCGCCTCCGCCGGTGGTTTACGGCCCCGGCGTCGGCATAGCCCTGCCGGGCGTCAACATCAATATTCCGTAGACGTCAGTCGGATACGAGGAGAGATTGCGTTGACTTCCAAGACATACCGGCTTTTTCCCCTCGCTTATCCCATCGCCGCGTTGACGCTGGCTTCCCTGGCGCCGACGCCGGCGCGGGCGGATTTCTTCGACGATACGCGCCAAACCTTCCAGACCGGCATTCCGCATTTCTTCCAGGACGACATTCCCTGTTTCTTTGGCGGGCAGCCGACGAGCCACACCAAGGCGTCATGCAATTCCTCCGGTCCCCCGGCGAAGCCCGGCATTGACGATAAACGCCCCGCGACCCCGTAACCCTCGCCAAGCTCGTGGGCGGGCAGCGGGTCGCTTTGACCAGAGTCCGCTTCGTGCCAGAAGCGGACATCACGATGGCCGGGTTTGTTTCCGTTATTTCAACGGCGAAAAGCTCGGCCTATGCGGCGTGGGCCCAGGCTTAATCCAGGCTTAATGACGACTCGCGCCAAATGCCCGCCCTTGGCATGAGTAATTCCCGAATCTGTCGCTCGAAACATTCTCCGCCTATGGTCCGCTCATCCGATGCGAAGCGCGGATTGGAGCTGGATGGAGGACGTTCCCGTGGACCTCGTGAAACTGGCTATGATGGTGGCGGTCCTTCTGGCGCTGGTCTGTTGCGTCGTCGTGCCCGGCCTTCCCGGCTACGCGGGTCCTTTCAGCTACCATGACGATTCAAGATACTACGGCAGCACCGCGTATTACGGCGTTCATGACTGACGCCGCGCGAAAGCCGATGTGCGTAGTTTCCGAGCCTATCGCTCTCGCCGCTCCCACGGCCATGGTTCCGCCGATCCCCGGTCAACGGGGAAATATCGGTTGAGGAGTCCGTCCATGCATCACTTGAAAAGCCTGCTGGGAACGGCCGCGCTCGCGGCCGTTTTGGCGGCGGGCACGATGGCCGCGACCACCACGGTCGCGTCCGCCGACGTCGCCTGCAATAGTTATGGAGAATGCTGGCACACGGGCCAGCACTACACGACATATCCGACTGGCTTGGGCGTCCAGTTCTATAACGATGATTGGGGCGTCAGTCACCGTACCGATACCCACTATCATTGGCTGGCCGACCAAAAAGACGACCATGGCTACTACGACCATGGCACGTGGCATTCTTTCAATTAGCGCCGAAGCGAGAATCTTGGATTGAAAAATCCGCCGGTCATTCTTGATGGCCCTGCCGGTTTGTCGCCGGCAGGGCCGTTTTCCTTGGCGCCGGGGCCAAGCCCCGCGAGGAAGGCCCGGGTAGCCGGGTGAGCCCCTGGAGGGCCCTGGGGCCATTCATCGGCGCGCCTAGGTATTTTCCGGCCCTGTCGTAACCGAGCTTCCGCCCGCTATGTTTTTAACGCAAAACGCGAACGCGCGAAATTTCGAATCGTGTCGCGCGCGGCCGATGAAAACACCAGGAGAGCTAGAGCCATGGATAAGGACAGGATTGCCGGGTCCGCGAAAGCGGCCAAGGGCGCGGTAAAGGAAGCGATCGGCAAGGCGACAGGCGACGCCAAGTTGCAGGCCGACGGCAGGGCGGACAAGGCCGAAGGCAAGATCCAGAACGCCATCGGTGGCGTGAAGGACGCGGTTCGAGACGCGTTGAACAAGTAGAAGTCATGGACGCATCCGGTTCCGCCGGAGCGATCAATATCAGACGGGAAGGTGGGTTATGGGCGCAATTCTGATCATCATCGTGTTGGTTCTGCTCCTGGGCGGCGGCGGCGGGTATTACGCGCACGGCCGTTACGGCGGCGCCGGTTCGGGCAGCGTTCTTGGCTTGGTGGTGATCGTTCTCTTGGTGCTCTTTCTCTTCGGCGGCCTGGGCGGCATGGGGCACGGCTAGGAGCCGGCGGTTAAACCCGATTAGAGCCGGCCATGATGGAAGGGTAACCAATGAATAAAATCACGCCGATTGACATCGTCACCAAGCCGTTCTTGACCGACGTGAAGACTCTCCGCGAGAGGGCGCGGCAGCATCTCGAAACCGGCAACGTGACATCGACCTACAAGGGGAATGCCGAGCAGACGATTGCGATCCTGCAATCCGTGCTGGCGACCGAGATCGTCTGCATGCTGCGCTACACGATGCATGCCATCTCGGCATCGGGCATATCGAGCGAAGGCGTGAAGGACGAGTTCGCGCGACACGCGAAAGAAGAACAGGCGCACATGGTGGCCATCGCCGAGCGCATCAACCAACTCGGCGGCATCCCCAATTTCAATCCCGAAGGGCTTCTGATGCGCTCCGCTTCGCAATATGCGGAAGGAGGCAATTTGGTGGGGATGATCCGGGAAAACCTGATTGCCGAGCGCATTGCGATCGACCACTACCGGGAGCTTATTCGTTACTTTTCCGATGACGATCCGGCCACGCGAACCATGCTGGAAGACATTCTGGTCGTCGAGGAAGAACACGCCAACGACATGCATGACCTCCTGGCCGCCCACGAAGGCAGACCCTCCTTGGCCCCCCGCTGAGCCGATGGCTCCGTCGAAAGCGGCGGCACGACGGAAGCCCAAGGGCGGCGGCGAAAGGCGATACGGCTCCACTAATGACGGAAAGAATTCTCCCGGCCGCGCGCGGGCTTGAACGGCGCTTCCAAAAAAATGCTGCCGGCGCACGGGGGAGGTGCATGCCGGCAGCAACGGTGACCCATCGTAGCGATCACCCAATCGAAGGTTAACCCAAACAAATTCCGGAACAGGAGTATCGGACGCTACCTAGATGCGAATCCCGGGAAGCGGGTCACTTCGATTCTCCCCGCTAATCCGAAAGCTTGCGGCTATGCCGCGATACCTTGCGCGGGCCGTCCCATATCTCAACCGCGGGATGCCGGTTCAGCCTAGCAAGCAGATCGAGCGCCAGCTTTTCCGCGGCGCGGTCATCGGCGCAGTCCGGGGGTTCCGCGACCACGTCAATATGATTGTTGTCGTTCAGGAAGCGAAATCGATAGGACATGGCTGCTCTCCACTGTCATATGAGCGGGAGCGCGCGCAACCTCTCTTGTCTTGGAGGGGGCTGGCGTTGTCTCTCAGCCGCCGGAGCCCATGGGGCTATCCGGCGATACAATTGGCCTATACCCCTTTATGTCCGGAATCAAACATAATCGCGAGCAGGCCCGGCCCCCATCGGCCGGGCGGAGGCCTCCCCAGACGGGCCTCGGCGGCCGTTTCCCCTGGGCCCATCGGCGAGGCCGGTCTACCTATTCTCGGGCCGGATCTTGTCCCACGCATTCGCCAGGTCGCGGGATGCCTGAACGTAAGAAGTTTTGGTGCTTTTCCAGCCGTCGTCGCCCACGGTCCGCAGATTGCGCGCCGCAGCCCGATAATCCGTCCAGGCCTGGTTCAGCTCATTCTCGGCCTCGGCGCCGGCCTTGTGCCCATTGGCCTTCGCGGTCTCGTTGAAGTTGTACAGCCTGTACTGCCATTCTTGCGTGTCGTTCCACGCCTGACGCTTAAATGTGTCACGGTCGGCTGTCCGATCGCCGCTGGAAACCAGGTGGATGGGAGCATCCGAACCGAAGGCGGGAGTCGACGGGCCGGCGGAAGCGGCCAATGCGCCGATCAGCATGAGCGGTCCCATGACGATCGAGGCGGCGAGAGTCCTCATGGCAACGCCCTTGGCGTTACGCGTCGGTCCATTTCGATGCGATCAGTGCGCTTGGGCGATCTGCTGATTCATGTACGTTACGCCCCCGGCGTCCGACCGGCTCATGCCTTCGAGCATGATCTGGCCCTGGGGCGTCAATACGATTTCATCCTGTTTGCCGTCGCGCGTGGCGATCGCATGCCAGAAATTGTCGCAGCCCTTGTTCAAATCATGTACGCCGGTGTAACCGGCATGTTCGAATTTCGCCGTTGCTTGCCGCGCGGTCGATGAATCGATCTGATCGCCGGCCATGCAGGCGGCGACGGCCGGCGTGACGCCGAAATCCGGAGACCAGGCCATCAGGCCCAGCGCCGCGACGGACATTACCAAACCTGTTTTCCATTTCATCCGAAATACTCCCGTTGTCGATCGCTTGCGTGCATTTCTCAGAAAGCCTTGATCGCCGAATCCGAAATCAAAGCCCCGGGCGTCACGCCCGGTGAAAAGCGCCGGTTAGTGATGCTCATCATCATGGGCGGCGGGGGCCTCATTGTGGGCGGCAGCCGGCGCGGCGTGCGCGGCCGGTTGCGGATGAGGCGCGGCTGCCGGCCGCAACGCGGCCGCCTGCGGGTGTGCCGCCGCCGCGGGCCGGGCTGCCGGATGCTGTGCGGCGTGAGTCTGCGCTGGGGCCGCGGCATGATTGACCGCGGCATGATTGACCGCGGGTTGCGCCGTCCGGACGGCCGCCGTGTGCTGCGTGGCCGCGTTCGAGTGCTGCGTGGCCGCGTTATTGATGACGCCTTTGGATGCGGGCCGGGCCGCAACGACGCCGGGACCGGTGAATTGTCCGGGCCGGCTGGTCGCGGCAACCGGCGGCTTGCCATGGTTCTGTGTGGCCAACAGCGCGTGATTCGACTGTGCCGCGGTGACGTGCTGCGTCTGTTCCGAAGTCAGCGGCGCATGGGATTCATGCGCGGCGGCCTGCTCCGAGGCGGTGGGACGGGCGGTGACGCCGCCTCTGCCGCCGTTGAAACTGACGCGCGCGCTGGCGCTGGTGTGGGCGCTGACCGGCGCGTTGTAGACGGATGCCACGTGGACGCTGCCAAAATTGTTCGCCGCGCGATTGTAGGCGAAGGTGCCGTTATCCCAGCGTCCGCCCTGATAGCCGTTTCCGCCATAACCGAAGCCGTAATTGACGCCGCCGTAGAATCCGACGGTCGGGCCCCAATATCCGCCGTTCCAGAAATAGGCGTTATTGACCCAGCCCCAATAACCCGGAGTCCAGAGATACCCGATTTGGGGCGGCGCGACCCAGGTGCCCGGAACCCAGAAATAACCGCTATCGCCGTAAGCCCAATAGCCCGGAGTCCAGATATAGCCGAGCTCGGGAAGGGGCGGCTGGGCGTAAATCGGCAGCATCGGCGGCGCGATTTGCACGGAAATGCCGATATCGGCCTGCGCGACATTGGCGCCCGGCGCGGCCAGCAAAAGGAAAGCGAAAAACGGCAGGAGCAGGATGGGGCGGAGTTTCATGATGGCGCCTTGCGAAAAGGGAAAGGGGTTGTGCCAAGAAGGCACCCGATGAGTTTGAGGCTAGTTGCCGCCCGGCCGCGTCGATAGCCTCGGAAACTACTCAGTCGCGCGCCGGATAAGGCAAGACACGTGGCGCATGAATCCGCCCTATCGCCGATCGAGCGACGGCGAGCGCTTTCCGGGCGTCTACCGGGCGCCGGAGCCCGGCTTTTCTTGTCGATTATCGCCGCATTTTTAGCGCGGCTACCAACGCCCGCGCCGCCGGAACAACCTCACGACCACGAGCAGCAGCACGGCGCCGATGGTGGCGGCAATGATCTGGGCAACCATTCCAGAACCAATATAAAGGCCGAGCTGGGGAAACAACCACCAGGCGATGAAGGCGCCGACGATCCCAATAAGAATGTCGGCAACCAAGCCAAAGCCTGTCCCTTCCACGATTTTGCCGGCCAGCCATCCTGCAATAGCGCCAATCAATAATATGACAAGCACGCTTTCATTGGACATATACATGACGGTTTCCTCCGGTTAACGCGGTTCGATACGATCGTGACCCGATGGAATTTTTGCAGCAGCGGAAGAGAGATTGCCGCATCGGCATGATTCCATCCGGGGATCGGCGGGCAAGCGGATAATCATGATCATTGCAGAAGACCCGCTTTAATTTGGACGGCGCTTATAAAAAATGCCGCCGGCGCGCGAGGGGGCGGGCCAGCAGCAACGATGACCTCGCAGCAGAGGTTGTCATATCGAATGCTAACCCGAACCAATTTTGGAAGAGGAGGTTCGGAATCTACTTAGATGCGAATCTTGGGTCGCGGGTCGGTTCGACCAATGTCCGCTTTGGGCCGAAAGCCGACATGACGGTATGACGGCTAGGCGTTCCTCGCGCGCGCGAGGTCACCATGACAGCCAGCGCCGGGCCAGGGATTTGCGGGCCGGCGTCAGGCGCGTGCGGGTATAGGCGTCGGCGGCCATTTTGATCGCCTCGGCCTGCGTCGGATAGGTGTGAATGACCCGCGCCAAAGCGCGCAGGCCGATCCCCTCGGTGATCGCGAGCGAAAGCCCGTTGATCATCTCGCCCGCGTGGCTTGCGACCACGGTGGCGCCCAGAATCCGGTCGGTGCCGTCGCGCACATGGATCTTCACGAACCCCTCTTCTTCCCCGTCGGTCACCGCCCGGTCGACGTCGTGCATGAGGATGGTGAAGGTCTTCACCGGGATGGCTTTCTCCCGCGCCTCGCGCACGTAGAGACCGACATGGGCGATTTCCGGATCGGTATAGGTGCACCAGGGGATGACAAGATCGCTCAGCCGCTTGCGGCCCAGGAACAGCGCGTTCCGCACCGCGACGCGCGCCGAAGCCTCGGCGGCGTGGGTGAATTTGAGATCGAGACACACGTCGCCCGCCGCGTAGACGCGCCGGTTGCTGGTGCGCAGGAAATCATCGACCTGGATTCCGGCCTTGGTGTCGTAGCGGATTCCGGCGGCTTCGAGATTCATGCCTTCGACGTTGGGCGCCCGGCCGATGCCGGCCAGGATCTCGTCGACGGAAACGCTGAACGTGCCGCCGGCGCTTTCGAGATCGACGATTTTTTGCGCACCGTCCTTGCGCACCGCGACCACCGTGGTGTTGAGATGAATCTCGATGCCGTCATGCGCCAGGGAATCCGAAAGGATTTGGGCGGCGTCGCGTTCTTCCTTGGGCAGGAACATCGGGTCGTCCTGGGCGATGATGACCTGCGATCCGAAGCGGGAGAATGCCTGCGCCAATTCGCAACCGAGCGGGCCGCCGCCAATCACCAGCAGCCGGCGCGGGCAAACGGTCAGATTGAAGACGTTCTCGTTGGTGAGATAGCCCGCTTCAGCCAAGCCCGGAATCGGCGGGGTCAGCGGCCGCGCGCCGGTGGCGATCAGCGCCTTCTTGAAACGCAGCGTTTGCCCCGCGACCTCGACCGAGCATGGTCCGGTAAAGCGCGCCTCGCCGAAATAGACGTCGACCCCCGCCTCGCTCAATCGCCGCGCCGAATCGGCCCGGCTGAGATGCGCCTGGACCCGCCGCATCCGCTCCATCACCGCCGCGAAGCCGATGCCGATATCGCCCGGCACCTGGCCGCCGAAACTCCGCGCATCGCGCATGCCCGCATAAAGCCGCGCGGTGCGGATCAGCGCCTTCGACGGCACGCAACCGACATTCAGGCGGTCGCCGCCGATGAGATCGCGCTCGATCAGCGCCACCTTCGCGCCGAGACCGGCCGCTTCATGCGCCGCGATCACGCCGCCCGGCCCCGCGCCGATGACGACGAGATTGTATTTGCCCGCGGGTTTGGGATTGCGCCAGGCGGGCGGATGAACCTGGTCAACCAGATAGTCGTGGAAGCGGTCGTCCAGCGGTTTGCCCGGCGGCGAGGTATCGGGGCTGGTCATGACAACCAGCCGCCGGTGAAGCCGGCGCGGCGCAACCCGCCGCCAATATAAGGGCATTGCCGCATCAGCTTCCAGATCAGCCCCGAACGGTAATTCTCGATCATCAGGACGAGCAGGCCCTGGTCGAGCCCGTAATAACCCTCGGAGACCCAGCCGGCGGGCCCCGCGCCCGGCAAGGTCGGATTGAAGCCGCTCGGCAGGCGCGAATCCCGGGTCATCCCGGGATAGCGCGCGCAGAAATGGCGCAAGGCCGGCAAGGCAAGCTCGGGCGCGAAGGGCAGCGACGCGAGCGCCGCGCAAGGGCCGATGGTGCCGTCGTCGGGCCCGAAGGGCACGCCGCGCGCGGCATAGCCGAGCAGCCGGCGTTCCCGCCCGTCGATCTGAAGCGTCTTGTAGCCGGGCCCGTCATTCGCCGTGATGCCCCAGCAATCCTTGCCGTAACCCTTGAAGCCGTGCGGATTGCGCCAGGCGTATTCGCGCTGGACATAAGCGGCGCGCCGGCTGTTCTCGAAATAATCGCTTTTCTTCTCGCGCATGAAGCGGTCGCGGATGCCGGCGAAATCGATCCAGGCCTGGGAAAAAAGATGGATGAACAGCGGGCCGGCATAGAGAAATTCGTAATCGTAGATGTTCTCCCACTGATAGGTCTCGGTCCACGCCCCGAAGCTGTCATCCGACAGCGGGTGCGCGGGCGACGCCAGGCCCAGGACATAAACGATCGTCGCCTCGCTGTAGCCTTCCCAGCCATAGTGCAAAAATCCGCTTTCCGGCTTCCATCCCTGCCGCGCGGTCACGCCGCCGCCGCGCGCCCATTGCCAATCGACGCGGCGGTAGAGCGCATCGGCGCGCGCGCGAATCGCGGCCTCAACCGGATTGTCCGCGCTGAAATAGACGCCCGCGGCCAGCGCCCCCGCGAGCAGCAGCGTGGTGTCGATCAGCGACAATTCCGACTGCCAGACGCGAAGGCCGGTCTTCATGTCGAGGAAGTGGTAATAGAAGCCCTTGTAACCGGTCGCGTCCGGTTGGTCGCTTTGCCGGCTGTTCCAGAAGAAATCCAGGGTGGCGAGCGTGCGCGACGCCGCATCATCGCGTTCCATCCATCCGCGCTCGACCCCCACCGGATAACAGGAGAGCGCGAAGCCCACCACCGCGATGCTGGCGGGCGCGCCCGGGCGGCTGGTATCGGCCGCCAGGCCGTTTTCGGGATTGACGTGGTCGAGGAAATAGCCGAACGCCGCGCGTTCGAACCGGTCGAGCAGGGCTTCGTCGGTTTCGGCGGAGGGTTCAGCCACGGCTACCCTCCGGAAACTCGAAGGTGACCGAAGCCACCGCAAGCGGCGGCAAGGTCACGTCGAAGCCGAGGTTGCCGTTCCGGAACTCGAACGGATGCGGTTCGGGCTCGCAGCGCGACACGGCGTCGAGTTCCGCCACCCCGGCGGCGTTGAGATAATCCGGCGAGCCCATTTCCAGCCAACGCCGTTTGGCGTTGGCGTGGCCGGAATCGATGCGGCGGATCGTCGCCCGGATGGGAGCAAGCGCGTTGCCGAAATTGATCCGGACCGTCTCGGCGGCGATGGGGTGGCGCGGCAAGGCGAAATTGGCGAGAAGACAGGTTGTTTCATGCGCGCCCCGCGCCGCCCAGGCATCGAGGGTCGGATGCGCGCCTTCGACCGGCAGGATTTCGGCGCCGAGCGCGTGCAGCAATTCGAAGGCGCGATAGGCGGGCTTGGCGATGCCGTGAATGTTGAGCAAGCCGAAGCCGCCGTGAAACGGCACCGACGGGAAATAATTCTCCTCGAAAATGTCGGAGAAGGTCCAATAGCTGTAGCCCTGAACCAAGCCGTTCGCTTCCAGGATGGTCTTGACGATGAAGGCGGCGGCGTAAGGCTCGTCATGCATCGGGTCGCGCGGATTGGAAGAGGTGCACCATTCCGTGTAATAGACCGGCCGCTCGCCGGCCTGCCGGCGCACCTCGCGGGTTTCGTCGCGCAACACGCTGCGCCGGCTTTGCGCCAGTTGCGCCTCGGTGTCGTCGCCGGGCAGCCCGAAGGAATCGGTCGGATAATGATGGGTGGAGATGAAATCGGCGGGGAGCCGGTTCTGGGCGCAAAACGCGGTGAAATCGTCGATCCAGGCATTGGCCGCGGTCGCCGGGCCGCCCACCTTGAGCGCGCCGTCGACCGATTTGATCGCCTCGGCGGTGTAGCGGTAAAGCTTGAAATAATCCTCCTGCTTGCCGCTGCCGAAGGCGTCGAGATTGGGCTCGTTCCAGACCTCGAAGAACCATTGGCGGAGTTCGGCCAAACCGTAACGCTCGGCCCAATGTGCCACCAGCTTGCGGATCAGCGTTGCCCAGCGCGCGTAATCCTTGGGCGGCGAGACGTTGGCGCCGTAGTGGAAAACGGTCTGGCCGCCCGACGCCAAACAGGCCGGCATGAAGCTCAGCTCGACGAAGGGCTTCATGCCGATCGACAGCAGGAAATCGAAAATCCGGTCGGCGTTGAAGAAGGAATAGAACAGTGTGTCGCCCTCGGCGATCAGCGTGCCGACGTCGTCGCACAGAATGCCGTGGAAGCGCACATGGCGGAATCCCAGCTCGTCATGAGCACGGTGCATTTGCGCCTGCCAATCGGCCCGGAGCGCCAGCGTCGCATGGCCGCTGCCGATGGTGTGTTCCCAGAAATGCGGCAGAGGCCGCGCCGGGCCGGCGAGGTCGCAGGTAAAAATCATCGCGCGGCCCTGGCGCGCGGCCGCTTGGCCGCGCCACCGGCGCCGCCGCGAAAAAAGCGCCGTTCGACGTCCTCGTCCCAAAGCCGGATCCCGCCGGTGATGCCGGTGTCGTTCGAGGCGATCCGGACGCCGCGGGGCGGATCGACGACCTTGCCGCTATTGCCGCCGCCGAGATAGAGCACGTCGTAATGCAAGAGCGCATAGAGAATCTTGATCGCCTTATGGACGTGGCGGCTCCATTTCCTTAGCCCCACGCGCCGCAAGGCCCGGTCGCCGATATAGTCGTTATAGGTCTGGTTGCCGTGGATCGGGTGCTGCGCCAATTCGAGATGCGGCATCAGCGCGCCGTCGCGGAAGACCGCCGTGCCGGCGCCGGTGCCGAGCGTCAGCACGACCTCGAGCCCCCGCCCCTTGACGATGCCGAAGCCCTGGACCTCGGCATCGTTGAGCAAGCGGACCGGCTTGCCAAAGCGCTTGGCCAAGGCGGCGGCCAAGGGAAAATCGCGCCAGGGGCGCTCGCCGAAATGCGGCGCGGTAAGAACCCGCCCGTCGCGCACCACGCCGGGAAAACCCACGGAAACGCGGTCGAAAGCGGGCAGCTTCGCCGCCAGAGCGGCGAGCGTCTGCAACAGCACGTCCGGCGGACAGGGATAAGGCGTCGCCACCCGGACCCGCTTCACCAGCATCCGCCCGGCGCGGTCGAGCACCGACGCCTTGAGCCCGGTGCCGCCGATGTCGAGGACCAGGGTGCGGAGGCCGGCCGGCGCGCGCGCGGCCCGTTTCATGGCCAGGTTCCCGCCGCTTGCGCGTCACTGAAGAGCCACAACGCGCCAAGGAGGCGCAAACGCGCGGCCGGCAGATTGTCGTCGCCGCGGCGAAAGCGTTCGAGGATTGCGCGTTTCTCTTTTCCCGCGACCAGGAAGGCCGCGTTCCGGCAGCTCTCGAGCGCCGGATAGGTGAGCGTGATGCGGGTTTCGCCCTTGGCGTCGGCGACCGCGACGGCCCAGCGCTCGCGCTCTGCGAGCGCGGCCGTGCCTGGGAACAGCGAGGCGGTGTGCCCATCCGGCCCGAGCCCGAGAAGGACCACGTCAAAAAGCGGCCGGGCGGGATCGAGACGCGGCGATCCATAGAAGGATTGGAGTTGGCGTTCGTAAGCGGAGGCGGCATCTTCCGCGCTCATGCCGACGGTGGGAATGGGGTGGATGTTGGCCTCGGGTATGGGGGCGCGCGACAGCAGCGCTTCGCGCACCATGCGGTAATTGCTTTGCGCGTCGTCCGGCGGCACGAAGCGCTCATCGCCCCAGAACCAATGCGTGCGCGGCCAGGGGAATTCATCGCGATAACGCGGCCCGGCCAGATGCTCGTAGAGCAGCCGCGGGGTCGAGCCGCCGGAGAGCGCCACGGCGAAGATTCCGGGCGTCGCCAAGGCATGGGCGAGCAGCCATTCCGCCACCCGGCGCGCCAAGGCATCCGGACCGGGGAGGATTTCCAGCCTGGCCGCGGCAGCGCCGATCACGCGAGCACCCTCCGGACCGACGGACGGCGGGCCGCGCGGATGGATTCTATCGCGGCCGCATAATCGCGCGATCCGAAGATCGCGCTGCCGGCGACGATGGCGGTCGCGCCCGCTTCGATCGCCAGCCCGGCGCTGTCGCGATTCTCGCCGCCATCGACCTCGATGACCGGGTCGAGGCCGCGCGCGTCGCACAACTGCCGCAAGCGGCGGATCTTGGGCAGCATCTCCGGCAGGAATTTCTGGCCGCCGAAACCGGGATTGACGGTCATCACCAGAACGATGTCGCAGAGCGGGAGGACGTGTTCGATCAGCTCGAGCGGGCTGGCCGGGTCGAGCACCGCGCCCGCCTTCTTGCCGAGGCCGCGGATTTGCGTGAGCACGCGGTGGAGATGGATCGTCGACGAGGGCTCGGCCTGGACCAGGAGATGGTCGGCGCCCGCCTCGGCGAAATCGGCGAGATAGCGCTCGGGCTCGACGATCATCAGATGCACGTTGAGCGGTTTTTTCGTGGCGCGGCGCACCGCCTTGACCACCACCGGCCCGACCGTGATGTTGGGCACGAAGCGGCCGTCCATGACGTCGACATGAATCCAGTCGGCGCCGGCCCGATCGACGGCGCGAACCTCCTCGGCGAGACACCCGAAATCCGCCGACAGGATCGAGGGCGCGACGATGATCGGCCGGCGCGGCGCGGTCATGCGGCGTCCCGGCGCAAAACGAATTTCCGCACCGCCTTGGCGAAGCCCTCGTTCTCGTTGCTGTCGGTCACGGCGCTCGCCTGCGCCTTGACCGCGTCGCTGGCATTGCCCATGGCGATGGAGAGGCCGCTTTTCAAAAACATCGAGACGTCGTTCGGCATGTCGCCCATGGTGGCGATCTGCGCCGGCGGAATGTTCATGAGCTTGGACAGGGTTTCGACCACATTGCCCTTATTGGCTTCGGGGCTGGTGACGTCGAGATAATAGGGCTGCGAGCGCGCGGCGCTCGCCTTCTTGCCGAGCGCCTTCCGCGCCGCCTGTTCGCAAGCCGCGACCAGGTCGAGATCGTCGGAAATGCCGACGATCTTCACCGCAGATGCTAGATGCGCGTCCGAAAACGACGCCACGATCTTGGCGTCGAACTTGACCGTCCAGGCCTCGCGCGCCACATGCGGCGCCGTCGCGTCGCGGATCAGCCATTCATCCGCGGTGTAGACCCAGGCGTCGAGCCCCTGGCCGAGAATGAGATCGAGCGCCTCTTTGGATGTTTCGGGATCGAGCAAATGGCTTTCGATCACCGAGAGGTCGGGATTGACGAACACGCCGCCATTGAAGCCGGCGATGGCGCCTTCCAAGGCGAGCGGCGCGATCAGCATGCTCATGCCGCGCGGCGGCCGGCCGCTGGTGATGGCGAGCGCGATGCCGGCGCGGCGCAGATCGCGGGCGGCCTCTTTCGCCCCCTCGGTCAGCACCTTGTCGTTGGTGACCAGCGCGCCGTCCACGTCCGCCAGGAACAGGCGTATGTCCCGCCGCGCGCTCATGGTTTGCGCTTCGGCGGCGGCGCCACCGGCCGCCAGGCCCGGTTGCCGTCGCGCGCTAGCAGCTCGCCGGCCGCTTTCGGGCCGTCGCTGCCGGATTCGTATTCGGCCAGTCCAGCGGGCGACGCAGCCCAGGAATCGAGCACCGGCTGCACGATGCGCCAAGTCTGCTCCACCATGTCGTCACGCATGAACAAAGTCTGGTCGCCGATCATCACGTCATAGAGCAGCGTTTCGTATCCGACATTGGGCTCCTTCTGGAACCAGTCATCGTAGCGGAAGTCCATTTTCACGGCGGCGAGGTCCACCACCGGTCCCCTGCGCTTGACCTCGAATTGCAGGGAGATGCCCTCGTCCGGCTGGATGCGCAGCACCAGCCAATTGGGCCGCAGGGATTCCACCGGCGTGTCCTGGAACGCCGCATAGGGCGCCTGCTTGAAGCAGATGGCGATTTCGGTATTCCGTTGCGACATGTGCTTGCCGGTGCGGACGAAGAAGGGCACGCCGGCCCAGCGCCAATTGTCGATCTCGAATTGCATCGCGACATAGGTCTCGACGTTCGAATCCGGCGCCACATCGGGTTCCTGGCGGTAGGCCTTGACCGCCTTGCCCAGCACCGCGCCGGCGCCGTATTGGCCGCGTACCGCCCGCGCCGGCTTGACCGCCTGCATGGCGGCGAAGACCTCGGCCTTCTTGGTGCGGATCGCGGCGGCGTCGAAACCCACGGGCGGCTCCATCGCCACCATCGACAAGAGCGTGAGGACGTGGTTCGGGACCATGTCGCGCAGCGCCCCGGTCGCCTCGTAGAATTTTCCGCGCTTCTCCACGCCCACCGTCTCCGCCACGGTGATCTGCACATGATCGATCCGGTCGCGGTTCCAGATCGGCTCGAACAGCCCGTTGGCGAACCGGAACGCCATGATGTTCTGAACCGCGTATTTTCCCAGGAAGTGATCGATGCGGAAAATCTGGTCCTCGCGCAGCGTGCGCAGGATGCTCGCGTTCAATTCGCGCGCCGAGTCGAGGCTGTGGCCGAACGGCTTCTCGATCACCACGCGGCGCCAGAATTTGCGCTTTTGATCCTTGCCTTCGCCTTGATCGGTGAGCTTCGCCTTGCCCAGCTGCTCCACCACGGTGCCGAAGAACCGGTCGGCGACCGCGAGATAGAAGATGGCGTTGCCCGCCGTGCCGCGGGTCTTTTCAGCCTCGTCGAGGGCGGCGCGAATCTTCGCGTACAGTTCCGGCTTGTTGAGGTCGCCCTGGATGTACGTCATCCTGTCCGTAAGTTTTTTCCACACCTCCTTGTCGATGCGGTTGATATCATCTTCGCTGTCGGCGTTGCCGACGAAACTTTTCAGCATGTCGTAAAGGTGGCCGCTCCAGCTTTCCTCGCTTTCCTCCGTCCGGGCCACGCCGATGAGCGCGAATTTCTCCGGCAGCACCTTGGTGCGCGCGAGGTTGTAGAGCGCCGGCATCACCAGGCGCTTGGTGAGATCACCGCTGGCGCCGAAGATCACCAGGGCGCAGGGATCGGCCGGACGGGGCTGGCGCCGCGGCGGGGACTGAATAATTTCCCCGGCCTGGGGGACTCGAATCGTCGAGTTGTCGTCGGGCATGGCGCTATTCCGCCGCGCTTTGCGCCGCCGGGCGGGTTTGCGAGCCCGCCGGCTTCGGTTCGGGATCGTTGGATTCCTGACCCTCGACATGGCCGCCGAAACCGAAGCGCATGGCCGAGAGCAGCTTTTCGCCGAAGGTGTGCTCTTGGCGCGAACGGAAGCGGGCGTAGAGCGCCGTGGACAACACGTCGGCCGGGACCGCTTCCTCGATCGCGGCCTCGATGGTCCAGCGGCCCTCGCCCGAATCCTGGACATAGCCGGAGAAAGCCTTGAGCTGCGGATCCTTCGCCAGCGCGCTAGCGCCGAGATCGAGCAGCCAGGACGAGATGACGCTGCCGCGCCGCCAGACCTCGGCGATATCCGGCAGGTTCAGGGTGAAACGTTCGGCCTCGGGCAGATCCTTCGAATCCTTGTTGCGCAGGATGTCGAAGCCCTCGGCATAGGCCTGCATCAGCCCGTATTCGATGCCGTTATGCACCATCTTGACGAAATGCCCGGCACCGGACGGCCCGGCATGGATATAGCCGCGCTCGGCGCGGGTGTCGCCCGTATTGCGGTCCGGAGTGCGCGGGATGGTCCCCAGGCCGGGGGCGAGCGCCGCGAAGATCGGGTCGAGATGATCCACCGCCCCCTCCGGGCCGCCGATCATCATGCAATAGCCGCGCTCGATGCCCCAGACGCCGCCCGACGTGCCGCAATCGACATAGCGGATGCGCTTTTCGGCCAGTTTCTTGGCGCGGCGGATGTCGTCCTTATAAAAGGAATTGCCGCCATCGATGATGATGTCGTCCGGCTCCAGCAAGGCGCCGAGCTGCCCGACCGTTTCCTCGGTGATCGGGCCCGCGGGCAGCATCAGCCAAACCGCGCGCGGCTTGTCGCCGAGCGCCTTCACCATTTCGGCGAGCGAGCCCGCGGGCGTGGCGCCGTCTTTCGCCAGCGCCTCGCGCGGCTTGGCGTTCGAATCGAATACCACGCAATGATGCCCCGCCTTCATCAGGCGCCGCGAAATGTTGCCGCCCATGCGGCCGAGGCCGATCACACCGATCTGCATTGGACTTGCTCCTTATTCCCTACGGCAACGCCTCATCCACGGCCTGGGCCAGCTCCGCCAGCCCTTTGCCGACATCCTTGATGTGGATTCGCAACGCGCGCCGGCCGCGCTCCACCAGCACGTCGAGATCGCCCCGCGCCTGCGCCGCCTTGACCACGCCGAAGCTGTAGGCATGGCCGGGCACGCCGATATCTTCCGGATCGTCGCAGGTGATTTGCAGGAACACGCCGGAATTGGGGCCGCCCTTATAGGCTTGCCCGGTCGAATGCTGGAAGCGCGGCCCGAAGCCGAGGCAGGTGGCGGCGCGGGTCTTGTCGCGGATACGCGCGCGCATCGCGGTCAGCGTCTGCGTGTGCGCCTCGTCGCGCTCGATATAGGCCAGCAGCGCCACGTAATCGCCCGATTTCGCGCCGGCATGGACGCGGCCGAAATGGCCCTTGAGATAGCCCGTCAGCGTGTTGTGCGGGCCGATCTCGGCGGCGCTGTGCGGATCGGCATAGAGGGCGAGGCCGTTCTCGCGGAACACCGGCTCTTCCTTGGGGAGCTTGCGCGATTTTTCGTATGCCGCGGTGAGGGCGCGGGTCTTGTCCTTGCTCGCCTCGACATCGGGCTGGTTGAAGGGGTCGATGCCGATGATCGCGCCCGCCACCGCGACCGCGATTTCCCAGCGGAAGAATTCCTGGCCGATATGCCAGATGTTCTTGACCCTGATCCGCGCGACCGGATGGCCGGCCTGTTCCAGCGCCGCCACCGCCGCGCGCTGCGCCGGATCGCCGTGACCGTCCAGTTCCAGATAGGCGAAGAACCGGTCGGCGCCGTAGCGCGCCGGCGCGCCGAGCGGCTCGCCGGCCAGCGGAACGATACCGCGCCCCTGCTTGCCCGTGCTCTCCGCCAGAAGCTGCTCCAGCCAGGCGCCGAGAGTGGATATCCCCGGCGAGGTGATGATCGTCACCTTGTCGCGGCCGAAACGCCGCGCCGCGACGCCCAGGGCGACGCCGAGTTGGACGCCCGGATTCTCCGCCGGCGGCACGTCGGGGCCGCAGGCGCGTTCCATCGGCTGCGCCGTTTCGAGCAGGCGTTGGACGTCGATGCCCATGGCCGCCGCCGGCGCCAGGCCGAATTTCGACAGCACGGAATAGCGCCCGCCGATGGCGGGCACGCCGTAAAAGATATGGGCGAAACCCAATTTCCTGGCTCGGCCATCGAGCGGCGAGCCCGGATCGGTCACGGCGACGAAATGTTCGGCGGCCTTGTCCGGACCGCGAACCGCGCCGGCGCGGTCGAGGAAAAAATCCATGAAAATATTGGGCTCGAGCGTGCCGCCGGATTTGGAGGAGACGATGAACAGCGTCTTGGCGAGGTCGACTGCCTGTTCGATGGTCTTGATCTGCGCCGGATCGGTGCTGTCCAGCATGTGGAAGCGCGGCCAACTGGGTTGATTGCCGAAGGTTTCGCCCAGCACTTCCGGCCCCAGGCTCGACCCGCCCATTCCCAAAAGCACGACATCGGCGAAGCCGCGCTGATTTATCTCCGACGCAAAGCCTTGCAGCCGGCCGATATCGGCCAGTTCCCGCTCGACGACGGAGAGCCAGCCGCCCCATTTGTCCTCATCCGTCCCGGTCCAGAGCGACTTGTCGCCGGCCCAGAGCCGCCTTATGCGCCCTTCCTTGCGCCAGATTTCCATCTCCGCGTCGCAGGCGGCCTTCATTTCCGGCGAGCCGTGCCCGATCTCCAGGCGGGGCCGGTCGCCCTCGAGCAAGACGCGGCGGCGCTTGGCCACGGCGCCGAGGAGCTGGTCGAAGGAATCCGCGAATTTCCGCACCCCGTCCTCGACCAATTCCTTGGTGACCTCTTTCAGCGAGATGCCGTTGCGCTCGAGACTGGCGAGCAGCGTGCGGGCGCCCGCCGCGTCTTGCTCGATGGCGTCGGGCGCAGCCACGCCGTGATCGCGGAACGCGTCCATGGTGGCGGGCGGGATGGTGTCGACGGTGTCGCGGCCGATCAGCGCCTCGACATACATCGTGTCCTTGTAGGCCGGGTTCTTGACGCTGGTCGAAGCCCAGAGCAGGCGTTGCGTGTGCGCGCCCGACCCGGCCAGGGACAGCCAGCGCGGGCCGGAGAACAGCGCCTGGTAGCGGGCATAGGCGAGCTTGGCGCTGGCTATCGCCGCCTTGCCGCGCAACTGGTCCGCCAATCCTTTGTCGCCGAGCCGGCCGAGAAGCTGGTCGATCGCGGTGTCGATGCGGCTGACGAAGAAGCTGGCGACGCTGCCGGTCTTCGAGACGTCGCCGCCTTCCCGCGCCAAATCCTCGAGCCCGGCGATATAGGATTCAACCACCTGCTCATAGACGCCGACGGAGAAGAGCAAGGTGACGTTGATGTTGAGCCCCTTGGATATCAGCCGGCGGATGGCCGGGATGCCGGCCGGGGTCGCCGGCACCTTCACCATCAGATTGGGGCGCGCGACCTCCGCCCAGAGCCGCAGCGCCTCGCGCATGGTGGCTTCGGTGTCGTTGGCCAGATAGGGCGAGCATTCGAGGCTGATATAGCCGTCCCGGCCGCGCGTCGCTTCATAGACCGGGCGCAGCGTTTCGGCGGCGGCGCGGATATCGGCGATCGCCAGATGCTCGTAGATCGCGGCTGCGCCGTGATCGCCTTGGGCCTGGAACTCCTTGATCGCATCCGCGTATTCATCGCTCTCGGCGATGGCATGCTCGAAGATCGAGGGGTTCGAGGTGACGCCCTTCAGCCCGTCGCGCTCGATGAGCGCGCGCAACCCGCCCCGCTCGATCAGGCCACGCTTCAGATAATCGAGCCAAGGCGACTGGCCGCAGGCTTCGAGCTGCTTCAGCGGGTTCATGCCGCCTTCTCCTTGGCCAAGGCGAGCTGCCGTTTGGCCGCCGCCAGCACCTTTTCCGGGGTGAAGCCGAATTTCGTCATGAGATCCTCGATCGGGGCCGAAGCGCCGAAACCGTGCATGCCGATCCGGGCGCCGACGGCGCCCGCATAGCGATCCCAGCCGATCACCGAACCGGCTTCGACCGAGACGCGCGCGGCGATTCCGGGCGGCAGCACGCTGTCGCGATAGGCCTGGTCCTGTCGTTCGAACAACTCCCAGGACGGCATGCTGACGACGCGCGCCGCGACGCCCTCCCGCTTGAGGGTCTCGTAAACCGAAACGCAAAGCGCGACCTCGCTGCCGGTGCCGATCAGGATCACGGCGGGCGCGCCGCCTTCGGCATCGGCCAGCACATAGGCGCCGCGCGCCACGCCCGAAGCCGGCGCGTAACGCGCGCGGTCGAATGTCGGCAGCTTCTGGCGGCTCAACACCAGGCAAGCGGGCTGATGCGTCAACCCGACGATGACGCGCCAAGCCTCGGCCACCTCATTGGCGTCGGCGGGCCGCAGCGTGACGAGGCCGGGGACGGCGCGCAGCGCCACGAGCTGTTCGACCGGCTGGTGGGTCGGACCGTCCTGGCCGAGACCGATCGAATCATGCGTGAAGATGTAAGTGACCGGCAGCCCCATCAGCGCGGCCAGGCGGATGGGCGGTTTCATGTAGTCGGAAAAGATCAGAAAGCTCGAGCCGAAGACGCGGAGCTTGGACAAGGCAAGCCCGTTCAGCACCGCGCCCATGGCGTGCTCGCGGATGCCGAAGTGAAAATTGCGGCCGCCGTATTGAGCGGCCTCGAAATCGCCGGCGCCCTCGAAGGCGAGATTGGTCTTGGTCGAGGGCGCGAGATCGGCCGAACCGCCGATGAGCCAGGGATAATGCGCCGCGACGGCGTTCAAAACCTTGGCGGAGGAATCGCGGCTGGCGAGCCCCTTGGCGTCGGCGGGGAAGCCGGGAAGGCCGGAATCCCAGCCCGTGGGGAGTTCGCCTTGCTGCATGCGCTCGATCTGGCCCGCGAGATCGGGATGCGCGGCGCGATAGGCCGCCATCCGCGCCGACCAATCCGCCCGGAGCTTCCGCCCGCGCCGGCCGAATCCCGCGCGGAAATGTTCTTCCACGCCGTCCGGCACCAGGAACTTGGCGTCTTCCGGCCAGCCATAGAAGCGTTTCGCCAGACGGATTTCCTCCACGCCGAGCGGTTCGCCATGGGCGGCGCTGGTGTCCTGCTTATGCGGCGCGCCGTAGCCGATATGGCTGTCGACGACGATCAGCGTGGGCACGTCGTTGCCGTGCCGGAACGACTCGATCGCTTGCGCCATCCGCTCGGTGTCGTTGGCGTCGCCCACATGTTCCACGTTCCAGCCATAGGCCTTGAAGCGCGATGCTACGTCGTCGCTGAAGGCGAGATCGGTGTGGCCTTCGATGGTGATGCGGTTGCTGTCGTAGATCCAGCAGAGGTTTCCGAGCATGAGGTGACCCGCGAGCGAGGCGGCCTCGCTGGTGACGCCTTCCATCATGTCGCCGTCGCCGCACAGCGCATAAACGTCGTAATCGAACATCGCGAAGCCGGGCCGGTTGAAATGCTGCGCCAGAAAGCGTTCGGCGATCGCCATGCCGACGCTGTTCCCGCAGCCCTGGCCCAACGGCCCGGTCGTGGTCTCGACGCCGGCGGTCACGCCATATTCGGGATGGCCCGGGCATTTGCCGCCGATTTCGCGGAAGCGCTTGATGTCGTCGAGCGAAACCGCGGGCTCGCCTTCGGCCGCCTTCACGCCGGTGAGATGCAGCAGCGCGTAGAGCAGCATCGAGGCGTGCCCGTTGGACAGCACGAAGCGGTCGCGGTTGGGCCAGGCCGGATTTTCGGGATCGAAGCGCAGGAAATTCTGCCACAGCGTGTAAACCACCGGGGCCAAAGCCATCGGCGTGCCGGGATGGCCGGAATCGGCCTGCTGCACGGCGTCCATCGACAAGGTGCGGATGGTGTCGATGCAGAGCCGGTCGAGCGAGACCTTGCCCGGCGGCACCCGGTCTTTCTCGTCCGCGCCAACGCCGCCGGGAGCGGCGATCTGTCCGGCGCGATCTCCATCCGTCATGCTGCCTCCGTGATGCGGGCGATTTGCCGCGAGTTGGCGGCCGGGTTGCGCAGGCCGATCATCGCCGCAAAGAGAGGCCAAAAAATGGCGTTCCCGCCGATGGAACGCCGCGGTTCTTGGAGCGTTCGATCACGCGGATCATAGGCGGCGGCGAGCCCGTTGCCGTAGCTTCGGAAACTACTCAGACGGGGGCGCGGCCGTTATATTACTTATAATTCATGCGCCGATATTGTTCGTAGGGCGGACGCGTGGGCGGACGCCCCGACTGCCGCTTATCGTTGTTATTGGCGTCCGTCTTTTCGGGCGGCGCGTCACGATCGACCCGCCGCTCGGATTCCCTGTCGGTCTCGCTGGAATTTTCCGTCATCGTCGGCCCTCCCGCGGGGTTTTTCCGCGGACAAATCCTGCGGCAAAAACGGCACGCGCGACAGACTCGGAAACTACCTAAGCCGGTAATGCCGCGACGAGTTCGGGCCTGGAGGTGCTATGCTGGTGCGGCTGCCCATTGCCGCGCCCCGGGATCGCTTTCCGATCGGGCCCGCCAGGAATTGGCGCGGCGCCAAATCCCGCGCCTCGCGCGGCTGAAAGGTCAAATTGATACCGCCGATCCTGCGCCTATCCGGGCAAAACCCGGCCGCTTCGCCTTGGGATACCGAAGACCCCATCCGGGAAGAGCTCTTCAGTATCGAGCGCCTGGAGCAGCATGCGCGAAGCCTCGCCGCCGCCCAAGAAATTACCGCGGGGCCGATTCCCCGGCGATCTCTTGCCGCCCGGCTCAAGGACAACGAGACGGCTTTGCGCGACGCCTATGGCTCCATCGGCCGCGGCGTGCGCGAAGGGCAAGTCACCACGCCGGCCGCCGAATGGCTGCTCGACAATTATCCTCTCGTCGAGGAACAGATCCGCGAAGCGCGCGACGATTTGCCGCCGGGATATTACCGGCAGCTGCCGAAATTGGTCCGCGGACCTTTCGCCGGATATCCGCGCGTGTTCGGCGCCGCCTGGGCCTTCGTCGCCCATACCGACAGCCGTTTCGATCCCGACATGCTGTGCCGGTTCGTGCGCGCCTATCAGAGCGTCCAGCCGCTCACCATCGGCGAGCTGTGGGCGATCGCGATCACGCTGCGCATCGTGCTGGTGGAGAATCTGCGGCGCGCGGCCAAGCGCATCGTGAACAACCGCGCCATGCGGCGGAAAGCGGATGTCCTGGCCGACCGCCTGCTGGGCGTGAACGGCCGGGAAGCCGAGCCGGCCGTCTCGGCCCTGCGGCAATACGAACGGGCGCCTTTGCCGGAGGTCTTCGCCGTCCAACTCGTCCGGCGGCTGCGGGATCAGGACCCAAAGGTCACGCCGGCTCTCGTTTGGCTGGAAGAACACCTGGCGGCGCAGGGCGTGACGGAAGACGAGCTTGTCTACAACGAGCACCAACGCCAAGGCGCGGCCAATGTGACGGTGCGGAACATCATCACCAGCATGCGCCTGATCTCCGGCGTGGATTGGGCGAAGCTGTTCGAGAGCGTCAGCCTGGTCGACGCGGCGCTGCGGTCCGGCAGCGATTTCGCGGCGATGGATTTCCCCACGCGCAACCTGTACCGCGGCGCGATCGAGGAACTGGCGCGCGGCTCGAAGCTGACGGAACTGGAGATCGCGCAAGCGGCCCTCGCCGCCGCTTCCGATCCGAAGCACCCGGCCGGGCAAGCGGGCGGCGGGCGCGCGGGCGATCCCGGTTACCATCTGATCGCCGGCGGGCGCCGCGCCTTCGAGCGGAAGATCGGGTTTCGCGCGGCCCTGCGGCGCCGGATCGCCCGTATCTGCGCCAAGACCGGCATCGGCGGTTATATAGCCTGCGTCATCATCGCCGCCGCGGCGGTTTTGCTCCTGCCGCTGATCGCGCTCAAGGAGACCGGGATCGGCTTCTGGCCGCTCGGCCTGCTGGCGGTGCTCGGCGTTTTCCCGTCGATGGACCTGGCGGTCGCGGTCGTGAACCGGATCGTGACCGGTTGGATCGGCGCGACAATCCTGCCGGGGCTAGCGCTGCGCGGCGGCGTCCCACCCGACCTACGCACCATGGTCGTGGTTCCGACGCTGCTGACGACCAAGGCCGCGATCGAAGAGCAAGTCGAACGCCTGGAGATCCATTACCTCGCGAGTCCGGAGGGCGAGGTTTATTTCGCGCTGCTGTCGGACTGGACCGACGCCGCGACCGAGCATGCCCCGGAAGACGATGCCCTGCTCGACGCCGCCGCCGCCTGCATCGCCCGCCTGAATGACCGTCATGGACCGGCCCCGGGCGGCGCGCGTTTCCTTTTGCTCCATCGCCGGCGGGTCTGGAATGACGGGCAGCGACGATGGATGGGATGGGAACGCAAGCGCGGCAAGCTCCACGAGTTGAACCGGCTGTTGCGCGGCGCGGCCGATACGACCTTCACGGCGGCAGCGGGCCGCCCGCCCGAGACGATTCCCGGCGTGCGTTATGTCATCACGCTCGACAGCGACACGCGGCTGCCCCGGGAAACCGTTCGCCGGCTGGTCGGCAAGATGGCGCATCCGCTCAACCGGCCCCGGTTCGACGACGCCGCCGGACGGATCGTCGAGGGCTACGCCGTGCTGCAACCGCGCATCACGCCTTCCTTGCCGGTCGGGCGCGAAGGCTCGCGCTTCCAACGCATTTTCTCGAGCATGAGCGGCATCGATCCCTATGACTCGGCGGTGTCCGATTTGTACCAGGACCTTTTCGGCGAAGGCTCCTATGCCGGCAAGGGCATCTACGATTTGGACGCGTTCGAAACCGCGCTCGAGGGCCGCGCGCCGGAGAACGCGCTGCTCAGCCACGATCTTTTCGAGGGGACGTTCGCCCGCGCCGGCCTGGCTTCCGATATCGAATTGGTCGACGAGTTTCCGGCCCGCTATGACGTCGCGGCGGCGCGCCAGCACCGCTGGGCCCGCGGCGATTGGCAATTGCTGCCGTGGATTCTCGGCCTCGGCAAGCGGGGCGGAAACGCGCTGCCGCCGATCGGCCGGTGGAAGATGCTCGACAATCTGCGGCGGACCCTGTCCGCGCCGGCCTGTGTCCTCGCCTTGCTGGCGGGCTGGACCCTGCCCCGGCACGCGGCGGCGCTATGGACCGGATTCATCCTGGCGACGATCGCGGTGCCCACTTTGCTCCCGGTTCTCGCCGCGATCGTGCCGCGGCGCGCCCATATCACGGCACGCAGCCATCTGCGCGCCCTGGGATCGGATTTGTGGCTCGCCCTGTCACAGACCGCGCTGGCGGCGGCGTTTCTCGCGCATCAGGCGTGGTCGATGGCCGACGCCATCGGCCGGACGCTGTATCGCCTGTTCGTGAGCCGCCGGAATTTGCTCGAATGGGTCACGGCGGCCCGCACCAAGCGCAGACCCCGGCCCGGCCTCGAAGGATTCTATCGCCAGATGACCGGCGGCGTGCTCATCGGCATCGCAGCCGCGCTGGTCGCGTGGCTGGCCGGCGGCGCCTGGCCGGTGGCCGCGCCGTTCGTGGCGTTGTGGATCGCGGCGCCGGCCATCGCCCGATGGACCAGCATCTCGCCGCTCGTGGCCGGCCGCATCCCGGTATCGGCGGAGGACGCACGCAGCCTGCGCTTGGTCGCGCGCCGCACCTGGCGCTATTTCGAAACCTTCGTCACGGATGCCGACCACAGGCTGCCGCCGGACAATTTCCAGGAAGACCCGAATCCGGTCCTGGCCCACCGCACCTCTCCCACCAATCTCGGCCTTTACCTGCTGTCCGCGGTCAGCGCCCGCGACTTCGGCTGGGCGGGAACGGCCGAGACCGTCGAGCGCCTGGAAGCGACGCTGGCGGCGATGGGCGGCCTCGAACTTTTTCACGGCCATTTCTACAATTGGTACGACACGCGCGATCTCCGTCCGCTGGATCCGCGCTATGTTTCCGCGGTGGATAGCGGCAATTTGGCCGGACATCTGATCGCCGTCGCCAATGCCTGCCGGGAATGGATCGCCCGCCCGCTCGCGCCATCCCGTCTCATCGCCGGCATCGAGGACGCCTTGAGCCTGGCGCGCGAATCCCTGCGCGAGCTTCCCGACGACCGGCGAACCGGGTTCATCACGCGGCGCGAGCTCGACTTCGCGCTCGATGCGCTGGGCGACGCGCTGGGCGCCGGCTCTGAAGCGGCGGCGGAACCGGCCGAGCGGCTCAACGACCTCGCACAACAGGCCGCGACCGTGGCCGATATCGCGCAAACCCTGGCCGGCATGGGCGGGGACGACTCCTTCGCCGACATGCTGTTCTGGACGCAGGCGGTAAAAAACGCGATCGACAGCCACCGGCGGGACGCGGCCCAGACCGCCGAAACCGGGCGGGCGTTGAACCGGCGTTTGGCGGCGCTGGAATCGAATGCGCGCGCCATGGCCAGCGCGATGGAATTCGGGTTCCTGCTCGACCCGGATCGCAAGCTTTTGTCGATCGGCTATCTCGTTCCGGAGGGCCGCCTCGACACGAGTTGTTACGACCTGCTCGCCTCCGAGGCGCGGCTGGCGAGCTTCGTCGCGATCGCCAAGGGCGACGTTCCCTCGCGGCACTGGTTCCGGCTCGGGCGGAGCGTCACCCCGATCGGGCGGGGCGCGGCGCTGGTCTCCTGGTCGGGATCGATGTTCGAATATCTGATGCCGTCCCTCGTGATGCGCGCGCCGGCGGGCAGCCTGATCGAGCAGACGAACCGCCTGGTCGTCCACCGGCAGATGGCTTATGGCGCGGCGCTCGGCCTGCCGTGGGGCGTTTCGGAATCCGCCTACAACGCCCGCGACCTGGAACGGACATACCAGTATTCGAATTTCGGCGTGCCGGGGCTGGGGCTGAAACGCGGCCTCGGCGAGAACATCGTGGTGGCGCCTTATGCGACGGCGCTGGCGGCCATGATCGAGCCGGCGCATTCGGCGCGCAACTTCGCCCTTCTCGCGGATATGGGCGCGCGCGGCCGCTATGGCTTCTACGAGGCGCTGGATTACACGCCCGCGCGCCTGCCCGAGGGCAAGGACCATGCGGTCATTCGCGCCTTCATGGCGCACCATCAGGGCATGACGATCGTCGCCATCGCCAATGCCCTCCTTGACGGAGAAATGCGGACCCGGTTTCACGCCGAGCCGATCGTTCAGGCGACCGAGCTGCTCTTGCAGGAGCGGACGCCGCGCGAGGTCGCGGCCGTTCGGCCCCGGGTGGAGGAAGTCAAGACCGGCGCGGCGGTCCATGACCTGGAACTCCCGCCGGTGCGGCACCTGCGCTCCGCGCACGATTCGACGCCGGAGGCGCACCTGCTCTCGAACGGCCGTTACGCGGTGATGCTCACGGCGGCCGGTTCCGGCTACAGCCGGTGGCGCGATCTGGGAATCACGCGTTGGCGCGAAGACGCCACCAGCGACGATTGGGGCGCCTATATCTATCTGCGCGACGTCCGGAGCGGCGACGTATGGTCGGCGGGCTATCAGCCGAGCGGCGTCGAGCCCGACGACTACGACGTCAGGTTCAGCGAGGACAAGGCCGAATTCACCCGGCGCGACGGGACCATCACCACGGTGCTCGAAATCGTCGTTTCGCCGGAGGACGACGCCGAGGTTCGCCGCTTGTCCATTTCCAACACCGGCCACCGGGTCCGCGAGATCGAGATCACCTCTTATGCCGAGCTGGTGCTGGCGCCGCCGGCCGATGACGCGGCGCATCCGGCCTTCGTGAAATTATTCGTGCAGACCGAGTATGACGCCAAAATCGGCGCCATCCTGGCGACGCGGCGGCGCCGGTCGCCGGCCGAAGCCGAGATCTGGGCGGCCCATCTTGCCGTGGTCGAGGGCGAGACGGTGGGAAAAACCGAGATCGAGACCGACCGGGCCCGTTTCATCGGCCGCGGGCGCGACGTCCGGGCGCCGATCGCGGCGATGGACGGAAGGCCGCTCTCCAACACCGTCGGCACCGTGCTGGATCCCGTTTTCGCGCTGCGGCGCCATGTGCGGATTCAACCGGGCGAGACGGTGCGCATCGCGTTCTGGACGCTCGCCGCGTCCTCGCGCGCCGACGTGCTGGATATGGTCGACAAGCATCGCGACACCAACGCCTTCGAACGGGCGTCCACGCTGGCCTGGACCCAGGCGCAGGTGCAGCTTCATTATCTCGGCATCGATCCCGACGAGGCGAGCCTCTTTCAACGCCTCGCGGGCCACGTGCTTTATGCCAATTCGTGGATGCGGCCGCCGTCCGAAACCATTCGCCGGGGATGCGCCGGCCCGGATGCGCTGTGGGCCCAGGGCATTTCCGGGGACATTCCCGTCGTTCTGGTTCAGATCGACGAGATCGAGGACATCGCCATCATCGGCCAGTTGTTGCGCGCCCATGAATATTGGCGGATGAAACAGCTCGCCGTCGATCTGGTGATCCTGAACGAACGGTCGGCGTCCTATATTCAGGACCTTCAGGCCGCGCTCGAGACCATGGTGCGGACCAGCCAATCCCGCCTGCGGGTCGGCGCGGACGGGACGCGCGGCTCGGTCTTCGTGCTGCGCGCCGATCTGATCGCGCGCGAGACCCGCGCCTTGCTTCCGGCCGTGGCCCGGGTGGTGCTGACCGGACGCCGCGGCAGCCTGTCGGACCAGCTCGACCGCGTTCGGGATTCGGGCGCGGCATCGCCGCCGCCGCGACGGCCGCGACGCTTGGCGCAGGCAGGCGCGCCGCCATCCCAGCCCGCGACGCCGGGCCTCGAGTTCTTCAACGGACTCGGCGGATTTGCATCGGATGGAAGGGAGTATGTGACGATTCTCGGCCCCGGGCAGTCGACGCCGGCGCCGTGGATGAACGTGATCGCCAACCCGTGTTTCGGTTTTCAAGTCGCGGCCGAGGGCGGCGGCTATACCTGGTCGGTCAACAGCCGCGAAAACCAACTTACGCCCTGGTCGAACGATCCCGTGACCGATCCCCCGGGCGAGGCGATATTCCTGCGCGACGAGGACAGCGGCGAGATCTGGGGACCGACCGCGCTGCCGATCCGGAACGAAGTCGCGCCCTATGTCGTCCGGCACGGCCAGGGATACAGCCGGTTCGAGCATGAGGCGCGCGGTATCGCGCTCGATCTCCTGCAATACGTTCCGCTCCTCGATCCGATCAAGATCTCGCGCCTGACGGTCCGCAACGCCTCGGCGCGGACGCGGCGGCTTTCGGTCACGGCCTATGTCGAATGGGTGCTGGGTTCGTCGCGGGGGGCATCCGCGCCGTTCATCGCGACCGAGATCGAGCCCAAAACCGGTGCGCTGCTGGCCCGCAATCCCTGGAACGCAACCTTCGGCTCCCGGGTGGCGTTTGCCGATCTGGCCGGAAGGCAGAGAAGCTGGACCGGCGACCGGCGGGAGTTCCTGGGCCGGAACGGCACGCTGGCCAACCCGGCCGCGCTGGCGCCGGGCGCGCCGCCGCTTTCCAAGCGGACCGGCGCCGGATTCGATCCGTGCGGCGCGCTTCAGGCGCCGTTGACGCTCAAGCCCGGCCAAACCGCCGAGATGGTTTTCTTCCTCGGCGAGGCGGATTCGGCCGAGGCCGCGCAATCCCTGATCGCGCGCTACCGCGCGGCCGATCTCGACGAGGTCTTTCGCGGCGTCACGCGGCATTGGGATGAATTGCTCGGCGCGGTCCGGGTGAAAACGCCGGACCGGCCGATGGACATCATGCTCAATCGCTGGCTGCTCTATCAGACCATCGCCTGCCGTTTGTGGGCGCGATCGGCGTTTTACCAGGCGGGCGGCGCCTATGGCTTCCGCGACCAGCTTCAGGACGGGATGGCGCTCGCGCTGTCGAGTTCGGCGATGACGCGCGAACACCTGCTGCGCGCGGCATCAAGGCAATTCACCGAGGGCGACGTGCAGCATTGGTGGTCGCCGCCGCTCGGCCAAGGCGTGCGTTCGCGCATCTCGGACGACCGGATATGGCTTGCTTACGCCGCCGCGCATTATGTCGCGGCCACCGGCGACAGCGGGGTTCTGGACGAGCCGGTTGCCTTCATCGAGGGCCCGGCGTTGCTGCCCGGCGAGCGCGATGCCTATTTCCGGCCCGCGCCATCCGGCGAGACCGCTTCGCTGTTCGAACACTGCGCGCGGGCGCTCGATCAAAGTCTCGGTATCGGCGCGCATGGCCTGCCCTTGATCGGCACGGGCGACTGGAACGACGGCATGAACCGGGTCGGCGAATTGAGCAAGGGCGAAAGCGTCTGGCTGGGCTGGTTCCTGCATGCGGCGCTGGAGGAATTCGCGCCCTTGGCGGATTCGCGCGGCGAGCGGACGCGCGCGGCGAACTGGCGCGCCCACGCCCAAGCGCTGCAAGCGGCGCTTGAACGGGACGGATGGGACGGCAACTGGTACCGGCGCGGCTATTTCGACGACGGCACGCCGTTCGGCTCCGACGCCAGCGCCGAATGCCGGATCGATTCCATCGCCCAATCCTGGAGCGTGATCTCGGGCGCGGCCGACCCCGCCCGCGCCAAGCGCGCGATGGCGGCCGTGGACGATCAGCTCGTCCGGCGCGATACCGGGCTGGCGCTGCTGTTCACGCCGCCCTTCGACCGCACGCCGCTCGACCCCGGCTACATCAAGGGCTATCCGCCCGGCATCCGCGAGAATGGCGGCCAGTACACCCACGCCGCCGCCTGGTCGGCGATCGCCTTCGCAAGCCTCGGCGAGGGCGACAAGGCCGCCGGCCTGCTTTCGCTGATCAATCCCATCAACCGCTCGGCCACGCGGGCAGGATTGCATCGCTACAAGGTCGAGCCTTATGTCGCCGCCGCCGACGTCTATTCGGAACCGCCCCATGCCGGGCGCGGCGGATGGACGTGGTACACCGGCTCGGCCGGATGGATGTACCAGGCCGGGATCGGATCGATTCTCGGCCTGCGCCGCGAGGGCGCGTTCCTGCTGCTGGCGCCCTGCATCCCCAAGCATTGGCCCGGCTTCGAGATCGCGTTTCGGCACGGCTCGACGCGCTACGACATCACGGTCGAGAACCCAAACGGCGTCAATCGCGGGATCGTTCATGCGGAACTCGACGGCCAGGCCTTGCCCGCGGGCCCGGTGCGCGTGCCGCTTTGCGACGACGGCAAGAGCCACCGCCTGCGCGCGGTGCTCGGCTAGGCTTTTTTGAGCGAAACTTATCCGGGCCCGACCGATCTCCTGTATGATTCCGGTCGGGAATTCCATCGAATTCGCGGCTTATTCTTTTAAAAGGAACCAGACGATGCATGCGGTGCGCGCGGAAATCGCCAATCTGACATTGGACGAAGTGGCCGATTGGGTGTCGAACATCACGCCCGATTCCATCAATGAGATGGCGGGAAAAGCCGAATTCATGCTGCGCCAGACCCGCCTGCAGGAAAGGGCCACCGACGCGGCCATTCAATCGGCAAGATTCGCGCGCCATAACGCGTTCTATATGTTTTTGACGGTGATCATTCTGGCGATCTCATCGACCGCCACCTTGGTGCTGACGATCATCGAACATACGCGCTGACGCTGCCGGGCGCGAAGAATGCGGCGCCCAACGGGATGCGATGATAGCCGAGCGCCTCGGCCAGATGCGTGCGTCGCGTCTCGCTTTGAAAATCCGGGTTTTATCTCAGTTTGGGCAATGTCCGCTCTCACCCCCACGACCCAATCACGGAAGAAGTTTGCCCGCGTCTTCGGCCAGCGGCAGAACAAAATAGATGTTGCAGGTGGTGAGCTCGGGGCCGAGCGGGCCGTTCCGCGCGTAGGCCAGCGCCTCGACATGAACGGGCAAGCTGCCCTTCCTGGTTTCCTGCATGGCCAGGAGCGCGTCGTAAACCGCGCGCCGTTCCGGCAAGGAGGCCTGTTTGGGGTTTTCGGGATAATAGGACGGCATGCCGAGAATCAGGTAGTCCATGCGGCATTGCGGCGAGGCCGCCGGAAACGCCGTTTTCCGGACCGCGATTTCGAATGTGCCGTCCCGGCCGTCGAATTCCCAACTCCAATGGCGGCGCGTGGGCAGTTTTTGCAGAGTCGGGCCAGCGACAATATCGCCGGGGCGTAAAATAAAACTCCAGGTCAACGGGTCCGCGGACGCGGCGCCGGCGACGAGCGTGAAAAGGACGGCAATGGCCGGCGCGAGTGCTTTCGTGCTCAATACGGATTGGCGATCGGCAGGGTTTCGGCCGGGTAAAGGGTGATGATCCGCGCGCCGGTGGGCGTGCACACCACCTCTTCCTCGATGCGCGCGGCGGAGAAGCCGTCGGAAGCCGGGCAATAGGTTTCGAGCGCGAACACCATGCCTTCCTTGATCTCCTGCGGATCGTCGAAGGAGTTGAGCCGCGAGATGATCGGCCGCTCGTGCAGGCCCAAGCCCAGGCCGTGGCCGAACAGCAGGCCGAAGCATTCCATCTCGCTGGAGAAGCCGATCTCCTGCGCCTTGGGCCAGGCGGCGGCGATCTGGTCGGTCATGACGCCGGGCCTCACCATCTCGATCGCCCGGTCGATCCATTCGCGCGCCTTCTTGTAGGCGTCGTGCTGGGATGGCGTGGCGCGGCCGACGTTGAAGGTGCGGTAATAGCAGGTGCGGTAGCCGTTGACCGACTGGATGATGTCGAAGAAGGCCTGGTCGCCGGGGCGGATCAGCCGGTCGGTGAAATTATGCGGGTGCGGGTTGCAGCGCTCGCCCGAAATGGAGTTGATCGCCTCGACGTCGTCCGAGCCAAGCTCGTACAGGCGCTTGTTCGCCAGGCCCACGATCTCGTTCTCGCGCACGCCGGGTTTCAGAGCCTCGGCGATGGTCTGGTAGCAGCCGTCGACGATCGCCGCCGACATGTTGAGGAGCGTGATCTCGTCGTTGCTCTTGATCTCGCGCGCATCGAGCATCGCCTGCTGGCCGTCGACTACCTTGAGGCCCACCGCCTGGAGCTCGAACATCATGGCGGGTTCGACCACGTCGACCCCCACCGGCTGATCGGCGACGCCGTTTTCCTTGAGGATGGACTTGATCTCCTCGGCCGCGGACCGCATCAGACCGATCTTGGGCGCGACCGCGCCGCGCAAGCCCAGCATGCCGGCGTGGCAGTTATGCGGCTTGAGCCAGGGCGCGTACATGCGGTGGTGCTTGGCCGCCGAGCCGAAATCCCACACATGCGGCTCGCCGGTGCCCGGCAGCAGCGAATAGCGCGTGAACTTGTCCTGTGCCCAATTGCCGATGACGGTCGAGGTCATGTAGCGGATGTTGTATTGGTCGAAGCACAGGAGCGAGCCCAGGCCCGCTTGGCGGAGCGCGTTGCGCGTGCGGCCCAGGCGGTAGCGGTGCAAACGCCGGAAATCGAGGCGCTCCTCGAAATCGACCGCGTTCGGCCCCCAGTTCATGATCGGCCGCTTCCAGTCGTAGCGCGGATCGACGTCCTCGGGTTTGACGATGCTGGGCTCGGTGTGATTCCTGGCCATGTGTTTCCTCCGCGCGGGTTCCGGCAAACCTGCATCCGATCCGCCGCGCTGTCAATTGGACGGCGGAAGGCGGCGTCCCGTCATTGAGCTAGATCAAGCGGCCAGTCTTTCCGCCATCCAATCGGCGGTTTGCGGGCGGTAGAGATAAGGCCGGTTGTTGGCGACGTGGTTGCCGTCGGGAATGATCAGCAACTCGCACGGCCCCTTGACCTCGCGCGCCAACCGCTCGGCCTCTCCGGGCGGCACGATGCGGTCGAGTTTCCCCGATACGATGTAGATCGGGCATTCGATCCGGTGCGCGATCCCCTTCAGGGACAAAGTCGCCGCGTTCTGCTTCGCCGCCACCTCGTCATGGGCGTGGGAGCGCACGCGGAAGGCCTCGCGGGTGATCTCGGGCAATTTGTCCCAGATGCCGAGCCAATCGTAAGGCCCGGCGAGCGCGATGCAGGCCGAAACCCGCTTCTCGAAGGCGCAGGCGCGCGGCGCGTAATAGCCCCCCAGGCTCACCCCCCACAATCCCACGCGCTTGGCGTCGAGATCCTTGCGGGTCTCGATCCAGTCGATCACGGCCTTGACCGCGACCTCGTAATCGCCGCGGATGGCGAAATCGTACTCGCCCTCGCCCTGGCCCGGCCCGTCGAAGGCGAGCGTCGCCAGACCGCGTTCGAGGAAAGTGGACTGATAGGCCAGCATCTCCTCTTTCGCGGAATCGAGGCCCATGACCATGGCCACCACCGGCGGGCGAATCACGTTCGCCGGCTTGCGCAACACCGCGGCCAGGCTTTTGCCTTCATAGGGGATGCGGACATAGTCGCCCGGCGGCGACAAATGCGGCAAGGCGAGCTTGAAGCATTCGACCGCCTTCATGTGGGCGGCCTTCATCTGGACCAAATCGTCGACGAACAGGAACTTGGCGAAGTGATAGGTGACGGCCGCGCGCGACAGATGCTCGGCGGCCGAGACGAAATGCTTTCGGGCCAACGCTTCCCGGCCGAGCTTTTCGTGGACATCCGCCTTGGCCGACCATTTTTCGCACCATTCGTCCCAGCCCCGGATCGAGGCCGTCACCTCCTGGAAGTCAGTGAGAATGATCCCGTTGGCGACGAAACGCGGCGCCCAATGCGACAGCGCCGATTTGACCCGCGCGTCTTGAGTCCCGGTCTCGCTCATTCCACCTTTTCGTCGCGGCGGTACCAGGGCAAATAATGCCGCGTTCCCCAGGTGACGAGCGCGTCGGCGCCGACGCCGAAGCCCGCCAGGAACAGCACCGCGACGAAGGCCTCGTTCTGGTGGAAGGTGCGCGAGTTGAACAGGATGAAATAGCCCAAGCCGCCGATAGCGGTGAAGAACTCGGCCACCACCGCGCCGATCAGCGCGCGGCCGGATGCGAGCCGCAATCCCGCGAGGAAATAGGGCATCGATGCCGGCAGCACGATTTCGACCAGCTCGCGGAAACGGCCGGAGCGGAAGGAGCGCGCGGTCTCGAGATATTCCTTGGGCATCGAGCGCGCGCCGTCGGCCACGTTCAGGATGATCGAGAAGATCGCCGAGAACACGATGGTGGCGAGCCGCGCCGCCGAGGTGTAGCCGAACCACAGCGAGAACAGCGGCAGCATCACCAGGATCGGCATGGCGTAGAAGGCGTTAACGTAATAGAGCAGCGCGCGCTCGGCGAGCACGCTGCGGCCGATCACCAGGCCCAGCGCCGTGCCGAGCACGATCGCGATCAGCACGCCTTCGGCGACCGCGGCCATGGTCTGCGCCAGCGCCGCGAGGAAGGGCGCGCTCGAAACCACATGCGGAAATGCCAGGGCGATGCCGAAAGGCGTCGCGACATAGTCCGGCATGAAGAGCTTGACCGCGACCTGCCACAGCGCCACCACCGCCAATCCCGCGACCAGGCGCGGCACCAAGGGCCCGGCGAAAATCATCCGGGCGGGACGCAGCGGCGATGCGGCCGTGGCAAGGCTCATGGCGTCAGCCCCGCCAGCGCGCGAAGTGCCCCTCGAGCGTCATGCCGAGGCGCATGAGAACGAGGGCGGCCGCCACCATCACCAGCACGGCGGCGAACACTGCGCCGGTGTCGAAATCCTGGGTCGCGTTCATGATCAGGCCGCCGAGACCGGTGGCGGAAAGCCAGAACTCGGCCGCGATCATGCCCACCAGCGCGCGGCCGATGGCCTGGCGGATGCCGGTCATGGTGTAGGGCAGCGTGTAGGGCACCATGACCTCGCGCCACAGCGCCCATTCGCCCGAGCGGTACGATCGCGCCACCTCGATCAGCTCGGGCTTGATGCTGCGCGCGCCTTCGATGGTGTTGTAGAGGATCGGAAACACGGCGAACAGGAACACCACCAGCACCTTGGGCGCGAAGCCGAAACCCATCAGAGACAGGATGAAGGGGATGAGCGCGACCATGGGCGTGGCGTAGAGCACCATGATGTAGACATCGAGCGCCTCGCGCAGAACCCGCACCCGCGCCAGCAGCAGCCCGAGCGGCATGCCGGCGACGATCGCCAACCCCAGGCCGGTGGCGAACAGCGAAGCCGAGGAAAGCGTCGCGCGCAGCAGCTCGCCGGTCTCCGCCAATTGCCAGAAGCGCAGCAGCGTCTCCGACAGCGGCGCCATGAAGGCGGCGCTGGTCATCCGGCCGGCGATCTCCCAGAGCGCCAAGCCGGCCGCGAGGCTCAGGACGAAGGGCGCGTGGCGCGCCAGCCGCTCGCGGAAATGCGTCCGGCTTCGCTCTTGACCGGCGATGCTGCTCACGGCGTTTTTTTGATCAGCGCCTCGGCGTCGCGCCACACCGAGGGGTCGATGAGCTGGTCGTAGGCGGGCGGGGTCTTGCCCTCCTGGATGCTGCCGCCCTTGACCAAGGTGGCGGTGTATTTCTCGATCTGCGCCTTGTTCATGCCGTCATCCGACGTGGCCCACAGGCCGAACTGGACGTATTTGGACAGCGCCGGTCCGGTGATGGCGGCATCGCGGCCGGTCACGGGCGCGATGATCGCCGTCACGCGCGCGTTGTTCTTGGGGTCCATCATGAAGCGGCCCGCCATGGTCAAGGCCGCGACCGCGCGCACGAAGCCGTCGCGCTTTTCGGCGAGGCGGTCCTTGCGCACCACTAGCAGCAGATTGTGGTTGTCGGGCGTCGTCTCCATCTGCGACTTGATCACGTAGACCTGCTTATGGCCGACCTGCTCGATGTCGGGGATGTCGTCGAGATGGGCGATGCCGAAGACGAGCTGGCCCGAGGCCAGGGCCGAGGCGGTGTTCGAGCCCATCGCCACCTGCTGCACCTTGTCGATGTCCATGTGGCAGCCGACCGCCAGCAATCCCTTGAGCGCGATCGAGCGCACGCCGCCTTGCGTGTCGACGCTGACCGGCTGGCCGGATACTGCCTCGCAGGTGACGCGCTTGGGGTCGGTCGAAACCAGCGACATGTCCTGGCGCGGCATGCCGTAGATGCCGACCAGCGGCACCCCGGCATTGGCGATCTGGCCGATCACCACCGCGGTGCCGGAATAAGAGGCGTCGATGTCGCCCGCCAGCACGGCGCGCGAGGCGGCGGTGCCGTTGTCGAATTGGCGCAGCTCAACGTCGGCGCCGTATTTCTTGAAGAAGCCCTGTTCTTGCGCAACGTAGGCGATGGTCGAGACGAAGATCGGCGGGATGCCCGGTATGCCGATCACGATCTTGGGCGACTGCGCCCGCGCGGGCCCGGCCAGCGCAACCGCCGTCAGGAACGCCATCAAAACAATCTTGCGGAACATCGGTCACTCCCTCCCCTTGGAATCGTTTCGCCGGTTTTTTCTTTTCCGGGTTGCTTCAGGTCCCGAGCTGGAATTCGGCCTTCTTCGCCTCGGTCATCAGCGTGCTCCAGACCCGCTCGCGCAGCGCGGCGAAGCGCGGCAGCACCAGCGTGTCACGGCCGCGCGGACGGGGCAAGTCGACGGCGATTTCCTCGTGGATGCGCGATGGCCGGCCCTTCAACACCACGACGCGGTCGCCCATCAGCACCGCTTCCTCGATCGAGTGCGTCACGAACAGCATGGTGGTGGGCTGGCGCTCCCAGATGCGCAGCAGCTCGAACTGGAGGATCTCGCGCGTCTGGGCGTCGACCGCGGCGAAGGGCTCGTCCATCAGCAACACGCGCGGCTCGATCGCGAGCGCGCGCGCCAGGCCGCAACGCTGCTGCATGCCGCCCGACAGCTGATAGGGATAGGCCTGCTCGAAGCCGGTCAGGCTGACGAGATGGATGAAACGCGGCACGCGCCGCGCGATCTCGGCCTGGTCCAAACCGGCCATGCGCAGCCCGTAGGCGACGTTGTCGTAAACCGTCTTCCACGGGAAAAGCCCGAAATGCTGGAACACCATGGCGACGCCGGGCTTGGGCTCGGTCACGCGCTCGCCGTCGACCAGCACCTCGCCCTCGGCTTGGATGAGCCCGTCGATACAGCGCAAGAGCGTGGTCTTGCCGCAGCCCGAAGGCCCGACCAGCGCCACGATCTCACGCTCGCCGACGTCGAGATTGACGCCGTCGAACACGACATGGTCGCCGTAGCTTTTCTTGAGCCGCCGCACCGCGATCTGGCCGCCCTTGGCCGCGGCGGCGTCGGGCGCGGTGGGGGATTTCGCCGCCAGGTTCATTCGGCCGCCGGCGCGGCCTTGTCCGGCCCGGATTTTTGCTTGGCCCAGTAGTCCGCCCGCGCCTTGCTTTCCCGCAAGGCGGCTTCGCTCTCGAAACCCGGCGCCATCGAGGCCGAGGTTCCGGTCAGCACCTGGTGATGCTCGATGTTGAGCGTGCGCAACCAGCGCTGCTGGCCCATGGTGATGGCGATGAAATAGCCGAGCTCGACCAGCTGCGGCTCGGTGAAATGCCTGTAGAGGCGATCCCACAGCGCGTCGCCGGCCGGCAGGTCCCAGGTGATGGCCTCGGCATAGGCGAGCGCCGCCTTCTGCCGGTCGTCGTAACGCGTCGATTGCTCGAAATTCAGCAGGTCGCGGTAATCCTCCTCGACCAGCCCGGATTTCCGCGATTTGACCGAGCGTTGATTGCCGCAATACTCGCATTTGACCGAGCGCGAGACATAGACGCGGCACAGCTCCTTGATGCTGTGATCGGTGACGCCGTTGCGGAAAACGCCGTCCCAGGTGTCGGCGAAGGACCAGAAGGCGGCGGGCACATGGGCGCGGACCGCCTGGCTTTCGGGGCGGGGCGTGCCCTCGCGCCGGCAGCGCTCGAGTTCGGCGAGCATGCGCTCGTCCTCGAGCGAGGCCGGATCGACATAGCGGATGCGTTGCTTGGCCATTCCCGATACTCCCCGCGCGCGTGTCTTAAGCTTTGGTGACGATTTTGCGGCAGGAATGCCCGGCGATCAACCCCCATTGGGCTTGGGGCGCTCCGGCGCCTAGAGCAGCGTCGCCGCCAGCAGCAGCGCCAGAATGACGAGCGCCGCGCCGTTCAAGACCAGGATGCCGCCCGCCGCCATGTCCTTGACGGCGCGGATTTCGGCGTGGAGGTCGGGATGGATGTGATCGGCCAGCGCCTCGATCGCCGAATTGATGAGCTCGGCCGCGAGCACCAGGGCGATCATCAGCACGGCCACCGCCCACCACAGCAAAGGCGGGCGCAGCCAGGCGAGCAAGACCAAGGCCGATGCCGCGCACAGGATTTCGAGGCGGAAGCTGCCCTCGCGCAACCAGGCGGATCCGATGCCGTGGAGCGCGAACAGGAAGCGCTCCGGCACGGACCGGTTCTTCCAATCCGCCTTGTCCAGCCTGTCCGTTTTGTTGCTCAACCGGGTCCCCCGATGCCGGGCCCCAGGACCCGCCTCCAATCCATGTCCTAGGCAATCGGGGGCCTACCCGCAAATGTCATTTTTCCGTCGCAAAAGCGAGGGGGCGCTGCTTCGGCGCTTCCGCTTCCCAAGGGATTTGGGCTACATCAGGGCGGGCGCAGGCGGCTTGGAGCATAGGGGTCGGGGACGATGAATCAGCGATGGGGTCTCCCGATCGTCGCTTGGCCGTCGCGCTTCCGCCCGAGCTTCTGGGACGGCGTGGCGCTGCCGCTGGTGATCGGCGTCATCATGCTGTTCGCCTGGTCGAGCCAGCAGATGAGCCAGCCCTTCCATGCGGGCGAGACGATAGCCATCTCGCTCGACCCCTGGCATCTGCCCGAATACGCGCTCAGGACCGTCATGCGCATGGCGATCGCGCTGGTGGCCTCGCTGGTCTTCAGCATCGGCTACGCGGCGGTGGCGGCCAAGAGCAAGCGCGCCGAGAAGCTGCTGATCCCCATCCTCGACATTCTCCAATCGGTGCCGATCCTCGGGTTCCTGTCGATCACCGTGACGGGATTCATCGCGCTCTTTCCCGGCCGGCTCTTGGGCTACGAATGCGCCGCGATCTTCGCCATCTTCACCAGCCAGGCCTGGAACATGACCTTCAGCCTCTACCAGTCCTTCCTGGGCGTGCCGGGCGATCTGCGCGAGGCCGCGCGCATGTACCACCTGTCGCCCTGGCACGGCTTCTGGCAGCTCGAAATGCCCTTCGCGCTCCCCCAGCTGGTCTGGAACATGATGATGTCGGTCTCGGGCGGCTGGTTCTTCGTGGTCGCCTCGGAGGCGATCACGGTCAACGGCAATAACGTGCTGCTGCCGGGAATCGGCTCCTATATCTCGGTGGCGATCGACCACCGCGATCTGCACGCGGTGGGCTACGCCATTCTCGCCATGCTGGTGCTGATCCTGATTTACGACCAGCTGCTGTTCCGCCCGTTATTGGCCTGGGTGCAGCGCTTCAAATACGAGGAGATCGGCGGCGACGAGATCGAGTCGCCCTGGTTCCTGGTGATGGTGCAACGGGCGCGTCTGTTCCATTTCTTCACCTGGCTGGTCGATCTGTCGGGCCGGTTGTCGAGCCGCGTCATCCAGCGCGTGCCCGATCTGCCGGCGATTCCGCGCGGCGGCAAACGCGCCGCGCGAGCGACCGATTTGGCGTGGAGCACGCTGCTGGTGGCCGGCGCCGCGGCGGCGCTGGTCAAGATTCTGGCCTTCATTCACGCCGAGGTCGGCTGGACCGAGGTGGGGCACGTCGCGCTTCTGGGCGCGGCGACGCTCGCGCGCGTGGTCGTTCTGATCGCGGTGGCCGCGCTGATCTGGGTCCCGGTCGGGGTCTGGATCGGGCTGCGCCCGCGCATGGCGCGCCGCGTCCAGCCGGTCATTCAATTCCTGGCGGCGTTTCCGGCGAATCTATTCTTCCCGATCGCCGTCGTCCTGATCGTTCATTACAGCCTCAACACCGAGATCTGGCTGTCGCCGCTCATGATCCTGGGAACGCAGTGGTACATCCTGTTCAACGTCATCGCCGGCACGCTGTCGCTGCCGACCGATTACCAGCTGGTGGCCGGGAATTTCGGCGTCCGGGGCTGGCTGTGGTGGCGCCGGTTGGTGCTGCCCGGCATTTTCCCGGCCTTCGTCACCGGCGCGGTGACCGCCTCGGGCGGCTCGTGGAACGCCAGCATCGTCGCCGAGGTGGTGAAATGGGGCTCGACCACGCTCACCGCCACCGGCATCGGCGCCTATATCGCGCAGGAGACCGAGGCGGGCGACTTCCCCCGCATCGCGCTGGGGATTACGGTGTTGAGCCTTTACGTCCTGCTGTTCAACCGGCTGTTGTGGCACCGGCTCTACACGCTCGCCGAAGAGCGTTTGCGGCTCGATTGATGTAGGATCGTCGCCATGACCACC
>Ga0187863_10000280_pt1 | contig 44814 bp, 35 predicted proteins | sample June2016WEW_11_1_FD_132975 | JGI IMG/M metagenome (GOLD analysis project Ga0187863, IMG submission 132975) | Peatland microbial communities from SPRUCE experiment site at the Marcell Experimental Forest, Minnesota, USA - June2016WEW_11_10 | ecosystem: Environmental > Terrestrial > Soil >...
AGATTGGGCTGCGACGGAGCGGCGGCTCGCGTAGCCGGGGTCGCGGTGGCGGCCGATCGATCGCCGAGATTGGGCTGCGACGGAGCGGCGGCTCGCGTAGCCGGGGTCGCGGTGGCGGCCGATCGATCGCCGAGATTGGGCTGCGACGGAGCGGCGGCTCGCGCGGTGGAGGTCGTTGCGCCGGCTGGGGGCGCAGGTCGATCGCCGAGATTCGGCTGCGAGGATGGATCGGGCGCTCTCGGCGCGCCAGCAGGGGTCGCTCCCGCAACGCCAGGCCGCTGGGTGGATGCGCCAGTCGCCCGCGAGGAGGCCGTAGGTGTCGCGTTGGGCGACGGCCGGTCGACGATCTGCGGGGCCGACGGCGCTCGCGGCCTCGGCCCGACCGGTGCCGACGCGGCCGGTGAGGTCGCGCCCTTCGTCGGGCTCGTCGTCGCAGAAATAGCCGCTGGTGGCGGTGCTCCGCCCGCCGCCGTGGAACGAGCTGCGGCCGGCTTTGCTGGAGTGTCTGGGGCGCTCGTCGCGTCCTCGGGGAGCGGCTGCTCAGCCGCGCCGGCCTTGGGGGCAACCGGAGGCGCTTTGGGCGACTCAGCAGCGGTCGGGCTCGTGGGGTGCGTCTTGGCGGGGTTTCCAGGTCCCCGGGCGCCCGCTTGGCTCATAACTCTGACGGTGCCTGATCTGCGCGAAAAGCGCCAGCGCTAGGGCAAACGGGTGTGTGCGTGTCGCACGCCGTCTTCGGAGGATTCGCATGACGCCATAATGACGTCTCTTGCGCCCTTTACAGCGCCTCCGGCTTGGGTCACAGCTACGGGCAATGAGGCTACAGTACCGTCTCGTAGCGTCTAGCAGGCACGCGTTCTCCGTCGCCGTCGGGCTTCTGGTCGCAGTCGCTGGGGGGTGTGCGGGAGGTGCGACGCCGCTCGGGGCGGGTTCGAACGGGAATTCGACGTTTCACAGTTCGTCGAGCTCGTCGAATGGGGCCGTCGACGCCAGTCTCTCGAGTAGCTTGGCGGCGTTCAACGACGCGGGACCGTGTCTGGTGTGCGGCATCACCCTCACTGCCGATTCCGGGTCGGCCACCAGCGGCGAGCCCAATACCAAAGTGGCCGGGATGATGTATACGGATTTTCCGTCGACTCCGGTTCTCGACGGAGCGGACACGGATGCCGGGGTTCTCGACGGAGCGGATGCCGACGCGTCCGAGGCTGCCGACGGAGCGGACTCGGACGCGTCCGTGGTCACAGCACCCCCGAGCAACGTAGCGGCACTCTTCGGCGCCTCGTCGCAAGGAGCCCAGACAGGCGGTCCGTGCCTGATCGAGCCTGAGCTTGGCGCACTCTACCCCGACAACTGGCTGCGACCCCGTTTCCGTTGGGTCGTTCCGCAGGACGAAAACATCTTTGAGCTTCACCTTCAGATTGCCAATCAAACGAATCCTCTCGTCGTCTATACGACGTCGAACGAGTGGACGATGCCGAACGCGATGTGGGACGCGCTCCGCGCGGACTCCTACGATGAGCCCATCAACGTCACGGTTCGCGGCGGAGTTCTCGCGGCGGACGCGTTGACCGGCGAGGCGCTCGGGTCTGCAGGCGCGATCGGCATCGCGCCCGTCATCGCCCCGGGCACGATCGTTTACTGGACTCCCACGAGCGGGACTGCGCTCAAGGGGTTCGCCGTGGGAGACGAAACCGTAACGCCGGTTCTGCAGCCGGGGCAGATCACCGAATACGCGACGACCTGCATCGGATGCCACAACGCGACGCCCGACGGTGACTATGCGTCGTTTTCGTCGAGCTACGACCAATGGGCCAACGGATTCGCGGATATTCAGCCGAACCTGACCGGCGGTCTTCCGCCCTGGCTCGGCGCCGCCGGGCGTGCGGTGATCGAGACGGGAACGCTCGGCATACACACGTTTTCGCCTGCTCATTGGACCGCGGGCGACCGAATCGAAATTACGGCCTATAACCCCATGGATAACGCGGATTCCGAGCTCGCTTGGATCGACGTCGAGGCGACCACTGCCCCCGCCATGGGCATTCTGCAGCGGACCGGCGATCCGCTCCACGCGGGTGCGCCGAGCTGGAGCCACGACGGCACGCAGATCGCGTACGTCTCCACGAACGCCAACATGGATGGTCGTTTGTCGGTCGGTCCGGCGGACGTTTACGTGATCCCGTACGCGGACAAGGCGGGCGGTACCGCGGCGCCTCTCGCGGGCGCGAGTGACCCGGCAGTGAGCGAGTACTACCCAACGTGGTCGCCCGACGATCGGCTGATCGCGTTGGACAAGGTGGCGAGCGGCACGACGATGTACAGTAACCCGTTGGCGGAGCTCTACGTCGTCGGTGCGCCCAACAATTCGGATGCCGCGACCGTCGCTTCCGTGGGTCGCCTCGCTGTGAACGATCCGCCGGCGTGCACGGGGATGGTAAGCCCTGGCGTGACGAACAGTTGGCCGAAATGGGCCCCTGCCGTCGGCACGGTCGCCGACGGGCGCAAGTTCTACTGGTTGGTCTTCAGCTCGACGCGCGATCCCTACAGCGCTGGCGGTCCGCAGCTTTACCTGACGGCGCTTGTGATCGACGGGGCCGGCAATTGGCAGCAATTTGGCGCCCTCTACTTCTGGAATCAACCGGAGACGGAGCACAACCACACCCCGGCATGGGATTACTTTCAGATCCCGCCGCCGCCTCCGGCGATCCCGCATTGAAGTCCCCACTCGGCGATCGAGGGTTCCGCGGATCGACGTGACGGGTTGTGCGAGAGGGTGCTGCCCTCATCGCGAAACGGCTGAAACAGAGCCGTGCACACTGTGACTTTGCCGCGCTACGGTCCGAGCAGTCGCTTGAGAGGTACGCCAAAAGCTCGCGCGACGCTGACGAGGACGGCGAGCGAGGGGTTCGCCGACCCGGTCTCGAGCCGTCGCACCACCGCGGCCCCGATTCCGATGTGGACGGCCGCGGAGCGCTGGCTCCAGCCGCGTTCGACGCGCAGCTCGCGCACCCGCTTCCCGAGCGTTCGGGACAGCTGATGGAAGGGCCGAGCCCGCCGTCGCGTTGGGCTCGGGCCAGGCGCGCGCTTCGGCATCTCCCCCCATGAGCGACGGGACGTTCGACACACGGGTTAAGGGCAGTGCACGGCGCACGAAGCGCCGCCGCCCCCCGCCGTGAGTCACGCGGGAGGGATTCGGCTCGATGTGCGCGCCGCGGCGGGTTCGGGAGGGTCCGAGGCCGCGTGCATGCACGAGAGTCCAGGGCTGCGACGCGCGCGCGGCACGTGTCCCCATGCGAGGCAAACTCGGCGTTTACAATCGGCGCCCGCTCGTTTACGAACCCGACCATGAACGGGAGCAATCGCGTGCGCCATCCCGGGGCATGGGTGCCGACCTCGTACCTAGCCGAAGGGATCCCTTTCGCGATGGTGACCTGGGTCGTGGGCACGATGTTCAAAGATTTGGGCTACACGGATGGTCAAATTACCCTCAGCACGGCTTCCATCGGTATCGCATGGTCACTCAAGCCGTTTTGGGCCGGCTTCCTCGACATGTCCCGGACGAAAAAGTTCTGGGTCTTATCGATGGAATTCGTTCTGTGCGCGCTCCTTGCCGCGGTCGGGGTGTCTCTCCACTTGCCGAACTATTTCACGCTAGTCATCGGGACTCTGTGGATTCTCGCGTTTGCGTCGGCCACTCAGGACATCTGCGTAGACGGCATCTACATCAGCGCCCTGACGAAAGAACAGCAAGCGGCGTGGATCGGCGTCCAAGGGGTCTGCTGGAACGTCGGCCGCATCTTTGCCACTGCGGCGATCGTCGCCACCGCCGGCGCTTTGGAGCGCTCGGGTCACGACGCCAAGACCGCCTGGACCGAGGCCGTCGGACTCGCGTCGGCATCGATGGGGGCGCTCGGCATCTATCATTATTTCATGCTTCCGACTGGTTCTATCTCCCATAGGCCCCAGGGCGCCGCGGAAATTTTTGAGACGTTCTGGGACGAGGTCAAAGCGTTCTTCCGGAAAAAATCGATTTGGGGAATGCTTCTGTTCGTCTTCTTGTATCGAAGCGGCGAAGGCTTCCTGCTGCAAGAGGCGCCCCTCTTCATCCAGGCTCCGCTGACCAGCGGTGGGCTCGGTCTCACGCTGACCCAGAAAGCCTGGGTCGACGGAACGGTGAGCACGGTCATGGGTTCGGTTGCCGGGCTGCTCGCCGGCGTATTCATTGCGAAGTACACGCTGAAGCGCACACTTTTCGTTCTCGCCCTCTGCATGAATGTCCCGCATCTTTGCTACATTTTCTTGAGCCACGCCGCCACACCCGACCGGCAGTTGCCCTTCGCTCTCATCTTGCTTCTCGTGAGTATCGAGAAATTCGGTTATAGTTTCGGATTTACCGGAAACATGCTGTATATGATGCAGCAGATTGCTCCCGGCAAATACAAGATGACGCATTACGCGTTCGCCACGTCGCTGATGAACCTGGTTCTCATCCCCACACAGGGCGCCAGTGGGTGGCTGGCCGATCGCATGGGGTATCGTCAATTTTTCATCTTCGTTCTCGTCGCGTCCATTCCGAGCGTGATCGCCGCTTGGAAGGCTCCGTTTCCGAATCCGAAGGACGGCGACGAGGACGACGATGGCCGGAATGCGAAAGCCGTGATGGCGACATCGGGTGGCGTGCCCTGAAGTGTCGTGCCACCGCGGGGGGAGGAAAGTGGCCATGCCTCACGAACGCGCGTTCTCGCGTCGGGTCTCCTCCGGCTGGGTGGTCGCGACGATCGCGACGGTGGCGACTGCGGTAGCCGGCGGCTGTTCGTCCTCGTCGGGGGCGACCACTGCCCCGGAGTGCGCGAAGCCGAACGGAACGTATTCGCTGACGCTGTCGCCGACCGGGCAGAGCGAGAATCTCAGCGGCGACTGCTCGTCGGCCACTCCGCAGTCGATCCAGATTTCTCTTTCGGGGGCGTCCGTGTCGTTGAACGGGCAAACCTGTGTGTGGTGTCCGACGGGCAGCTGTCAAATCGACGTCATCTGCGGCCAAACGGTCTCGTGCGGCGGCACGTCGACGGCCATCATCAATCCGCCGAGCAACTACGTCCAGACGGTCTCGTTCATCCTTCCCACGAGCGTCGACGCCTCCACGACGAACGCTACGGCCGTCCTCGGGCCCGCGGACTGCGGGTACGAGGGAATTGCCGCCCTGGCGACTTCAACGACCTCCCCTTAGGTTAACTGTGCGACAACCGTCGGGTCGGAGGTATGGATCGAGCAAGAGGAGATCTCGATGAACCCCGCCGATTTCGATCCCGACTACGTTTTCACCCATCACCACCCCACGCCCGAAAAGCTTCATCACTACGAAGCGATCCACGACGCCGCGAAGAACTTCGCGGCGGTCATCCTCGCCAACACGCCCCCGTCGGCGGATCAAGCCGCGGCGCTGCGCCTGCTTCGAGAAGCGACGATGACGGCCAACGCCGCGGTCGCGCTCGATGGCCGGCTGCGGTGAAAGGGCCGTCCGAGCGCGCGCCCCGAACGTGTTTCGCCTCCGTCGGCGGGGCGATGCTCTGACGTTTCGGGAAAGCACGTGCTCAATGCGCTCTTGGCCAGCCTCGGTCTGCTGCTGGTCCCGGCTGCCGCTCGGCGCGCGCGGTCTCGCGCACGCCTATCCATTCGGAAGTCGGGCCGGCCCTCAGCGGCAAGCCGTTCCAGATGGGGTGGATCGGACCCCGCGAACGACGAGGCACAGGCTTGGCTCCTGTGGGATCCGGAGAATAGCTATTGGGCGCTTTGGCAGGCGCTCGCGACGGGTCGCAGGTCCCTCAGCGGAAGGCATGACGCCATTCGGTGAACGACTTCGCTTGGACGGAACTGCATGGCAGCGGCACTCCGGCCCACAGCGGGTAGCGAAGGGCGAAGAACACGACTGCCGCGCCGATATACGTTGGACGTAAAGCCCGCCCGATCCGGGACGCGATCGCCCTCAGTCGCGCCATGGTGTCGTTGTGCCCCGGGGCCCCGTTCGAACGGGCCGCTCTCATCTCTTCGATCCACGCGCGACAATAGGTGTCGAGATCGAAGATGGCCATCGAGATGGCGAGAGCGCTGAACGGCACCGTGGCCGCGAAGTAGCGAGTGTAGACGAACCGATGCACCATCGCGTAAGGGAGCCAGGTGGCGCAGCCTCCGACGATGACGAACGCACGCTCGAACTTGGGCTCGCTCGTGAACTGCTCGGCCGCGTAACACATGGCGGGGACGAATGGCCACCACGCGAGCCAGTTGCCCGAGGCGTACGTGTACTGGCAGGAGCCGTTCTCGGCCCGGGTGAGAAACCAGGTGGACCCGCGGTCGAGCGGCCATTGATACCAGCGCGAAGATCCCGGCGACGATGCAGGTGCGCCCATGTTGTAGTCGATGATCGCTTTGTGAAGCTTGACCCACTCGTCGAGGGAATGGCCAGCCGCAAAGAATGGCCAGAACGACGCAAAGTAAATGAGTGGGGGCAGGACTGCGAACGACGCGAGTGCGGCGGCCGCCTCTCGGACCGTTTGGGCACGAGTCGCGGGTGAGTTTCGCCAATCGAGCGCGATGCGCGCGACAGCGAGCCCGACCAGACCCGTGATGGGGGCGAGCGCACTCCACTTCATGGCGAGTGCAGCGCCGCACGCGGCGGCGACGATGGCGATCCAGCGAATGCGTCGTGTCGGGGTTGTCCAATAAATGTAGAAAGCGGCGTACGCCGCGACGGTCATGGAGATGTAATAGATGTCGGTCATTCCGACGCGCGACAGACAGAAAAGCCATCCATCGGCCGCAGTCAGCGTCGCCGCGAAGAGGCCGAAACCGGGCCCGCGCATCCGGTTGCCGACGACCCACACCATCCCGACGATGAGCAGGCCGAGCAGCACGCTCGGGATGCGATAAAGGGCCGGATTCATCCCGGCGACGCGAATGATCGCGGCCATGATGACCCGGGGCGTTGGCGGATGCACCCACTCGTAGCGACTGTCGTCGTTACCCAGATCGGCTGTGCTGAAGATCGATGTAAATCGCCGGTCCGCCCCGTCGTCCGGATGCCGCCACGCGTCCCAGACGTTCTTGTCGCCGACGGCGATGCGACGCGCGGTCAGGACTGTGTAGTTCTCGTCGTACGCATAGAGCCATTTGCCGTCTTCCAGGCGGCCCGTTTCGGGTCGATTCAACCGACACCCGTAGATCAGGCCGACGATCAAGAGGAGCCATATCCAGGAGCGGCGCAGCGTGAACAAACTTCGGAAACCTAGATCGGCGCGAAGGCGCATGATGGGCACGCAGTCTACTGCCCCGCGAACTCCGGCGGGCGGCAACACGCTCGGGCCCGGGCGATGTGCCGAGTCGTTCGCCACTTCTTCGGTTTGAGGCTGGCTCATTCATCGCCGTTGCAGCATGGGTCGTGCCCGCTCATGTGCGCGTTTTCCGCAGCGATCGCGGGGATAGTGTGCCATGTTGTGCCACATCGCGACTCGCTTGGGCTACACTACCAAGGTCAAGCGTGCTCGGTGGAGTAAGCTCGTCGCGTTATGGCCAGGGCGCGCGAACTCGTCCACGACCAGGGTTGGAAGGGCCGAACCGCTTGGTGTGATGAGGGGTATTTCCGCCTCGAAACCGGTGACACCGGCGATGTCGATGTTCGCCTCTTCGTGACGCCAAACCTGCTGACGCAGGCGGATCCGACGCTTTACCGCCAGATCATCAATGCCACACGGTTCCCCGGCACTCGTTTGGTCGCGATCACCCCCGATGTGCACTCCGGATACGGCGTCCCTGTTGGATGCGTAATTCTAACGGACCGCGGTCACGGGACAGGCGGTGCAGTCGCGATGGGCCCCGTGGGCTTCGACATCGGGTGCGGGATGATGAGTGCGCGGAGCCAAGTGGGGGCGGAACGCGCGACGCCCGATCGCAAGCTCGAGTTCAACCGCGAGGTCACCGAGCGGGTGAGCCTGGGTCCCGGCGGGAGAAGCGTGAAGTTCGGCAGGCTTTCGGAACGGGTGATGCAGGAGCTGGTTCGGGGCGGCGCCGAGGTCTACGTCGCCAAGTACGGCGCCGAATTCGACCGCAGCCGTACGGAGCGTCATCGCATCCCGGTCACAGACAAATGGGATATCCCTTGGGGGGGTCCGGGCTCGCCCGAGCGCGGACTCGAACAGCTTGGGTCGCTCGGCGGTGGCAACCACTTCATCGAGCTGCAGAAATGCGAAGAGACGGGCATGCTGTTCGTGCAGGTTCACACCGGCAGCCGCGGCTTCGGCCACGGGCTCGCGACCAACTACCTGCAGATGGCGAAGGATGAGCGGGCCCAGCGCGGAGAGGAGGATCTCATCGACATCGATCTCGGCTACTTCACGCCGGGCTCGCGACACTTCAGCGACTACCTTGACGCAGTCGCAGCAGCAGGCAACTTTGCGATCCTGAACCGCCTCGTGATCTTCGAGCAGGTTGCCGACGTGTTCCGCAAAGTCTTCCGCGAGGACCTCGAACTGGTCTACGAGATCAGCCACAACCTCGTCCAGGCCGAGAGCCACCCGTCCTATGGCGACGTCTGGGTGCACCGCAAGGGCGCAACGCGTGCATTTCCCGGCGGCCATCCCGCCTTGGCGGGCACGATGTGGCAGGAGACGGGGCACCCGGTCCTCGTTCCGGGATCGAACCGCGACCGCAGCTACGTGCTCATGCCCGAAGCGGGGGCAGTCCGTAGCGGTTACTCGATAAACCACGGCGCCGGACGTCGCATGTCGCGTGGAGAGGCGAAGCGTCGGCTCGACCCGCGCAAGATCGACGACCAGTACAGGCGCGACGGCATCCTCGTGAACCTCGACGGGCGCGTGCCTCTCGATGAGGCGGCGCAGTGCTACAAGAGCTGCGACGAGGTCGTCTCCGCGGTGGTCGCTGCGGGCCTGGCGCGGGTGGAGAACACGCTCTGGCCGCTCGCCTCCATCAAGGGCGACGAGGAGGCTGCGGCGCGAGTGCAGCGGCGTGGGAGCAGGGCGAGAGACCGATCGCGCAAGGAGCTGCGGGCCGCGGAGCGCGACGCTGCGCGCAAGACCAAAGGGCAGGGCTGACCCGGCGCGCGCCTCCAGTGCGCGTGGTCGAGGCGCGGGGAAACGCTCGTCCCATCGTTCTTGCAGGCACTTCGAGCCTATGCCCGCGTCCAACGGCGTTATGCTTTCGAGGTGCAGCTGGCATTTCCGGCACCGCTCGCGCCGGGCGACATGGCTGCCGTGGTCGCTCCGTCGGGTCCGTGTTCTCGAGAGGATCTCTGGCGAGGTCTGGGGTGGCTTCGGGCCCGCTATCGACTTCGGATGTCCGCGGGGGCACTTTCCCGTGACGGGTATCTGGCGGGCGACGACGCCAGGCGACGAAGTGAGCTGGCGCGGGCAATGCTCGACCCCGAGGTCAGCGCGATTGTTGCGATCCGTGGAGGCTATGGCGCAATGCGCATCATGGACGACCTCCCGTGGGGCAAGTTCGCGCTGCGGCCGAAGTGGCTCGTGGGCTTCAGCGATATCACGGTACTGCATGCCGCCGCATGGCGAGCGGGGGTGGCATCCATTCACGGTCCGAACGTGGTTGGTCTAGGAAGCCGGGCGACGCCACGTCTGCGAGCGGCGTGGATCGGGGCCCTCGAGAGGCCGACGGCTCGACGGCAGTGGCGGGGGCTACGGGTGTTGCACGGGGGGGTTGCGGAAGGTCCCCTGCTCGGTGGCAACCTCGCCGTCCTTCATGCCCTAGCCGTGGGTGGCCGCCTGTCGGTGCCCCGCGGAAGCGTTCTCGCGCTCGAGGATGTTGCCGAGGTGCCGTACAGAATCGATCGCATGTTGACCTCTCTCGTGCTGGGCGGTCATCTCGCGAATGTGGCCGCCCTCGTCTTCGGAGCGTTCGAGCGCTGCCGGCTCGACGGTGAAGATGGGCCCACCATCGGGGAGGTGCTCGAAGAGCGCACGCGATCGCTCGGTATCCCCGTGCTGTTCGGGGCGCCCTTTGGGCACGGCGACATCAACGACGCGTTCGTCTTGGGTCAGCCTGCTGCAGTGGGGGATGGCGACATCCGGTTGGGAGTGCCTGCCGAAAGCGCGTTTCCAATGAATTGAACGCCCTATGTACGCGGCAGCGGGGGCGGAACGCTTCGCTTGGCGGGCCTGGATGGCTCCTTCTTCGCGGCGGCCTCGGCCTCCACTGCGACGACTTCGTCTTCATCGTCGATGATCTCGGCAAAGTCGTCGGCGATAACCACGTCTTCTTCGGCGTCCGCGGTCACGGCCTCTTCGGCGTTTGCGGCCACGGCCTGTTCGGCGTCTGCGGCCACGGCCTGTTCGGCGTCTGCGGCCACGGCCTCTTCGGCGTCGATGGCTAGTGCCCCTGCATGCGCGGCTTCGATCGGATGGATGAGCGCCGCGGACGGGTCATGCGCAGAGTTCGCTGAATCGGGCGATGCCTGGGTGTCCACAAGAGGCGCAACGTCCGGGGCCAGCGCTTGCTCCACCGCGATCGGGATGGCGTTGGCCGGGTCGTGACTGTCGTCGTCCAAGGAAGCAGGGCTCGTGGACGACACACCGCTCGGTTCGGTCTCCATGTCGCGGTCGCCTGCGCGCTGGGGCCTCTTCCGTTCGTCCGCGGAATCGGCGATGCCTATCGTCGCAGCGCGATCCTCGAACGTGGAGCGTGCGCCCTCGGCGTCCGGCCCTTGGGGCAGGACGCCCGCGGAATCGGCGGGCTCGACCGCATCTCGAGTCTGCGCGGGTTCGGATCCACTGCGTGCGTCTCGCGTCACGCCAGATCCGCCCGGGCTCTCCTCGGACCCCGCGGGTTCGGATCCGCCTGCCGCGGCTTCCGGTGTCACGGCAGACACGCCCGGAGAAGTCTCCGCCCGCGCGGTCGGTTCGACGTCGTCGCTGGAAACCGACGGTGCAGGTCGGCGGAGCATGTTCGCTTTGGCGCGCTCGAGCCCCGCAACGGCCTCGGCGTCTCCTGGCTTCATGCGGAGGACCCGTCGCCAAGCGTCCGCTGCCTCGCGAGGATCGGCTAGCTCGCTTTCCCACATGCCGGCCACGCGGCGGGCCAGATCGGCCCGATCGTGCACTTCTTTTCCGCGCAGAATCTGATCCTCGTAAAGCTGCACCCTGGATCGGTGGTCTCCGATCTCCGTGAGCAGCGTTGCGAGTTCGTCGACGACCGACGGCTCACCGGGACCCAATTCGTACAACTTCTTGAGATCACTGGCGGCGCCAGCTTTGTCTTTCAAATCGTCTCGCCGAAGTCTGGCCCGCCGGGCGAGAAGTTGGCGGACGAGCGGTCCGTCGAAGACGTCCAGGAGCGCTCGCGACAACGTGGCCTCCGCCCGCTCGGGAGCCCGAAGCTCCCTGGCGAGCCCGTCCAGCATGTCGAGAGTCGGTGCCTCGACATGGGCGACTAGGGCGTCTCCCAGCCATGCGAAGGCCTGATCGTCATCGCCCAGCTCGCCGTGCGCGATTGAAGCGGCACGACGCAGCAGCGTGCCACGCGTTCGTCCACCGTCGCGGGCTCCTTGGCCGCCGCTCGACATCGACACGCTCAGCTCGTGGCGCATGCGGTTGCCGTCAATGTGTGCATCCGCCTCTCGTGCCGCCTCCTCGAGCGTCTTCACGGCGTCATCGGTCGGCGTTCCGCTGAGCGCGAGATCGAACAGCGCCCGCGCTCGATCCATGTGCTCGAACGCTCCGGCTACCTGAGCGGCGCGCGCCAGTGCCGCCACGCGGTCAGACGGCGTCTTGCAACGTCCGATCTGCCGCTCATAGAGGTCAATCACGTCCGTGGCCACTTCGGCGATCGCGGCGAGACGTTGAAGCAGCTCTTCGGCCTTCGCAGGGGGGATGCTGGTCAGGCCCAGTTCCCCGTGGTGCAACGCCTCGAGTCGCGGCGCTCCGGCCTTGAGCCTCACTTCCGCTTGCCGCACGAGCTCCTCGGCCCTTGCGCCGCCGGTTAGATCGCGCACCAGCAGATCGTGTGCGGTCGAGATCGCGTCCAGATCCCGCATCTTCACGGCGAGCGCTTCGAGGTGCCGGCCCAGGTCGAGATCCCCGCCTCGACTTCGTACGATTTCGCAGCCGACGCGCACGGCCTCCTCGTCGCGCCCGACCTCGGCAAATCGCTCGAACGCTCCGCGCAGGAACGGCGTGCGCTCAGGACTCGGCTTGGCACCGAACCACCATTCGACCAGCTTGCCGGCGACGATACCGCGCCATCCGAGTCGATCGCCCAATTCGACGTACGTCTTGCGAATGCCGTCGTCGCCGCCATCGGCGAGTTCGGTCAAAACGGCGAGCGCTTCGTCCCCACGATCGAGCTCGTCTGCGAGGAGCCGAGCGAGCTTGGTGGTCAACTGGCTGATCTCGCCATCATCGGCTTCGACGTCGATGCGCTGAGCCAAGAGCTCTGCGAGCTTGGCCCATTCCTTCGTTTTCTCGCAGAGTTCGCACAAGCGTCCCAATGCGTCGAAGTCGTCCGGATCCGAGGTTCGAACGACCTCGAGCACACGAATGGCATTGGGCAAGTCATCGAGTTGCTCGTAGAGGCGTGCGAGTCGGCTCGCAATGGGTCCGCGCTCGGCCCCCCCCTCCACGAGCGTGAGTTCGCGCTCGAGCGCATTGGCGGCCGCCGCAGGCATGTCGCGCGCCTCCTGGAGGTCGGCGATCGCCTGGAGCGCTGGCCGGGAACTCGAGTCCAACTCGGCGAGGATTCGCTCGTAGCGTGCTACCGCCGTGTCGACGTCGCCCAGACCGTCGGCGACGAGCTCGGCTTCACGCAACGCGATGCGAGCTCGCTCGGGACCCTCGGCGGCGATTTTTTCCAGCCGACGCAGCATCTGCGTCGCTTCTTCGTAGTCTTCGCGCTCGACCGCGTCGTCGACGAGCCGCTCAAGGGCCTCCTTGTCGTCGCCGTCCTCGAGCACTTTGCGCCAGGTATCGCTGGCGGCTTGTTTGTCAGCCAGTCGGCTCGTCAGAAGACGCGCGGCTTCGCGTCGCGCGGCCACGCGCTTTTCGACGTCCGGGATCCGATCGCCGCGCATCGAAAAAAGGGCGACGAGCTCGGGCCAACGGGCGGCGACGGTGTAACGTTCTGCAAGACGCGTCGCGAACTCGTCGCTGGACGGGTCGAGTTCGGTGGCCTTCGCGAGGTTTTCGATGACCGCGTTCTCGTCTCCAGCACGCGCAAAGTGATCGGCCGCGCGCGCGAGATGACGTCCCTTGGCATTGGGTGTCGGCTCGAGCTCCGAGCGGTGATTCGTTGCCAGGCCCGCGCGCTCCCATTCGCCCGCCGTGACCAAGCAGCGCTCGGCTGCGTCCCAGAGCCTTGCGCTCGGCTGAGCCGCTGCGGCCTCCGAGTACGCTTCGCCGGCGCCGGCGGCGTCCTGGAGCCGCTCGCGGAGCTGGCCCAAGCGTTCGAGCAGCGTGGCGCGGGCCACGAGGTCGTCGACCCCAGAAGCGCTGGCCGCAATGACTTGTGCGGCCCGTTCGAACGTGCCCGCTCTCTCATAGAGCAGAGAGGCCGTCACGATGGCATCGTCATCCTCGGGCGTGAGATGGGCGATGTGCTCCCACGCCTCTGCCGCTTTGGCGAAATCGTGCCTCTTGTGCTCATGCAGTGCAGCGAGCCGCTTTTCGAGCGCAATTTTTTTCTCGAGATCGCTTTCTTGAGCCGCCTGGTGCTCGAGAAGCTCAGCGAGGTCGTCCCAGCGTTGGGACTTTTCGAGCGCACGCGTGAGCGATTGGCGGGCCACCTCGTCGCCGCGATCCAATAGAAGAAGCTGCTTCCAAGCCTCTATCGCGCCACCCGGGTCGCGCAGGTTGCCTTCGCTCAGCGCAGCCACCTCACGCAATTTCTGCTGCCGCCAGTCGACGGGGCTGCCCGTCGCGCGTGCCGCGGCCAGCAGAACATCCCGCAATGCTCGGTACTCCCGAGTCGTCCGCAAGTAATCCTCGACCCAGGACAGGGCTTCGGCCTGTGCCGGATCGCGCTCGAGCACGCCAAGGTATGCCGCGTACGCCTCGTCGCGCTTTCCGGCCGTGGCCAGCGATTGCGCCTTCTCGATGGCGCTCAACGGTCTCGGGGGGGGCGGTGGGTGCGCCGCGGCCGTCACGCTCGGCGCGGGCGGCACCGGCCCAGGTGGGGTGACCATCGCGGGCGGAGCACTGTGGCCCGTGAGCGCATAGAGCTCCCGCAGGTGCGCGGTCGCTTGCGGGTCGCCTGCAACGCCCATCGGCTCGAGAACGCCGATGGCCTCGTTCGTTTGCCCGGCCGCCTCGTAGCTGGCGGCGAGCGACCATCGCGCTTCGGCGGCAAGAGCGCCGTTCGGATTGGTTTGAATGTAGGCGAGATAGCGCGATGAAACGTCGCCCTCGCGCTGCAAGGCACGCGCGTAGTACGCGTAAAGCTGCATCGCGCGATCGTGGCCGGGGTCGATGTCGAGAGCGCCGCTCGAATACGCGAGCCCGTGCTCGCCGTCGTAGGCCTCCGCGAGGCCGACGAGGAGCTCGGCGCCAACGGTCCGTTCCTGAGCAGATACGGCCTCACCGCCCGCGATGCGCTCGATGATCGTCGAAGCATATTCTTGCTGCAGCGCAGCATCCAGAGGGTCGCTTTCACGGGCGTTCGCGATGGCTAGCGAGGCGCCCCGCAGATCGCCTGCAGCGCGTCGCGCGGCCGCTTCGTCGCGCAACAACGCGACTCTCCGGGCTGGATCCCGCTCGAACGCAAGCTCGGCCTCGTACAATTCGAAAGCCTCGCGCCATTGCCCGAGCGACTTGTGGATCTCCCTCGCGCCGTAAACGGCATAAACATTTCTCGAATCGCACTCGACCGCGCGACGGAAATGGTCGAGCGCCTTTTTCGGCTGCTGCAGACTCTCGCCCCACAGCCGACCGAGCTCTTCGTGAATGGATCCGAGCTCCGCGCGAACTTCGTCGCTCTGCGGGGCCAGCGGCGTCAAAGCCTTGGCGCGCACCTCGAGCAAAGCGACAAGCGCTTTGACGTCTCCCTTTTGACGGTAGAGTTCGGCAAGTCGCTCTGCGGCCGTCCGTTGGGTCGGATCGCGATCGATCGCCTGCATCAGCGCACGCGCCGCACGGTGCGCATCGCCGAGTGTCGTCGACCAGACGTTTGCGGCCTCACTCAGCCAGTGGGAAGCGTAAGCCGGATCCTGGGATTGCGTTCCCACGCGCTCCAGGAACATGGCGTACGATTTTGGATCCGCCGTCCCGGCCTGATGTGCTGCTGCGAGCGCTTGCTCGTCGTGCGGGTTGGCAACGAGCCGGTGCACGAGCGCGTCGATCTGACTCCCATCCATCGCGCCGCGGAGGCTACCACCTTCCTGATTTTGTCAGCAATTGCACGGTGGACATCCAAGGTGAGGACCGGCGGCAACGGAAAAAGCCGAGAGATGGTATTGTTGACCTGGATTATTTCAGCGGGAGCACGTTGCGGGGATCGCAAACGATCGTGTTCGCATTGTCGACGAGCGCGGCTGCGGCGAGCTTGTTCGCGTCGACGCCGCCGCGGACGCGTCGGACTTCGAGGTGCAAGTGAACGAGTCCGGGCGAACCGCTGTCGCCGACGAAGCCCAGCAGCCGCCCGTCGCTTAGGGGATCGTCGGAGTGTGCCGGCAAGGTCGGCGCCGCGGCATCGAGGTGTCCAAAGAATACGAGGTATTCGCGCAGCTCGCCCCCCTCGCGGACGTGATGAAGAGTCACGACGGTCGTACCAAAAAGTGGGCCCGCGAGGATGAGGACGGCAGGTCCTTGCTGGTGTTCAAGAGCGACGAGCGTGACGGCGGCACCTCTGGGCGCCACCAGATCAATCGCTCCGTGGCCGACGTGTGTCGCATGCCGCAAACGGCGTTGCTGCTCGTCAGGACGATCGAGATCGTAACCGCTCACGACACAGCCTTCGCACGCGATGGGATACCGGTAGGCGGCGTAATCGGCTGGCCGATCCGGGCGCCGAGGAATTTGATCGTAAAGGACCCAGTTGCCCGCGGGATCGTGATGGGCATCGGCGACGCTCTCGGCAACGGGGCCGCTCTCGTCGCTGGACACGCGCACGCAAATGCTTCCGTCCGGAAGCGTGCCGGGCGGGCAAGGCAAGCTTGCGAGAGGCGCCATGCCCGTGGGCGGATGCGGGCCCCGCGCGCCGGGAAACCTTCGCGGAGCGCCTGCGCCGGTCGACAGGACCCACAGCAAGCCGACGCTTGCGGCGGCAGAAACGCGGATCGGAATCGGCACGGTCGGGTGGGGATGATGCCGTGATCAGCGCGTTTGTTCCCGAACAAAATCGACCCCGTCCAACGGGTCAGGCCCAATGGCTGGCTCCCCACCGAAGCCGTGCGCCGCGGGAGCGCGAAAATCGCAGGTTTGGTTGCGTCGCCGTCGATTCGGACGCGCATCCGATTGCGGTGTCGGTTGCAAGCTCTCTCGCGGACGGGTATCGGTCCCGACATGCCCCGTGCCGATCTCGACGCGACGCTCAGTGCGCTGTTCGACGCAGAGCGCGCGGCGCGGCGTGCTCACGACGAACTCGTCGATGCCGATTGGGCACAGGTCGTTTCTGCGCTTGAGCGAGCCGCCCGCGAGGCTCGCGAACTCGAGCCGTCCGACGACGACGAAGCCTCGCTGCGGTTGGTGCGAATTGCCGGCGTCCTAGGGGAGCTGCATGGGGCGCGGGTCGTCGACGTGCTCATCGACATACTCGATTCCGATGACGCGGAGGTTCGCCGTGCCGCGGGCGAAGCCTTGTCGGAACTGGCGTTCGATCGATTCAAGGAGGTCGCGCTAGGTGTGGAACGCGCACTCGATCGCCTTCCGGAGGGCAGCCCGGCGCTCGCTGAGCTGCCGTATCTTCTCGCCGAGGTGCCCGAGCCCGGCGTGGCCCAGCTGCTCGCCCGGTTCCTGGCTCTATCGGACGTCGATGCAGTCGCCTCCGCGATCGAGGCGGTCGTCGAGCGAGGCGATCTCGCTACGCTCGCCTTGCTGGAGCCACTACAGGGCGACATGCGGCGGGTGCAGCTCGAGGATGATGGTGGAACGGAAGCCGAGGCGACTCTCGGCGAGCTCGTGGCGGAGGCGCGCACATTGATCTCGAAGAGGGCGCCCGCGTAATGAGTGGGGCATCCGGCGCGGAGCGGGAGCGCCCGTCGGGACCGCTTGCGCGGCTGCGCCTCGGATCGACCGAAGCCGCCATCTTCGAGACGTTCGTCGTCCCGCGATATTTATCGCTGTTTGCCGAACTCGCCCTCGAGATGATCGCCGAATGCGAGGATGCACAGGTCGTTCACCTGAATTGTCGAACGGGATATCCCGATTACGAGGTCGCCGCGCGGTTGCGAGGTGCCTATGTCGTCGGAGTGGACGATTCGGACGCTGCACTGGCGCTTGCCCGCGCGAAAGCGGCGACGATGCCAGAAGTGGTCCTCGAGTATCACTTGGCCGATGCGTTTCCTACGCCGCTGCCTGAGTCCGCCTTCTCTCACGCGCTCGAACTGCACGGCTTGGGCGATGTTGCCGAACGCGCGGCCGTGATTGGAGAATGCGGTCGCCTGCTGGCGGTGCACGGGCAGGCGGTTCTCGCCATGCCCATGCGCGGGAGTTTCCAAGAACTGGCGGATCTGCTGCGCGAGTATTCTCTCAAATACGACGAAGCGGCGGTGGGTCGCGCGGTCGAACGTGCGGCGACGGCAAGGCCTACGGTCGAGGTATTGGCGGCGGAGCTTGAAAGTGCCGGGTTCGACTTCGTCGACGTCTCTTTGCGACCGACGGTGCTGGCGTTCCGCAACGGCCGCGACTTTTTCGAGGATCCGATCGCGAGATTGCTCATTTTGCCCGAGGTTCGGTCCGAGCTTGGAATCGAGCACGCCGACGCGCCGCTGTCGTACGTGCACGAGGCCATCGACAAGTACTGGAGCGACGGGAGCTTCGAACTAACCGTCAACGTTGGCTGTGTTACGGGACGGCTGCAACCATGAGAGCGCGCTCGCGAAAGGGGATCTCCGGACCGTTGGCGTTGCGCATCGACGGCAGCTGCGAGTCGACGGAATAATGTGCGCCAACGGCGCAAATCATTTGCAATATCCGTCGATGCAGAGCTCGCCAGGGGGGCAGTACAGTCCGGCAGCGGAGTCGCACTGACTCCCGAGTTCGGAAGGCGGACCACAGACGGCAAACGTGCCCTGGGGTGTGGTGACCTCCTTGCAAACCTGCCCCGCCGTGCAGGCACCACCATCCAGGCTGCACTCGATGTAGCAATCGTCGTGCAGACAAATGGCCCCGAGTTCGCAGCTGTTGGCGACCGGACCCGTATACCCGTCGTTCGTGCATGCGAACGATGCAGCCTGGTTCGGAATGCAACCGCCGTTGGCGCACACTTCGCTTGCGGGGCAGATGGCTCCCGCATCGGGAGACGAGCAGGGAGCCACGCAATGGGCTTCCACGCACACTGTGCCGCCAAGGCAGTCGGCGGTGCTGGCGCACACGGTCGAATTGAGGCTACACACGCCCCGATTGAGATCGCATTGGAAGCCAATCGCGCACGGCACGGCGGCCGAGCAGTGCGGTGTGCATTCGCCGTCGACGCATGATTCCCCAGCGGAGCACTGCGTTCCGTCGGAGCAAAGTCCGCTCTGCGGCGTGCAATTGCCGTTTACACACCGACTTCCGCCGCCACCGCACTGTCCGTCAAAATTGCACGGTGTCAGCGCGGCAGCCAAAAGACCCTGAGCGTCGCCTAGGGCATCGACCCATGCGGCATCCGCGGCGTCCAACGACCCTTCTGCGGAAACGGCCGAGGCCGCATCGGTCAAAGCATCGGATGAACCATCCGACGACGCTTCGGTCGCTGCGTCGCCGGTGGCCGCCGTCGCTGCGTCCCGAGCCGCCTCGGCGGAACCGTCAGAGCTTGACGATCCGCCCGCCGCGTCGATCGTGTCGACATCCTCGATGCACGAAGCTTCGCCATAGGCGCCCCTGAAGCAGCCGAACCCCGGGGGACAGCCCCAGTAGGCGCAGTCGCCGCCGTGGCAGGTTTCATCCTGGCCGCATACCGATCCGATCGGGCACTGCGAGGGGGTCCGACAAGGTTCCAGCCAGGCGTTGGCTGCATCGGGCGTGGCGGATGTCTCGGGGGCACACGCGTTGCCGTTGCAAACGTACCCAGCCCCACAATCAGCGGACGTGCCACATTGCCACTCGATGCACGCGTTCGACAAAGTGCGGTCGGGGCAGTCGTAGCAAGCTGTCGACGTGCAAACGCGGTAGTTGCTCGAGTCCGAATAGATCGGACAGCCTGCGAGCACGGCGATCGCACCAAGGATCGTGATGCCAAGCCAAAGACGCTTCATGACTTCACCGTGGTTGGGGTTCGCACCCTCGACGCCGGAGAGCAGGGTCGATCGTTCGCCGCGCATGCGCGAAGCCGTCCGCTTCCCCGTACGGGACGCATGCTAGCAACGCATATGCCTCTTGACGAATCGGCTCGCGCAGGGGTCCGCATCGGCACATTTCGTTCGGCGCAGCCGCAGGTGTATACGGGCGTTCACGGGTCGACTGTCAGTTCCGAGCCGGAATGAGAGTTCGGTCGATGCAAAAATCGGATGAGCGCGAACTCGAGCGACGTTGCGGCGTTGAATCGACAGGCTTGAACGCCCCGTGTACGTTGGCGCCACCCGAAGCGCGCGATCGATCGCACCTCCACCTCCAAGCGGACGAGCTAGCGGACGCCCCACGACGCGAGCGGCTCGGTAGGTGTGCGCGCCGCGCGCAGCAGGCGTGGAAATAGACGATGGATGTTCAGTGCGAGCGTTGCAGAACCGAATACGAATTCGACGACGCTCTCGTAAGTGGGCGCGGGACGACCGTTCGGTGTACTCACTGCGGGCACCAATTCAAGGTGCGTCCTGCCGAGGGCAGCGGGCTGGCCGAGCATCCGTGGATCGTTCGCGTGGACGGCGGCCCGGAAATCGAATTTGTGACGCTTCGGCAGCTGCAACAAGCGATCCTGTCGAAACAGGTCCGCCGCTCGGATCTGCTCATTCGGGGCGGCGGTCCGCCGAGATCTCTAGGCTCCATCACCGAGCTTGAGCCGTTCTTCGAGGGACGCGCGTCCAGTCGTCCAAAAGCCAGCGGGGCGCCCCCCGACCGGTCGCCGCACAGCGTGCTTCCGGAGCCGTCGAGCGGACGGCAGGGGGCCACCGCGGCGCTCGCGGTGGATTCGACTCCCTCGATGGTCGCACCCGAAAGACCCAAGGAGTTTTATCGCTCGCCCTCGGTCCCCTCGGTTTCTCCTTCTTCTCCTTCAACGCTGCCGCGTGCGACGGCGCTGCGCGGCAAGGTCGACACGCTTCGTCCGCCGCTGACTGCGGCCCCGGCACCTCCGCCCGCATCCGTTGCGGAGGCTCATCCCGCCGCGTTGGTCTCTCCGGAGGAATCGGTGCCGGTGGTCTACGACGAGACCGGGTGGCCGTCGGCGACTGCGACCCAACCGCTTGTTTCCACCGCGGACTCTCAGCTGCCTCCCCCAACCCGCCCCGTCCGACGATCGGCGCCGTACGGCGAGGACGATTTCGCGAACCAGCGACTCGGGCCTCCTTCGCCAGGCGACGACTCTTACCCGGTTCCCCGCCGACGGGGCGTTGGAGGTTGGGTGGTCACCTTGGTCCTGCTGCTCGCGATGGGAGTGGTCGGCTGGGCCGTCGCCAAGCCGTACCTCGTCGCGCACGAGGCGGGTACGGCCGCCGCGCAGGTCGATCCCCGCACGCGATCGTTCCTGGCCGAGGGCGAGAAGGCGATGGCGGATGGGAGCCTCGACGTCGCCCAGGAAGACTTCGACAAGGCAAGCGCGCTATCGGAGAGAGACTCGCGCGTGCTCTTGGACGAGGCCCGGATTGCAGCAGCAAAGGCCGATATTCCGTGGCTGCGGCTTCGGCTGCTGCCACCCGACGCTTCGGATGACGTTCGGACCACAAAGGCTCAATTCGACGAGCTGGTGGTCCGCGTTCGCCATTCGGCCGACGACGCGCTCGTGGCAACGCCCGACGAGGTGGCCGCCGTGCGCTCTAAAATCGACGCGCTTCGCTTGGAAAGCGACTTGGACGCGGCACGCGCCTACGTGTCGAGAGTGAGCGGCCAGGCTTCTCAGCCGGAGACGGCCTACGTTCTGGCGGCGCTCGATCTGGCCGAGCCCGCGCCCCTTTGGACGACCGTGATAGAGCGATTGCGGTTTGCGGCGGCCGCTGAGGGCAATGCCGGGCGTGCGCAGGCCGCGCTCATTTACGCGCTCGCGAAATCCGGAAACGTTTCGGCGGCGAGATCCGAGCTGGCCAAGATTGACGCCCGTGCTCGTCCGTATCCGCTCTTGCCAAGCTTGCACGCGTTCGTCGACCGATCGGCCGCCCCGTCGGCGGACACGTCGTCGAGTGGCACTCGTTCCGAGACGGCAAAGGGGCCTGTCCTCCGCGCGACGCCCGGCGTCACGGGTCCGGCGCCTGTGCCCGCGGGCGCCGATGCCTTGAGCGCGGATCCGCGGGTGGCGATGCAGGCCGCGGCGCTAGCCATCAAGAGAGCCGATTTCGTGCGCGCGCGGCAGATTTACCAAGCGATCGTGGACCGCAATCCTGCGGATTCGGAAGCCATCGCAGGTCTCGGCGACGTCGCGCGTTTGCAGGGTGATCCTGTTTCCGCCATCGTGGCATACAAGCGTGCCATTGCTGTCAATCCATCGTATCTCCCAGCGCTTCTCGGGCTGGCAGATACGGAATGGGCAAACGGAAATCGGCCGCTCGCGGTCCGCACGTACACGGACGTGATCGATCGCTTCCCTGAGGGGACGTACCCCGCATACGTATCCCAGCGGAACGCGGCCGCGGCCGCGCCCGCCCCCGTCCCCGTCCCCACTGGGGCGCCCGAATCGGCCGGTACGCGTGCAGTGCCGCCGTCCGCTTCCGACGGACGCCTCGAATGAGAGCAGAGATTTGTCGCGCCGCTCGCCTCGGGGCGCTGTTGGCTGTGGCCGCCTGCGACGGACGGCCCCGGTCGATCGGCCGGTCCGTGACAGGCGGCGACGAGCCGTCGTTCGGTCCTGCCATCGCCGTTTTCGATCTGGCCGACGGCGTTCCCGAGCAGGTGCCGAGCGGGTGGCTGGGCCTGTCGTCGCGAGGCACCTCGTTGGAAGACTTCGTGCGGCAAGTGGAGCTTGTCGAGGGTCAAAAGGACGTCCGCGGCGTTCTGGTTCGCTTGGGTACAGCGCACGTAGGTCTCGGTCGCGCAGCCGAAGTCGGCGCCGCTCTTGCCGCCGTTGGCACGAAGCACCCCGTGTGGTGCTACGCCGACGACTACGGCAACAGCTCCCTTCTCCTGGCCGCACGCGGATGCACGCGCATTTGGGCTCCCCCGGCGAGCAGCGTCGACGCGGTCGGCCTTGCCGCGCAGACCGTGTACTTTCACAAGCTGCTTACCGACGAGCTGGGGCTCGAAGTCGACTTTCTGCAGGTGGGGAAATTCAAGGGGGCAGAGGAGCCATTCACGCGAGACGGGCCGAGCGACGAGGCACGAGAATCGCTCGTCTCGACGCTCGCGGACTTGCGGGCGGCGTGGCTCGAAGGGATTCAGAGCGCGCGCCCAGCGCTGGTGGAGTCGGTCGCCGAATCGGGCCCGTACACCGCTCAGGAAGCGAAGGACCGGGGTCTCATCGACGACGTCGGCTACTTCGACGACGCTCGCACGGCACTCGAGAAGTCAACTGGCGCGGTGCGTGCCGAAGTGCGCTTGGGCGACGGCGCCACGTCGGGTGGCGCGGACGAGTGGATCGAGACGCTTCGTGCCTTCGCGGGAGAATCGGTGACTTCTGCGCCGGTCGTTGTGGTGCGAGCGACGGGTGCCATTTCGATGGACGGCGGCGGAATTCTCGGTGGAGGCGATGGGATCGTAGGGCGGCGGCTGCTCGGAACCTTGGCCCGACTCGAGCGCGACGAAGACGTCAGAGCGATTGTCTTTCGCATCGATTCTCCGGGCGGTAGCGCTCTCGCGAGTGACTTGCTGTGGCACGCTCTGATGCGCCTCCGGGCCAGAAAGACGCTCGTCGTGAGCATTGGGGATATGGCGGCGAGCGGTGGTTACTACCTTGCGTCGACGGGTGCGGTCGTCTTCGCAGACGAAACGAGCATCGTCGGATCCATTGGAGTCGTCGGTGGTAAAATCGCTGCAGATCGTGCCTTCGAAAAAATCGGCATGCATGCCGAGACGTTCGCGGCCAAGCGTGACGATCCCCATGCCGCGTCTCGCGCCGCGTCCGACTCGCTTTTCGTGCCCTGGGATCCGGAAACGCGCGCTCGCATGCTGGATACGATGACTGGGATCTATCAATTATTTCTTACTCGGGTATCCGAGGGAAGGGCAATTCCGGTGGAGCGGGTTGCCGCTTCGGCGGAAGGACGAATCTTCAGCGGCCGTGAAGGCAAGAGGAGGGGACTGGTCGATGAAATCGGAGGCCTTCGCGACGCGGTCGCACGCGCCCGATCCGCCGCCGGCCTTGGTCGGGATGCCCGAGTGGGCGTGGCGGGGGAATCAAGCGGGATTCTGCGCCTTCTCGGCGACAACGAATCGCGCGCACCGGCGGCACGCGGTCCGACGGGGCTGTCCAGGTTCGCCGGGCCGCTTGCCGACGCGGCGCCATTCATCGAGAGCCTGGGCTTGCTCACCGAACGCGAGAGCCTGGCATGTGCCCTACCGTATTTCCTGGCAGTTCGATAGGAATTCAACCGGGCCCGGCAAATGGGCGCCTACGGGTCGGGCGATGGGAAGCCATGCCGACGCTCGCGTGCCCGTCCGCCCTTGGGTCGGCCGCGACCTTATTGCGGTTCGCCGGATCCGACCGCGAGACCCCGTCCGAAGGCGTCCCAGACGAAGTACCCGACAAGGGGCGAAACGGCAGCAATGGCATAGGCGGCGCCGTATGCGCCCCGATCGAAGAGTCGACCAAAGACGGGCATCGCGAGCGCCATCAGGCCCGACCACGCTCCGGCGCCGAGGCCCGCGATGGTGGCGCCATGCATGCCGGCATGTCGGCGTGTCGTCTCCGACAGCGAGGCGATCACGAATCCGGCCGAGATGAACATGGCGAAAAAAAGCAGCGCGAGGACCGCCGCGCGAGCATGAAGGAGGGGTGCGGCAGCGAGCGGCAGCGCGAGCACCGCAAGCAGCCCGAAGGGCCGGGCGAAGGCGTGGCCAGCGAGCGTACGGCGCCGGGCAGCGCGGTCGACGACCCAACCCCAGAAGAGGTACCCGATCTCCCAGCCCAGCGGAGGAATCCACAACACCCGCCCTAGCGTCGCTTGATCGCAGCCTAGCGCTCGACCCAGATGAATCGGAGCGCCGTACGTCACGAAGCCGATGGGCAGACCGCCGAACGCGTAGGCGGCCATGAAGCCCCATACGGCCGGCCCGAGTCTCAATCGTGGCCCGTTCAACGAGATGGCTTGCGTCACGGCGGGCCCGCGCAGCCGCGGATCGCGTGCAACGAATGTCCAGAGTACGAGCCAAGCGACGCCGAGCACGCCGGTGCAGAGGAACGCCCCGCGCCATCCCCAGCGAAGCGCGATGGGCGTTACCAGGATGGGTGTGACAATGGCTCCGAGAGAGGCGCCGCTGTACGCGAGCGCGATGCCCCGACCGCGCGCGTGCAGGGCGAGAGTCTTCGTGGCCGTGAGCAGTCCACCTGGGAAGGTGGCCCCTTCGCCGAATCCCAAGATAGCGCGCGCCATCGCGAACGCGAGCAGGGTCGTGGCGAACGCGTGCGACGCCGACGCGAGAGTCCAGATGGAGACCGCGGCAACGAGCCCCGCCCGTACGCCGAATCGATCGAGCACGCGCCCCCAGAAGGGATTTCCGATGAGGTAGCCCGCCGAGAACGCGCTGATGATCCACCCGTATTGCTCAGCGTTCAGTCCCGTTTCGTCGCGGATGGTGTTCGCGAGAAGTGCGAGCGCGTTCCGGTCGACGTAGCTGAGCAGCGACAGCAACGTCATCGTGGCGGTCGGCAGCCAATCGGCCGCGTACCGCCGTCGTGCCGGTGGGACGACCTTGGTAGGGCGAGCGGTTTCGGCGTTCATGCTCGCTCACGCGCGATGGATCATCATGGCATGGGTGCCGCCCGCCCGATCGCGATGGTTGGCGCCAATCCACGAGGCCAGGGCCTCGAAATCGGCGCTCGGCGCGATGCGTAGTACCCTGAGCGGTGACCGAGGTCGAGCCAGGATGTTCCCCTCCGAGCGAGCCATTCGGAGCGGCTTTGTGTGGGCGCTGCTCGCGGCCGCGAGTTTCGGTGCGACCACTCCCCTTGTGCAGCGCTTCGGCCGGGGCGTGGGTCCGTTCGGGACCGCTGCGCTCCTGTATGTCGGTGCGGCCCTGGTCGCTCTCGTGACGCGCAGGCGCGCCAGCGAAGAGGCGCCGCTCCTCGGGTCGCACGTGCCCCGGCTCATGGCCATGGCGCTCGCCGGAGCCGTGGTGGCTCCCGCTGCGCTGGCATGGGGGCTTCAGCGAACAAATGGCTTGAGCGCGAGTCTCGCGCTCAACCTCGAAGCGGTGTTTACCACCGCGCTCGGCTGGCTCCTCTACCGCGAGCACGTGGGGCGCCGCATCGCGCTGGCGCTCGCGCTGATGACGACAGGCGGCATCCTGCTCGTGCTCGGGCGCGCTCAGGAAGGCACGGCGCAACTCGCTGGACTCATCGCCGTCACCGCGGCCACGCTCGCGTGGGGCCTCGACAACGCCTTGTCGAACGCGGTCGCCTCATTGGACCCGGCGAAAGTCGTCCTCGCCAAGGCGTCGCTTGGTGCGCTGGCGTCCGTCATCCTCGCATTCGCGTTCGACGAACGGCTGCCGCCGAGGGCATCAAGCATCGGGCTTCTCATGTGCGGTGCCACCGGCTACGGTCTGAGCCTGCGCCTGTATTTGCTCGCGCAGCGCCGCGTCGGGGCAGCGCGTACGGCGTCGATCTTCGCGATCGCGCCGTTCATCGCCGCCGGTGTCGCCATCGGCTTCGGTGAGCCATGGGGTGGATGGTCGACCGGGGTAGCCCTCGTGCCGATGCTGGTCGGTCTCGGCCTCCACCTGACCGAACGGCACGCGCATCCGCATCGCCACCGTCCGCTAACGCACGAGCACGCCCATCGTCACGACGACCTGCACCACGATCACATCCATGATCCGCGCGTAGAGGGCGTGCACTCGCACGAGCACACGCACGAACCAATCGAGCACGATCACGCCCACATGCCCGACCCGCACCACGACCACTGAGTCGGACTTCCGACGCCGGCCGATTGCGACGCGATGCACAAAAAAACCACCGAGAGCGAGCAACGTCTGCGGTGATTAGGCTTTCCGACCAATGAAACCTCGCGTCGCTGTCGAACGCGTCGCCATGGGAGTCATCGCGGGAGCGGTCGCGTATGGCCTGATGAGCTGGACGCAACCTCGAGCGACGACGTCGATTCGGACGCCCCGCGTATTCGCCACCCGCAGCGCGACCTTTGCCCTTCACTTGCACGCTCCGCTCCTGACCTTCGCGAGCATGGATGGGGCCCTGAGCCAAGACGTAGACGTGACCGTGGTGGTGGACGAAGCGGTGCAGCCGATTCTTCTTGAGCCGGCCTCGTTGCATCCGGAGTTCGGCGGCGTCCGTGCGCGTATTCCGGTCGCGCTGGGAAGTTCAACGGCAGACGCCGATCTGGAAATTGTGACCGATGCCGCCAACGATGCCGTGAGGATCCTGCTCTCTCCACCCCAAGGGCCCGAAGCACGGACGCACCGGTTCGCGCTCCGGGCAGAAATGGCGAGTGACGCCGCGGGCATCTTTGTCTCGGGCGTTGGCCGAATCTCCGAGCGCGCGAGTGTTTCAGGAAACGCGTTGCTGGTCGAGCTTGAGCCCCATCCGCTCGCGATTGCCTCGTCCGTAGGCCCTGTGGGGGTCGAGACCATTTCCGAGGAAAGCTTGGCTCCAGGCGAGCCGATGCGGGTGGCGGTCCGCAGTCCGGCGGCTACGGCTACGGGTCATCCCTCGGCCGAATTGCACTTGGTCGTCGGCGCGTCGAGCACGGGGATATGGCGCAGTCTGGCGGCGTTGGGCGGTCAGCCTACCGTGTCCGTGCGCGGGCGAGTGATAGGCACCGACGATCGACCGCACGTCGTGGGGCGTGACGCCCAAGGCATCCCCCAAGTCCGCGCACTGACGACGATCGGAGGCCTGTTCGATCTCGAGGTGCCCGCCTCTGTCGTTCAGTGGTACGCGGAGATGGGCCCCGGTAGGGCGAGCGCGCTGACCGTATTTCCCTCGGAAGGCGGGGGCGATCTCGTTCTCGACGTAGCTCGCGCAGGCGACATCCATATTGCCGTGGTGGATGCCGACACGGGCGCTCCTCTCACCGCGCGTCTGCTCTTTCATGGCCTGGACGGCAGCGTCGACCCCAATTTCGGCCCGGACTATCGCGCGTCGGGAGCCGGGCCGCTGATCGACTCGCTTCGCGGCGATGTCACGACTTCGTTGCCGGCTGGCAGGTATCGCATTGCGGCGACAAAGGGAATCGAGTGGAGCATCGACGCCAAGGTTGTCGATGTGGTCCCGGGTCGCCTCGCCGAGGTGACTCTGGTGCCCCGTCATGTCGTTCCGACCCCAGGCACGCTGGGCTGCGACCTGCATGTGCACGCTCGTCCTAGCTTCGACGCTCCCGTGACCCCGGAGGACCGCGTACTGTCGTTGGCCGCCGCCGGGATCGATTTCGCAGTTCCCACCGAGCACAACCGTGTCGGCGATTACTCATCGGCCATTGATACGCTCGATCTCGGCCATGAATTCATGTCTGTGCCCGGTGTTGAAGTGACGACGTACAATGCTGGTTTTGGTCACTTCGGGGTATTTCCGTTCTCTCCGGCCGCGCCCGTTCCGCCATTCAAGCACACTACGATGTCCGCAATTTTTCGCGTGGTGCGAAGCGATGGCCGTCGCTACTTTCAGCTCAACCATCCAAGGCTTCCTGGTGGCATTGGCTACTTCGACAACATCGGGTTCGACCCTCGCGGACCGCGGTCGCTCATCCGAAGTCGGGTCGACTTTGACGGAATCGAAGTGTACAATGGATTTGACAGCGCGGAGCCAGATCGAGTGGACCAGGTATTGCGCGATTATTGGGCCCTGCTCGACTTCGGTTGGCGTTATACGGCAACGGGCAGCAGCGACTCGCACCGAATCCAATATCAGTGGGCAGGATACCCAAGAACGATGGTCGCGGTCGACTCGCTGCCAGCGTCCGATGCGCTACCCGGCGATCCGCTCGAAGTGGTGACGAGCTTGAAAAAGGGTCATGCGACCGTCACCAGTGGACCCCTCATCGAGTTTGGCCTCCAAAGCGCAAGCCCCGGCGACGAGATCGCGACCGCGGAAGATCCGATCCACGGTCATCTGCGTGTGCGCGCAGCGCCGTGGGTCGATGTGACGAGCTTGCAGGTCGTGGTGGGACAGATCGGCGGGGGATGGGCCATCGCGCAAACCTTCGATGTCCCGTCTCGGCCGACCGTCATCGGACCCGAGGCCGGGACCCTTGACGAGGCACGAGCACGCACGATCCGGTTCGACCGCGACCTGGACGTGGCCGTGGGACCGGGCAACGGATGGGCGATGGTGATCGCACGCGGTCTGCGCCCGATGACGGACGTGTTGCCGTTCGTCCCCATTGCCCCCCTCGCATTCACGAACCCGATTTACGTCGTTCGTCAAGCCGTGCCACCACCGCCCTTTCCGGGCGGCTCCGGAGCGCGGCGACCGCCGATCCGGCAATGAATGGGCGAAGCGAGCTCCGACCGCCCGCTGACATCGGCGCCCGAGCGGCCGCCTATGGGTTCGGCCTTCGCCGTACGATGACCTCGACGTCGCGCGCGCTCGACCGCTTCGTCGCCGCGGCCTGCCTCTCCGGGGTGGTTTTGGGCTGCGATACGGGCTTCGGGGCGCGCGCAGTCGCCTGATGCCTCGCCGTCATCGACGGGGGCCCTCCCTTCCGCGCCGCCTTGGCTTGCTTCGCGGCAATGAGGGCGCCGTGCGCGAGTTGGCGATCGGCTCTGCGCTGCGCGGCCGCGGCCACCTGCGCGGCCTCGCGCTGGGCGTGTTGCGCGCGCTCCTCCGCGAGGCCCGGCAGCATCGGGACGATCGCGGCCTTCGCGTCCTCGATCGAGTAGAGCCGCGGCGACGTACGGACGAACCGCACTCGTTCGGCGAGCTCGTGGCGCAACAGGGTGTTCAAGGTATTTCTCGAAATGCCGAGGAGTTTGGCGATCTCGGCTTCGGTCGCGAGCTCGGCGCCGGCGGCCATGAGTCCGTGAGGGTCGCGATCAGGCGGGGGGGCGTTCGTCGTCGTCATGGCTTCGGCTCCGATAGTGGCACGAGAGATTCGATCGTGGGTACGCGGAGCGCGAGTTCGACGCACCAGGTTGCGCTACGAATCTCTTTTGTCAAAGGACGACACACGCTCGCGGTGTATGGCCGGTACCCTCAAACTTAGTGGCGACGGACCGCCGCGGCGACCTCGATCCTCGCCATGGGTCGCCGGCATGCGGATTCTCTGCGTGGGGGGCGTATTTTTCTTCGAAAGGGCGGCTCGAACTCCGGGTACCCGGCGTGGACGATGGATCTCGACGCCCGCTCCGAATCGACCGCTGGGGGGGCCTCGCTCGGCCCCGCCGTCCAGCGACGCCCGCTGCTCGAGGACGTCGCAGACGGAATGCATTCGAAACGCGTTTAGCGAATATTTAGTTCGCGGCGGTTACAATTCTTGCCGAGAGCGAGGCCACCATGTCGTCGTTGCATCGATTGCCCTATGATGCATCCAGGGTCGAAAGGCCGCAGGCCGCTGGACGGGCTGCGGCATCTTGGACGCACCGCGGAAACGCCACGAAGCGCGTCGAGGTGATCATGCCTCCCGAGAAGCTCGATGAGCTTAGGGAAGCCCTCGCTGAAGCCGGCATCCTGGGCATGACCGTACGCGAGGCCAAGGTCTTTGATCGCGGCACTGGCCGGCGCGAAGTGTACCGGGGATCATCGTACGTCGTGGAGTTCACGTCCAAGGTCGAGGTCGTGATGGTGGTCCAGGACGACGTTGTCCCCAGGATCCTCGAGGTATTGGAGACGATCCCCGGAATGGGCGACGGCCACGACCCTAGCGTGTTCATATCCGAAGTCGTCGAAGCGGTTCGAAACCGAACGGGTGAGCAGAACGGCCCCCGCCCCATCTTGCACGGTCGGCATGGGCCCTAACCGATAGCCCTAAGCAGGCCAGGGGCATTCTGCCCTCGCAGCGCGCTGGGCTTGACGTTGTACTTCGAAATAACTAGAAGTATAGCGTGTTCTCGAAGTTGGATCACCACGCAGAGCAGCTGGGCGCGCTCGGGCATCCGGTGCGCCTGGCGATCCTGCGCTTTGCGGTGCAGGCCGGTGCTGAGGGTGCGACGGCCGGAGCGATCCAGGCGCATGTCGATCTTCCGGCGTCGACGCTGAGCCACCACCTCAAGCGGCTCGTCGACGCGGGCGTGATGCGGACCCGCGGCGAAGGGACCTTCCACTACTACTCGGCGGATTACGAGGCGCTGCGCAAGCTGAGCGCGTACCTCTGGGAGGACTGCTGCAAGAATGGCAGCAAGGGCACCTGCTGTTGATCGGGTTTTTTGGGGGTCGAATAATTCGACTTTATTGGAAGAATAAGGAGAGAGCCACCATGCACGTTCTCAAGCCTCATGTCTCGTTGAATGTCTCCAACATCGACGCGTCCGTCGCCTGCTGTGCGCCCTCTGCGCTGCCGGCCCAGGACAAGCCTGTGCAGCTCGGCAAGAAGACCGGATGCTGCTGAAAAAGCTCGTCGCCGAGGGCCTCGGATCGGCTCTGCTGCTGGCAACGGTCGTCGGCTCGGGGATCATGGGCGAGAACCTAGCCGGTGGCAACGTCGCCATCGCGTTGCTGGCCAATACCCTCGCGACCGGCTCCGGCTTGGTCGCCTTGATCCTGACCTTCGGTCCCATCTCGGGAGCCCACTTCAATCCGGCGGTGACCCTCGCGGATGCAAGCCAGGGGGGCCTGCCGTGGCGCGAGGTGCCGGGCTACCTGCTCGCGCAGATCGTGGGCGCGTTCGCCGGTGTTGCCGTCGCGCACGTCATGTTCAAAGAGCCGGCTCTGTTCTTCGCCTCGCTACACGAGCGCTCGGGTGCCTCGCAACTCGTCAGTGAGTTCGTGGCAACGTTCGGCCTGCTGTCGGTTGTCTGGGGTTGCGTTCGTCGGCGGACGGCCGCCGTGCCGTTCGCCGTCGGCGCGTACATCATGGCCGCTTACTGGTTTACATCCTCGACGTCTTTCGCCAATCCGGCGGTCACGCTTGCTCGTGCCGCGAGCGATACCTTTGCGGGCATCCGTCCGGCCGACGTGCCGGGATTCGTCATCGCCCAGTTGCTCGGCGCCGCGGCGTCGACGGCGCTGTTCCGCTGGCTCGTCCCCACCCTGCCGGCCGTCGCCGATCGCGTCATCGCGCGAGTTCCAACCGAGGAAGTCCCATGAACACCGTGATCTTCGCATGCGTCCACAATGCGGGTCGCTCACAGATGGCAGCCGCCTGGTTCAACGCGCTGGCCGACGCGACGAAGGCGCGCGCGGTCTCCGCCGGCACCGAGCCCGGCGCGCGCGTTCATCCAGAGGTGTTCGAGGCGATGCGTGAAGTCGGGATCGATCTGGGCGACCGCAAGCCGCAGAAGCTCACCGATGACCTAGCGCGTGGTGCGCAGATGCTCGTGACGATGGGATGCGGCGGGCAGTGTCCGGTTGTCCCGGGCCTGCGACGCGACGACTGGCTGCTCGAGGACCCCAAGGGCAAGCCAATCGAGCGCGTACGCCAGATCCGCGACGAGGTCCGCGCTCGCGTCTTCGGGTTGATCGCTCGCGAGAGCTGGGAGCGGCGGCAATGATCCGGTCAGCCAAGGGACGCGATCGCTCCAGCGTCGAGGACGCGAGTGACTAGTGTGCGCCGAAGCCATGACGCGGACGACCGCTCTCCTCGCCGTAGCAAACTTCTTCGCCGCGGTCTTCGCGTCGATCACGGGTCGGGATGCGGGGAACCCAAATCACCTCATCGAGCTGTCAGCCGGCGCCGTGCTCGTCGGACACGGTGCAGCTTTGCCAAAGCTCCGCCGAATGCGTTCGGCGTTCAACCGCACTCGGGCCATCGTCTTACGGGTTCGGCTTTCGGCGTACGATGACCTCGACGTCACGCGCGCTCGACCGGGGCTTCGTCGTCGAGGCCTGCTTTCCCGGAGCGGACGTGGCCGGCGGCGCGGGCTTCGGGCCGGACCGCGTGGCATGCTGTGCGCCCGTCGTCGGTCGGCGCCGCGCCCCCTTGGCTTGCTTGGCGGCAATGTGCGCGACGTGTGCGAGTTGCCGCTCGGCCCTGCGCTGTGCGGCCGCGGCCACCTGCGCGGCCTCTCGCTCGGCGCGTTGCGCGCGCTCCTGCTCGAGAGCCGGCAGCATCGGCACGATCGCGGCCTTCGCGTCATCCATCGAGTAGAGCCGCGGCGACGCACGAACGAACCGCACTCGTTCGGCGAGCTCGTGGCGCAACAGGGTGCTCAACGCGTTTCTCGAGATGCCGAGAATCTTGGCGATCTCGGCTTCGGTCGCGAGCTCGGCGCCGGCGGCCATGAGTCCGTGAGGATCGCGATCGGGCGGGGTGGCGTTTGTCGTCGTCATGCCGTTGGCTTGGATAGCGGCGTCCGAGATTCGATCCACGGTGGGGTGCCACGATCGATGCGAGCGATGCGGCATCCGCGTCGTGATGCGTGCTTCGGCAAAAGTCCCCCAAAGCAGTGGGCCCTGGTGCCCCCGGCGGCTCACAGCGCCCTCGACTCCCGCCGGGGTATGGTGCGTTCGGACCGGAGGCGAACCCGTAGCGCCCCCTCCGCGGCCGGCTAGGTCGCGGCACTGCCGTACGCTCCGATCTGCTGGCCGCGCTGGTCGATCTGACCTCGACGTTAGCCCCACCGTTCTTTTTCCATGGGGCGGCGACCCCGCGGCGACCCTGGAAGGCCTGCGCTCCGGGCTGACCGCGATACCCCAGCGCCTCGAAAGCCTGCAGGTCGGCGTCACCGAGCATCGGGCGATCCGTCGCCGTGAGTCGGGGTGTCACACCGGTTTGGTTTTCATGCACCCGCGCGTACGATGCGGCGCTCGGCGAGTCACGACGGGGTTGGCCGGACGCCTATCTCCAACCATGGATGCCGAGTTCCATGACTACGCCGCTGCACCCCCACAACCTGCGCTGGCTCGCCGAGGATCTCCTCCGCCGGCGCCGTGCCGACGATCGCGACCGCTATGCCGCCTCTCAGCGGCAGGCGCGCATCGACCCCAATCCCCACCAGATCGACGCGGTGATCTTCGCGTTGCGGCGTCTCGACGAGGGCGGCTGCATTCTGGCGGACGAGGTTGGCCTGGGCAAGACGATCGAGGCCGGGCTGGTCATCGCCCAGGGCCGAGCCGAGGGGCGGGATCGGGTCCTGCTCGTGGTGCCGAAGCCGCTCCTCGGGCAGTGGCAGAGCGAGCTATTCAAGCTCTTCGCGATCGACGCGCGCGAGCTGGTCAGCGCCGACGCCGGCCCGGGCGTGTGGATCATCGGCCGCGAAGCCGCGGGTACGGAACGGGGAGCGAATTGGGTGCGCGCCGCTCCGTTCGACCTCGTGGTCATCGACGAAGCACACGAGATGTTCGCCGGGATCTACAAGCGCTTTCGGCCCGACGGCCAACCGGATTCCGCTTCCGCGTACGCTTTGACCGCCCATCGCGTTCGAGAGGCGATCGGCAGCACCCCGGTCCTGTTGCTGACGGCGACCCCGATCCAGAACTCGCTCGCCGAGCTCTGGGGTCTCGCCCAGTACGTCGAGCCGACGCACACTCTCTTCGGGGATCTCTCGACGTTCCGGCAAGTGTTCTGCGCGGATGGCGACGACCGGGTGCTGGTCGAAGGCCAGGAACACGAACTGCAACGCCGCGTCGCGACGATCTGCAAGCGAACGCTGCGTCGCCAGGCTCAGGAGTTTCTCGATCGCCCGTTCGTCGACCGAACCTGCCGCCTGTTCGAATACACGATGAGCGACGATGAGCGCGCGCTCTACGACGACGTGACCGACTACCTGATGCAGCCGGTCTTGCACGCCTACCCGGGACGGACGCGCAAGCTGCCGCTGATCGGCTTTCACAGGCGGATGGCCTCTTCGAACGCGGCTCTTGCCGTGAGCCTCGACAACGTGGCGAAGCGGCTCCGGGCGCTGCGCGACGGCTTGTCGGTGGATGCCGTGGATTTGGAGCTGATCGACGACTTCGACGAGGAGGACAAGGACGCGCATCCCGAGATTTCCGAGGAGGTCTTGCCCGCGGCGGATCGGGCCGCCGTGCAGGCGGAGCTCGACCGCGTCGAGGCGTTCGCTCGGCGCGCTCGTGCGTTGCCGTCGGACGCGAAGGCGCGCGCCTTCCAGAGGGCCATCCAGCTGGTCCTCGATCGCGGTCGGGCATGCACCGGCAGTGGCAAAGCCGTCGTGTTCACCGAGTCGATTACCACGCAGCACTACGTCAAAGACGTGCTGATGGCCATGGGGCTCACCTCCGACGACGTCACCTTGTACCGCGGCACGAACGACGATGCGCGCGCACGGCAGGCCCTTGATCGCTGGCTCGTCGAGGAGGGATCCACGCTGAATTTGCCGAGCCGCGACATTCAGATCCGTCTCGCGCTCGTTCACGAGTTCCGCACCCGGTCGAAGGTCATCGTCTGCACCGAAGCCGGCGCGAAGGGCCTGAATCTTCAGTTCTGCGAGACGGTCGTCAATTACGACTTGCCGTGGAACCCGCAGCGCATCGAGCAGCGGATCGGCCGCTGTCACCGCTACGGCCAGACGCGATCGGTTTTGGTCATGAACTTTCTGGCCAAGGACAACGACGCGCACCGGCTGACGTTCGAGATTTTGAGCCAGAAGCTCGACCTCTTCGGCAAGGTGCTCGACGCTTCCGACACGGTGCTGCACGAGCCGCGGACGGATTCACCCGAGCCCATCGCCGGGGCGTTGTCGGCGGACTTCGAACGCGAGCTCGGGCGGATCTACGACCGCGCGCGGACCCGCGAGGACGTCAAGCGGGACCTGGTCGCCTTGCGAGACACGATGGGCGAGCGACGCAACGCCTACGAGGATCAGCAGCGCCGCACCGCCGCGCTGATCGAATCGAGATTCGACGAGGATGTCAGGAACGTGTTTCGCAACCTTCGCAGCGAGCTCTCGGCGGGCCTCGCCCGCCTCGACCGCGACCTCGCGGCGATCGTCGCCGGATACGTCGAAGCGACCGGGGACGCGATGGGCCTCGCGGGCGGCGAGCCCCTCACCATGGTTCATCCAATCGTCGTCAAGGCGCTCGCGAGCGCGCGGCGATGGACGGGCGGCGCGGTGGAGTTCGATGCGCCCCGGGCCGATCTCGCTGGCCGTACGGGGACTCTGGCCGTCGCGAAGGTCGCCTACAGCGGCTTTGAGCCCGTCGACCGGCTGGTCGCCGCGGCCGTCGTCGAGGGTGTCCCCGTGGACCCCCAGATCGCGACCCGCATCGCCCGGTTGCCGGCTCGGAACGCCCCGGACCTCCGGGTGCCCCTGCACGAGGCGGCGCTGGAGAATGCGCTGGACGAGGCCGTCTTCGTGGACCAGCGCGATATCGAGGTCGCCGAGCAAGCCCACTTTGATCGTGCGATCGGCCAGCTGGAGCGGTTCGTCGACGATCGCGCGCTCGTATGCCGTCAGGAACGAGCGTCGCTCACGAAGCGACTCGAAAGCGCACGCAAGCGCCGCGACGATGCGATGGGCGCGGATGCGCGCGGGAAGGCTCAGGCGGAGATGGAGGCCCACGCGGCCCGTATCGCCGCCTTGGATCGGCAGATCTCGGATCTCGAAGCCCGTCAGGACGAGGACTATCAGCGATGGCGTCGAATTCACCACGCAAAGCGGTACCAGGCGCCAGTCATCACGCGCCTGTTCACGGTCACGTTCCGGCTCGGGACGACGGTGACGTCGTGCTGAAGCTGCTCCACACCGCCGACTGGCACCTCGGAAAGAAGTTCCCGTCATTCACGAAGGAGGCGGCCGATACCCTGATGCGATCGCGGCTCGACGTCGTCGATCGGATCCTCGATCTCGCCGTTCGCGAGCGGGTCCACGCGGTGTTGTGCGCGGGGGATCTATTCGATGTCCCCGATCCGCTGCCCGTGTGGTGGAAGGAGCTCGCCCACCGCCTCCATCGCCGCGCCAACGACACGATGCCGCCGGTGATCTTGGTCCCCGGCAATCACGATCCCCTGACGGCCGACTCGGTTTGGTGGCCGACCCACGCGTTCCGTGCGCGCCTGCCCGAGTGGGTGCACATCGTCGACCGAGACGACTTTTCGTTCGCTCTTTGCGACGGCGCAGTGATCTTTGCCGCGCCTTGCCGCACGACCGCCGGCCAGAACGACCTCGCCATGGCGTTGCCCGCGCGGGCTCCGGGAGATGCCGGGCTCCGCATCGGGTGCGTCCACGGAAGCACATTCGACCTGAAGGACTGGCTCATGAACTTTCCCATCCAGCGCGATGCGGGGGAGCGACGCGGCCTCGACTACCTCGCGATCGGCGACACGCACGCATTTCGCGACATCAACGCCGACCTTCCGTGGCCGTCCATCCCGACGGTCTATCCGGGCGCACCCGAGCCGACGGCGTTCGATGAAAAGGGTGCTGGCAACGTCGCGATCGTCGCGATGTACGCCCATGGCCGCCGCCCGATCGTGGTTCCGCAGCGCGTCGCGTATTGGACGTGGCGTGAGGAGACATGCAGGAGTCTGACGGAACTCAAAGGCATCCTCGCGCTGCCGGACCTCGAGCGTCATGTCTTACGGTTGAAGCTCGACTTCACGGTGTCGATCGTCGAAGAGAGCGAGGTCGACCGGATCCTCACCTTGCTGCGCGGCACCGAGGCGGCCCATCCGCGCGTGGGCGTGCTCGAGCGCGTCGACACCACGAACCTGCGCCTGGTCGCGACCGATCCCGACGCTTTCGACGCGAACCTGCCGCCGGTGGTGCTCGACACGGTGGCTCGGCTCCGCAAGGTCGCCGAGGACGCCGAGGACGAAGCCGACAGAGCCCGGGCCACCCGTGCCATCTCGCATCTGTACAAGCTGCTCCAGCGCGTGGACACCGGGGCTGCGCCATGAGGCTGGTGAGCGTCGAGGTTGAAAACTTCGGGGCCATCCGCGATGCGTCGGTCGCCTTCGGGCCTGGGTTGAACATCCTTTACGGCCCGAATGACCTCGGCAAGTCGACGCTCGCGGAGGCGATACGCCTTGCGTTGCTATTGCCCTCGACGTCGACCGTGCACGAGCCCTGGGTGCCGTGGTCCGGCTCCCACAGGCCGACGGTCGACCTGGTGTTCTGGGCGAACGGACTGCATTGGAAGGTTCGAAAGGAGTTTGGGCCGGGCAACCACGCTTGGTTGCAGAAGTCGGCCGATGGGGTCGCGTGGGACGAGGTCGCCAAAGCGCGTGGCGTGGATGCGAAGATTCGGGAGATCCTGAGTTGGGGCATTCCCGATCCCGGCGGATCGAACGCGCCGCGCGGATTGCCGATGAGCTTCCTGGCGACGGCTTTGCTGTCAACCCAGGCCGACGCCGCTTCCGTGCTCGCGGCCAGCCTCGAAGCGGACGGGACGGACACGGGCAGGCAGCGCGTGACGTCGGCCCTTTCGGCTCTCGCGCAAGATCCCTTGTTCAAGATGCTGATCGACGCCGCCAACGAGCGCTACGACCAGGCGTTTACGGCGCCGGGAAAGAAGAAGATGGCCGCCGACGGAGTGCTGAGGATTGCAGCCGACCGCGTGCGCGACGCGCGGGGCGCGCGCGATGAAGCCCAACAGATCGTCAGCAGTTCGGCCAGCGTGATGGTGACGCTGTCGGGTGCGATCGCACGTCGCGATGAGGCGACGCGCAAGGCGAAGGATGCCGCGGACGCGCTCAAGGTTCTCCTGGAATTGCGGCAATGGGGTGTCGCGAAACGGGAAGTCGACCGCATCGCGACGATCGCGGCAGACATCGCCCAGCTCGCCTCCAAGCGCACGGTTCTCGAGCGGGTCCGCGATCAAGGCAAACTCGACGTCGATAGGGCGGAGGTTGCGATCGCTCGATCTCGCGAGCAACTCAAGAAAGCCGAAGTCGACGCGGTCCCGGGGGCCGGCGATACGGCTGCGGCCGAGATCGTCGAACGGCAGCGTCTGGAGCTGGCGCTCGCCGATGCCGATCGCCGGCGTTCGGACGCGGCCGGTCGGATGGACGCGATCGCGGTTGTCCGCCAGCGCGTGGCCGACGTCGAGGTCGCCCGATCCGCGGTCGAATCCGCCCGAGAACGCGTGGCGGAGGCGGAGCAGGCCTTGGTGATGGCACGATCGGCTGAGGACGGCTTGCGGATCGCCGTCGGAAGGCTCGATCTCGTGGAACGCCACCTGGACCTACGGGACGCCGAAGCGGTGATCGCTCAGGCGGTCGCGCTGCGGCAAGCGTTCGCGGAGACGGCGGCCGAGGCCGCCAGGCTGCGTGCCAAGCGAGCGGATCTCGTCGTGCCGGACCGGAAGACGCTGTCCAAGATCCGAACGCTTGCCAGCGATCTCGCGGTGGCGCGCGGAAAGCTCGAGGTCGGCCTCGCGGTCACGGTCGATCCGGTCGCGGCGCGTGACGTCATCGTGGCCCTCGACGGCGGTCCTGCGCGCGCCGAGCACGTCACCGATCCATGGACCGTCGAGGCGCGGGGTCGTGTCGAGATCGTCCTGCAAGGCGTGGCAGCGGTGCGCGTGGTTGCCGGCAATGCCGAGGTCCGCGAGAAGGCGGCGAGGATCGCGACCCGATGGACCGACGAAGCCGAAGCCATCCTCGCGGCGGCGGGCGTCGCCACCGCCGAGGGCCTGGCCGCCAAGATCGACGATGCGGATGCGATCGATCGCGACCTGCGATCCGCGCAAGCCACCCTCGACGATCTTCGCGCGAAAATCGAGGCTCTGGCCGACGACGATGCGCGTCGTCACGCGGCGGAGGCCCGGATTGCGATCGGCGACGCGACCGGCTTCGACGCCGATCGGGCGACCCTCGGCAGGGACCCGCGCGCGAGCGTTCGGGCTAAGCGGGCGGCCCTCGCCCGAGAGATCGGCCAGTCGAAGGTGGCCTCGCTTGAAACCGATTGGGCGCTGCGCAAGCAAGAGGCCACCACCGCGGCGCAAAGGTATGCCGACGCGACACGGATCCGCGACGTGGCCCTGGCCGCGCAGGGAGTCGATCTCGATGACGCCGCGATCAGGAGCGCCTTGGCCACGGCCACGAGCGACCTCGCCGTCACTCGGACGACCCTCGACGGCCTCGATAAGGCGCTCGCTACACGACGCACCGCACGGGACGCGCTGCTCGCCGGGGCGCGGAAATCCGTCACGGATGCGGGCCAAGCGCTTGAGGGCGCGCGTGCGACCTACCAGAATGCGGTCGAGGCGGTCGCGGGCCTGGCGGGCCGGATCGACGCCCTCCGCGGTCAAATGGCGGCCACAAACGCGGTCGACGCCCAGACGAGACTCGATGTCGCTCGGGCCGCGCTGGCTGGCCCCGGCCGGGAGGTCACCGATCGCGAGATCGACGCGGCGAAGCTCGAACGCGACCGGACAGCCCGCGCGCTCGACGCGATCGTTGCGGAGGTGCATAGGTTGCAAGGGGCTCTCGAGCAGACCGGAGGGGCCGTCGCAGCGGACCGCCTGCGGGACGCCGAAGACGCCCTGCAGCTCGCCGAACAGCACGAGCACGATATCGGGGCCGACTACGAGGCATGGCGACTGTTACGCGACACGCTGGCCGCCGCGGAGGCAGCCCAGGCGAGCCACCTTGGCCAGGCGCTTGGGCCGGTGATCGCGGAGAGGTTCGCCGCTCTGACGACGGCCCGGTACGGTCGGCTCGCGATGACCGCCCAGCTCGCGACCGAGGGCGTCGTGGTCGGCGGGCAGGTTCGTAACGTGGACCGACTGTCGGTCGGAACGCGCGAGCAACTCTCGACGCTGTACAGGATCTGTCTCGCCGAGCGACTGCAGAGCGCGGTCGTGCTCGATGACCAGCTCGTCCAGAGCGACGTCGTGCGCCTGGACTGGTTTCGCGCGTTGCTGCGCGAGAAGGCGCGCGCGTTCCAGATCGTGATCCTGACCTGCCGACCCCATGATTACGTTCCGGCCGATGCGCTCGCGCCCTTGGACCGGTCGTACCGCGACGTGGACGAGGGCTGGATCCGGACCGTTGACCTCGGGCGCGCGGTGCGGCACCCTTCGGGCGCATAGATCCGCGAAATCGTGCCCATATGGCCCTCCCTGGTCGCTTGCGCGAGCGCCCCTGGGTCCCTTTGCACTCGACGCGAAAACGAGGCAAGACCGAGTTCCCGGGCGAGCTGAAATACGGCGTCGTGCAGGGCCCACGTCCGGACGTCGAACGTCGTCACGGTCGCTCCCTCGAATCGCCCCAGCTCGTGCTTGGCGCCATCCTGCGCCTTTGTCCTGGTCGACGACGGCCCGCCCTTGATCCACTGCGAGGCTCGTGAGGCTGCCAAGGCCGGCATCTACACCTTGAAGCCGTGAACGCCGAGATCGCGACTTGGGACTTCGGCACCGATCGATGGGACCTGGTCACGTTCATCTACGCTGCGGGCTGTCCACGCGCTCGCGAGCGACGATGCGACGAGCAAACAATCGAGAAGGTGCGTCGGGGTCTGAGGCGCGGCGGGGTGGTCGTTGTCGAGGGATTCCATCGAGACGAGGTCCCGGGTCTCGGCTTCGGCTCCGGCGAGCTGGCCACACCATCTCGTTCACATCAAAAGCGACAGCGCCAAGGCCTCACATGGCCGACGCCGGCGCGTCGAGCCCGTCGACGCGAACGTGAAAAACACCGTAAGCGCCACGTCGGACTGCACGTCCGCACCGGCTGTTCGTGATGCACCGGGCCGTGATGCAGCCATCCCGTCCGGAAGCGCATCGCATTCCCCACGTGTACACAGCGCAGGCGCTCGCCACGCTTCAAGCGGCCGTCGCGACCATTGGTTTGGCGGACCGTTTGGTCGATCCGATCGCCCTACCAGCGGGAGCTCCTCGAGCTGTGGAGCCGGGCGCCACCTCCTCCCACCGAAGCCGAGGTCGCCTCGGCCTTCGAGCGTCCGGCCAAAGGAGCTCAGCGATCGGCACGCGGCAGCCGCCCGATGACGCGCCGGAGATGAACCGACAGGGCATTCGATACGGGCGTTGTTTGACGGCTCCTCGATCGGGAGGTACAGCTCTCGCGGGGGGCCGCTCGATGAGGGTGGGGACATCGCTGACTTGCGCGCTACTCGGGGTCGCGGGGTGCGGCCGGGGTACCCAGGATGCGAGTGGCACGCTCGACACAGCCCGTCCGGGGCTCGACGCCTCGAACGATCAACCCCCGGACGCGGACGGCCTCGCGGAAGGCGCCGCGTCGGTGCAACCGGCGGTCGACGACGCGGACACTCCGTCGACCGACGCGGGCGCCGGCGGTCCGTGGATCGCCTTCACCTCGAACCGGACCGGCGACTTCGATCTCTACCTCGTTCACGACGACGGCACCGACCTTCACCCGATCGTGCAGCAGCCCGGCTCCGATCTCTTCCCGGCCTGGTCGCCGGACGGCGTGACGCTCGCGTTCGCCTCGAACGGCGGGAGCGACGCGGGCTTGTATCGGCTCTTCGTCGTCGACGTCGCGAGCGCAGCGATCGCCTCGATCGAGACCGGCCTCCCGGACGTGGTCTCTCCCGCCTGGTCACCGGACGGCGCGTGGTTGGCCGTGGGAGGACCTGGGGGCCTCTACACGATTCCGGCTGAGGGCGGAACGGCCGCCGCGCTCACTGCGGGCGGCTTCCGCGACAACTCCCCAGCCTGGGCGCCCGATGGCGGCGTCGTCTACTTCTCGAGCAATCGCGCTGACGGGGGAGGATTCGAGGTGTGGTCGGTACAACCTAACGGAGGCGGCCTTACGCAGGTGACGACGGGGGCCGGCATCCTCGGTCGCCCGGCCGTCTCGCCCGACGGCACGACGATCGCCTTCACCGAAACGGCCGCGGGCGCGGGGGTCGGAACGTCCACCCAGGTCGTGTTCTTCACGACGGGCACGAACGCGATCACGCCGTTCTCCGTGCAGGGAGACTCCGAGCCAGCGTTCTCGCCGGATGGCAGCCGGCTCGTCGTCACGAGCACGCGCTACGCGGCCGACAACCCCGAGCTCACGCTCCTGGGCATTCCCGGCGCCCGGCTGCCGTTTCGACTCACGAACAGTCCCGGCGTGGACGGCCAGGCGAGCTTTCAGCCACGCCGCTGACCCTCTTGCGCCCTCGCGGCCGAGTGCACCCGGCCCGGTTCGACCACCCGGCCGCCGCTCAGGACGACGACGCGATCGGCCACCTCGAGGAGCTCCGGCGTGTGTGCGGCAAACGCGACCATGGCGCGCCCCCCGAGCTCGCGAATGAGCCCAGCCACGAGGGCGATGCCCGCGCGATCGAGGTTGGCGTCGGGCTCGTCGAGGAGGAAGAGCGACGCATCCGCGCAGAGCAGGCGGGCCAAGGCGACCCGCTGGCGCTCGCCGACGGAGAGAGAATCGACGCGCACCTCGAGGGGTTCCTTCTCCTGGCGGAGGAGGAGTGCGAGCAGACCGACGCGGTCGAGCGACCGCAGGATCCGGTCGTCGCTCGCGCCCGACAGGGGCCAGGCCACGGCCGCGCGCAGGCTCCCGCGCGGCGGCAAGTAGGGCCGCTGTGGCAAGAAGGCGACGCACGAGCGCCAGACGTCGGAGTCGAGGGACGCGAGTGCGACGCCGCCGACGTGCACGCTGCCGCCGAGCGGCCTGGCCAGCGCCACGAGCATGCGGAGGCACGTGCTCTTGCCCGATCCGTTCGCGCCTGCCAGCGCGAGCACGTCGCAGCCATTCCAGTCGAACGAGACCTCGGACAGGCCCCGCGCTTCCGGCCCACGGCCAGCGTCACGGCCCGCGCCGGGAACCTCGTAGCGAAACGACACCCGGTCGAAGACCACGGGGGCCGGAAGGGGCGGTGGCGCCAGCTCCCCGGGACGCCCTCGGGGCGCCCCCGCGCCCACGATCCGCGCGAGCAGGCGGAGCCACCGCTGGTCGCCCACGAGGCCGCTGACGCCCTGGGCCACTCCGACGAACGCTGGCGTGACGCTCGCGCAGAGCGCGGCGTCGGTGAGCGAGACCGCCAGCGAGCCGTGGAGCTGGCCGCTCGCGAGGAGCGCCGCACCGACGAGCCCAACGACGGCGATAAGCGCCAGACGTCCGGAGAGGACCGTCGATCGCGCGACTCGCGCTCCGCCCGCGGCCCACGCGCGAGCGCGACCGCCCAGCTCGGCCATGAAGCCGTCGCGTCGGCCGGACGCCACGATCTCGAGCCGCCCCTGCACGGTGTCTGTGAAGGCCTCGTAGACGCGCTCTTGCAGCTTCCACGTGGTCTGGACGTCGCGCGCGACGGCGCGACGCGACGCGAACAGGACCCCGACGGCGAGCGACGCGACCAGGGCGCCGAACGCTACCACCCGCGCCGGCTCGAGGGTTGCGATGACCCCGACGAGCAGAACGCAGGCGGTCAGGTCGCCGCTGGCGTTCGGGAGCGTCTGCGAGAGGGCTTGCGCCGAGCGGAAGACGCCGTGCGCGGCCTCGAGATGGACGTCTTGATCCGGCAGCACGTCCGCGCGCAGGACGTCCCCCGAGAGGATGCTCGACGCGGTGCGCTCCACGAGCTCGGACTGGGTCCTCGCCGTCGCGACCCGCTGGAGCAGCGTGCGGAACGTGAAGAGACCGCCGAAGAGGACCGTCGCCGCGAGCTTCTCGCGTACGGAGCGCTCGACGAGCGTCCACGCGAGGGCCGGCGCCAACACGCGCTGGAGCGCCGCCGCCGACGCGAGGAGCACGCCACGCCGCGCGATGGCGCGCGACGCGAGGGTGCGAAGATCGGTGACGACGGCGCCCGGGTGCAACGACGCAAGCATCTTGCCACGAGAGCGGGCCCTTCCGGAGCCGCTGGCGTTCAGGAGCTCGTCAGGCCCGACGCGCCAATGGCCCCGTGTCCGGAGAAGAGGGTGACGCGCGCCACCGATCGCTTTTTCGTGAGGCGCGGCTTCTCGTAGGGCGCGCGGGCGTCGTCTTCGGAGTCTTCGTGGTTTTCGGCTTCGAGGGGCGCCTGGTCTCTGGGGTTCATGACAAATCCTTCTCGGGGTCCCGATCACTTCACGCACAGCGTCACGTGGGAGGTCGGCTGGTTATTCGCAGGGATTCCCCCGTTCCATTCCCCGTTCGTGCCGATCGCAAAGAACCGGCAGCTGCGGGTCGCGTCGGCGCTCAGGTAGGCCGATTGGGACGACAGGATACCGCTCCAGGGGGAGCTTGCACAGCCGCCTGTCTGCCCGGCCGGACTCTCGACGACGCTTCCGACGAGCGTCGGGAGCGTGTTGTTGAGGGTCCTCGGATCCTCGACCTGCGTCCATTGCTCGTAGGTATTGAGGAGAGGGTACTGTAGGTATTGAGGAGAGGGTACTGTAGGTATTGAGGAGAGGGTACTGTAGGTATTGAGGAGAGGGTACTGTAGGTATTGAGGAGAG
>Ga0187863_10000284_pt1 | contig 44693 bp, 34 predicted proteins | sample June2016WEW_11_1_FD_132975 | JGI IMG/M metagenome (GOLD analysis project Ga0187863, IMG submission 132975) | Peatland microbial communities from SPRUCE experiment site at the Marcell Experimental Forest, Minnesota, USA - June2016WEW_11_10 | ecosystem: Environmental > Terrestrial > Soil >...
GCGATGTTGACCCCGAGTGTCGGGTCGAGAAATCCATTAGTCCCGAGTAGCCCGCGAAGCGGGCGTATCGAGGGACGGCCCTCGTCGACCTCGACCCCGACCCCGACCTCGACCTCGACCTCGACCTCGACCTCGACCTCGACCTCGACCCCGACCCCGACCCCGACCTTCGGGGGCGAACTACCCGCACTATCTTCAGTGCATCGCAGGTACCCTTCGGCGACGCGCTGTACGTTCGTCCCGGGCACCGCCTGTGAGTAACGGTTTCGCCCACTCCCCCTTGCGCAGGCGGCAAAAGCACGCTCGGTCGTCGTTTGTCGGCGGGAGATTCTTCGGTGCTACGCGACCGACCCGTCGTCGTTGTCGACGGTAAGAGTGCGCGGCCTTGTCTCAGTTCCAGGGCGGCATCGCATAGGGCGTCGTTGGCGAGATGCCGTCGTATCGGTGCAGCTGCGTGACGTACGGCTCGTCGAGCCAGGACTGCAACGTCGCGATCTGACATGCCGTGAGCGCTGCGTGAGGGGGCGTCGTGGCGGTCGGCATTTTGTCGCACATGGAGCACGAGGGGGGATCGGCCTCTTGCATGACCGCCATCACCACTTGAAAGCGGAAAGGGGTCGGCGTTTCGGGACACGACGAGGCGTGAGCGGTTCCTGTAATCCAATCGTAGGCGTGGTTTTTTCCTCCCTCCACCAGGGTCGACTCGTCGTCCAGCACGTGGCAGCCGCCGTTGCTGGCATTGGCGGTCCCCGTTTTTCCACAGGAAGTGTTCAAAAAGCCCTGTACGTCGGCTTGGAAGCTCACCGGCGAAGGCAGTGTGCAGCCGGCCGGTACCACCACCGCGGCGTCCATGCCGGGCGTCGTCTCGCCTTGCGATCCAGTGGCCGGCCCCGTCGTCGTTCCGGTTGGGGTCGCCGTCGTCGTCCCCACCGTCGGGACCGTGGTCGTACCCGTCGCGGTTGCCGTGGTGGTCGCCGATGGGGTCCTGGCGCACCGGAAGCCGAGGTTCACGGCTCGGTAGGACGGGTCCACGTCGAAGCGGTCCGGAGGAACGAGCTCGGTCGCGTCGTTGAGCAAGTCACCGCGCATGACCCGATTGGAGGCGGTCGTCAAGTCGGCGCAATCGGTGCAAGCCGTGTAGGCCGCGTACCAGTCCAGATTCCACTCAAATACGTCCCCCTCCAGATCGAGCTGGCCCCACAGTCCGGCTCCGAGCGTCGGCGTCCCCACGGGGGCGATGTTCGTTACGCCCGTACAGGGCGCCGCCGTGCCGGTCGGATAGTAACATTCGCTCTCGCCGTCACCGTAGATCGCGTACTGGTTTGCCAACCCCGGATCGGTCGATCCCCAGGGATACTCTCGCTGCTGGCTCCCTCCCGCCGCTGCGTATTCCCATTCCGCTTCGCTTGGCAAAAAGCCCCCGTCCCAAATGCAGAACGCGTACGCCTCGTACCAGTCCACGCAGTTGATGGGCAGGTTCTCGTCGTTCCCCGCCGAAGTCGTCCATGTCGCGTAGTCCGGATCGCAGGCCAGATTCGTGTTCCAGGTACTCGCCGCTCCGGGTCCCGTCGCGATGTCCGGCAGCTGCGTGATGGAGTCGGCGAGTGCATTCCAGGCCGTCGCGTTCCAACCCGTCTCGTAGGTTCCCGGGCTGCCGCTGTTGGCCAGTCCGCGGCCCCCGTTCAAATGGGTGTGAATGCCACTGCCGTTCGCAGGCGGCGCGCCCCATGCGCTCGTCAGGTAGTTCACGTACTGCCGAAACCGTCCGACCGTCACCAGGTATTTGTCCAGGCGAAACGCGCTCAGAGTAGCCGGATCGGCCAGGCCCGTCGCTCCGGCTCCGCTGTTTGTGTACGTTCGGTCGTAGGTCCCGCCCGTCACGGGCAAGCTCGTGCAGCAGCTCTCGCTGCCACTGTCGCCCGCCCCACAGTGGGTCACGCCCGCGGCACCCGTTCCACAGTTCGGGCTCGGCACCGTCGAGGCCGAGCCCGGCGAAGCGCCGGCACCGCTATCGCCCAGTCCCGTGCTGGCCGAGCCGCCGCCGGTCGAACCCGTGTCGGCCGCGTCGCTGGCGATCGATCGCGCATCGGCCCCGCCGCTGCCCATCGGTGCCGTTCCGGCCGGACCACTGTCGGCAGGCCCCGCGCTGGTCAAACCGGGGTTGGACGAGCCTGTCGATGAGCCGCCGGCCTGTGCGGCTGGGGAGGTGGCGTCCATCCCGCCGTCCGTGACACTGGCTTCGGTCGGACTTGAGCAACTCGCAAAACTGACCACGGCGACGATCAGCGTCGTGATGGCCGAGAGCATCCCCCTCGTGTCGTTCATCGCGCTACCTCCCAAACAGGTAGGCCCGATCGTCGCGAGTCCGTGCTCGGGTGGAGTGGTTTTTGCACGACCTGCGGCTCAAGCCATGGGCTAACGCGAGCAACTTCCACCGATTGGCCGGCTGCCGTCAAGAGCCGAGGCTTCTCGTTCCGATCGCGACCCTTTTGCTCGCACCCGGGTGCCCCGCGATTCGCGGCGCGCCGTCGAAAGGACGGGATCGAGCGAGTCCGGCTCCTCGCATATGCGGGCGAAGCTACTGAATGACGACGGTATCGATGAAAATGTCAGCGGCGGAGCAAGAGGACACGGCCGCGCCGCCGGGTATGCCGAACTGGACGCCGACGTTGTGGATCGCGGCAGGGGAGAAGCCGTTGGCCACGTTGCCCTTGGGGTGGTCCAGGGTCATCGTCAGGGTGATCCACTCCGCTCCCGGATGGAGGCCTACGACCCCATTGTCCGCCCAGTTGGATTTGACGTCCTGCGCGAACTGCAGGGCGTAGCCGAGATGGTTGGGGTCCGACGATAGCCCGGAGGAGAGCTTCACGTTCATCGTCACGGTCCGACCTGTGAGATCGACGCCGCCATCCCCGTACACGACGCCCATATTGAGGCTCTCGGTCGGGCCGTTGAAGGGCGCCTTGAGTTCCAGACTGCCGGGTGTCGGGTCTCCCTCGGTCGTGGAGAGCGTGAGCGAGCACGCGTCGGCACCGGCGTCGCCGAGGCCTGCCCAGAAGACACTCCAGCCCTGTGTGCTCGTATCGAACGTGTAACTGAACAGGGGGACAGCCGCGTCGGACACCGCGTCATTCGCCCCATCGACGAGACTCGAGTCGTCGCGACTCGCGTCGGTATCGATGGCGTAGCCCGAGTCGTCATCGTCCGAGGCGGCCGTTCCTTGTCCGGTGCCATCGCTGGCTTCGGCGCCTTGTCCCCCGCCGGCGTCGGCTGTCGCACTCGAGCCGTCCGATCCCTCGCTCCCGTTTGCATCGGGGGCGGTCATCGCATTGGCCGTGCCGTCCGCCTCTGCGTCGGCGCTGTCGAGCGGCTCGCCGGCCTCGCTTTCGACAGCCAAGCTCGCTCCGTCGAAGCGGTCGAGGCCGAGCAGTGCGCTACAGCCCCACATTGCGGTACCGGCAAGCCCGAGAAGGAGCATTTGGCGAGAGCGCCTCATGGCCGTTCGCTCTCCTGTCGCGTCCACCGCACGTTTCCGTGCTCCGTCGTGCGCCCGACGATCGCCACGGCAAGCTGCGGCCCTGACCTGCGCGATTGCGACGAAGAGCGCGTGCCCATGCTTATCGGGAGTACGTCCCACGCGACCCGCTGCTTTAGGGCCCCCGTCGTGGGCCTTGTCGAATCAGACGGTAGGGACGCCGGCGCGGCGCTTTCTTGGTGTGCGCATGCCCAACGCAAGACGAGCACGGCGCCCTTTCCGCGGGGTGCGCGACCGATCGCGGCTCGTTCTTTCGGTTGTCCCCGAAAGCAGGGGCGTAACCGGGTCGCTTCGACTTGCGTAACCGGGCAAGACAGAGTGCGATCCGAAAGGTCGGTACGGACCGGCCGCTAACGGCCGACCCGATCGGACCGAAAGGTCACCATGCGATACCTAGACGCCTACGCTACACTCGTGGTCATGTCCTTGTCGGCGCCGGGATGCCGGGTCTCTTCAGCGGCTCCGGCCGAGTCGCAGGTGACCGCGAATGCGGCCAGCGGCGCGCGGGATGGTTCGCCCGCCCCTGCCGCTTCCGCTAGCCAATACGTGAAGCCAGCGCGTGACGAGCTGCGGCGCAAGCTCACGCCCATTCAATTCGAAGTGAGCCAGAACGACGCGACCGAGCCGCCGTTCCACAACGAGTTCTGGGACAATCACGCCCCCGGAATCTACGTCGACGTCGCGACCGGAGAGCCTCTTTTCAGTTCGCTCGACAAATTCGAATCGGGCACCGGGTGGCCGAGCTTCACGCGACCGATTGAGGACGGCCGTGTCGTGTCGCACTCGGACATGAGTCTCGGCATGATGCGCACGGAGGTCCGATCGGGCGCCGGCGATTCGCATCTCGGACACGTCTTCGACGATGGCCCCCCCCCGACCCGGCTGCGCTATTGCATCAACTCGGCGTCGCTGCGCTTCGTACCGCTCGACCGTCTGGCGGCCGAGGGCTACGGCGCGTACAGGGCTCGCTTCGCGGGGCCCGTACCGGAGAGCCCCGCTCCCGCTTCGACGGTCAACGCCTGCGCCACGCCGCCGCCGGGGGAGCAACCCGGCTGTGCAGCGACGCTCGACACGGCGCTTCTCGCCGGCGGCCGAAAGACACGCGACGCACTGAGTTCGCTGCCGGGCGTCCTCGAAGTCGTGTGGGGGACGGTGGCGCACTCGGAGGCGGTTCGCGTCGTGTTCGACCCGAAGCAGATCGCGTACGGCGAACTGATCGAGAAATGGGCGCGCACCGAAGCGGCCGACGCAAGCGCGACCCGCGTCGTTTACGTCGCAACCGACGACCAACGGCGAATCGCCGAGGATTGGGCGACGCGAACAGGCCCATCCGCCGCACGGCGCGCCCACATCGTCGTCCATACGGCCAACGTGACTGCGTTCACACCCACGCCCCCATGACATACGGGGTGGTCGCGGCACCACTCGGCACCGCCGTGGGCCCGCATCGGTCCTATTCGGGTGGATCGGGCTGAACCTCCATCGCCCTGCGGAACCTCTCGGGTGAGCGAAAGAGGCGGTCGAGCGCCAACCAAGAAGCGTCGGCCAGAGGACCGCGTTGACGGCCGAGCACGCACTGAAGGAACACCGCTTCGCGCAGTAACGGGTTCAAATCAGCTTCCCTTCGCGCTTGCCAGGCCGCTTCGGCGAGCTCATCCTTTTTGACCGCCGCTTCGAAATCGACGAGGACGACTTCGAGAGGCGAAGGGCACACGACGAGGTTGTGCAGCTCGGCGTCGCCGTGAGCGAGCCCGGCATCATGAAGTGTGGAAATCTGCTCCAGCGCGCCGGCAGCGAACCCCCACAATCCGGCGGCCGATGCGAGCGGCACCCTCTGCGCGACGCGGAGATTGCCTTCTTCCGGGTCGACCCCGAACGGCGAAAGGCGCTGGTACGGGCGCCCCGGGGCGAGGCAACTGCGAAAGACCTTCTCGGCGAATCCGATGGGCGGTGGCAGGCCGAGGATGCAGCTCGCCAACGTCTGATTCTCGAACTCTTTCGCGGTATCGCCGTGCAGTCGCGCGGCAAAGTACGTTTTACGAAAGTGCAGTGGATACGTGATCGACAGGGGATGCCGTTCGCGCGTTTCTCGTCCGGCGATGACAATCTCCGCTGACATGAGCGGCAGGCCATTCGCCTCTCGCCGTGCGATCGTGCGTACGACGTAGTCGCTCTGCTGTGGGCGATCGACCAGCCCCGCCAACTCTCGAGCGAGCCTTACCGAGTGCTGGGGAGATACGCTCAGGAGCCGTTCGTCATCCATCGCAACGATGGTTCGCCTTAGCGTGAACTGGGTCGGCGAGCGATAGCGCCCGTGTGCCCTAGCGCCCCCGTGTCACCACGGACACGTCGACAGCGCCATGATCGCCGCCAGACGCGCTTTGACCTCGCCGAACTCGGCCACGACCAGACTCTGCTCGGCTTCGCGGTGCGCCTCCGATGCCGTAACCAAATCGACGCTGGTGCCTTGCCCCCGGAAGTAGAGGGTTTGCGTCATCTGGTCGTTCTCTGCCGCGAGGTCCCGCTGCTCGAGGGCGACCTTGTACGAAACTTCGGCCACTTCGATTCCGCGTTGCGCCTGCTCCACCTGAATGACGGCTTGGCGCCGGAGTGTCTCGAGCGTCTGGGCCGCGATGTCCTCGGCGGCCCGCTGACTCTTGATCGTTCCGAGACGGGTGCCTCCGTCGAAAATGGGGACGGAAAACGAGGCTCCGATGCTCCACGTGGGATTCGGGTACCCACCGCTGATGGCCGTCGTTGCACTCAAACTGCTTTGCCCGGTGACGACGGGGATAAAAGAATACCAGGTATTTCGCAGATTCCGCTTGGCAACCTCCACGTTGATGCGCGCCGCGTCGATGTCCGGTCTCTGGTCGACGGTCTGGACGACACGGCACGCACGGATGGCCTCCTCGGCAACTCCGTTGACGTTCATGTCATGGGCGACGCCGATCTCCTCGGGAATTCCGAGTGTCAGTCCCAGGGCCTCTCGTGCTTGCCGCAGCGCCTCGTCGCCGTTGACCAGCGACACGCGCGCGTTTGCAGCGTTCTGCTTGGCGCGCACGACGTCGAGCATCGTGGCTGCGCCGAGCGCCTCCTTGCGCTTGGAGAGCTCGAGCTGTTCGAGCGCGACGCGCAGACCGCTGCGGTTGATTTCGGTACTGCGCTCCGCCGTCACCACGGCCACGATCTGGTTGGCGAGGCTGAGACTGAGGGTGCGCCTCGTGTCGTCCACCGTCCTTCGGCTCGAGTCTTCCATCAGCTTGTTGATGCCGATCTGGTCGAACTCCTGCACGTTGACGATGTCCTGCGAGAGGGTCAAACTTCCGGCGAGGACGTTCGGGATCGGGACCACGGTCGACACGGGTTCGCCCACGACGGACTGGTTGGCCGTTCGGGTGATGAGCTGATGCGAGAATGCGCCATTGCCGCAGCCCGGAGGAGCCGAGCTACCTCCCGCGCACCCACCGAGCGACGGCAGGTACTGGGCAAAAGCGACGATGGTCTGACCTTCCGCCTGCACCACTTGGTCGAGTGCGGTCTTGAGGTTGGTGGACCGCATGCGCATCAGCTCTTGCGCTTCCGCCCACGAAGTCAGGACTCGCTTCGGCGGCGGAACGGGTTCGAGCATCGGGTCGTCCACCCGGGGCGGGGGCGGAACCGTCGAAGGATCCAATGCTGCCGCGCTCGCTGCGGGAGACGGGGTCGGCGGCGTTGCGGAGCCCTCGGGCGTCTGGGCGAGGCCCGTGCTGGGCAGCGCCCAAACGAGAACGGCGGGGAGGTAGGCTTTTCGCATGCACATTCTTTGCCATGGGGCTCTGGCAAACGACCACGACTACCGACGAGTGGACGATCTTGACGTCCCGAACGTGGGGCCGCCCGCCCGCTCCGTGCCGTGATCCAATCGCCGTTCTGCGAGCGTGGGCGTACCCGACCGCACCGCGATGGGGCAAAAAATCCGGGAAGACCCACGGGTCGTCGACATCCCCGTCCGCGGAGCCGTTGCCTGCGAGGCGTTCATGAGGAAGTTTCGAGCCGCACCGGGTTGGTCAGGCTCCCAATGCCTTCGATCTCGATAGTGACGACGTCGCCTGCCTTGAGCCAGCGGGGCGGGGTCTTGGCCATCCCGACGCCGTGCGGCGTTCCCGTGAGAATCACCGTTCCGGGGCTGAGAGTGGTGCTCGCGCTCAGAAACTCGATGAGTCGGGGTACATCGAAGATCATGTCGGCCGTGGTCCAGTCCTGTACGCGCTCTTCGTTGAGAAGCGTGGCGATTCTCAGCGCGTTGGGATTCGGGATCTCCTCGGGCGTGACGAGGCACGGGCCGAGCGGCGCGAACGTGTCGAACGTCTTTCCGCGACACCATTGGCCGCCGCCCCGCCGGATCTGCCAGTCGCGCGCCGAAACGTCGTTCGCACACGTGTATCCGAGGACGTGATCGAGCGCCCGGTCGCGCGATACGTTCTTGGCCGCCCGGCCGATGACGACGGCCAGCTCGCACTCGTAATCGACCTCATCGCTCCGCAGATGCCGAGGAATCAGAATGGGATCGCCGGGGTGCTGAGTGGCGTTGACCCCCTTCATGAAAAGAATCGGGTATTCGGGAATCTTCGCGAGGGTTTCTTCGGCGTGCCTGCGGTAATTGAGGCCGATTCCGAAAATGCCCGAAGGTGCGATCGGCGCGAGGAGCTTGTCGATCTGCGCCGTTGCTTTCGTGACGGCGTGCTCGCCGAAGACGTCACCGTCGATGCGGACGGTGGCGCCGTCCCGCGCTTGGCTGCCGTAATGAATGCGTCCGCCGGGGTCGCGATAACGAACGATTCTCATGGGCGCGCCCGATTCTGCCACACGTCGCCGGTCGGGTAGATGTGGGCGTTCAGCGACGATGGTTTCATGGTGATCTGGGTCCCCGGCGAGGTCGGGACGAGGTAGCGCCCACGGCGGACGATGCACGGGTCCACGAAATGTTCATGGAGGTGGTCGACGTACTCGATGCAGCGCTTCTCGAGCGATCCGGAGATGGCCACGTAGTCGAAAATCGAGGCGTGCTGCACGTATTCGCACAGGCCCACGCCGCCCGCGTGCGGGCATACCGGTACGCCGAAGTGAGCCGCGAGCAGCAGAACCGCGACGACCTCGTTCACGCCGGCGAGGCGGCAAAAGTCGATCTGGCAAAAAGCGATCGCCCGGGCTTGGAGCAATTGCTTGAAGACGACGCGATTCGGGCAATGCTCTCCGGTGGCCACGCCGATGCCGTGGGGCTCGAGAGCGCGGGCGATGGCGGCGTGTCCGAGCACGTCGTCGGGGCTCGTGGGCTCTTCGATCCACATCGGCGAGCACCCGGAAAGGGCGCGAACCCATTCGATGGCCTCGGCCACGTCCCACCGCTGATTGGCGTCGAGCATGAGCGCACGATCGGCTCCGATCTCTTCGCGCGCGATCGCCGTTCGACGGATGTCGTCTTTCAGATTCTGTCCCACTTTGAGCTTGAAGCGGTCGAAGCCCGCCAGGACGCCCTCGCGGCACAGCCGCCTCAATCGCTCGTCGGAGTGGCTGATCCAGCCGACCGAGGTGGTGTAGGCCGGATACCCGCTCTCCCGAATGGCGCTTTCGCGCGCGCTTCGCGTGGCGACGAGTCGATCCAGCGCTCGTGTGGCTTCTCGCGGGGTGAGCGCGTCGGTCAGGTAACGCCAATCCACCATCTCGACGATTTGCGCCGGACTCAGTTCGACGAGAACCTTCCAAAGAGGCTTGCGTTCGAGCTTCGAGCGCAAATCCCACATCGCGTTTACGACGGCGGCCGTGGCCATGTGCACCACGCCCTTCTCGGGCCCGAGCCAGCGGAGCTGACTGTCGCCCGTCAGCTTGCGCCAGAACTGACCGGGCGCCTCGCAGAACTCGGAGATCGATTGACCCACGACGAGCGGGCGGAGCGCCTCCAGGGCTTTGACGACAATTTCCGTCCCGCGACCGATCGTAAAGGTCAGCCCGTGGCCGGCACCCTCGTCCGGCCGATCCGTGTCGACAATCACGTAAGCGGCCGAGTAGTCCGGATCGGGATTCATCGCGTCGGAACCGTGCCGATCGAGCGACGTCGGAAACCGGAGGTCGAACGCCCGAAGGCCGGTGACTGTCCCTGAGAATTCTCTCGTCACTTTCCTGCGCTCCATCCGCCGTCGACCATGAGGCAGCTGCCGGTGACCATCGCCGACACGTCGGCGGCGAGGTAGAGGGCCGCGGCAGCGACCTCTTCGGGACGGGCCATCCGTCCGGTCAACTGCGTTGCGGCCATATCGCGGTAGGCCTGTTCGGGATCCGGAACTTCCGCAAGACGCTTGCGGACGAACGGCGTTTCCACGCGGCCCGGACAGATGCAGTTGAAGCGAACGCCGGTGTGAGAATGGTCGAGAGCGAGCGCCTTGGTCAGCCCCACGACGGCAAACTTCGACGTGGTGTACGCCACGCGATCCCGCACCGCGACGACCCCGCCCACCGAAGCCATGTTGATCACGCTGCCTCGCCGTCGATCGAGCATGGGCGGAACAAGCGCGCGCGCGCCGTTGAATACGCCCCGTACGTTCACGGCGTAGAGTCGATCCAGGTCTTGCGCCGTCGTGGCGAGAAGATTGCCGACGTGTCCGATGCCGGCGTTGTTGACGAGCACGTCGAGAGGCCCGATGCGTCCCGCGAGCGCCTCGACGTCGGCGGCCTCAGAGACGTCGACACGTGCCGATTCGGCGCGACCGCCGGCGGCCCGGATCCCCGCCGCCGTGGTTTCAGCGCTCGCTTCGTCGCGATCGACAGCCCAGACGGTGGCCCCTTGCTGCGCGAAGAGCTCCGCAATGGCCTTGCCGATGCCCGACCCGGCGCCGGTTACCAAAGCGGTTTTGTCGTCGATGCGAAACGGGTTCATGTGCCGTCAGCATTCCTGCGACATCCGCAGAGTATCGCCGGGTTCACGGCGAGTCTTTGAATCATGGCCGGTCCGGTCCCCGTGTCATTCCGGAACGTGCATCGCCCCGTGTGCGCTCGACCGATAGCAAGCTTCGACGACGGCCATCGTCTTATACGCATCTTCGACCGAGGTGGGTAGTTCGTTCGTCTCGCCGTCGGCCCGCCGCATGAGGCTCGCCATGGGGCCGACGAACGCGTGCGGAAACCAGTCGCCCACGAGCGGGATCGACTCCCACGAGGGCGGCACGGTCCCGAGCAGCCGGCAGACATCGAGCGTGTCGGGAAGCCCGCGCGGATAGTCCAGGTTGACGCCGATGCGCGCCTTGATCGCGCCGCGCGTTCCCTCGAACTTGACGTAGCTTTCTTGGTGCGTCGGGCCGAACTCGTGGCCGTGATTGGTCGTCACGTTTGCGCGGCGCACCTCGCCGTAATCGAGAGCGATCGCGGTCCGCGTCGACGCGAGGTTCATCTGTTTCGGATGCTTCACGGTCTTGCAGTACACGCCTTCGGGCTCGCCGAAAAACGATCGCACGAGGTCGATGTAGTGGATGCTGTGGTACACGATCTCCATTCTCGGGATGCCGAACAGGAAGGACCACTGTTGCCAGGGCATGTCGCACGTCACCCGGACCTCGACGTCGTGAAGCTCACCGATCACGCCGCGATCCACGAGGGATCGCGACGCCATCATCGCGGGCGCGAAGCGGAGCTGAAAGTTCACCGCGGCCAGCAGCCCCTTGCGGGCGCAAAGGCGACGGATCGCGCACGCTTGCTCCAGATTCTCGCCCATCGGCTTTTGGATGAGAACCGCCGAGTGATCGGGCAGCTCGGCGAGGACGCCGGGGGTCTCGGACGCCGGCAGGGCCAGATCGAAGACCGCACGCGCGGGAGCCGTATCGATGGCCTCGGCAAGCGACTGGGCGACTTTGGGGATGCCAAAATGCCGGGCGAGCGCCACGGCGCGTTCCTCTACGCGATCGTAGACGGCTGCGACGGGGAAGCCGGCAAGCCGGTAGGCCGGCAAGTGCGCATCCCGCACGATCGAGCCCGCGCCGATGCTGACGATGGGACGGATGGCGCGGGGCTCGATGACCTTCTGGACGACGTTCTGCCAATTCATCAGGGACACTCTCGGTGACGACAACCAGGCCGGCGCAAATGCCCGCGTTCAACCATCCCGGCCCCGCTTGAGGGCCGCCCGGAAATGCTCCAGCTGTTTGAGCGCGTCGTTCTTCAGGCCCCCCGAGGGCATCAGCGCGTTTCCGGCGGGCGCCGCTTTGCCCGGCGGCGCGTCCGCTTGCCGCTGTGGCCGCGCGGCGTCAGCCCCGGTTTTCATCGTCAACGCGATTTGATGCTTCGCGAGGTTCACCTCGATGACGCGTACGGTGACGCGATCGCCCGGGCTCACGGCATCGCGGGGATCTTTCACGAACCGATCGGCGAGCTGCGAAACGTGGACGAGCCCGTCCTGGTGCACTCCGATGTCGACGAACGCGCCGAAGTGGGTCACGTTCGTGACGATGCCCGGGGCTACCATTCCTGGCGCCAGGTCCGTGATCTCGTGGATGTCGTCGCGGAAGCTCCAAGCGATGAACGAATCGCGAGGATCACGGCCCGGCCGTTCGAGCTCCTTCACGATGTCGTCGAAGGTAAACTGCCCCACTTCGGATCGGAACTGAGCGTCGTGCTTGACGAGCGAAGCGCCCGGACCGACCAAGTCCCCCACGTTTTTGCCGAGGCGTGCCGCGAGGCTCTCGAGCACCGGGTACCGCTCGGGGTGAATCCCGGTATCGTCCAGGGGATGCGCCGCGCCCGGGATGCGCAGGAACCCGGCGGCCTGCTCGAACACACCCTCGGAGAACCGCGGGACCGAGAGAAGATCGCGCTTCGTCTTGAAGACGCCCTTCCGCCGACGATGCTCGGCGATGCCGCGCGCAAGCGACGAACCGATCCCCGCCACCTCGGCGAGCAAGTATGGGGACGCCGTGTTGACGTTGATCCCGACCGAGTTCACGCTGCTCCTCACCACCGTCTCGAGGCTCCTCTTGAGAAGACCCGGTGTCACGTCGTGCTGGTATTGACCGACGCCAATGCTCTTCGGATCGACCTTCACGAGCTCCGCGAGCGGATCCTGAAGACGCCGGGCGATCGAGATGGCGCTGCGAATCGTGAGATCGAGCTCCGGGAACTCCTCTCGTGCGATATCGCTCGCGCTGTACACGCTCGCGCCCGACTCGCTCACCATCACGACAGGCAGACGCCCGAACCCCATCTCTCGGAGCGCGTCTCGAATGAACGTCTCGGTCTCGCGCCCCGCGGTTCCGTTTCCCACGGCCACGGCCGACACGCTGCCGCGGACGACGGCCAAGCGTAAGACCTCTTTGGCGGCCGCGCGCTCGCGGTCCGAACCGAGATACAAGACGTCGCTGCCCACATAGGCGCCCGACTCGCTCACGACGGCGAGCTTGCAGCCGGTGCGAATGCCGGGATCGACGCCGAGGACGGACTTGGCTCCGTACGGCGATGCGAGCAATAGCTTGCGCAAGTTCTCCGCGAAGACTTGGGTCGCCGCCGCATCGGCCGCCTCACGAAGCGCCCTGTTCACTTCGTTCTCGATGCTCGGCTGCACGTAGACGCGCAGCGACAGGCGCGCCGCCCGCTTCATGACATCGGCGGCCGGAGATGACGGACGCGAGCACGCGGCACGCTCGAACGGGGCGAGAATCTCCGCCTCGAACGCTTCGTCGCCGGGCGCGCCGCCGATCGACAGGACGAGCTCCTCTTCCAAAAATCCACGACGCATGGCCAAATACCGGTGCGAGGCCTCCGGCCGCAAAAGCGAGCTTACGCGCTCGTGAAAAGAGAAGTAGCGTTCGTATTTGCTGTTCGGCTTTGCCTTGTCGCCCTTGTTGGAGCGCACGAACCCGGCGTCGAAGAGAGCCCTCCGGACGTGCTCGCGAAGGTCCGCGTTCTCGGAGAGTCGCTCGGTGACGATATCGCGGGCCCCGTCGATGGCTTGATCGGTGGTCGTGACGTTCTTTTCGGGCGAAAGGAACCCAGCGGCCTTTTCGACGAGGGAGACGGCCTCCGCCGTCTCTTCGTGCGAGACGCGCCACATCCACCCGGCGAGCGGCTCAAGCCCGGCTTCGCGCGCGACCGTCGCTTTGGTCTTGCGCTTCAGCTTGTAGGGCAAATAGAGGTCCTCGAGGCGTTCGAGATCGTACGTCGCGAGAATCCTCTCCTTCAGCTCGGGGGTGAGCTTTCCCTGTTTTTCGATCTCGTCGCAGACGATTTTTTTCCGATGCACGACCGCGTCCCACGTCTCTTTTGCCTCGAGCACGCTCTGGATCGCGACTTCGTCGAGGTTGCCGGTCTGCTCCTTGCGGTACCGCGCGATGAAGGGCAGGGTGGCCCCGCCCTCCGTGAGAGCGAGGACCGCCTTCGCGGACGCCACGGGAAGGTTCGCGTGCCGCCGTGAGAACCAGTCTTCGAACGAGAGCATCCCGGGGGATGTTAGATCCCGGCTCACGTGAAGACGAACGACGCGACTCGACTGCAGGACAGCGAGGCGCCGGGCTGGGCTTGGGTGGACCGGGGTTGCCTCGCGCTGTGGGTCGTCGCCTTGTTCGCGGCGACATGGCGCAACATGGATTTGCTCGGCGACAGCTTTTGGTCCGTAGCAACCGGCCAATGGATCCTCACGCACCGCCGGCTGCCCGTGGAGGATCCTTTTTCGTATACGGCCGAGCGCCCGTGGATCGTCCATATGCCGCTCAGTCAGGTCCTGTTCGCCTGCGTGATGCAACGGTTTGGCGTGATGGGGCTGGTCCTCTTCGGGTCGCTTCTGTTTACGGGTGCCCTGCTGTTGTTGTGGCTTCCTCATGCGCGCGGCATCGCCGCGCGCATGTGGGTTTGGCCGCTGGTCCTATGGCTCGTCCTCCGGCAAGCCGACGACCTCTGTGTGCGCGGTCAGGTCTTCGGCGATCTTGGTTATGCCGTCTTGCTGCTTCTTCTCTTCCGGCTTCGGGATGGTCGAGCCGTTCACGGAGCAATTGCCATGGCGCTCGGTTGCCTCTGGATCAACCTGCACGCGTCGGTCTTTCTGGCGGTCGTGATGCCTGTCGGCTTCGGTGTGGCGGTGCTGTCGGCGCCCGCGACGCGTCGTCCGTCGCTTGGCCCCTGGGTCCGTTTTTCGGCGCTGGTCGCAGCGGGCACGCTGCTCAACCCCTACGGCATTCGCCTCGTCGCCGATCTCGTCACGCTGATGCGCGCCTCCAGCACGCATCGAATCGATCTTTTTCGGCCGCCGGACTTCGGCTCCCCCGGGACGTGGTTGAGCCTGGCCCTGGTCGTCGGATCGATGATCGCGTCTCTCGGGTTACGGACGCCCGAGGCGGGCGTCCCCGAGGCCCTCGTGCTCGGGGCGCTTCTCTTGGCGGGCTGTACGGCTCGTCGCTATGAGCCGTTGGGTCTTGCTTTTGCCATCGTTGTCCTTGGCCGGATACTGAGCCGACGGCTTTTGGCGGCCGCGCCGAGGGGTCGAGCGTTCGCGCGCCCTGCGCGGCTCGCCATGGCCGCCGCGGCGGCGGCGCTCTCGTTTCGTGAGTTGGCGGTCGACAAGGATCCCTGGCGCGACGTTCCGGTCGTCGAGGCAAGGCTGATCGACGAACTCGGCCTGCCTGACCGGGTCGCGAACATCTACCATTGGGGCGGTTATTTGGATTACGTCTGGGCAGGACATAGGAAGGTCTTCATCGACGGGCGCAATCAGCTCTACGATCGTCGGGTGTTCGACGACTCGCTCCGCCTCGCGTCGCTGAACGCTTGGGAGGCGATTCTCGACGATTACGGCGTCAATACCGTGCTTTGGGAGCGTGGCAGTCCGCTCGATCGGGCGCTCGGGGCCAGTCCCGATTGGGTTCGGGTTCGGCGCGGTCGCATCGCCGTGGTCTACGTGCGGCGCAGCGCTCTCGGGGCGACGCCGCTTTCGCGCTGACGAGGCAATCGATTCTTGCGAGTTCCATCCATAGTCATTTGTTTACATGTCCGGGCCCGACGCTCGGAAAAACGAATGGAACATCGCCAGATTGGCCGCGCGAAGCGAAGAAAAGCCCACGCGGCTGCAAAGAAAGCTATTGCCAATGCCACAAAAGTGCGTAGAGGTACGTTCCCGAGAGCAACCTCATCGGCGGTACTCCGTCGGTCAGGGCGAGTTTCGTCCTCACCCTGCGCTCTCGATCTCACGTTTGAAGAGGGGTTGATCCATGATCTCCAATCGTTTCACGACGTTCTTTTGGAAGGGTCGAGCCGCGCGGTGCGGCCTCGTCTCGCGCGCTTTCCAAGGGTCGTTGACTGCGGCCTTGGGCTTCATGGGATGTCTCACGTCGGGCTGCTCGAGCACCACGGCGCCGGCCCAGGAGACCACGACGCCCGATGCTTCGACCACGACCACGACCGGGACCGGAACCGGGACCGGGACCGGAACCGGGACCGGAACCGGGACCGGGACCGCCACGAGCGACGGTTCCGCGAGCTCGTCCTCGACGACGCCGACGCCCAGCGAAATCGTCGCGGCCTGCCCCTCCGATGGGGGCACGTCGCCGTTGTCGTTCACCAACCAGACGTACCTGAACGACCCACGCGCGAGGTCGACCACTGGCGGGAGCTCGGGCGCGACGACCGAGGCGATCTTCAGCGGCATCAATACGGTGGACGACCCCTATACGCAGATCCTGCGCTTGCACAACGGGGGCACGAGCTCGGTCACGATCACGAGCGTCGGAATTGCCCCCCAGGCCACTCTCTTTCCGGTCGCCTTCCGGCAAACCAGCAACCCCAGCGCGTTCAATGCCACGGTCGTGGCGACGTCGGATGCAGGGACGGGGGCAGCCACCGCGCTGACCCTGCCGCAGACGATCGCCGTAGGCGGCGATTTGGACGTCGTGGTCCAGTTTCTTTCGACCAAGACGAATCCGCCGACCCGCTACGACAACACCGGCGGCGACGCCGTGGCCGCACTGCTCGTGGCGCAGTCGAGTAGCGATTGCGTCCAGGCCGGGCTCTATGGCGTCGGGCTCTGGAACAACTCCGAGAGCATCAGCGATGCCGGTGTACCCTCGTCGAACTATGGGCGTTACGAGCCCACGCTCGGCCAGATCATCGCGACGCTCGGGTACCAGGTCAACGTGGGCACCCTTTTGCAAACGTTTCTCAACGTCAATCAGGTGAGCGCGCTGGCGATGGATCCTCCGCCCAACGGCGACACGCCCTCGGACGAAGTCATCGTGCAGGAATTCGTGCTCGCCGACCCCACCCAGCCGGCCGTACTGCTCGCCCCCGCCCGGTTCGCTCCGAAGTACGACTTCGCGTACGGATGGTACGCCACCGGCTCGATCGATGCCGGCTCCGCGCAACCCGGCGCCGCCGACGCGGAGCCTCCGCCCGACGCCGCTCCCGCGAACCTGCCGGCAGGCCTGCAGTGGGTGGCCACGATGGAAAGCGTCGTGGGCAGCGACAACTATACGTCCGACCACAGCGAGATGGTCCTTCCACCCATCACCGGGACCAATCCCGCGGGGACCTTCATGCCCACGCCTGCAACGGCAAGCTTCGGCCTCTGGTGCTTCGGCAACCAGAGGACGAGCGCGTCCGCCCCTCTGAACGGCGATTACGACTATTCACAGGACCTGCTCAATGTCGTGACGCAAACCGGCAACCCCCCGCTGCCCGACGACCTCATCGAGGCCGGCGTCAACCACTTCGTGACGTCGCCGGTGCACCGTTACCGCGTCTGGCCGCTCAAGGACCGGGGCGGCAACCCGGTCGCGAATGCGTACCTCATCGCTCTGGAAGAGGCCACCAACGACGACTTCCAAGACATGATCTTCACGATCAGCAACGTCAAGCCATTCTCGGGGGTCCTCGATGCCGGTACAGCAGCACCGGATGCCGGTGCCACCCACGATGCGGCCGTCGATTCCGGCGCCGAGCAGTAGGCGGTTGCGGTCAGCGTGCGGCGCGTCCACGGCGGCGCGCCGCAGCGCCCGCCGTCACGCGCAATGAGCGACGTCGCGGTCTAGCTGCTGCCGTACTTGACGCCGCAACCGTAGGGCTTCGTCTCGCGCACGGGGACAGGTCGATTCGCCTTCAATGCGTCGAGCGCGTCGGTGACGTAGTTCACGAGCTTTCCGCCGGTCGGCGATTGGCCTTCGGCGTCGGGCGAATTGTCGATGGCACCGCGGTAGACCAGCGTCCCGTGCGCATCGACCACGTACATGTTCGGGGTGTTCGTGGCGCCGTACGCGTGTCCCACGCGTCCCGTCTCGTCGAGAAGAATCGGGTAGCTCATCGCATACTCTGCGGCGGCCTTTCGGTTCGTGTCCGCGCCGTTGCCCTGATGGCCCGCCGCCGCCGAGTTGACCGCGAGCCAGACGACGCCCTCCGAAAGGGCGCGCGCCGGCGCGTCCTTCAGCGAGCCGACGGTGTGCGCCTTGCGGACGAAGGGGCAGCCCGGGTTGAACCATTCGAGCACCACCGTCTTGCCCCGCAAGCCTGACAGGGTGACGGCGTGGCCATCGAGATCCGAAAGAGTGAAGTCGGGGGCGGGCGAGCCGACTGCGGCTTGGGCTATCGACGAGCCGGGCGTTGCAGAGGCGATGGCGACTGGCGGCGCCGCGGGAACTGGCTCCGGAGACGTCGACGAGGGGCGGCTGCAGGCGGAGGTAGCGAGCACGACCGATGCGAGAAAGATGCGCGTCATGCGAAAGACTCTAGTGCGAAAGTGGGCGGGTCGCATGGGCCGAGCGGAGAGGCGCTCGAGGTTCGTTCGCGTGCGCCGCCCTCGCCGCCACCCGAGCGCCGGACTTGCGATTCGGTGCGCGAAAAACGGCGAAGGCCCTGAGCGGGCTCTTACTGCCCGACGACGACCGTGCAAGTCGTGCCGTAAACGCTGAGAACGCTGAAGATCTCGTGGTCGACGTACGCAACCTGCGTGATTCCACCCGCCGCCTTGGCGCTCGCAATCGAGGCGTCGCCGAGGGCCACGAGGCCCAGAATGGACATGGCGCAGGAGCGGCCCGTCTTCGTTCCGGTGCCTGGACCGACGGCACCACCCATCTTGTAGCCGCTGTAGATCGCGCCGGCAGCCACCCCGTCACCGCCTGTTACCGTTGCACAGCCGCTCATCGACGCCGCAACCATGGCAGCCGCCGCTATCTGAACGAAAACTTTCATTTGGAAACCCTCCGTAAATGAAAATGAAACAAACCGACGCGGCAGGTCTAATCCCTTTGGAGGGCAGACTCATCATTTTTCGCTGTGGCGCCGGGCCCGCGGTGCACCGGACCGCTTGGACCCTTTCGCGGAACGGGTCCCGTGATGCGGCCGCGGGTGTTCGCCCAGGTCGTGAAGTCGAGTCGCGCGCGCCGGCCGCCGTCTCGCGTTACGTCGTCGGGGCGCTCGCTGGGGTTCGCCTTCCGAGAATCAACGGGACTTCCTCCTCGACGTACCGCCGCAACTCCCGGGCATACGGACTGGCTTCCGGAAGGTTGCCGCCGACGAGATCAAATGCAGTGTGTGCCCAGCGTTCGCGCAGCTCGAGGGGAATAAGACTGGATCGGGCGCGACGCGACAACCACAGCATCTGCATCGTCTCGAACATCACCCAGGCGCTGGCGACGAGCGCGTGGAACGCTGCGGCACCGATGTCTTCGGCAGAGGCCTCGAGCTTGAGAGAGAACGGCATTGCCGGCAAGAGAACACGTGCCGCTGCTCGAGCCAAGGTGGAAGAGCGGCACGACCGGCTGGCAAGCCGGCTTCAAGGCTCGGAGGCACCATGACTCAACGGAGTCCGATTCTCGCGGTTCATGGCGGTGCCGGTACGGCGCCGACGCAGGGGGAGGCGCACGCTGCCCGCGAGCGCGCGCTCATCGCCGCCTTGGGCGCGGGCTGGACCGTACTCGCGTCCGGTGGCCGCGCGCTCGACGCGGTCGAGCAGGCCGTGGCTTCGATGGAGCGGAGCGGACGCTTCAACGCCGGACGGGGCGCGGTTGTCGATGCCTCGGGCGCCGCGACGCTCGACGCCGCGATCATGGACGGTGCCACGCGCGCCGCGGGCGCGGTGGGCGCGGTGGGGCGGATCGCGACGGCCGTCTCGGCGGCTCGCCTCGTGATGGATCGGACCCATCATGTGCTGCTGGTAGGGGCCGCGGCCGATGATTTCGCGCTCGCCGCCGGCGTTGCACCCGCAACCGCTGGGTTTTTCCTGAACGTCGGGGGTGGATCGGCATCGGAAGCGGTGCCCGGCACGGTCGGCGCCGTAGCGCTGGACTCGGCCGGACAGCTCGCGGCCGCGACGGCGACCGGTGGCTTATCCGGCAAGCTGTCGGGACGGGTAGGTGACTCGGCCGTCGTGGGCGCGGGAACGTGGGCGGACGCGTATTGCGCGGTGTCCGCGACGGGCAGGGGCGAGTTCTTCATCCGTACGGCATTCGCGCACGGCGTGGCCTGCGGCATGTCCGGGCTTGGCCTGCCGCTTGCCGAAGCAGCGCGCCGCGCCCTGGCCGACGTCGTGGCGTTGGCCGGAAACGGTGCGGCGGGTGGCGGGTGCATCGCCGTCGCCCGCGACGGCACGGTCACGATGCCCTTCTCTACGCCCTCGATGTACCGAGGGATCGTCGACGGCTCCGGAGCACCGCGCGTAGCTGCGCTTCCCGACCCCCGGTTCTAGAGCCGCGCAGAACCCGCGACACGGCGGGCGCGTGCTGGCGCAAAAGAGACCGTCGTCAAGCCTGCACGGGGACTTTCCAGATGTCTCGCGCGTACCCGCGGATGGTCTCGTCGCTCGAAAATCGGCCCATGTTGGCGATATTGACGAGGGCCATCTTGGCCCAGCGTTCGGGATCTCCGTAGGCATCCTCCACGTCGCGTTGCGCGGCGGCATACGCCGCGAAGTCGGCCAAGACGAAGAACGGGTCGCGCGACAAGAGCGCGTCCACTACCGGACGATGCCGATCGGGGTCATGAACGGAGTAGACGCCGCTCGCGATGGCGTCCAGGGCCTCGCGGAGCGAAGCGTCCTCCCGGCACGCTTGTCTCGGGTCGTAGCCGGCGCGCCGGCGCGCGTCGACTTGCTCGTCGGTCATTCCGAAGATGAACATGTTGTCGGCCCCCACGGCCTCGAGGATCTCGATGTTCGCTCCGTCGAGGGTGCCGATCGTGAGCGCCCCGTTGAGCGCAAGCTTCATGTTCCCGGTCCCGGAAGCCTCCGTGCCCGCGGTGGAGACCTGCTCGGACAGGTCCGCGGCAGGGATGACGATCTCGGCGAGCGTCACCGAGTAGTTCGGAAGGAACACGAGACGGATGCGATCGCGCGTTCGCTCGTCGCGCTCGAGGGTCGCCCCCACGTCATTGGCGAGTCGAATGATCCGCTTGGCCATGGCATAGCCGGGTGCGGCCTTGCCCGCGATGAGGACGACACGGGGGGTGCGCAGTTCGCCGCGGGCCGCGAGCTGGTGAAGATGCACGACATGCAGGATCGGCAACAGCTGCCGCTTGTATTCGTGGATGCGCTTGACCTGCACGTCGAAAAGGGCCGCCGGGTCGAGGCGCAGCCCCAGTGTCGCTTGAACGTACCGGACGAGTTGCTCCTTGTTTGCGAGCTTGCTGCTCCGGAAATGGGCGCGCACTGCGGGATCGTTGGCGGCCGGTGCCAGTCGGGCGAGTTGCGGCAGATCGGCGACCCATGTCTCCCCGATTTGCCCGGTGATGAGCTCGGACAGAGGAGCATTGCATTTTCGCAACCACCGGCGGGGCGTCACCCCGTTGGTCTGGTTGCCGAACTTCTCCGGCCACATCTCGGCAAAGTCGCGGAACAGGCGCGCCCGCAGGATGCGACTGTGAAGCGCCGAGACGCCGTTGACGTGCGCGCTGCCGACAATCGCAAGATGGGCCATCCGGACGCGCTGCTCGGGCCCCTCCTCGATGAGCGACATGCGCGACCTGCGGGAGTCGTCGTCGGGAAACCGGCTGCGGACCTCGTCGAGGAACCGGCGGTTGATCTCGAACACGATCTGCAGGTGCCTCGGAAGCACCAGACCGAACAGCCACACGGGCCACTGTTCAAGAGCCTCCGGCAGCACGGTGTGGTTGGTGTAGGCGAACGCATGGGTCGTGATGGTCCACGCCTCGTCCCACCCCAAGGCATGCTCGTCGACGAGCAACCGCATCATCTCCGCGATGGCCACGGCTGGGTGGGTGTCGTTGAGTTGGAATACGGCCGCCTCGTGCAGGTTGCGCACGTCCGGCCAGCGCGACAGGTGCCGGCGGATGGCATCTTGCAGGGTCGCCGAGACGAAAAAGTACTCTTGCCGCAGGCGCAGTTCCCGTCCCTGCGCAATCTGGTCGTTCGGATAGAGCACCTTGGCCAGATTCTCGCTCGCGGTCTTATCGTGCACGGCCGCGACGTAGTCGCCGCGGTTGAACGTGCCGATGTCGAATTCGCGCGTGGCCTTGGCCGACCAAAGGCGCAGCGAGTTGACGACGTCGTTGCGGTACCCCGGCACGGGCGTGTCGTAAGCCATGGCCATCACGTTCTCCGTATCGACCCAGCGGAAGGTCGACTGCCCTGCGTGCTGCTCGGCTTGAACGTGGCCTCCGAAGCGAACGACGTAGAGTCGCTCCGGGCGAGCAATCTCCCAGGGGTTCGGGTAGCGTAGCCAGTTGTCCGGCTGCTCGATCTGCTCGCCGTCCGCGATGCATTGACGGAAGATGCCGTACTCGTAGCGAATGCCGTAGCCGATCGCCGGAATGCCGAGCCTCGCCATCGAATCCAGAAAGCAAGCAGCCAGGCGCCCCAGGCCCCCGTTGCCCAGGCCCGCGTCGTCCTCGTACTGAGTCAGTTCGCTCAGGTCGATGCCGATATCGGCGAGCGCGGCACCGGCTTCGCCGGTGACGCCCAAGTTGAGCATCGCGTCTGCGAGCAGCCTGCCTATCAGGTACTCGAGCGAGAGGTAATACACGCGCCGTTCGGCCTTGCGGAACGTCCTTTGAAGGGTCTTGTTCCAGCGATCGGCGATGCGATCGCGCACGGACAGAGCGATGGCGCGATAGAAGTCGCGCGGGGTCGCCGAGTATTCGTCCTTGGCGATCGTGTACTCGACGTGCGCTGCGAACGAGCGCTCGAAAGCCTCGCGGTTCATCGCGAGATCGCTTTCGGTAAGAAAGCTGCGGTCGGTCATGATGGACCGCGAGGGTACGGGAAGTCGGCCGCGCAAATCGAGCGCGGCTTCACCCCAGGTTCAGCGGGGTGGGGTCGCACCTTGCACTACGTCTTCTCGGACGCTCTTCGTGCTCGCGCGGCGGCGAGTCGATCTCGGCCTTCGCCCACGAGCCACGTCGCAGCAAACGAGTGCCTACGCGTATCGCCCGATCCCACTACGAACTGGTGCGAGCGGGAAATGAGGCCATGACCTTTTCGATGGCGCGCTGCAGCCGATCGTAGTCCACGTGGGACGCATCGATTACTTCCCGAGCCGCACTGTGCCAGAGCATCTGATGAGTCTGCCCGTCGAAAGCATCGATGACGAAGGACCCCTCGACCAGATCGTGCCGTTCGTCATCGAGCGGGGCGCCCCCAAATGCGATTTGGGTACCCCCCGTGTCGTGCGCCTCCCCTGTGGGCGGAAGAGGCGTCTCCTCGACCGGCGATTGTCGCCGGCCTGTCTCGACGCGCACGACGAGGTCGGATCCGCCGGTGGCTGCGAGCGTGTAGCCGCGGGCCTCCAGGATCTTCGCACTGGCCTGCTCGATGTGGCTTCGCACCTCCGCAGACTGCGGCGCTACGACGTATTTGTCGGGCGCCGCGACGCTCGGGTCGAATGAAAAAGTGCGATAGCGGCCGAACTGCGCGTTCTGTGCCGTAATCGTGTGCACGACAAGCTCGGACGCACACCCGCCGATTGCGCAAAGTGCGACGACGGAGAGTGCCAAGCGAGCGACCCAAAAAAGTGGACGTGAGTGCATGCGGACGCTTTTAGCATCGGTCGTGCCGTTGGGGGCTCTTCAACACGCGCTCAGTCGAGTTTCAGCCGATAGCCGACGCCGGGCTCCGTCAAGAGAAAGCGCGGACGCGCCGGATCCTGCTCCAACTTGTTTCTTAGATGACCCATGTAGACGTGCAAATACTGCTTCTGTGTAGCATAACGCGGGCCCCAGACTTCCTTCAGCAACTGCTGATACGTCAGGACCCGTCCGGCTCTTCGCGCGAGAGTTGCGAGAAGCTTGTACTCGATCGGGGTGAGGCGCACCTCGTCGCCGGCTACCGTCACGACACGGCTGACGAGGTCGATGCGCAGATCGCCGAGAATGAAGACGGCGTCCTTCTTGTCGCTGCGCCGCTCGGCGTGGCGTTCGGCTACGCGGATGCGTGCCAAAAGCTCCGGGAGGCTGAACGGCTTGGTCAGATAGTCGTCCGCGCCGGCATCGAGTGCGGCGATCTTGTCCTGATCTTGCCCGCGCGCCGACAGGATGATGATCGGCGTGTCGGTCCATTCGCGCAAGCGTCGTGTCACTTCGATGCCGTCGATATCGGGCAAGCCCAAATCGAGCAGAATGACGTCCGGATGCTGCGACGCCGCCTCGGCGAGGCCTTCCGTTCCGTTCGCGGCCTCGATGAGCTTGCATCCGTTCGCTGCCAGCGAGCTGCGCAAAAACCGCCGCATTTGCGACTCGTCGTCGATGACGAGTACGGTGAGCACCGTCATCGTTCGTCCTCGGGCGCGAGCTGTGGAGCGGGACCGTCGACGGGCACCGTGAATCGGAACACGGCTCCGCCGCCGCTGCGGTTCTCCGCCCAGATGCGGCCGCCGTGCGCCTCGATGATGGCGCGGCAGATTGAAAGGCCCAGACCCGCGCCGCCGCTCGTGCCCTCGCGCGGCAGTCGATAGAACTTCTCGAAGATCCGGTCGACGAGCTCGTCGGGAATGCCGGGCCCTCGATCGGCGAGTTCGACGACGAGAGTGCCGCCTTCGGCTCGAACGGAAATGTCGATCGGGCAGCCGCGCGGCGTGTACTTGGCGGCATTTTCGAGCAGGTTGATGAGGACTTGCTCGATGAGCAGACCGTCGATCGGTACGGGCGTCAGGCCCGTTGGAACGTGCACGGCGACGCTTCTGTCGTGGAGCTGACCCTCGAGCCGATCGAGCGCCGCGCCGATGACGCCTTCGATGGGCTGCCATTCCTTGGTCACGTGCACCGTCCCCGACGCGAGTCGAGTCATGTCGAGCAAGTTTCGGACGAGCCGATTCAGTCGCTGGGCCTCCTCGTGAATCGTCTCCGCGAGGTCGCGTCGTGCCTCCGGCGCGAGTGCGGGCTCCGATTCGAGAAGCGCGCTTGCCGCTCCCGTAATGACCGACAACGGCGTGCGCAGGTCGTGCGAGACCGAGCTCAAGAGAGAACTTCGCATGCGCTCTGCCTCCATTTGCAGCGTGGCTTGGTGCGCCTGTTCGGCGAGCCGGCTGCGCTCGAGCGCCGATGCGATCTGACTGGCGAAGACGTCAATGAGGGTGCGTTGCTCGGCTTCGTTGAGCCGGCGAGGATCCTTGGGCTGAACGCCCAGGACGCCGAGGCGACCCTGTGCGCCTCGGAGCGGCACGTAGAGTGCGCTTGCGGACGGGAGCGTGTCGGTCCCCAGCCCGGCGGGCTTGTCGTGCGAGAAGACCCATTGGATAACGCCGCGCTCCTTTTCGTCGGGAGCGAAGGCGTGATCGCCAGCGGCCACGTTGTCGAGCCTACCGTCTGCCGTCTCGAGAAAGATGCCGACTCTGGCTTCGAAAATGTCGTGAACATGCCGCGCGGCGACGGCTGCGAGGTTGGTTGTGATCCGCGTTGCGGCGAGCTCCCGGCTCAGCCCGTACAGGCTCGCCGTGCGCCGCTCGCGATACCGGGCGTCGTCGGCCTGCAAGCGGACACGGCGGGTGAGATTGCTGACGACGACGGCCACGACGAACATGACGGCGAACGTCACCACGTGCTGAAAGTCGGAGACGGCGAAACTCAGGTAGGGTGGTACGAAGAAGAAGTCGAGCAGCAGGACGCTGAGGACCGCTGCGACGATGGACGGTCCGTATCCGAACCGCAGCGATACGAGGATGATTCCGAGCAGGTAAATCATGACGACGTCGGCCAGTTGCCGCCGTCCGAAGAGCGCCCAGGCTATGGCCGTCGCTGCGAACGTCATGGCGGCGCTCGCGGCGTACGCGCGCGTGCGGAACGCCGGCTCCGAACGCGCCTTCTCGTCCTTCCGCGGCCGGGTGAGCGTCGTCTCTCCGGAGATGACATACACGTCGATGTCGCCGCTCGACCGGACGACTTCGTCGAGAAAGGACGGAGAGACGAAGTCGCGCCAGCGGGGATGCGTCGGTTTTCCGATGACGATCTTCGTTGCGTTGCGCGCGCGCGCGAACTGGACGATCTCGACTGCGGCAATCTCACCCTTCAGGGTGACGGGCTCAGCCCCGAGTTGTTCCGCCAAACGCAAGTTTTCAGAGAGGCGCTCGCGGTGCGCCTGGGTCATCCTCAACGCCGCCGGCGTCTCGACGAAAGCGGCAATGCACGGCGCGTGCAGGCTGGCGGCCATTCGTCGCGCTGCGCGTACGAGTCGTGCCGACGCCGGGCTCGCGCTCACGCAGACGAGAATCCGCTCGGCGGTGGGCCAGACGCCCTGGATGCCGTGCTCGGTTTTGTACGTACGCATGTCGGCGTCGACCCGCTCGGCGACGCTGCGGAGCGACAGCTCGCGTAATGCGATGAGATTGCCCTTTCGGAAGAAGCTCTCGACCGCACGTTGGGCCTGGTCGGGGATGTACACCTTGCCGCTGCCGAGCCGCTCGATGAGCTCGTCGGGCGGCAGGTCGATGAGGCGGACCTCGGTCGCCTCATCGAGCACCCGGTCGGGAACGGTTTCGCGCACGACGATGCCGGTGACCTGAGCGACGACGTCGTTCAGACTTTCGAGGTGCTGTACGTTGAGTGTCGAGTAAACGTCGATTCCAGCCTCGAGCAGATCCTCCACGTCCTGCCATCGCTTGGCGTGGCGCGAACCGGGGGCGTTGGTGTGCGCGAGTTCGTCGATGAGGATGAGTCCCGGCTTTCGCGCGAGCGCGGCGTCGAGGTCGAACTCCTCCACGATCACAGCGCGGTGCTCCACTCGGCGTCGGGGCAACATTTCGAGACCGATCACGAGCGCGCCCGTGTCGAAACGCCCGTGGCTTTCGACGACGCCGATGACGACGTCGCGCTTCAAGTCGCGCTCGCTGCGCGCCGCCTCGAGCATCGCATACGTCTTTCCCACGCCCGGCGCAGCCCCGAAGAAGATGACGAGCTTGCCGCGCCGCGCGCGCCGCTCGGCGGCGGCAACCTGCCGCAGGAGCTCGTCCGGGTTGGCGCGCGCCTCGGTCACCGCGCCCACTGTAGGGCCGAAGGACGCGCGGATGCGACGCTACTTCACAGTGTCGAGCGCGAGATTCAGTTCGAGGACATCGACCCGCGGCTCTCCTAGAATGCCGAGCTGGCGACTCTCACTATGCTCATCGACCAGGGCCCGAACGGTCGCCTCGTCGAGGCGCCGGGCCTTGGCGACGCGACGTACCTGATAGTGGGCCGCAGCCGGAGAGATGTCGGGGTCGAGGCCGCTGCCGGAAGAGGTCACCAAATCCACGGGAATCGGCGCCTGGTTGGCCGGATCCGAAGCCCGGAGCGCGTCCACGCGGCCCTTGACCTCGTCGCTCAGCGCCGGGTTGGTGGGTCCGAGATTCGACCCGACCGAGGAGCCGCCGTTGTACGGTAGGGCTTTTCCATTCGCGTCTGTCGTCGCCGACAGACGCCCCCAGAAATACTTGGGATCGTCGAATGACTGGCCGATGAGCTTCGAACCTATGGGCTTGCCATCTCGGAGGATGAGGCTCCCGTTGGCCTGGTAGGGGAACGCCGCTTGGGCGATGCCGGTGATCAAGAGCGGATACAGAACGCCCGTCACCAACGTCAACGCGGCGAGAACGACCAGCGCAGCGCGAATCTGAGACAGCATGGGCATACCCTTCGTTCAAGCGAGGTGGAGGACGACGAGCAAGAGATCGATGGCCTTGATCCCGACGAACGGCGCCACGATGCCGCCGAGCCCGTAGATGATCAGATGGTCGCGCAACAGCCGAGACGCGCCGACGGCCCGATACGCGATCCCGCGAAGGGCCAACGGAATGAGGATGATGATGATGAGCGCGTTGAAGATGACGGCGCTCAAAATAGCGCTCTGAGGGGTCGCGAGGTGCATCACGTTGAGCGCGTCGAGTGCCGGGTACGTCGTCGCGAACGCGGCGGGGATGATGGCGAAGTACTTGGCCACGTCGTTGGCGATGCTGAACGTCGTCAGCGCGCCCCGTGTCATCAGGAGCTGCTTGCCGATCTCGACCACTTCGATGAGCTTGGTGGGATTCGAGTCGAGGTCCACCATGTTGCCGGCCTCTTTGGCCGCTTGCGTTCCCGTGTTCATCGCGACGGCGACGTCGGCCTGGGCAAGCGCGGGGGCGTCGTTGGTCCCGTCGCCGGTCATGGCCACCAGACGCCCGCCCTTCTGGTGCTCTCGAATCAGGGCGAGTTTGGTTTCGGGGGTGGCCTGAGCGAGATAGTCATCGACCCCCGACTCCGCGGCGATCGCAGCCGCGGTCGTCGGATTGTCGCCGGTGATCATCACCGTCTTGATGCCCATCTTTCGCAGTTCGGCGAAGCGCTCCTTGATGCCGCCCTTGACGATGTCCTTGAGCTGAATGACGCCAAGGACCTTCGCCCCCTCGGCCACGACGAGCGGCGTTCCTCCGCTCTTCGCTATGGACGCGACATTCGCATGAACGTCGGCGGCGAAGACCCCTCCCTTGGCGTTGACGTACGCTTCGATGGCGTCCGCAGCCCCTTTGCGGATTTCGCGGCCGTCCAGGTCCACGCCGCTCATCCGTGTTTGCGCCGTGAAGGGCACGAATGTAGCCTTGAGCGCCCGGACGTCCCGTTCGCGAATTCCATATTGCTCCTTCGCGAGCACGACGATGCTACGGCCCTCGGGGGTCTCGTCGGCGAGCGAGCTCAATTGCGCTGCGTCGGCCAAGCCCTCTTTCGTGCAGCCCGGCGCGGGCAGGAACGTCGTCGCCTGCCTGTTTCCGAGCGTGATCGTGCCCGTCTTGTCGAGCAGCAGCACGTCCACGTCGCCGGCCGCCTCGACCGCGCGCCCGCTTGTCGCGATGATGTTGGCCTGAATCATGCGATCCATTCCGGCGATGCCGATGGCCGAGAGCAGGCCCCCGATCGTCGTCGGGATGAGGCAGACGAGCAATGCGACGAGGACCGTGATCGTCACCGGCGTTCCTTGCTTTGCCGCCTCGACGCTGAACAGCGAGTAAGGCAGCAGCGTCACGGTGGCGAGCAGGAAAATGATCGTGAGCGCGGCCAGCAGAATGTCGAGCGCGATCTCGTTCGGGGTCTTCTGCCGCTTCGCCCCCTCGACCATCGCGATCATTCGGTCGAGGAACGTTTCGCCCGGGTCGGCCGTGACCCGCACGATGAGCCAGTCGGACAACACCCGCGTGCCCCCGGTGACGGCGCTTCGATCGCCGCCGCTTTCGCGAATGACCGGCGCGCTCTCGCCGGTGATCGCGCTCTCGTCCACCGAGGCGACGCCCTCGACGATTTCGCCGTCGCCCGGGATGTAATCGCCCGCTTCGACCAAGACGAAGTCGCCTTTGCGGAGCTGTGAGGCGAAGACGGGGTTCGGGATCGCGCCGCGGCGCGGCTCGGAAACCTGCTTGGCCTGGATGTCCTTTCGCGCTTTGCGCAGCGAGTCGGCTTGTGCCTTGCCTCGTCCCTCGGCCATCGCCTCGGCGAAGTTCGCGAAGACCACGGTGAACCAGAGCCAGGCCGAGATGGCGCCGATGAACCCGGTCGGTGCCTCTCCGTGGCCGAGAAGCGCTTGAACGAACAGCGCCGTGGTCAGGATGCTGCCGACCTCGACCACGAACATCACCGGGTTTCTCACCTGGTGGCGCGGGTCGAGCTTTCGGAAACTGTCCGCGATCGCGCGACGCACGATCGCGGCCTCGAAGAGCGGTCGCGCCTGGCCTCGTCGACGGTTCTTGCCGTGCTCGATCGTGCCGCCCACCGGGCCGGAAGCCATCGCGTTCGACGGCTGGGTCGTTGCCCCGATCGAAGCGCTCGGCTCCGGCAGCGTCTCTGCAGCGAGCTTGTTCGTGGTCATTGCGATTCTCCGAGCCTCATGATTTCGCAAGCAAGTTCTCGACGATGGGTCCGAGCGCAAGCGATGGAATGAACGTCAACGCGCCGACGATGACGATCGTTCCGACGAGCATCGCCACGAACAGTGGGGTGTGCGTCGGCAGTGTTCCTGCGCCCGGTGGGACGAGCTTCTTTTGTGCGAGGGCACCGGCAAGCGCGAGCACGGGGATCTTGACGAAGTATCGGCCGAGAAACATCGCGATGCCGAGGAGCGTGTTGTAAAAGGGCGTGTTGGCGCTCAACCCGCCGAACGCGCTCCCATTATTGTTCGCGGCGGACGAGAAGGCATAGAGCACCTCGCTGAAGCCATGAGGTCCGGGGTTGAAGACACCTTTCTTGCCCGCCTCCGTCACGACTGCGACGGCCGTCAGAATGAGTACGGTCGCGGCCGGGAAGAGAATGGCGAGAGACGCCATTTTCATTTCCTTGGCCTCGATTTTTTTGCCGATGTATTCGGGCGTTCGTCCGACCATCAGGCCGGCCACGAACACGGCCACGATCGCGAACATCAAAATGCCGTACATTCCGGCGCCGACACCGCCGAATATGATTTCGCCGAGCTGAATGAGCCAGAGCGGCACGAGACCGCCGAGGGGCGTGAACGAGTCGTGCATCGCGTTGACCGCACCGCACGACACGCCGGTCGTGGCCGTGGCGAACAGTGCGGTCGCGGAGATGCCGAAGCGGACCTCTTTGCCCTCCATATTGCCGCCCGCCTGCAGCCCGCTGGCCACCTGATCGATGGGCAAAGCCGACAGGACGGAGTTGCCCGCTTGCTCTTGCCACACGCACAACGCGAGCAGCGGAACGAACACGATGAACATGGCCGCCAGGATGGTCCAGCCCTGACGGGTGTCCCTGACCATCTTGCCGAACGTGTAGGTGAGCGCGGCCGGGACGAGCAACAGTCCGTAGACGTTGAGGAAGTTGGCTATGGGCGTCGGATTCTCGAAGGGATGAGCGGAATTGGCGTTGAAGAACCCGCCGCCGTTCGTACCCAGCATCTTGATGGCGATCTGCGATGCGGCCGGCCCCAGAGCGATGACCTGGTCTGTGACGGCATGGCCGTCGGCGTCTTTGGTCGCCTGCAGGAGCCCTATCGTCGGGTACGCGCTGAACGTCTGGACGACGCCTTGCGATACGAAAAGGACCGCGAGAACCGTCGACAGCGGCAAGAGGATGTAGAGCGTGGTGCGCGTCAGATCGACCCAGAAATTGCCCAGATGGTGGGTCGTCTTCCGCGCGATTCCGCGAAATAATGCGACCATCACCGCCATGCCGGACGCGGCGCAGACGAAATTCTGCACGGCGAGCGCGACCATCTGCGTGAGGTAGCTCATCGTCGTCTCGCCGCCGTAGCTCTGCCAGTTCGTGTTGGTGGCGAAGCTCACCGCGGTGTTCCACGACAGGTCGGGGGTGGGGGCGCTCATGCCTTGCGGGTTGAGCGGCAAGAAGCCCTGCAATCGTTGGATCGCATAGACCACGAGAATGCCCGCGCCATTGAAGAGCAGCATGGCCGTGGCATAGGTGGTCCAGCGCATCTCACTCTGCTCGGATTCGCGGGGCACTCCGCTCAGCCGGTAGATGAGGCGTTCGAGCCAGCCGAGGCCTCGTTCGAGGACGAGCGGCTCACCCTCGTAAACGCGGGCCATGTACGCGCCCAGCGGCTTCACGGACGCGACGAGGATGGCCAGCGTCACGACGATCTGAGCGTAGCCTTGCCAGTTCACGACAGAGCCTCCGGCTTGAGCAGCGCAACGAACAGGTAAACGAGGAGTCCCAAAGAAACGACTCCGCCAATGGCATAAAGGACGGGCATGTTATTTCCTCGATCGCGCCAAGCGAGGCCCTCTATACGCGCTCGCAGAGTCGGACCAGACCGAACGCGAGTGCAACGAGGGCGAGCGTGAATCCGACGTAGACGATATCCATGGTTGTCTTTCTCTGCGGCCTTCGATCTAAGTCCGTTCACTCTAAAAAGGGCCTAAAGACGTGCCCGAACGAACGCCCACGGAGACCCGTTGTGAATTCGTCGGCAGCCGTCGCCATGCAGCTACCGCGCCGCGCGCCTTTGGTTTGGCGCCCGCGCGCGGTGCCGAGCGAGCCCGCCAGCCGGTGCTGCCCGCATTCGGTCGCCGCCCTCGACGGGCAGAAATCCCGCAAAGATTGCGCACAGGCGCGTTACGTGCGTGCACAAAGTCGGTATCCGATGCCGGGCTCGGTCAGCAAATAACGTGGATGGGCGGCATTTTGCTCGAGCTTCTGACGAAGCTGCGCCATGTAGACACGCACGTATTGCGTCGCGCTTGCAGCCCGCGGCCCCCACGTGCTTTCCAGGAGCTGTCGGTGGGTCAGTACGCAGCCTCGATGCCGCATGAGCGTGGCAAGCAGCTTGTACTCCGTCGGTGTGAGGTGGACCTCGCGATCGGCCGCCCAAACGAGTCGCCGACCGAGGTCCATGCGGATGTCGCCCACTTCGAGGACCGACTCCTCTGGATCTGGGCCGACGCGCGAACTGTGACGGAGCCAGACGTGTACGCGCGCGAGCAGCTCGCCGTGGGCGAAGGGCTTCGTCAGGTAGTCGTTCGCCCCGGCGTCGAGAACGGCGATCTTGTCCTGTTCTTGCCCGCGCGCGGAAATGACGAGGATAGGCGCGGCCATCCACTCGCGCAGACGACGCGTAACCTCGATTCCGTCCGAGTCCGGGAGACCCAGGTCGAGCAATACGAGATCGGGCTTGTGCGTGGCTGCGCGCTCGATCGCCTCGGCGCCCGAGGTCGCTTCCACCGTGCGCATTCCGTCGGCGGTCAGAACGATCTGAAGCAGCCGTTGCATGGGCAATTCGTCGTCCACCACGAGAGCCAGCCGACCGGCAGTGGTTGCCTTCGGCTGCTTGCGCTCCCCTGACGCCGTTGCGTTCGCGTGCTCGATCATGTTGCCTCCAAGTTCGGGCTGGGTTCCGGAAACGTTGCCCTCGGGGGGGCGTTGATTTCCGGAAAGCGGCCCCGGGGATGCGTTCGATCGTTACCGTCGAAGCGCCCCGGCGATGGATTTCGCCAGGAGCCACGACACGAGCGCGACGAGGAGCGCCAGCGCGAGGATGCCCTCCGGGGTTAGGGGGCCTCGCTGCACGTCGCTGCCCACGCGCGCCGCACACAGGGCGGTAAGAACCAGCTGGGTCGCCACGATCGCTCGTCCAAGCCTGGCTCTGTCCACGGGCCCGGTCGCGTCAGAACCGACGATCGCCCTCGAAGGATACGGAGTTCGAAGTGTCGGCATGAGGTTCATGATTCAGATCCTCCGGTCGGATCGAAGCGTAAGTGCGGGCCGCTAAATGTTTGCTAAAAGCGTGCCTGTCGAGGAAATCGCCACGATCGCGGCGGAGGGCTCCGACTGTCTTTGCCCGGTTCGATTCGGCCGCCACCTCACGCCCGTTGGACGCGGTTCGTGGACGGCGTCCATTGACGATTTCTTGATATCGCGGGCGAAAGCTTGACGACGAATTGATGGGCGACCGAGTTATCCCAAGGGGCCATGCCCGCATCCATGATCAAGGTTGACGACGCATCCTTGCTGAGCGACGTTCCGGCGCCGGCGGTCGAGCGCGCGCCCGCGCGTGTCTCCCGGTCGCGGGAACTCGAGCCCGGCGACGTCATCGACGGGTTTCAGATCGTGCGAGTCGTGGCTCGCTGCGGGATGGGGTCGGTCTTCAAAGCGCACGATCGCGCCACCGGGACGGCGGTGGTCCTGAAGATTCCGCATATGAGCTTCGAAAGCGACGTCGTCTTCTATTCGCGATTCCAGCGTGAGGAGAGGATCGGCCTGCGCTTGCGGCATCCCATGATCGCACGGGTGCTCGCGGTGGCCGAAAAGAGCCGTCCGTACATCGTCGTCGAGCATGTCGAAGGGCCGTCGCTCTGGCACCTGGTGAGGAGCGAAGGCCGCATGTCCGCCGAGCGCGCTACGGCCATCGGCAAGCAGCTGTGCGAGGCACTCGTCTACATGCACTCCCAGGGCGTGGTTCACCGCGACATCAAGCCCGAGAACGTCTTGATCGATTCGGCCGGAACGCCTCGAATCGTCGACTTCGGGATCGCGCTCGATTACCGCGATCGGCGTTTGACGTGGGGACGTCTCTCGAACCGTCTGGGCACGCCCGAATACATGGCGCCGGAGCAGATGCGGGGCCGCCGGGGCGACGCCCGCGTGGATGTCTACGCTCTCGGTGCCACGCTCTACGAACTCCTCGCCGGGACACCTCCGTTCCCGGCGGGTAGCGTCGGAGATCTCATCCGGTTCAAGCTCCACCACGACCCCAGACCGCTGACCGAAGTGGCGCCCGACATCGACCCCGCCCTCGCGGGCGTGGTGATGCGGGCTATCGCCCGCGATCCGCGCGATCGCTTCTCCGCCGCGATCGACATGCTCGGCGCGCTCTCGGACCCCCGGTGCGCGTCGATGCCGGCCACTCGGGTGCCCGTCCATCGCTCCCTCATCGGGATTCGAGCGGCCCTGTTTTGCGTTGCGTTTCTGGGTATCGCTTGGCTGGTGTTCCACTTGGTCCAGGCGAACACCTGACGTCGAGATCGCCCGCGAAGGGGCTGCCCGGGACAGGGCCGCCGGGCGGTCAGAGGATCACCGGCAAGCGACGAAGTCGGCGAAATCGACGAACGTGTCGACGGGAGTCGCCCAGGAGCCGTCGTGCCCACCGAAGAATGTCGAAAAGAACAGTGTGGTCGCGCCCGTCGCATCCCGGCGGAACGTCAGTCCCCTCGCCTCGAACGTCGGCGGCGCGCTCGGATCGGCGTCGTACCAGACGCGCGAGACTCCGTCGGCTTGCCCGGCTGCGTTCAAGATCAGCTCTTCGGCGATGCGATGCCACCCGCCCGTAGTGAACGCCCACCTGCCGAGCCCGATTTCGGTTCCGTATGCGCGAGCGGGAAGCATGTACGCGTACAGCTCACCCGCTCCACCGGCGCGCCACATGGAACGGACCGACCAACCCCCCTCGCCCGAAACGAACGCGCCACCGCTCGGGCAGTCGCCGCCGCATACGCCCGGTAGCTTTCCGCCGCGGACCCACCGAAAGGTGGCGTCGAACTTCAACCAGTACGAGACAAAGATCGACGAAGCATCGCTTGCGCCCGGCAGCGTGGCCTTGAACTCGGCTCCGCCCACGGGGTGGCCCTGGTGCGCGTAAGAGCTGCTCGATGAACCGGCGGGGTAGTGGACGCGAAGGACCGCGCCGAACCGGGCATCGGTGGTGACCTCGACGTTCTTTTCGCCGAAGGAAAACCGCGCGCGAGGATCCCAGGTCGCAAGCCAGTTTGGCTCCTCGAATCGGCTTCTCCAGATCACCGCCCGATTCGGTGGGCATTCGGCCGAAGTCGCCCGCACCCGATCGGGTGGATTCGAGGGCAGGGGCGCGCTCGGCGTGCCCCATCCGGGCCTGCAGCCGGCGAGCGCTGTGGCCAGCAGTCCGGCGATTGTCGGTACCGTCGCCGCTCGTGGGATACCGAAGCGCTTCACGGCGGCTGGAGGTCAGGGCGCGGCGTACGGGTCCTTCGCCTCGATCGGCCGCAACGGCGCGTGGCCGCCGCTCAGATCGACATCCGGCTCGCTGGGTGCGGAGGCGATGGGCTTTATCGCCTTCTCCGGCGGCGCAGGCGGAGGGGCTTCGGGCGCTGCGACCGGGGGAGGAGGGGGGGTTGGCCGCGGCGGCGCCGGAGCAGCCGGAGGGCTTGGGGGAGCTACCGGCCAGATATGCCGATCGAGCTCGAGGTCGACCATCGTGTCCGCCGTGAGGGTCACGTCTTTGGTCTTGGGCTCGTAGCCCCACGCGCGCGCAACGATCCGGTGCGTGCTTCGGTCCTTGGGGTAGGAAGCAACAAAAGGATTGTCCACGACCTTGTCGTCGATGGCGATTCGCGCGGTCGACGGCGACACGCGGACGACGAGCTCGACCCGCTCGGGTCCCGTTTGCGGTGGGACGAGAGTGACGGCCGGAGGGGCGTCGTTACGCGTCGTCGCCGGGGGCGGCGCGTTCACCGGCGCAACGATGGCCGTATTTTCGTGTCCGTTGCTCTTTCCGACGGTAGCCACTGCGACCACGCCCGCGGCCAACACGGCGCCGGCGCTCGCGATCGAAAGCCATCGGCGCGTCGAGGCCGGCGATTTCGGTGTATCCATCTTTGCACCCTCGGTGTCGTCGCTTTGACTGCCCAAAGCCAGTGACGTGGGCGACTGGCTGGCCGCTTCGGGGACGGGGGCGTCTTCAGCAGAACTCGGCGACGGGGCGGCGGGCGGTGCGCTCAGGGATGGCGGCCTTTCGCTCAGGCCCATGCGGAACGCTGGTGTCATCGACGCCGCCCGCTCGGCGATGATCCGCGCCCGCGGCGTTGCGAAGGGCAACAAGGCCGTCGCGAGCTCTCCCGCGCTCGAGAAACGATCCTCCCGATCCTTGGCCAAACAGCGATCGACCACCGCGTCGAGCGCCGGCGGCACGTCCGATCGAGCGTCACGAACCCGCGGCGCGGGCTTGTCCAGGATGGCCGTGATGAGCTCCGGCAGGCTCTGCGACGCGTCGAACGCCGCGTGTCCGACCAGCAGCTCGTACAGCGTCGCGCCGAGAGACCACAGGTCGGTACGCTGATCGACGGTTGCGGTCGCGCGCAGCTGCTCCGGCGACATGTAACAGGGTGACCCGATGATGACGCCGGTCGCGACGTTGCCCCCATCGGCAAAAGCGACTTTTGAGATTCCGAAATCAAGAATCTTGATGGCATTCCAGCCGGGCGCTCGCTCGACCAAGAATAGATTATACGGCTTGATATCGCGATGAACGATTCTGCGCGAGTGAGCTTCTGCGAGACCTTCGCACGCCTGTATCGCGTACTCGACGGCGCTTGCCACGTCCAAGCGTCCGAGCGTTTGCAGGGTGCGCGCGAGGCTCTGGCCCTCGAGGTATTCCATGGCCATGTAGGGCGTGCCGTCCTCGGTGACCCCAGCATCGATCACGCGGGCAACGTACTCGCTCCGAAGCTGAGCCGCCGCCTTGGCTTCGCGCTTGAAGCGAGCGAGGGCGTCGAGCTGCAGGCTGACCCCACCGCGCAGGAATTTGAGCGCAACGGACTGTTCGAGATGGAGGTGCGTCGCCGCCACGACCACGCCCATTCCACCTTCCGCCAGGATGCGATCGATACGGTATTTGCCTGCGACGATACTTCCGATTTCGACAGCAAGCCGCGAACTAGCGTTAGCCATACGATTCACCGTTGCGCGATTCATCGTTCCGCGGATCGCCCGCGATGCCCCGCCATCGCTTTCTATACATCGGTAGGCGGGGGGCTTGCAAGCATCGGTGGGCCGTCGTCAGGCCCCAAACGCTCCCGCCGCATTCGTAGGGTGACCGGTGGGAGTATCGACATCTCCGCGGATGTGCTACTGACCCGTTCATGGAGCAGGCAGGGTCACAGTCTCCTGCCGTCGTCGGCCAAATTATCGCGGGCAAATTCCGCATCGACCGCGTGTTGGCGGAAGGCGGCATGGGGCTCGTTGTTGCGGCGACCCACCTTCATCTCGACCAAGTCGTCGCCATCAAGCTCCCTCGCCGGGACATCTGCGGCGACGGCGAGGCGCTGGGTCGCTTCACGCGCGAGGCGAAGGCGGCCGCGCAATTGAAGAGCGAGCACGTGGCGCGTGTGCTCGACGCCGGCATCACCGAGGACGGAAGCCCGTATCTGGTCATGGAACACCTCGAGGGCCAGAGCCTTGCCCGGTTGCTCGAGATACATGGGCCCTTGGACGTGCAAACAGCCACCGAATACGCCATTCAGGTGTGCGAGGGTCTGGCCGAGGCCCACGCCCGGGGCATCGTGCATCGGGACGTCAAGCCCGGCAATCTCTTCCTCGTCGAGCGGGCTCCTGGATGGCATACGGTCAAGCTGCTCGATTTCGGAATTTCGAAAGCCTCGTTGGTCGGGAAAGGCAATCTCGAGACGAGCATCATCATGGGCTCACCCTGTTACATGTCTCCGGAGCAGCTGCGGTCGACGGCTACGGTCGATCAGCGTACCGACCTGTGGTCGCTCGGAGTCACGCTGTACGAGCTTCTGGCGGGACGAAGCCCGTTCGATGGCGCCTTGCCGCTGGCCGATTTGTTCGTCACGATTCTCGAGCGGCCCGCTCCGAACCTCCGCGACGTCCGTCCCGAGATTCCGGAAGCCCTTGCGGCGACGGTCGCGCGCTGCCTCGAGAGGGACCTCGATGCGCGCTTTCAAACCGCTGCCGAAGTCGCGAGGGCCCTCGTGACGTTTGCGCCGGCGCGGGCCCGACACACCGCCTCGCGCGCCGAGTCGATGCCGGCCATCCTGCGCGGCCGTCGCGCCGGCGCCGAACGCTCGGCACGCGCGGCGGATGACCGGCCGGGATCGGACCGCGACCATCGGCCGGTGCCCGTACCCGAGTCTCGAGGCCGGGAGCCGAGCGCCGTGAGCATCGCGCCTCCGGTGAGCTTCCGCATTGCGGCCAAGGCGTGGCAGTCGACGCTGTTGGGTCCGCGGGCGGCCGCGATCGCCGCCTGCTGTGCCTTCGCTCTTCTGGCCGTCGCGCTCGCTGCGCGGCCCCGCGCGAAGCGCGATAACCCGCACGCCCCGATCGCGATGATCGCACTAGCGCCTTCGGCTGCCGCTCCCGAAGCACGCCCGCCGGGTACGCAGCCATCCAACGAGCCCCTGGTCGCCGCGCCGTCTCTGTCGCCGACGGTCGCCGTCGACAGCCCTCCGGTCGTGGGCAGCCCTGCTCGCGCGAACTCCGCGACGATCGCCGTTCGCGTCGGGGCGCCACTACCGCCACCGCCGTCCACGCGACGAGCGCTCCCGTCCGGGTTGGCGCCGACGACGGTGACGAGTCGGGCCGTAGCCGTACCGGCCGTCAAAACGCCGGTTTCTGCACCGGAGATCGATCCCCGAGGTGGGCACGCGGTCCGGCGACCCATCGAATCGAGCAATCCTTACCCGACTCCGTAGTAGCCGTCGGAATATGCTATAAATCCGTACGGTGTAGGAGTCGCGCGAGCGTCGCCTGTCTCCGCTAGAGATCGTAGATTGTCGAGATGGGCGGGCAACTCGATCGCGTGAAGTCTTTCGTTGCGCGGGTCGTGGCTATTCCTGCGATGCGCGATCCTGCGGATGCCATCTCGGCGTCGCTCGTGGGGCGTACGATCGATGTCCTTCTGGTCGGGGTGATCTTGTTTTGGGCCGCGGCCGCGCTGGCCGGCAGGCTGCTCGACCTGAGCGTTGTCACGCTCTTGGCCGGGCTTCTCATGCTGATCGTGCTTCGGTGGCTGCTCGGTCGCGGTCACGTTCAGAGCGTTGGCTACGCCCTCTGCAGCTTGGGATGGCTGCTGGTGGGCGCCGATCTGCAACTGCACGGACCCGACACGATTGCCGTGGGCGGCTACGTCGTTCTGATTGTGGTCGGCGGGTTGACGCTCGGATTGCGCGGTGCCGTTGCGCTGACGGCAGCCACAGTGGCGCTGCTCGCTCCCTTCTTGCTCGGGGCCGTCCGGGGCGGGTTTGTGGCACCCACGGGCCGAGACCGATTCATTCACTACACGACCCAGCTCGTGCTGGCAGGAACGCTCGCCGGGTGGTGGGCCAGCCGGACTCGCCGCCTGATGACCGATTTGCGGCGATCGGAGATGCGCCGCTCGCTTCTCCTCGAGGAATCGCCCGACTCCATCGTGAGCGCCGACGCCACGGGCGTGATGACGTTTCAGAACCGTGCGACTGTTCGCATGCTTGGCTATCCCGCCAGCGAGATCGTGGGTCGCCCGTGGTTCGAGGTGCCGCCCTTGCGCGGCGTCGACGCGGGACACCTCGCTTCGCAGTTCAGCCGGTTGGTGAAGAACGGCAACCTCCCGACCGAAGAGCTCACGCTCCTGCACAGGGACGGGCACCCGGTCGTCGTCGATGTGAAAGGCATGCCGCTCTACGAAGACGGCAAGATGGTCGGTTCCGTAGCGATTCTCCGCGACATCACGGCGCGCAAGAAGGCCGAGGCGGAGCGAGCGTAGCTCCAGCGGCAGCTCGCGAGCGCGCAGCGGCTGGAAGCCGTGGGGCGGGTCGCGGGCGGCGTCGCACACGACTTCAACAATCTCCTCACCATCATCCTCGCGGCCGCGGACACGGGAGACTCCGCCGCGATGGATGACATCCGCGAAGCGGCTCGGCGTGGGGTCACGCTCACGCGCCAGCTGCTCACGTTCGGGGGGCGAAAGTCGAATGATCCGCGCCCGATCGACCTGCATCACGCCATGATCTCGCTCCGTCCGATGCTCGCGCGGGTTCTCGGCGCGGATGTGACACTCGAACTGCGCCTCGCGAAGGCGGTTGCCGCCGTCGTCATCGACGCGGGTCAGTTGGACCAGGTGCTCGTCAACCTCGTAGCCAATGCGCGCGATGCGATGCCGAGGGGAGGGACGGTCACTCTCGCGACCGAGTTGAAGGGCGATTGCGTCGAGCTGCGGGTCGTCGACACGGGGTCGGGGATGGACGCGGCAACGTTGGCATCGGCATTCGAGCCCTTCTTCACGACGAAGGGAGATCGGGGCACAGGTCTGGGGCTTGCCGTCGTGCACAACATCGTTCAGGAGGCGCGCGGCACGATCCGCTGCACGAGCGAACCCGGTCGCGGCACGACCTTTACGCTCGGGTTTCCCGTAAGTGCGGCAGTCCCCCCGACCCCCGTTGCTCAGCCGCCCGGCCTCGGTGCGCGCGCACAGCGCATCGTCTTGGTGGACGACGATGCCCTCGTGCGTCAAGTCGTCGTTCGCGCCCTGAAGCGCGCAGGGTTCGCCGTGGATGCGTTCGAAGGCGGACAGGACGTCTCGGCGATCGAAGCGCGTCTCGACGGGGCGGATGCCTTGGTGACCGATCTGGTCATGCCGGGTACGTCGGGAGTCGATCTGGCTTTGGAGCTCCGCAGGCGGCACTGCGAGGTCCCTATCCTGTTCGTGTCCGGAACCGCGGAGCACGCCCTGATCAGTCGCGTGCGCGAGGTGCCGCGAGCCAGTTTTCTCGAGAAGCCGTTCACGGCGCAAGACGTTGTCGATCGGGTCGGCGAGATCCGGCGCATGCGTGGCGCGATCGCCGCGCGCCCGGGGTGAATCTTCTACGGGCAGGACACGCGCCACGCGGGCGCGTATCGTGCGCGCACCCACCATGACAGAGGACGTGATCGTCGTCGGCGCCGGCCCGGCCGGAGCAGCCGCCTCCATCGAACTTGCCCGGTCGGGAGCCTCCGTTCTCTTGCTCGAGGCGAACTCATTTCCGCGCGACAAGACGTGCGGCTCGGGACTGTCTCCGAATGCCATCGCCTTGGCGGATCGCTTCGGCATTGGCGAGGATCTGAGGCGCCTTGCGTACCCGATCGAACAAGTCAAAATTGTCACGCCTGCGGGCCGCTCGATGGTGCTCGCTTCCAAGGCTGCCGCCGTCGTGTTGCTGAGACGCGACTTCGACGAGCTGCTCGTGCGGCGCGCTCAGGCGCTTGGAGCGAATTTCCGCGACAACGTGCGCGTCGTGGCGCTCGTGCGCGAGGGCGATCGGGTCGTCGGCGTGCGCACGCGAGAGCACGAGGAGATCCGGGCGCGCTACGTCGTGTGCGCGGACGGGTCCCACTCGATCTTCTCCACCGACCATCGGCCCAAGCGGAGCATCAGCACGCTCATGGGGTGGTGGGAGGACGCCGAGTTCACGCCCGGCCAACTCGAGATGGTCTTCGACCGCGAGCTCATGCCGCTCTACGGATGGCTATTTCCCGAGACCGAGCGGCGCGTCAACATCGGCATCTGCATGGAGGGCCAGGGCCCCGACGGCCGCAAGACGCCGCTCAACGTACGGCATGTCTTCGATCGGTTCGTAGCGACGCACTACGAAAGCCGTCTGCGCGGCGCTCGTTCGGTCGGTCGCCTCAAAGGTCACCCGATCGTCTACACGCGCTGGGTCGACCGCTGCACGACGCCGGGAGCCCTTTACATCGGAGAAGCGGCGCGTCTCACGAACTACGCCACCGGCGAAGGAATCTCCCAGGCCATGCAGAGCGGTGTGTACGCCGCCGAGGCCGTGTCGCAAGCGCTTGGGGCAGAGCGCGACGAGCCGCGGGCCATGCGCGTGTACGTGCGCCGCTTGCGGACGCGCTTTGCGGTCGAGCATGCGATTGCCGCGAGCGTCCGGGCGGCCGTCTCTTCGAGGCTCATCGACGGCGTCGCAGCGCTCTATGGGCATCCGACCGTCCGACGTGCGGTCGTCCAGGTGCTCGGCTCCGCGCTCGCCGGTTCATCGGTCCGCGCCTCGAACGACGGCTAGAGCACCGAACCGTCGGCTTCTGCGGCTTTCCCGCCTCTCGCGTCGTTGCTCCTTCTCACCCTGCTGCGGCATTCCTCGTCGCCCGCGCCTTGCGAGAGGAAAAGCCTTGGAATCTTCGGTCCGCCAACCTCCCCGGAGCTCTAGACTTGGTCGCGCGAACGCGGCAAGCTCCTGGGCACCGCCATGACCGTGATGCTCACCGGCGCCACGGGCCACGTGGGCGCGAACCTCCTCCAACACTTGGTGGGTCGGGGTGAGCGTGTACGCGTCCTGGTTCGGCCGGGATCGCCTCGCGAGGCGATTCGAGCCCTGGACGTCGAGGTCGTCGAGGGCGATCTGCGCGACGTGTCGGGGCTCCGCACAGCACTCGTCGGATGCGATCGGGTCTACCATTGCGCCGCGAAAGTGCAGACCGTCCAGGGTGGCGAGGCTGAGCTCTTCGCGATCAACGTTCTTGGAACGCGCAATCTGCTGACCGCTGCCAAGGAGGCGCATGCACAACGGGTGGTCGTCACGAGTTCGCTCGGGGCGGTGGGCCATTCCGAGGTGCGCCCGTGCAACGAGCAGGACCCCTTCAATCCCTTCGTCCATCACCTGCCGTACGAGGAATCGAAGGCGTGGGTCGAGCACGAGTGCCTCCGGGCGACGTGCGACGGCCTCGAAGTGGTGATGGCGGTGTCGACCGCGGTGCTCGGGCCGCACGACCATGGGCCGTCGCGCATGGGCCGTGTCATCGCCGACTTCGCGAACGGCGATCTGGGCGCATACATCCCTGGCGGCTTCGAGTTCGTCTCCGCGGACGACCTCGCTCAGGGCCACCTTCTGTGCATGGACAAGGGTCGTCCGGGGCAACGATACATCTTCAGCACGCAGTTTCTGACGATCGACACCCTCATGGAGATGCTCGAGCGCATCACGGGCCGACGCCGCCCGGTTCGCCTTCCGGCCGCGCTGATGATGGGGCTCGCACATGTCTCGACCTGGGTCGTCGGGCGGCTAGCTCCCGATCGCCCGCTGCGATTCACGCCCGATGCGGTGCGGCTGTTGCAAATGCAGCGGCGTGCCGACATCACGCGCGCCAAGATCGAGCTCGGGTACGCACCCACCTCCATCGAGAGCGCGGTGCGAAGGGCGTACGAATGGTTCGTGGCGAGCGGCCGTATCCGGAGCGCATCGGCGCCGAAAATGCTGCCCGGAGAGGGCAAGAAGGAGTCGTCATGACGCTCGTGCAGCTCTCGCGAAAGCCCGCGCCCGACTACGACCGCGCGACGACTCGTCGCCAAAAACAGCGGGCCGCGGGGCTCCACCCCGACTATTGGTATCCGGCGTTGTGGGATCGCGAACTGGCGATCGGCGCCGTCTCGGAAGTCGTGTTTTGGGGGCACTCGATCGTCGTTTACCGCGGGCAGGATGGCAAGGTGCGGGCGCTCGAGAACCGCTGCGCGCATCGGCAGCTCAAGCTCTCGAAGGGCAACGTCGAAGACTGCCGGCTGACGTGCTCGTACCACGGCTGGAGCTACGACGAGACCGGTAAGTGCGTGAGCATTTCGCATTCGCTTTTCGGACACAAGTTGCCGAATGTGAAGATCCGCTCGTATCCGGTGATCGTGCGCTACGGCATCGTCTTCGTGTTCCCGGGCGATGCCGAGCGGGCGCGTTCGACCGATATTCCGGACATCCCCGAGTGGGACGCGCAGAGTGGTTGGGGCAAGATCGCGATCGACTTCACGTGGCGCGCGCACCACTCGATCATCATCGACAACACCTGCGACTTCACGCATGCGTACCTGCACCGCAACCGGCGGCCGTTCACGTACGCCGAGTTACGCCATCTCGAGACGGTGGGGGATGCGGTCGACCTCGAATACGAAACGCAGGTGGGCCAGGGGCGATTCTCGAAGTTTTTCGTGAACCGCAAGAAGACGGACACCAATTCGATGAAGCTCGGCTACCGGTATCCGTACCAGTGGTCCTCGACGGGCGACAAGATCAAGCATTGGTGCTTCGTTCTGCCGATCGACGAGCGGACGACGCGTATTTTCTTCCTGTTTTACTTCCATCCGGACACCGTCAAGATCCCCCTCGTGCCGCTGCGCATCCCCGCGTGGGGCCTGGCCCTGATCATGCGACTCGTCAAGGAGCTCCTCGTGCGCCCGCTTCTCGAGGAAGATCGCGTCGCGGTCGAAGCCGAACAAGAGGGGTATGAGGCACACTTCGAGAGGCCGGTGCCGGATCTGAATCCCGTCGTGCACGCGTTCCAAGCGCTGACCATCAAAAAGTGGGAAGCCCATTTGGCCGGCCACGCCAGCGAGCGGCTTGCCACGACGGCAGACGGTGAATCGGCCGTCTCGGAGCTTTCGTAGGCGCGTTTCTCTCGGTTCCCCTTGGCCGGGGGAGAGAGCCGCGGCGAAGTCGCCTCACGGTCGAATCGGTCCTTGCGGAGCTCCGCGCCCAGCCGTTCCCCTGCGGGCAAACGGCGCCGACGCCGACGATCCCAAAGGGCC
>Ga0187863_10000285_pt1 | contig 44599 bp, 33 predicted proteins | sample June2016WEW_11_1_FD_132975 | JGI IMG/M metagenome (GOLD analysis project Ga0187863, IMG submission 132975) | Peatland microbial communities from SPRUCE experiment site at the Marcell Experimental Forest, Minnesota, USA - June2016WEW_11_10 | ecosystem: Environmental > Terrestrial > Soil >...
CGGAGCGCGGACGTTTTTCAGTCGGCGGGGACGGCGCGGGATTTTGCCCACTCTCTGATGGATTGGATGTCCTCGGAGCGGGTGACGCTTAGGGGTTGGGTGCTGCGAACTTCGGCCAAGAGGATGTCGGTCGAGAGTTGTTGTTTTTGGTTGAAGGCGGTGTAGAGGCCGGCGGCTATGACTTGCTCGATTTCTGCGCCGGAGAAGCCATCGGTGGCAGCGGCTAGTTTCTGCAGGTCGAATGTGGAGGCGTCGCGCTTGCATTTGTTCAGGTGAATGGCGAAGAGGGCGGCGCGCACCTCCTCGTCCGGCAGGTCCACGAAGAAAATTTCATCGAAACGGCCTTTGCGCAGCATCTCGGGCGGCAGGCTCGAAATATTATTGGAGGTCGCTGCGAGGAAGACGTTGCTTTGATGATCTTGCATCCAGGTGAGAAGAGTGGCGAGCAGGCGCTGGGATAAGCCGGCGTCGGCGTCACCACTGGAGCCGGCGGATGCGAAGGCTTTTTCGATTTCGTCGATCCACATCACGACCGGCGCGAGTTTCCGCGCGAGTTCCAGCGCTTCGTGCAGGCGCTTTTCGCTCTCGCCGATGTACTTGTCGTAGAGCGAGCCGGCATCGAGGCGCACGAGTTCGATGGACCACTCTCCGGCGATGGCGCGGGCGGCCATACTTTTGCCGCAGCCTTGCACGCCGGTGATCAGCACGCCTTTGGGCGGCACGAGGCCGAAGCGCTGGCCTTCGGGAGTCAACGCGCTGCGGCGTTTATCCACCCACGCGCGCAAATGCTCGAGTCCTGCGACATCGGTGAACGTGGTATCGCGGCGAATCGGCTCGAGGACGCCGTCGGCCTGAAGCGCGGCGCGCTTGGCGTCGAGCACGGCATCGAGAAGAGCGGCATCGGCTACGCCGCGCGCGAGCAAGCAGCGGCGTAGGGTTCGCGTGGCGTCGTCTTTCGTCAAGCCAACCAGGTTTTGTGCTAGCTGTGCGATGGCTGGAGCGTCCAGGGTCATGAGGACGCGACGATCGCGGCTGGATTCAGTCAACACCTGATTTACGCACTGAGTTAGTTCGTTCACGTCGGGCAAGCCCAATTGAAAGGGAACCGCGTCGCCTTTCAGTTCCGGGGGTAACTCGATCGAGGCGGCCGAAATCACGATGGAGCGGCGCGCGGCGCGAAACTTGTCGGCGAGATCGCGGAGGCGGCGGCTGATGCGGTCGTTGTCGCAGTAGCGGGCGAAATCGCGAAGCAGAAAGATGGCGTCTTCTTCGATAAGGGCGATATTAGCGAGCGCCTGTTCGGGCTGGTCGGTCCCGTATATGGGAGCGCCGGTGAGCTTGGCGAGGCCGGTCGTGACGCTCCAGCGGTAGAGGGGCACGACGAGTTGGACGGAGATGGAGCGCAGGAGACCCTCGAGGCGCTCTTCTTCCGTGGTTTCCACTGTGATGATGGGATTCAGGGAATTGATGAGGAGAAGCAATTCGTCGCGCTTGGCATTTTGTGGCGATTGCGGCGCCGCACTTTGCGTTTTGAGATTGTCGGGCAAGCACGGCACCTCGATGGATTAAAGGCTATGCACGATACGGAAATATGAACGACGGACGAACCATCGAAGAGTACCAAAGTTGCACGCGGCGTGCGGATGGATTTCCGGGGTGCAACTCCAGTTTAGCAACCACGTAATAAGTTGGAGCGAGCGTGTTTCGGGGTTTAGGCGACCTGGGCGGTTGCAGCTTTATTCGTGGGCCCGGGGGCTGATTCGGGGACGCGGAGGTTGCGTTTAGACCATTCGTTGAGGACGTAGAGGCTCCAGGGGCGCGACCAGGTGGTGCGGCCACGCAGAAAATCTTTCCAGACGGCTTGCGCGAAGCGGCCATCGAGCCGGGATTCCAGCGCGGGCGACCAATCGCCCATTTGGGCCGCGACGCGCTCGCCCAGTTTTCCCCGCAGCCAGGTTTCCCAAGGAAAAGTGAAAGTGCGTTTGTTCTGTTTGAGGATTTCTTCCGGCAGCAAATCTTTCACCGCTTGCACGAGCAGCGCCTTCGGCCGTTGCGAATTGTGTTTCAGCGCTGCCGGGAGTTCCAGAACGTATTCGACGAGTGGTCCATCGAGGAACGGCACGCGGACTTCGAGGGAGTGATGCATGCTCATTGCGTCGGTGTCGCGCAGCAGCGTGTTGACGAGATAGGAGCGCAGCTCGAGCCAGGAGACGCGCGTGAAGCGGTCCATGGGGCGCGATTGGCGCGTGGCTTCGGAAAGCCAGCGTGACCAGGGCATGGCGTCCCACATGGCGGCGTCGTCGCCCAGGCGGGAGACGACGGTCTGCGGCGTGAAAAGCGCGCGCGTGAAGAAATAGGGAGAGGGAAGCAGATCGGGATCGAGCCACGCGGCAAACGCCTTGCGGAACGCATCGGGGGAGCCGCGATACATCTTCGAGCGCTTGATGCCGGAAGTGGCTAGCTCGCGCGCCAGCTTGGGCAGGAAGCGGGCCATGGTCGTGAGCCGCGTTACCTGCGCGGTGGCGCGAAAAGAAGTGTAACCGCCGAAGAGTTCGTCGCTGCCGAGTCCTGAGAGCGCGACCTTCAATCCGGCCTGACGCGCCGCCCAGGAAACAAAATAGGTGTTGATACCGTCCATGGTGGGCTGGTCGAGAGCGGCGACAGCTTCGTTGAGACGCGACTCCATGTCGCCGCTGGAAAGAGTCGTCTCGCGATGCTCGGTGCCCAGGCGCTGCGCGGTATTGCGCGCGATTTCGGCTTCGCTGAATTCGGCGTCGGGGAAGGCAACGGTGAAAGTGTGAATGCCCTTTTGGACGTGGCTCGCGAGTGCGGCGATGGCGGTGGAATCGAGGCCGCTACTGAGAAACACGCCGACGGGAACATCGGCAACGAGATGACTGCGAACGGCATCTTCCAGCAGCGAGCGAACGGTGGTGGCGGCGGAGGCAAAATCCTCCTGATAGGCCGTTCCGGTTTCGGCTTCTTCGTCTTGATAAAACTCCCTGGTGAAATTCCAATAGAGTTTAGGCTCGGGAGTGCGGCGCGGATCGTTGGCGTGGATTTTTACAAAATATCCCGGTGGGAGCGAGAGAACGCCTTCGACCATGGTCATCGGTTCGCAGACCGAGCCGAACAGCAGGTAGGAAGGAACGGCGGCGTTAGAAAGCTGTGGGGCAACGCAACCGCTGGCGAGCAGCGCGCGCACTTCGGAGGCGAATAGCAGGCCGCCGGCGCCGGGCGCATAGTAGAGGGGCTTGATGCCCAAGGGATCGCGCGCCAGGAACACCGCGGACGCCGGGCCACCGCGCCCCTGCGGCATCTCGACGATCGCGAGCGCGAACATGCCGCGCAGTCTGGCGACGGAATCTTCGCCCCATTGCTCGTAGGCGTGTACGATTACTTCGGTATCGGAGCGAGTGAGGAACGTGTGTCCCTTGTCTTCGAGTTCCTTGCGCAGCTCGCGGAAATTGTAAATTTCTCCGTTGAAGACGACGGCGAGCGTGCCGGTTTCGTTCCAGATGGGCTGAGAGCCTCCGGGAAGATCAATGATGCTGAGGCGCCGCGAGCCGACGACTACGGGCGAGGCGGCGAGAAAACCTTCTTCATCGGGGCCGCGATGAACGATGGCAGCGAGCATGCGGCGGACGACGGCTTCGCTGTTTACTTTCGGGTCGAGTCCGATGGTGCCGCAGATTCCACACACGGAATTGACTCCGATTTCCGTCTAGATTTTGATACCTCGAAAATTTTCAACTGACGCACACCAAGCGCGAGCGATCGGAATGGAGAGTATATCCTGAAGTCTCCGCGAATCTTAATTGCTTTGGAGTTCGCTGGCCGGGCTGTTATCGCAAAAGAAATGTTGCTGAGCGCGCACATTGCGTGACGGTTCACACGGTCACAGTTGCGAACCCCGTCGCCGTAGAACGAAAAACCGTACCGATGAGTTTAAAATTGTTGAATCTTTGTGGCTCATGGGAGTTCGTTTTGCAAGAGTTACCCCTCTGAAGGTCCCGATCGCTCGAATTAAGTGATCCTCGATTCCTGCCGGTAGAAGTATTTTGAGTCTCCAATATATACTACACGTATAGTACACAGAGAACAGATGCGCAAACCTCCGTACGCGCTCCGCGTAACTGGCTCATTGTCCGCTAGAGGACCACGAGATTCAGTTACGTGCAGCAAACAGCCATACGAGGACGATCTGTCCACTTTAATGGGCGGCACAACCGGCTGGTCTAGACGCATCCGCTGATACCTTTACAAACTGGGAGAGCGTTCTGTCGAACCCAGGCTCGATGCTCGTCTAGTACCGAGTCGGAATCTGCCCTGTCGAGGCACTTGGCTCACGCACGTCCCCTATGCCACCACCGCGCGAAAAAAACGCGGTCGGTCAGTCCAATATCAACGGCTCTGGTAATAGCCAGCCCGCCCGCGCTACAAGCGCTGCCTCCTGATCCGAAAATACGAGCTCGATCCCAATCTCGTGAAACGCTATGCGGCTGACTTCTGCGGAACGGAAACGCGCAGCGAGGCGGCCCGCGGGCTCGTGGAAGCCTTCGTTATGACCGTCACCGAGGATGCGACGGAAGATCGTGCGGCACTGGTCTGCAAGTTAACCAGCTACGGCCAGCCACAGGAGGTGAAGTCATGAAAGGCGTTTTCCAGGTTTACACGCGGACGCAGCGTGCGCGAACGATGTCCTGGAAGGCGTATTCCTGGCGCGGGTGGGCCGAGCCTACTATCGATGACGCCTGCAGAAGCCCTTTTCATCGTCAGCTTCATGATCATTGCGCCTGAGGACGTCGCCTCCCGCAAGGTTGCAGGGCGGCTCTACTGTACCCAGAAGTCCCTCTGGAGACCGAATCGGTTTCTGTGCGATTTCGGCTACGACCCTGATCTTCTCGGTCGAGACGAAGTGGACGAGAAGGCGCTGCTCGATCTCACCGGCATTCTGCGAACCACGCGCAAGCCATTCGCCGGACGAACGTTCCTCAGCCTCGAAGCATTTGCGCCGTCCGGCGGGCGTGCCAACACCCACAACTCTGTCCAGACTACAAAACCGACGAATGCGCAGAAGATAATCACGGCTCCCAACCACAGGCACATCACTGTCTTCATATCCTTAGACAATGCAAATCACATTCCGTTTGTCGATCTTGGCACGACATCCGTTGCAAAAGTACCTCACTCCTTAGTCTTTCCGGCCTTCCGATTTGCAGACAATCAGATGAATGCTAAAACTTCAACTGGGTACCTCGGACCTTTGTTCGAAGTTGGAAGTTGTGGTTCAATTCGGCGCATCAACTTCCACATCACTCCAGACCGACCTCCGACGCAACTGAAACACCTGTCATGGCTGACGCATGTGAGTCTTTTTGAACCGGTCATCAACTCCAACGAATCAAGACGGCGCCCAATGCCGCGACCAAAATGGCCGATTAAACCCCCCGTAGCGGAACTCTCATCGTTGCAATACAGTGTGTTCCACCTGCTGGGAAAGTTGGCGAGTGTCAGTGTGGGAATTCCGTCCCGAATCGGTACCGAGGCTCTTGACGAAGACACTTCGGCCGCGACAAGACGTCGTTCAGTCGTCGTGCGGCGAAAATGCTGAAGTTGGCTAGCGATTCAGACACGAAAATGACATCGACACCTCTGGAAGGTATGGACAAATTCTTTGCACTTTGCCATAGCCTTTGTCCGTCGGTGACGTGCTTGCCCATCAACCCGGCTGGTTATGACGTTTCGGCAACCGTGAATATCTCACACACCCTCTGGGTTGGCGGTCGCAATGAAGGCGATCGATGTGCGGCATTCGCTATGAACCCACAAATCGTAAGGATGTCGAGATGCATCCACTTCAACGGATTCTTGTGACTCGCCAATTCATCCGGTCGTGCGACTACTAAAAGCAATTCCACAGGGAACGTGGAGTGTACGAGCTGACTGTAAGAGTACAGGCCCGGTATCAGCGCACTGTTGTGGACGTGCCCTTCCGGGGAATGAAATCCCGGTTGATTTGCTGACGCGCGACGCTAAAATTGTGATTGGCCCGTTGTTTCACGATTTCATTCGACGCGGGTTGAGACCTGAAGTCTAAAGAACCCATTTGGTTCGCTGTCGTTCAGGACTCGAGACTTCATAAACCCCAATTGTTGACGACCCAGACATATACACGAAGTTTGCAGCGGGCATGAGATAGCGGCATGCCTCAGTGAAGACCTCCAGATACAGGGCGACATCGATTCAGCTTCTTGTAGGCACATCGGACAGGTTAATCCGGTCTCGAAATAGTCGGAAGCGCGATAAGACCAGCAGCGCGCTAAGCGCCGCAAAACATTTTAACCGGTAAAGAGATCGAACTCAGTCAGGATTCCCGACGCAGATATAAGCGATCGAATCGTTTCCTGTACCGTGGAACTCCACGCTTGTTGCCGTGGGCGCCGGCCTGACTCCGTTCGAAACCGAAGTCACATCGTTTGCCACACAGACTGGAGTGATGCGGTACGGGATTGGGAAGATCACTGCCACCTTACCGTTCGACAACTTGATCGTTCCTGCGAACTGATTCGCGGCCGTCTGTCCGAGGTGAGCGGGCGCTTCCGTTTGTCCTACTAGACCGCAAACAGTTCCAACCCCACAGGACGGACTGTAGGATTGAAGGTTGTACGCGAGATTGAAAAGCTCGTTGGCGGACACTGTATGAGCGGGGATGTGCAAAAGGACCGGCGCATAGGCCTGTATCACGTGCGTTGAGTCATACTGCACGTTCATCTGAACGATGGCAGGGTTGGTAGGTGCTGCAGTTACCTGATGCATCTGCCAGATCCATTCCCATTCTCCATCTCCCTGCCATGGAGCACCGTGTTGAATTAGGGTTCGCGAGGCGTTGCCACCCCCCAAAATCCCCAGCTGCATCACATTGTTTACGCCACCAGCGTATCCATTGGCGCTTGCAGAGCGCACCCAAACACCCGCCACAAAATAGTCGCCCGCCGCAATTGAAACCGAGTTGGAGTTCAGGAAGATGATCCCTCCAGAACCGGCAGCGTTAGCACCTTGAACTGCTCCGCTGGTTCCATCCGGCGCGGTAATCCCGGTCGTAAGCGTTCCGCCAGCAGTGATTGTATAACTAGAAGGTGGATTCAGAATGTTTGCGAAGCGGACCGCAGTGGGTCCAAACGCCGCGCGCGAAGAGTCCTGCTGTCCCAGAAGATGGCCCTTGATGATGCCAACTTGTCCCTCGCGCAGCGGTGACTCCTCAATAGTATTCAGTAGTTGCGTCCACTGACCAAAGCTGGTCATCTCGCCTTGATTGTTCTTGGTACATCCGCTGTTTGTCTGTTCGACAAGGATATTGTCAGGGATGAGACCGAGCGGTCCTACGGGGTCTACTTGAACAGCCACCACCTGTCCCGAACAGTCTGCCACGTCGATGTTCTTGATGTGGGCAGTAACGTTTGCACCGGTGAGTAGGTGTACGCAAGCATCTCCATTTACTTGACCTTCACAAATAACTCCATCAACGGCGAAACTGCCCGTACTTGGGCTTCCGGTATATAGAAGACCACCACCATTAAAATGAGCGTCTCGGATTGTAGTAAGGCCGCACCCACCGTTAGGAGATGCACCATCCATCAAAAACGCAGCTCGATGTTTGCTTCCAGTCGTGGCAGTCGCGTTTGCGGAAAGAGAAATGTCCTTGAAATAAAGCTGGAAGGAACCACCCGTACAATCAATCGCCGGACCGTTCGTAGTGCGAGACGTGCTAACGCTGAAACCGACATTCTCTACTTCAAGTCCAGACCAGATTCCCGTTCCAGTTCTGTTTCCATTCGAGTCCTCTCCAATGACCATGCCACGACTCGAGAGCTGAAAGCTCAAATTGAAAAATCCCATCCCGTCGTTGTAGCTGGAGAGTCGAACGGCGGGAGTTGTGCTGCCTCCAGCAATGATACATACCTGTGGATAGTTGAGGCCGGAAGACGTGTTGCTAGCGGGTACCCCGACAAAAGCAACGTGCTTCGCTTGATACCAGCCAGCGGGAAGAGAGTTGTAGTTCGGGTCGCTCGAACCAGCGAGCCAAATGCCTTGCCCCGATGTGGCCGTAGCGTTGATGCATGAAACGACCTTACCCGACGCAGTTGATCCGGAAGATATATAAATCGTTCCACCTTTACCGGGCAGCGCAGTATATGCGGCCATAACAGTGAGTTTTGCAGAGTCCCAGTCGTGACCATCGTTCGTGTCATTTCCTTCCGAAGACACGTACTGAATGGACTTCCTGACGGGGGCGACGGCATGGTTTGATTGAGGGCGAGCCGCAGCGGTATGCAACAGGAACACCGTGATGGAGAATGCAAGTGAGGTTGCCTTTTTTGCTTGAGACAACATAATCTTTGAGCCTCTCCTGCTTATCGCCATTGAACATAAGCGCATCGATCGGCCGTCTCCATGGTTTACGCCCGCCAGACCGGACGAGAGACGCCTGACTGCTACGCAGACCTATAGGCGTAGCCACCTTCGTTCGCAAAGATGCCGAAAGTACCTCCAATTCCCGGAACGCAGCGTTAACGAGACGCACCAGTGAGTCTGGTATAGGCTCGAAGAAAATTCTCTCGGATCCGAATGGGACGGATGCTAAGGCGCGCATGTGCATACCAGAGAAGTGAAATCCGCAAAAGCAGAAGAAACGCGAAGAGCAGAAAGGCTGAAATCATGGCCGCGTATGATTCGCGCTCAACGAAAATGGTCATTATCGTCGAACTCTCCCAACCAGGTACGAGACTATCAAGAATTCGCTGAACCGGGGTTCCGAGATAGCCCAGGCGCCCGATTCGAATGTGGGCTGTGTGGTCGTAGGAATACCGTGGATCGTAGCGCGGTATGCCGTGAGTGGCGTCTATGAATGTTGCGGGATTGCTCAGCTCTTCTCGCGTAAGTGTCCTACCATCTGCCGAACGCAGAACCGCACGGAACGCTGGATCAACAATGATCCACCGGCCGCCCACTAGGACCTCCGCGACTACATGCTTGGTCATGTCGCGCTTGTCTAGCAGTAATAGTCGGCGAACTTTCAAATGGCCCGCATCAATGAGGTTAATGAACGCGTTTGTCGCGGTCCCGCAAACTTGCAGCAGAGCATAATAATTAAGCGTGTCGGTCGGATCCCGGTCCGGTATGAGATCGCTCGGGAATGATGGGTAACGGGCGGGGCCATGGGCCATCCAGTTTAAGATGGCCTCAATCTTTTCTTCGTCGGGCGCGGTGGCAGGAACGATCGCGTCGGAGAACCCTGTTAAGTATCTGCGGGTCGAATACTCCCACCCCACCGCATACATTGCAAGAAACAGTGATAAGACCAATAATCCATTTACTACGACCCACATCGCTCGGAAGAGCCGATGAACTTGATGCAGTCGATTGCCAGCCGGAGGCATGTGGCTCTTGGTCTCATCAATAGCATTCTGCTGTTCCCCTGCCGCAAATACTGGCGCTTGAGAAACGCTTGGCATTGGCCTACCCATTCGATGCCCTTCGTTCGGCAAACAGCGTTTCGTCCACGCTGCGCTTGACTAGATCGCGTTCACGTGTCGGCCGAGGTTCCTTCTCGAGAAGAAAAGAGTGAACGTTTTGTCCTTGATTCTCGCTGTAGTGTACGATTCGCGCGGTTTGATCTGCGCACCATTCCTCGATGACCTGACGACTGAGGAAGACAACTCGTGGTGTGACGAAATAATCGTAAAACAAATTGATCGAGCCGGCCCAAGTACGCTTTCCACGAGAGCGAATAAAATGTACGAGGAAATAGGGAACTTGCGCAAAAGCGACGACCAAGGGTCGGCACCAGTCATACAACAAGCCGCGACGGATCAAGGAGCCCGGAAATTTGTAAAGCAGCGGGTAGCGGCCGAAAGGCTTGTAAACTCCAAGATACATGCGCCCCCCTGGTTTCAGAACTCGCAGATTTTCGGCGAAGGCGCCGCGAGGATCCTCGGTGTGATGAATCACACCGTCGGAAATAATGATATCGGCAACCGCGTCCGGGAGCGGAAGGCGAAGGTTGTCCGCGACAGCACCGGGGCAACCATATCGGCTCGTGGCAAGGTGTACCGAGACACGGCTGCGGTCGATGCCGATGCAGTGGAGGCCGCGTTTGACAAGAAATCCGAGGACCCTTCCCGGACCACAGCCAATATCCAGGATAAGAGAGCTTGGATCGAGGGTGTCGATCATGTCGACGAGCGGACGTGACACCAGTGATTGGATTCTCACGGTACCATCGAGAGGCGTCCAATCGAAGGGGTGCTCATCATAAAATACCGGTTGTTCAGCTGGAACCATCATTCCCTGCCACAATTCCGTTATAATGAGACTCCATTTGCTGGGTCAAGCGATCCCAGCTCAATTCCGATGTCACCTCGCGGCAGCCTTCCTTCAAGCGCGCATAGAGTGACTTGTCATCAAGCAACTGTTTGAGGGCAACGGTCAAAGCTTCTCTCTCCGGGACAACTACCAAGCCAGCGCGGCCATCGACAAGCGAACGGATGCCGCAAAACGGCGTGACGATCACAGGAACGCCGTAAGCCATAGCTTCCGCGGCGACATTTGCGAAGTTCTCATACCGCGACGGAAGAGCAAAAATGTCTGCGTCTGCAAGGAGCGAGCTTTTTTCCTCGCCGTAGACGGGACCCGTGAACACCACTCGTGCTTCGACGCCGGAGTTCCGCGCGCACGCTTCAAGCTGCGCGCGGTATCCTCGCTCACCCTCAGGGCCTGCAATCACCAGACGGCCAGAAAGCGGGGATGCCTGTGCAAATGCTTCAATCAATAGATCGGCTCCCTTGCGAGGGATGAGGCGGCTCAAGAATAGGACGAGCGGCTCATCCTCCGACATTCCCCACCGGGACCGAAATCTACCGCGTGGAGAGGTAGTCGCACTCAAATCATTATCGATTCCGTTGTAGCGAATCGCAATCTTCGCTTGCGATACTCCGGCTTCCACAAGTTCTTCTTGCTCAAGTTCAGAGGTAGCGATAACCCGCGCAGCGTTCCGCCAGAACACGCCGCCGATGGTCCTATGCCACATTTTCTTCATCGCAATACTTCGATCGATCGGTCGATACATGCCCATCGGCTCGATCAAGTAGGGGATCCCCTTACGCCTAGAAAACTGGCTGATTACTGGCCCGAGCAAATCGTAGAGACCATAAAAGTGAACGAGGTCGAACTGGCTGAGATAGGCCCGGCAGAATCTTATCACGCGGGGATTGAGTGTGAGAACGCGATAACGCGCTAGAGTGGGCAAATAAATTGCGATAACACCCTTTTCTGTCCACTGCAAACCCATGGCTGTTTTTTGGACCGGACACGTAATATTTGACCATTCAGCTTGCCCCAGGTTCGCCGACAGGACTGTGACGCTGTGCCCGTGTTCGGCAAGCTTGCGTGAGAGAGCACGGACTTTCGTGGGACGACCACCTTCGGAGATGTAGGGGAAATAAGTTTGGGCTACGTTGAGTATGCGCACGGCTACTTTTGGGCCATCTGCGATTGGACGACTGGATACGATTTCTTGATATATTTCCGCCACCAGACGTCGAAAAGAATACAGGCGAACAATTCGTGCGAGTTGTCGCGTGTTCCGTGACGATGTTGAAGCCTAAGCTGTTGAATGAAATTCAAATCGAGAATGCCATCATTCCACGCTGCGCCGATATCATCCCCCAGTCGGTTTCGGAGTGGATGCGAACCGAGAAGGCTGGCGTCGAAGTACGGGTCGAACAACTTTCCGACCCACAGTGCCAGAGGCGCATTGAAGCCTCGCTTGGGAGCATGGCGAGCCTCGGGCGGAAAGAACTCGGCGAAGGCGTCAATAAGAATCGCTTTCGATTCGCCATTTCGATATTTATAGGCGAACGGAGCGTTCAGACTCATCTCGACGAACGCGGTATCAAGAATCGGGACGCGGACTTCCAGAGCCGTGGCCATGCTCATGCGATCGGTGTATTCGAGGATGTTATCCACAAGAAAAGTCTTCAAGTCCATTTGCAGGATCCGGTTATCCTCATCCCGCAGCAGAGATTGCGCATAGGCCGAGCGCAGGGTATCGGTTGACGAGTGCAGATCGTCGCACGAGGAAGCTCCACTGAGACGACGATGGAAAAGACGATGCTTTTGATCCTCGTTCAAAAAATAAGTCCAATTGGCGTACTGAACAAAGAAATCGGAGTCAAGGCCGCCGAGAAATTTACGTATTCGTCGAAGGTGGGGTGTTCGATGGGAATCGGGCAGCAACGACATTGCATTTGCGCCGAAACGCAGCAATGGCCGAGGGATCCACCCGATACGACGGGCCATGCGAACGGCGGAAGATCGAGGGTATCCAGCGAAGAGCTCGTCGCCCCCAGCACCGCACAGAGCGACGGTAATGTGCTCGCGCGCTTTTTGGGACAGCTGATGCATCAGGTAAGAAGTCGGATTGGCGAACGGCTGGTCGAACAATTCGACGACATTGAGGAATTCGAAGAGATCGGGGAATCCGATCGACAGTTCGAAGTGTGCGGTCCCGAGATGGCGACTGACGCTACGGGCCTTTTCGGTCTCGTCGAAGAAGCGGTATTCTTCTCCGGAGAGAGCCAGCGTGTAAGTCTGAATATCTTTCTTTTGCCGTTTCGCAAGGCCGGCGACGATTGTTGAATCGATTCCGCCACTGAGAAAGACGCCGAGTGGAACGTCGCTGACGAGCTGTCGATTCACGGCTTCCGCGAGGACTTGTTGGATTTGGGATTTCAATTTCGCGTACGGGGTAGACTCGAGATCCTCGCGGCGAGCAACGTCCCAATAGCGAGTCAATGAAATCGAATTGTCTTTTAGATTCAATGTAAGACTGTGGGCTGGAGGAAGCCGCTGGATGCCGTCGAAGGCAGTCCGCGGACCAGGGACATAGAGAAAAGTAAAGAAGTCCGAGATGGCCTGCCAGTCTGGCGCAGGTGTTAGCATTGATGAGGCAAGAAGAGCCTTGATTTCCGATCCAAATAGGAAGTGATCTGAGTTGGCGGCGTAAAAAAGAGGCTTGACCCCGATGGGATCGCGGGCGAGAAACAGAAGGTCGCGTTTGAGATCCAGGATGGCAAAGGCGAAGATGCCGTTGAGCTCCGCAACGCAGGCCGCGCCGGATTCCTCATAGAGATGTACGATGACTTCGGCATCGGTGCGCGAACGAAAGCGATGATCGCGTGACTCCAGGGACGAGCGCAATTCCTGGAAGTTATAGATCTCACCGTTGAAGACCAGCCAGACCGTTCCGTCCTCATTGCACATCGGCTCACTGCCGGCAGCCGATATATCGATGATGGCGAGTCGATTGTGCGCGAGCGCGACGTGCTGCGATATCGCGGGCGGCGTAAAGCAACGGAAGTTAAGACCATCTGGCCCGCGATGTCGAATTGCGCGGGCCATCCGCTCGATCGAATCCTGGAGTTCGGCTCGGTCGAGATGCTGCGTTACGATTCCGGATATTCCGCACATAGGCTCAGGTTGTCACTGACGGCAACTGGTCGACGAGCAACCCCATCACACGGACGGCTTCTCTGCCTTCCTCGGGGGGGACCGGAGTGGGCGAACCATTGCGAAGACTTGCGACGAATTCTCGAACCAGGCGCTCGTGGGTATTTTCGAATTTTCCGGCGGCGTAACTCAAGCTGGTACGAACGGAACTACCAAGGATTTGGCCTGCTTCTTTGATTGTGGAGAGCCCCAGCGTGACGGGTTTGAGATTAGGACGGCCGTGAACGACGATGGTCTGGGTTTCGAGATCGAATTTCATATGGCCTTCGCTACCCCAGAGATCGATCTGAACAGCCCATTGATTCGTAGCGTAGGTGAGGACTACGCTGCAGGAAGCATCATCGCCAATCAGATCGAGCCGGTAGTCTTCGTAAGGTGACCAAGGAAATCCGGCGAGTTGCTTGCGGGCGTCTACGCGCGCCGTGCGGATCGGATTAATAAACGCGAGAGTCATGTAAATTACGTGGGGCCCTGTTTCACCAATGACGCCTCCGGGAAGTTTGTGCGCCCAATGGTCTGACTTGGATGTGATGTAGTCCATGGGCGTGGACAGAAAGATACGCATGCCGCGGAATTCGCCGATGGTTCCCGCGTTCAAAATTTCACGGGCCTTGAGGAACGAAGGGTAAAACAGATCCGAATGCGCAACGCAAATCTTGCGCCCGCTCTCGCGAGCCGCCGCAAGAATGCAATCGCACTCTGCGGTGTTGATAGCCATAGGCTTTTCAATCAGTACGTGAGCCCCGGCTTCCAGCGCAGTAACAGCGAGTTCCGCGTGAGTTCGGGGAGGCGAACAGATATCCACGGCGTCGAGCCGCTCGTTCGCGAGCATCTCACGAAAATCGCTGTAGACTTTGGGAATTCCGTGAGCCCTGGCAAGTTCCTCTGCCTGTGCCACATTGGGATCGCACAGACAGACCACCTGTGCAGCTCTCCCGACCTTTCTCCACGCCGGCAAGTGTTTCTGCTTGGCGATGAATCCCGACCCGATCAAGCCTACCTTGAGCCCATCCAAGTGTCCGATCCTCCGCACTAGACAATACTACAGCACCTCTGAGATTACGCGCGGCTCGCCAACTCCGGATTCACTCTCGTCGAGGATCCTTGCGAGCGTGGACTGGAAGGCGGCGAATCGAAATCTCCGTCGAACGATCTCTTCGCCGTGCCCGCCCAGCTCCTTACGGAGCGATTCGTCGCAAAGCAAGCGGCCTAGCGCACCCACGAGCGCGCCCGCATCAGCCGGCGGAACCAGCAAGCCGTTGATCCCGTCTTCGATCACGTCGGGCGTGCCTCCGCTGGCGGTCGCGACAATGGGTTTCGAGAAGGCCATCGCTTCGAGAAAAACCAATCCAAATCCCTCGCCCGTGCTGGGGAGGGCAAAAAGATCCGCGTGTGCATAACAGGCTGCGACTTCCTGGTTCGAAAGGTCTTGAAGAAAATGCACACGATCGGCGACACCAAGATCGACAGCAAGTTGTTTGAGGCGGGGCAGATCATCGCCCCGTCCAACTGCCACCAGGTGCAAACCCGGAACGATCGTAACAAGTTGTGAGACGGCACGGATCAATTCATCGGTACCCTTATATCGTTCAGATGAGACCCAGCGGCCCACTGTCAGGATGACTCGAGCTTGCTTTGGGAACCCCCGCGGTAATGGCAGCCCACCCGGCGCATCAGCCAAGTGGAGAAAGCTTTGGCTTATCGGCCATGGCAGCTTTCGTATCTTCTCAGCAGAGACGCCTTGTACCTTGATTAGCTTCTGCGCTGTGTCGCGGCTTGGAGCCAACACGCGATGTGCCTGCAGGAGCGCGCGACTTCGAAGCAGTCTCAGTGGTTGCCACACCTCGATGCCGTGTGCCATCACAATGTTCTGCAGATGCGGGGAGACGCGCCGCGTCCAGCCGGACACCACGGCGAGATTGACATGACCGGCGAGAACGATGCCCGTGCTCTTGGTTGCAAGAGGGCGGCCGGCTCGAACTCCGGCGATGAGAAAACGGATTTTCCCGCGTGCGAAGCCGCGGAAACGGATGGTGCGCTGGCCAGTTTCAAGGTCGTGTGGACCAAGAGGATCGTTGAGGCTGAGAAATTCCACCGACCATCCCCGCTGGAAGGCGATCTCGCCGAGAGCAGCCGCGGTTAGACGTCCAGCTTCTTGGATGCCGCCGATCCCAAGCAGCTCGGGAAACAGGCCGATGATTCGTTTTTTGTGTGACGTAGATTCTTGCACCATCATTTTCGGAAAACGAAAACGCCATGAGTAGCAACCCTGGCAGGACAGATCCTCGCGATCGCGGGATCGGCCCACGCTGCAAGCGGAACGGTAATGTGCCGGAGGCCCCAATAAATGCGGCGAGTGATGGTTGAACGCCGGGACGCGGACACTCGGGAATCAGCGCCTTGACTTGCGGAACTTCCGTTACCCGCAGCTAACGCTCTTGCGGCGCGCACGAATAGCCGATCCAGCAGGAGGTATTCCTGGCCGAACCAGCTTATCAGCTTCGCGCCGCATGACGAAGCTGACTCGATCCAGTCTTCGGGGGTCCGCGGGAAGATATGCTTATCCTTTCCCTGGATCAATTCCAGCAGGATCAGGCAGCCGCCAGGCCGTATTACTCTCATCATCTCAGCGAGGGCCGGTACCTGGAGCGATGCTGGAATGTGTTGGGTAACTGTGATGTCAGAGACAGCATCAAATGTTGCGTCGCGAAACGGCAAGCGATACGCTTCCCCCACGGTTAGCGCTGCCGCGGTTCCGTGCTCGCGCGCCAAGCGGAGCATGCCCGCAGTTGCATCGACGCCCGTAGCGCGAAATCCGAATTGCTGGTAGCGGCGGAGCCAGCGCCCTGTGCCGCAACCCACGTCGAGAATTCGTGTGCCAGCCGGAAGGCGCGCCAACGTAATGACTCGCCGAATCGCGCCAAACTGCAGCTCATCGATCTGCTGGTTAAACCACGGAGGAGAATCGGGATATAGGACGGGCGCCAGTCCCCAGGCATCGTCGGCGCAAGAATTCTCAGCTACGCCGGTCCAGTACTCCTTCGGAGAATACGGCTTCATTCCACTCGCCTGGCTTCCTCAGTAGCTCGCGATTTCGGTTCCCGCTTTTGCCCGACGGACTGTGTTTTGCGCAGCAGTATTTCCTTAAAAATGGCGGACAGTTCCCGACCGTTGCGCTCCCAGGTATATTGTGTCGCTGTTTCCGAGGCGTTCCTGCCTAGCCGGCTGCGAAACTCTTGGTCCTCGAAGAGCCGACGAATCATAGCAGAAAGCGAGATCGCATCCGTCGCATCGCCTAGAATCAGGCCATCTTTGCCATCGGTAATAATCTCGGAAGTTCCGTTTGTCGTCGAGACAATGACAGCCAACCCGCACGCCATTGCCTCTGCAGGAGGTTGCGCAAAGGTGTCTTCGAGCGAAGGCCCAGCGTAGGCGTCCGCCGCAGCGTAATAGAATTCGATGTCACTGCGCGGAGGGAAAAAATGCACGCGCTCCTCTAACGACTTGGCGCTCACCATCGCGCGGTAATTCATTGGATCATCGCTTCCAGCGACGAGTAAATGAATCGGAAGCTCACGAAGCAACTCCAAGGCGCCGAGCAGAACCGGAAGTCCTTTGTTCCGCCAGTCGTTGCCGACCAAGAGCAAAGCGAATTGGCCTTCCGCCATACCCAAGGCGCGACGCGCCTGCTGCCGATTCGATGCCCGACGCGCCGGGTTAAATTTCTCGTGATCCAAACCCACGTATACCACAGGGCAGGGATCGCGCCTGCCGTAAAACTCCTCGAGCGCCAACGAGGTTCGCCTGGCAATCAATATCAGAGTAATGTTCTTACGAGTGTAGGCACGCCGCTCAAGAAAAATGGCCAGCCAATAATAGAGTTTGCGATGGAGAGCGTGCGGCCAATCGGAGACGAGGGTATTTGCGTGTTCCGACTCGGACTCAGCTCGCCTCACATACTGTGCGAAGACAATATGCACCGAGATCGCATCGGCATCGAGACAATTTGGGCCAGGACTGAAGACGAGGTCATAACGTAGACCCCTGAACCAGCGATCCCATTCACGCCATAAGCGATTGGCGAAAAACCACCAGAGAAAATTCGTGAGATGAGGTCCGGGGAGTTTCGGAATGCGATGCCAGGTGAAGTCTGATGGGTCAATACCTTCGATTCTCTGGCCGTAGATGTGAATTTCGAACTCTGCGGCGAGTTGCGAAACCCATTCGACAACGCGGCGTTCAGTGCCATGCTGTTTGTCGAGGAACGGGGAGACGACCGCCAGACGAGGCTTGATGGTCGTGATGGTCACGCTTCACACCCCGACACGCATCGTCTCACACCAGCGGGCAAGCACGAAGACACACCAAACCCGCGACCATCCTACGGCCGCCGGTTCTTTGAGGAATCTTCGCCAGAGTCTTGCCACCCCGGCAGGATTGAGGACGCCAGCCGACGCCAGGCGCTCGGGCTTAAATGCTTCCTCGATCGTTGGGCGCATGGCGCCCGCTAACCAGCGTTCGAACGGGAACGTGAACGTTCGTTTGGGTCTTGAGGCCAGTTCAGGCAAGAGCCCGGCCGGCAGGTACTGCTCGGTAGCATCGAGCAGAAGTTTCTTGTTCCGCAGTCGAATCGCGGGGGGCAGCGCCAGAACATATTCAACGACTCGGTGATCGAGCAGGATCGGGCGCACTTCGAGACTATGAGCCATGCTCATCGCATCGCCATCGCGGAGCAGACGGGCCTCGAGATGCGCAGGGAAGTCCAGGAAAGAGATCCGCTCCTGCAAACTTTGGCCCTTCGTCGGCTTCGCCATTTCTGTGAGAAACTCCTTCGCTTCGAAAGGACGGTTCGCAGGATTGAGTGCAGGGCTCAGCATCTCGTGGGCGTCGTTTTCAAGAAACATCACGCGAACGGCTAGCTGCGCTGCCACAAAGGGATCATCCGCACCTACTAGATAGGACAGTTTGCGCCACCGAAATGGCAGTCCTCGATGGTCAAACAAGCCGCGCCCGGCAATTTGCGGAAATGCTTTTAGCCAACCGGCAACGTGAGAGAAACGATTGAACCAAGCGATGGAAGCATAGCCTCCAAACAACTCGTCGCCGCCCTGACCAGAAAGAGCGACTTTGAATCCCTCCTCGGCGGCGGCGCGCGAAATCCAGTAGGCATTCAGGCCGTCCATCGTTGGCTGATCCATCGCCCATAGCGCGTGATCGAGCGATTCCAGCGTCCGAGATGCCGGCATGCGTATGATCCTGTGGGAGATACCGAGCAGCTCTGCCGTTCGTTGGCTTGGCTTCGATTCGTCGAATGACTCTTCCTCAAATCCTATCGTCAAAGCTGTCAGCCGGTCCGCGCCCGCGCGCCGCATCAAAGCGCCAATCACGGCGGAATCGACGCCGCCGCTCAAGAACAGTGCTATCGGGACATCCGACATGAGCTGGCAGCGGCTAGAATCGAGGAGAATTTCGCGGAGGTTGCCGGCAATTTTCTCCGGCGATTCATGCGAAAATCCATTGGTCGACACGGGGAGCTTCCAGTACGACTTCGTTCGCCATTTCGCTTCCTGCCAGATTCCGGTGTGACCCGGTTCGAGCGGCCTGACTCCCTGAATCGCAGTCCACGGTGGTGGGATATGTCCCAGTTCCAAATACGCGCGTATTCCTGCGCCGTCCAGCTTGCGCGGCAGCAGCTCGGAGGCGAGGACGGCTTTGATCTCTGAACCGAACACGATTCCATCTGCCGTAAGAGCATAGTACAGCGGCTTAATTCCTAGTCGATCGCGCACGAGCAGAAGCTTTTGCGCGCGCAGGTCCCAGATCGCAAAAGCAAACATACCGCGCAGCTTCTCGGCACATTGCTCGCCGAATTCCTCATAGAGGTGGAGGATGACCTCCGTGTCGGTCGCCGACCGGAACCGGTGGCCGCGACTCAGAAGAAGCGGTCGAAAATCATCCGCGTTGTAGCATTCGCCATTGTATGTAATCCATAACGTCGAATCCTCATTGCACATCGGCTGGCGCCCGCGCTCGCTCAGGTCCACGATCGCCAGTCGTGTGTTGGCGAGAATGCATTCACCAAGATCTTGTACTCCGTGGCTGTCGGGACCGCGATGCGCGAGGGCAGCTACCATGCGTTCGACGGCGGCGGTAGAATGTGGCTCAACTTTTCCGGTCACAATTCCCGCGATGCCGCACATCTCGCCCCCTTTTTGCCTAGAACTCGAACCCGCCTCGTGCAGCCGCCTTTCGCGATACTGTGACCGCCGGTGCTGGTGTCGCTGCCATAAGATTCGGCAACCGAAATAGGATCCCGACGAGGAGCCAAAGGAATGCATTGTTGACATAGTTCTGGTAGGGGGCGAGTCCGCCATACGTGAAGGGATAGAGTAATAGAAACGCATACCATGAAATTGCGAGCGCAATCGGCAGGAACCGTGTTCCCCGCGTTTGTAGGACCACCTTCCAACATTGATACAGGAGTGCTGCGGTCCACAGAATCCACAGGAAAGGCGCGATGATTCCCATTTCGACGATCAACGACCCGTATCCTTCCTCAACCCCGATCTGAGGGGCACGTTGTCCGATGAGTTTGCTCACATACTGCGTTCCGAGGGACGCCGTGCCAGTGCCATTTCCAAAAAGCCAATGAGGTCCATCAAAAACCGAGAGGAAATTGCCGATCGGGTAATCCCACGTCCGAATGTTTACTTCGTACGCAGAACTGTTCGGCAGAAGAGTTTCTGCGTAGAACGCGATGCGCGATCCAGCCTCGTCCGGAAAGAGCAGTAAGACCGCGGCCAAACCGAGGGCGGCCATGATGAACGAGCGACGGACGGCTTTGAGAATTCGGTGCGCCTGCCGCTGGCGCCACGGAGCACCCCAAAGAAATCCGACCCCAAGAACGAGCACGCTGGCCGTCGCATACACTACCGCTCCCCGAGAGCCACTGAAGAATACAGCGCCTCCCACAAGCCCGACCGCGGCGAACGCGAGCTTGCGGCTCCGCTTCGTGTAGAGGAGCAAATACCCGGCTGTCCCAAGAGTCAGAATCATTGCGCTGATCAAATACAATGCGAAACGGCCAGCGCTCACAAACACGGAACTCGGGAGCGAAAGAATTTGACCGGTGAGCGGAGTGACTTTGTCGAGGCTCCCTAGATCTTGCAGCTCCGGTGCGAGGGTCGTAGGATTCAGGAAGCTGTTACCGACAATGGCCTGAACGATGCCCAATGCGGAGACTATGATGGCAAGCATGGCGTTCACGGCCAGAAATCTCCGTAAGTCTTCGTCGCTCCTAATCAGTGCGTATCCGACGAACATGAGCGGAATATAATAAAAGTAGAGTTTGAAACCGAGCAGGCCATACACAATGCTGGGCGAGTTTTGATTGAAGATTTGTATCGTTCCGAGCCAGACGAAAAGCAACAGTGGCAGTAAAAACGGTGGCCGAAAAGTCTTTTCCCGATCTCGCCGGGTGGCGACGAGCAGTGAGATATAGGTGAGTCCCACGAGAACATCTTTACCAAAGAAAAGCGCCGTGCCATTGCCAAGGAATTTGCGAACTAAGTCCTCGAACAATAGCCATACGAGAAAAAAGTAAAATCCAGTGCGCCAGTTTCGTAGAATTGTTACGGCGATGACGCAACCCACAAGTCCGAACGCGGCGAAGCCGAGAGAAGAGAAGTCGCTGGCGACGATTTTCAGTCCGACTTCGTCCGCCAGCCAGATCGCCAACACAAACAGGCTGAGGCCTATCCACAGTTGGTTCCTCAATCCGGGTGTGCGTGCATTCAGCAAATTAGCGACCTACGCTCCATAGGATAATCCATAGCTTATAGAAGGGACGCCTTAAGAATAGCTCTCGCAAGTTCGCGCACCGCAGGTCACTGGTTTGCAATCTGCTCGTATACGCGCAGATGCTCACGCACTGTATGCTCTACTGTAAAGCATTGCAGCGCGCGCTGTTGTGCGCTCCACCCGATGTGTTTTGCGTATTTTCGGTCTTCCATGATGGTTTTCAGGCAGCGATAAAGTGCTTCCGGATCACCGGCCGGAAACTTCCAACCCGTCTCACCAACAACCTCGCTAAGGCCTCCGATGTCGGACACGACCACAACGCCGCCGCGCATCATTTGCTCAATCACACCCAAGCCGGCCGTTTCTTCCATGAGGGTTGGCATGACCACAACGGATAGCTCTCGAACGGCGTCATCAAGGTCCTGGCCGCTCAGGTTTCCGGTAAAGTTTACGCTAGAACGCAAACCAAAGGAATCGACCATGGACTCCAAGCGGCCGCGTTCCGGTCCATCTCCGACAAGAGTTAGTTTAAACAAAAATCCATCGCGATTCAGCAATTGTGCCGCCCGCAAAAGAATCCCGAGACCCTTTTCAGCAACGAGCCGGCCCACGTATGCAATATGTAGAATATCGGAATAGCCGCGAGACTTGCTTGCCACGTCCGGCTTGGGCGGATCGATCCCATAGTAAACGGTGTAGCTCCTTGGCAAGCGAATGCGAGTAGCCACGTGGTCCGAAATGGTGATATTTGTAGCGACACGCTCGCACAGCCAGCGACGGGGAAATGTCAACAACATGAGGAGAACACTCGCGACTCGTCCCTGGCTTGCGGAATTGCACCGGACACATTCTGCATAATGGCCAGCATTGAAATGGCCTGGACATTGTGACTGCGTCGGTTCATAGAAAAGCATGCCGTTCGGACACACAGCATGGTACCCGTGATGCTCGACGACGATCGGTTTACGTAGCAACCATCCCAAGATCAGGGGAAGAAAACAAGGTCCCGCGATATGGACCACGTCAGTATGACGAAGCAGACGAACGAGCCGAAAGAATCCCGGCTGGCGCACCACTCGATAGGGAAATGTCGAATCGTTGTTTCCGTCTGCTGGACTCTGGGTTACAAGCGTGACCTCTACCTGTCCTAGTCCTATCTCACTGTCCTTCGGACGCCACTCCGAAAGCCCCCGTGCGAGGAACTTTACGGCAGTTTGAACTCCCCCGATGATGGGCAGGAAATACTCTGTGTAGATAAGGACGTTTAGACGTCGTTGGTTGGGGTGCATTTACGTTTCTTTTTCTGGTCTGGTTCGAATGTGCAGGCTTCCGCGAGCCCTTCAAGATCTCTGCCAACTGCCCGCGGCCACCGCATTCCTTCACCTGAATGGCTGCGGTTCATGGAACCGATCGGATCCCTGAGCGCGAAGGTAAATCCTAAGCCAGATCGCGTTTAGCTTTGCGTCTTGGCTGCGGTTCTGACGGCGAGAACCATTCCTTCAATATTTTCGCGTGGTGACCAAGTCTCCATCCTAGCACGAGCAGCATCGCTCAATCGTTCCAGGCTTGCTTTGTCGCACAATGTTTTTCCCAGTATGCTGGCGAGTTTGTCAACGTCACCGCACGGGTAAATAAAGCCTGTTTGACCCTGTCGAACGAGCTCGAATCGACCGCGAATTTCATCGCTGAGAACGACCGGGCATCCGCAAATCATTGCCTCGCACACGACAGTCGGGCAAGCGTCGTACTCTGAAGGCAGCACCATAAGGTCCGCTGATCGATACAGACCCGGCAATTTCGATTGTGGAACGAAGCCAAGAAATCGCACATTTTCGGCGACTCCGAGCGCCCTCGATTCCATTTCGAGTGAGGCGCGAAGCGGTCCGTCCCCAGCCATGACGAGGACGCAACCGGGTACTCGCGCCTTTGCAAAGGCGCGCAAGACATCCTGTGGCCGCTTCCAGGGTTGAAATTTGGCACAGAACAAAACGACCAGACAATCCTCGGGCAGGTCCCACTGGGCGCGAGCATCTATGCGACCGACTCTTGCGGCCTCCTGAATCCACCAGTGATTGTCGACGACGAACGGCGTGAAAACGACTCGCTCTTCCGGGACTCGGAGGGTACGAAAAAATTGGATCGTCGCTTCGGAGGGCGCCAAGCTAACGTCGGCGAGGCGGAAAATTATTGGCAGCAACACCGATTTGAGAGGAACCTTCCAGGCCTGTGCGCCTCGGGGCCGGAGGGTTGTAGCATCTGTGCCAAAGAGCACGGCGGTTCCATTGGACTTTGCGGCAGCAACCGCGATCCAGAACGATGCGCAGGCGTATCCCGTGAAGATCATGACGGCATCAAATCCCCCGCGGCGGATCAGCTTCCAGAGCCCTGGATTCAAAAGCCCGAGAAAACTCCCTAAGCCAGGGAAGGGCGAGCGATTGGGGACGTGCATCCAGGAGTATCCGTCCAGAAGCGGTACGTCCCAGCTGACCGGGACTCCAAAATCTGGGTCTACCGCCGCCTCGGCTCCTTGCAAGCTGCAGTAGGCCACCTGAATCTCCAATTGCGGATGTTGCGCGAGTTGGCGGAATTGAGGCGAACCGTACTGCGTCGGGTGGGAGGCAACGAGGAGAACGCGATATCTCCTCTCAGTCATTTTCTAAGATCCTTAGAAAGGAATTCGCGATCTTCGGCCAGGAAAAATAATTCTCTTGAGCACACACGCTGCGTCGGCGCAGCTCCTGCCTATGTCCCGAATCGTTCAAGACACGAGTTAGCGCGCGAGCCAATGCCTCGCGATCTCCTTGCGGGGCGAGTTCCAGTCCTGCTTCCGTGATCGGAAACACTGTCTCCGGTCCAGCATATCCGACAACGGGCAATCCACATGCGACACCGGCAAGCGCACTTCCTCGCCGGCCCGACAATTGTCCACGAACGAAAAGGAGCGCATCACTCGCAGCCAACAGGCGGCTTATTTCGTCCGGCTCGATGATTCCCTTGACGTTCAACGTGACTGCAACTCCTTGCAACGCGTTTCGAAGAAATCCTTCTGCGGCTTGCGCTCCTCGGCCAAAGACGAGAAGCCGTACTCCCTCACGTGCCTTGGCAACCTGTCGCATCACGTAAGCAACGGTTTCGATCTCTGATTGAGCATTCGGGTATTCTGTCACGCTGAAAACAGCGACAGTTGCAATCGATTGAGTGGGTGGCAAAGGCTGCGACGCCTCATAGTTGCGGGGTGCAGGCACGTTCGCACCGATTGGTATGATGTTCACCTTGTAGCCTGTCTTGTTCAGCCAACGCAGTTGTTCAGGCGCAATCGTGAAAATGCTCCGCTTCGCCATGCGATGCGCTTGCCGCACTACCCACTGTTGAGCGATGCGGCGCAGGTGTTCGACAAAACTTCGGCCGGAAAAAGCACTCCCGTCGTGAAATACGATACCGCAGCGCGCGCCTCGGCTGCGAACAATCGCAATCGCCGCGAGCACGCCGAACGGGAATCCACGGCGAGACCATCCAAACGCTGTATATTGAAGCAGAACCCACTTTCCGTCCCAATCGATGCTATCGCGCCAAAGAAGCCACAACGAAGCTAGCCAACCCTTCTCGCTCCACGGCACACGGACGCTCTGCAACTTTACGCCGCGCGCCGACAGGGCCTGCGCGAGAAATGTGCAATAATCGGCCACGCCGTCCGTCGGTGCATCGCGCTTACCCAGGAGAGTGATCCAGGTCTTATGCCGGTCTTTGGCCTTTGGCGTTGATCCCGTTATAACCACGCTTCAACTCCACGTCGACGAGTTCTGCTTCGCCAAACCACCTGCTTACGTCTTCCATGCGTTGCGGTCGGTCATACACAGGCGAAAGCATGTCGAGCGCGCTCAGGATTTTGACCTGTTTCAATTCTTCGTCGGTATAGTTCAGTCGGGGCCCGTGCGAAATAGGCCCAATCGGAATCATCGATGCCAGATGCGGGCCGATTGCCGGAATCCGATGGAGCGCCTTCTTCAGTTCGAAAGCAGCCGGGATAGTCCAAGAAAGCAGGTGATAAATGCCCTCGGTGCCGAGCGGTCTGACAAACGGCCGGGCCAGATACTTAAGGGGTGGAAATCCGTTTGGCTTTTCGTACACGTCGACTACGATTTCACCGCCAGGGCGAAGAAAGGGAAGCAAGCTCCGAAACGCGCCCGCTGGATCGGGGCAATGCTGTAGAACTCCCATGCAGAAAATCTTATCGAAGGAGCCCTTGCGCATCGGAATTTCATAGATGCTCGCCTGGAAAATCGTGAGCTTCGGTTCGTTTTCATTGTTGCGCCACGCCGCTTCGACAGCTGAGCTCAAGTCGAATGAAAAAACATTTGCTCCGGTCTTCAGTGCCAGCTCCGTGAATCGTCCTGAACCACATCCCGCTTCGAGGATGCGTTGACCAGCGAGCGAGGTTGGCCAACCGGTTGTTGCATAGAAGCGATCGCGACTTAGATCATTATGCATCGCACTGTCGACCTGGAGCCGGCTGAAGCGATTCCATTGAAAGCCAAAGGAAGACGCGTAGGACTCAAATGGGACGAAACGGGGAATACTTCGAACAATCGGGACGGCCGCACGACAAGCGGCGCACTCCAAATCGCCTTCGACGATTTCACCGGTGTGAACATTCTGAGATGCGACCGAAACAAGCTCAAGAGCTCCGGCACACTTGGCGCACGCAAAATCGTCGAGTGCCTGGCGACGCACGATTCAATACCCTCTCGCGGCTGAATCTGTATGGCGTTGAGCTTTCGTTGTTTGGACCTGAAGAAACGAAACTGATACCACAAGACCGAGTCGTTCGATAGCGGGCGAATGGTCCGGCATGTTCGAATCTAAGTCTAAACTGAGCGCTCGTGACTTGCAGCGATGTTCCATTCTGGTCCCCAGGTTTCTTTCATTCGTCTGAGCCCCTCGGCGATGCCCACCTGGGGTTTCCAGTTCAAGTGCGCCTGCACCTTCCGAATGTCACTCACATAAATCTTCTGGTCTCCCGGTCGAAATTCACCGTAGTCCACAGTCAGGCGTTTTTCGAGCAGGCGTTCCAGCGGTTCCCGAAGTTCGAACCAGATGGATGTCGTGTTCTCGGGTCCTCCTCCGACGTTATACACTTGACCAGAGGTCAATGGTGTATTTGCCGACGCCCGTAACATCAATTCCACGAGATCGTCCACATAGAGCAGGTCGCGGACCTGCTTGCCGTCGCCATAAATCGTAATGCGTCCGCCCCGCATTCCCGTAAGCGCGAAGTGTGCCACCCATCCTTGGTCTTCATTTCCAAACTGGTGGGGTCCGTAGATACACGACATACGAAAGACTATACTAGGTAAGCCGTAAATGCGGTGGTAATCATGCACGTATTGATCCGCGGTGCCCTTGGAACAGCCATAGGGCGAGTGAAAATCGAGCGGGCATGTTTCCGGAACTCCATGTGGGAGATCTTCGAACTCGTAGCGGGATGAGCGTTCAATGACGCGGCGGTTTCCGAGCTCACCGTAGACCTTGTTCGTCGAAGTATAAAGCAACACTGGCATAGGGTTCTGCTGTCGTGCCACCTCGAGGACATTCAACGTTCCCTGCGCGTTGATAGAAAAATCCTCCTGAGGATTCGTGACGGAAGTCGTGACTGCAACCTGCGCGGCGAGATGAAATACGACATTTGCCCCGCGCACGGACCGCTCGACGGCATCGAAGTCACGTACGTCGCCTTGGATGAACTGCACGCGGTTGCCATGCTGCGCCCGGAGCCAACTTAAATTCTGAGCCACTCCCGCGCGTCCCAAATTGTCTAACAATACAACTTGGTTGCCGTCGCGCAGCAAACGGTCTGCCAGGTTGGTCCCAACGAAGCCGCTACCACCAGTAATGAGAGCCTTCACGACGCCTCCCGTCTCGCGGATGTCTGCTCGGTCACCGTAGAACTTCGACGCGTTGAAGCCGCTTCTTCAATTACGTCCAGAATTCGCGGATAAGAGCTCTGCCATGAATGCATTTGAATCAATTCCCATCCTGCCCGGGTCAATTTCTGCCTTAGCCCAGCATCTCCGAGAAGCTCAATGACTGCGGCTGAGAATGAATCGGCGTCATCCGCAATCAAGGCGTGCTCTCCATGGGCACACCCTGTCCCCAGCGCCCCCAGGGACGTTGTCACGACTGGAATGCCCATGCTAAGCATTTCCAGTAATTTCAGCCGGACACCGGTGCCGGAAATGACGGGCACAACGCCGATCGCAGCATCCTTCATGGCATCGGGAATGTGCGACGGGCCCTGGCAAACAATTCGCGCATCATGTTTCCCAGGTACGACATTCTCACTGCCAGGACCAATAATTCTGAACTGTGCCAATGGGATTTTCTGCCACACTCTTGGCAAAATCTGATTAACAAACCACCTGGCCGCATCGAGATTCGCACCCCAGGAGATGTTCCCAAAGAAGCCGATGACTTGTCCTCCAGGGTCTCGCTCTCGCATTGGGAACTTCGAGAGATCAACGCCGATGGGCACCACCTCCGCTAATTTAGCGGCTTTGTACCGCCGCGCGAGGTCGCCGGCATCTTCACGGTTGACCGTGCAGACTACCGTCGCGGCGCTACAGGTTCTCGCCTCAAATCGCCTCACCATCCATTCCTCTAGCATCCACCGTGGACGCCACATACCGAAGCTGCGGCGGGTGTCCGACGCATCCACCGCCTGTACCGAGTGCTTGAACAGAACCACAGGAACCGAAGGCGCCAGCAACGGCGCATACCCGGCGACAACATTTTCAGTCAAGACCACAACATCGTAACGGCCCGCTCGAACCTGGCGCAGGATTTCCCTGCGGGCCTCGCCATTCATCCCGACCAACGAGGTGGGTGGAATTCCGGACATGATCGCTGTGGCCAGACGTCGAATGCGGGCCGAAATTTCCATAGCAGGTATGGCCTCGACGCAACCGATACTTACGCCGGGAAGTTCCGGGATGTGATCCCTTCCTTCCGATGGATCGCCGATCCATAGCAATTGGACGTCGTGGGAGCGACTCGCTGCTTCCAGCCAGTGAAAAATCAGGTTCCGCGAGCCCGTGTCCGGCGGATACGGGAACGGCTGAGAAATGAAAAGAACTCTCATTCGTCAGGACCAGTATCCTTGGTGTGCCCTCGCGCGGCAAGGCCTTGCAACGTTCCCGGGATCCAAGCCAGCAGATGGACGAACGCGAGGAGTATGGTCGTCGCTCCGAGAAGCAGGCGCTGCGGAATACCTCGCAAGCTGCACTCCATGGCTCCCATTGCGCCTGGAAAGCCAAAATTCTTGGTCCGGAAGAAGGCGTCATCGCGAATCATGCTCCAAACAACTCCAGGGTTGATTCGTTCCAACAGACTGGTCCATCGTGCCCCGCGGTGGACTACAACCAAGCGCGGATCATAAGTAAGTCGATAGCCGCGCTGGCGGAGGCGGATGCATACGTCCGTTTCATGCCTCCAGGCGATTGTCTTCGAGAAGCGACTGTCAAATCCCCCGATTTCTAGGAGCGCGCCGCGCCAAAACGCCATGTTGCAACCGGGTAGGTGGTCCACGTCGCATGGTGGTGCAGAAAAAGGACCAAACCCCGTCCATCGGAGCTCGCCCGTCGACGAGACGCTGGCTTCAAACTTATCGAGCGGGTATTCTCCAGAAATATGGCCGCCGGCACCGATCACTCCGCTTGGCCTCCCTCGGTCAAGAATCGAGGCAATCTGGTACAACCAAGTGGGCGGTGCAATCGCATCGTCATCAATAAACGCGACGAGATCACAACTTGCCTGTCTCAAACCCGCCTCGTATGCGGCCGCTGCTCCGCCATGTGGGATATTCAGATACTCCAACCGCCTGCCAGGGGACTGCAGTGACTCTACGACGGACCGCGCGTCCTGCGAGCCATCTTCAACCACTATGACTTCATATCTGTCCGGCGGGTAATCCTGGTCGATGAGGCTTTCGATACACTTCTTGACAAGTTCGGCGCGACGATAAGTCGACACCACAACTGATAAGGAAGGAAGTTGTGCCGCCGCAGAGTTCATAGCCTGAACATTTCGCGCAAGCGATTCACCGCAGCTCCCTTCGCGGAGACAACGTTCGCCCAGCCGTAGCTATCCAGGATCTCGATGGACCGAGGATCTTCCAGAGGCAGAATCTCGTCCGTCCTTTCATCACTAATCAAGGTGACCTCAAACTTGCCCCATTCGTTTGTCCGCCTAATCAAATCCATCGGTTGAATGTTCAATTGATCGAGACGAGGTTTATTGATCTCATACGCCACCAACCTAGCCGTTCGAAGGGCTCCGCGCATGCCCTCTAGAGCCATCGGTTCGGCGCCCTCAATATCGAGTTTGATGACGTCGACACGCTCTATATTTGCTGATGAAATGTAACGATCGAGAGTCGTGGCGCAAACTCTATATTGCCTGCTCTTTGAACCGGGTAGTTCGACCAAGCTGCCGCCCCAGCTGTTCTCCGGCGCGCTCCAAAAATCCAATTCACACTCCGTGTCACTTAATGCCTTTGGCTCGATATGGATAACGGAATCCAGTAAGTTGATTTTTGCGTTGGATTGCAGGACTGGGATGTTTCGCGGATCGGGTTCGAACGACACGACGCGACCTTCGCCCTTTAGCGCCGTCGCCGCGAGTAACGAGTAGAACCCCATATTCGCTCCACCGTCCACAAACGTATCGCCCGGCTGAATGACGGCCAGAAAGATTTCTGTCATGCGAGGATGGAGAATTCGCCCATTCGATGCCGCAATCACCATGTTGGAGTCCCAAGAAGGGAGCAGGATTTTAAAACCGTAAGCGGTCTGATAAAGCACGACGCCATGGTCACGACCTAGCAGGGAAAGGAGCGCCTTGCGAGCCTCCCTGAGCGCAGTAACTCTGTCCACGCGGCCAAATCTTATCCCACACTGTGAAATCAACCAGTCTCTTGCGCTCGCGGGCCAGCACTCTGATCTAGGATGTGTCAAGCAGACCTCACGGCCGCGCCCGGGTAACTCGAGGCGTCCGTCGCAGAGGGCCGGCGGATCTCATTTTTTGTGCAAAGGATGTCGACGATCTCACGTTCTCTCAAAACCATCTGGAAGTGTTCCGGGTTCCACGCATAGGTTCGATTCTCCTGTTCGTCAACAAATGAAATCTGTTTGAACGAACCTAGTTCGGCAACCCTATGCACCAAGTCCAGCGGCTCGACGCCCAATTGATTTAGTAACGGGCCGTTAACCTCAAAAACGAGAAGTCTCGCGGTGAGAAGACTCTTCGCCATCCCGGCGAGCGCAAACGGTTCGGCGCCTTCCAGATCCAGTTTTATGACGTCTACACTCTGCAGGGCGTGGGCCTCTATGTAATCATCGAGACGTACACCCGAGACTCGAATTATTTTTCCCGTCGTTCCCGGATTGACGAACAGACTGCTGCGCATTGGCTCATGAGGTACAACGGCGAACTCAAAAGTGCTGTCACTGCTGGTGAGTGCCTTCTCTTCCAGTCGGACAATCGATTGCAGGCCGTTGTACTCGACATTCTGCCGGAGCAAACCAAATGTGGTCGGGTCTGGCTCGAACGAAATAACTTGGCCTTTTCCATCGAGCAGGCGGGCGGCAAGCAGCGAAAAAAATCCGACATTACTGCCACCGTCAATGACGATATCACCGGGACGAATCGTCGCTTCCAGAATCTCACGGACTCTCGGGTGCAGGCGAGCTTCCCCGAGCGCCATAATAAGGGTTCCTTGATCGGCACTGGGCAGCAAGAGTTCAAAGCCGTACGGCGTCGCGAACCTGATGGCGGATTGCTCCCGAGCTATGCGAGAGACAACTGCTTGACGCATCTGCTTTACCCACATAAGCCGGTCGAACCTAGCGAGGCGGACCGCGAGGTGAACTGCGAGCCAGTCTTGTAAGCTGGCCGGGTGGAGATCTCCGCGAAGATGTTGCTTGTCGCCCAACCTCAGACGCCCACCTTGCTGCTCTCGCGAGTCTCAAGTGAGCAGGGAATATTCAGCACTCCGGCCCACTCATCCATAAAGTGAGTCACCGGCGTGCCCTCGATAATCAGTGCGGGGACCAGAGTCCAGTTATGATTCCGTTCATGGTCGTCGTGGATGCTGAAATAGATGCTGTAGGCTCCGGGCCGTAGCGGTAAATCGGGAAAGGACAACTGGACGTCGTGCTCACCCGGCGCGAGGTGCAGATTATCAAATGACCAGCCCGCAATAAGGAATCCTCTCGAGTCGTAAACGACCGCCGCGACTCGACCATGACCGATCGCCTCGCGGGTGAGCACCCGGATTGCCACGGAGATAACTCCCGTGCCTTCTGCAACGACGTTTGTTCCGCTGCCCCGTCGCCGGACCACTTCCCACGATGAAAACGAAACAGGCCCGTGCGAAGGAAAATCCTTTGGTTCTTGGTGCGAAGTTAGAAGCGATGACTGTTCGTACGCCGCGATTACGCGCTCGGCGAAACCGTCCAGACGAACCTGGCCGGAGTCGATCCAGATCACGCGTTCGCAGAGGCGGCGAATCTGGTTCATCTGATGGCTGACGAAAATGATTGTGCGGCCACTCTTCGAAACGTCCTGCATCTTGCCGAGGCACTTTTTCTGAAATTCGAGATCGCCAACAGCTAGAACCTCGTCTACAAGTAGTATCTCTGGCTCCAGGTGCGCCGCAACGGCGAACGCGAGGCGCATCTGCATCCCCGTACTGAAGTGCTTCAATGGGGTGTCAATGAACCGCTCAACACCTGCGAACCCGACAATCTCATCGAATTTTCGGGTGATCTCCGATTTCCGCATTCCCAAAATCGCGCCGCTCAGAAATAAGTTTTCGCGCCCGGTCAACTCGGGATGAAAGCCGGTACCGACTTCGAGCAAACTTCCGACACGGCCGTGAATTTCAGCAAACCCCTCGGTCGGGCGCGTGATGCGCGAGAGAATCTTCAGGAGCGTCGTCTTGCCAGCGCCGTTTCGCCCGATCAGCCCGATCACCTCTCCTCGCGGGACGTCGAACGAGACGCCGCGCATCGCCCACAAGTAGTCAACCGACTGGCGCCTGCCGTTACGCCGAAGGGTCGGCTTGAATGCGCGTGCCAGGACGTCGCGCAGCGCGAAGTAGCGTGCGCGTTCGCCCACGCGATAGCGCTTGCCGAGTCCCGCAACGTGAATGACCGTTTCGCTCACCGTTCAAACCACATCGGCTATTGTCGTTTCCATTTTCTGAAAGTATGCCAGTCCGGTCAGCAGAACCAAAACCACAACACCCGCGGAAACCAAGAGCATTCTCCTTGGCGGGTCGCTGTCGCCTGCAAGCGCCCAGCGAAATCCCTCGATTACACCTGCCATCGGGTTCAGGGCGTACAACCAGCGCCATTTCTCAGGCACGAGCGAACTCGGGTAAACTACGGGCGAAGCGAACATCCAGAACTGTACCATGAACGGAACGACGTAACGGACGTCGCGATAGACCGCATTGAGCGCTGAAAGCCACAGACCAACGCCCAGCGCGGTCAGGATGGCCAACACGAGAAACGCAGGGAGCCACAGCATCGCAGCGGAGGGCCGGGTTCCGTAGTAAATCATCATTACAATGAACATTAGAAACGAGACGCCGAAATCCACCAGGCCGGATAGCACCGCTGAGAGCGGCAGAGCAAGCCGTGGAAAATATACCTTGGTGATAAGGCGCTGGTTCTCCACGATTGTGTTCGTGGCGTTCTGAAGCGATGTAGCGAAATACATCCAAGGCAGCAGGGCACAATAAAAGAAAATCGGATAAGGAAGCCCTTCCGATGGGATATGTGCGAGTTTGCCGAAAAAGAGGGAGAAAATAAGCATGGTGAGAAACGGCTGCAATACAGCCCAGGCGGCGCCAATCACCGTCTGTTTGTAGCGGATTTTAATGTCGCGCCACACGAAAAAATAAAGCAGTTCACGATAGCTCCATAGCTCTTCGAGTGGAGGCGCCCAGCGCCCGCTTTGCGGTGCGATGCGTATCACCGGAGGCTGCGCAAGAGCAGCTGACCCCGAATTCGCAGCCTCATCGCTCATTCGATTCCCTCCGTCCCCCGCGACTTGAGCTGTTTCATGTCTTCCTCTTCGATACGCCCCATCAATTCCTTGCGGCCCGTAAAGTACGCCTTCAAATTTCGCCCCACTCGCAAGGGAACCACCGTGACTTGGTTGTAACTAGCCTCGCGCCAGGAAATCGGCCCGCGCGCAGGAATCAGGTGCGTGCCCCATTGGAAGATCAGACCCAGGTTCCAGATGATGAACACAGAAGTCGTGCAGGCCGCAACAACTCCCGCATGTTTGTCCTGCCAAGTGCTGGCGAACCAGTCGAAAAACGCAGCTAGCCCCAAAACGAACACGGGAGTCAGCGAGACAAAGAACCGATTCCCGAAAGAAGAAAGGCCGTCCCAGTCCGCGTAACATCCGATAACGTAGAGGAATGTCGCGAAAACCAAGATTAAATCCGCCCCGAGAATGCGCTCACGCCTCTGAAAAAAGAAAAGGCCGACGACAGCTAGAAGCAAGATAGGAGTCCAACTAAAAAGTCCGTGATCGGAAGAGAAGCAAACTTTAATCAGAGCGTGAGGCGTCCAATCCCACAAGTGTTCGTAGCCAAATTTCAGATAGCTCCCGTAAATGATTTTTTTTGCAATCAGCGTGGGGAAAAAGGCAGCAACGACTGCGCCGGAGAAGATAAGGTTCATGAGGCACAGGCGGACGACATTGTTAGAACGTGTCTCGTGGAGCGCCCGCCAGTATCCGGACAGCGATTCTTGCAATGGCAACACGAATAGGACCACGTTTATGTAGTAGACATCTAGCATGACCCCGCCAATGGCCCCCAGGCAAAGCCATTGTACCCAGGTTCGCTTGTCGCGCGTGCGATCCCAATACCACATGAAAAGCGCGACGACGAATGCTGCGTGCGCGTGCGACCAAGACGGATTGAAATACATGTACACCGGAAAAGAACTAGCGAACCAGATTCCCACCGTGGCGAGGAAGACCCAGCGTTCGTCGATGTATTTCCGACCTAGTCGAAACGAAATCCACAAAGCCAGAAAGCCGTAGAGGGCTGTTGCCAGCGCCATCGTAATGAGATAAGGGCGGGAAAAACCATCGGCGGCAACATGACCGCCGAGGTGGTCGTAGGCAAGCACCCCCAGGTGCGCAATCAGGAGAAAAGGAGACCATAAGATGGCGGGCCCAATGGCGAAGTGATTGTCGAGGTGTCCGGTCGACGTATACGCCTCCGGGACGATGCGGCCCGCGGCATCCGTTCTGCCCGTGCGAAAGCTTGGGTTGGCCGCAAGCCAATCTTTCTCGAAATTTAACTGATCCTCGATCAGGAGTGCCCGGCCAAAAGCATAATACCCGACGCCGTCGCCTCGTACCCAGGGGTTGACGAGCGGAAGCGTGAGAAGGAAGGCAACAATTAAAATATGTTCGTTATTCGAGAGTCTGAGCACAAAAGCTAAACCCCATGTCGTCGCTGATCCTGCCCCTGCGCGTCGGCTCCCCGCAACCCGCCCGCTGGCAGTTTATGATTCAGCTTTCGCGTGCTCCGGTAGCCGGGCGTCCTTGCTATCGGCGCGGTTCTCATCCTTCCGCAAAATAGCGATAAGAGAAAGAGGCGGAAGCGGAAGCCACGGATCGATCACGCGGAAGACCGGCGTGAGCAGGTTCAGAAATCGAATTTGGGTCAGACCGAATGTTTTTCGGCGCAGGATCCGCCCGTTCAACCACCAAGCGATCACGCCGGTGCGGTTGAATTTAAGCACGCGTTCCACTTTGAAACCCGCGGACTGCCCTACTGCGACAAGCTGTTTCTCCCTGTAGCGCCGGCAATGTCCGAGCACCTCGTCCAGCGTTCCGAAGAGTCCCGGGCCGTTCGGAACCAGCACTACGGCGGTTCCACCATCCTCCAGCGCTCCATAGACGTTTCGCAGCGCGCCGGCATCATCGGCTAGATGTTCCAGCACGTTCAGGAAGATCACCGTGTCAAACGATGGTTCCGTGGGAAATGAGTTCGCCTTCGTCGCGTCCACGTGGGCAATGCGCAGGTAAGGCCGATTCGTTCGCAACCTTTCAAGGGTATCGAGATACTCCGAATTGATGTCGGTAGCCCAATAGACCTCGCGCGGGACCAGATGCAGCGTCAGGTTGCCGATCCCCGCTCCGATTTCCAGGACGCGGTTTCCAGTGTACGGCCGGATCACGTCCGCCATCCAGCGTGTGAAGCGCGGGGCGCGGTTCAAACGCAGCAGGATTTCGCTGCCAGTTCCATCGGCGACGTAGATTTTATCGGACGCAGCGTAACGTAAAATCGCCCAAAGCGCGCGAACGCCATCCTTCCAGTTGATCTTCTTCCCCTCAGCGTAGGTTCTTCCGGAGTAGCTTATGGGCACTTCAAAAATCCGGCTGCCGCGTTTGGCCAGTTTGATAGCCAGCTCCGGTTCGACGTCGAAGGTCGAGCTCTGAAGCGGAATGCTCTTGAGCAAATCCGCGCGCACCATTTTGTAGCAGGTTTCCATGTCCGAGAGGTTCAGATCGCAAACCAGGTCGCACAATAAGGTGAGCAGCTTATTGCCCAGCGCGTGGCGGAAGAAAAGCGCGCGCCTGTAACCGCCGGGCATGAAGCGCGAGCCGAAAACGGCATCCGCGTCTTCGTATAGGAACAGCTCCACCATTTGCAGCAGGTCTCGTGGATGGTATTCCAAATCGGCGTCGTGGATGACGACCAGATGCGTATCCACGTGAGCGAGCGCGCTGCGAATGGCAGCGCCCTTGCCCAGGTTTTTTTCGTGGCGCAGCCAGATCCAGTTGAATTTCTTGAAATCCTGGCTGGATTCCAGGTGAGCCTGAAAGCGGCGGATTGCTTCGGCGGTGCCGTCTGTGGAGCAATCGTCCACCACGATCACGGTGATGCTCTCTAAGCGCGGCGATTCGTCCAGGACGGCGAGCGACTGTAGACTGGCCTCGATCAAATACTGCTCGTTGTAGGCGGGGACGAGAACGGAAAGCGTGGTGCTAGTGCGATTTTTTTCGGCAGCGTCTCTGGGAGGGGCAGAGGGGCCCCCAATCAACCGGGGGCTGGCACTGGCGGCCTGGTTTGTTGTTGGCGTGGTGCTCATGCTTTCCATGGGATGCTTGTGTCAGACAATTTGCCCAAATCCCGCACGGCTGGACCGCAGAATATCAATCTGCGGATAGCCCTGCGATGGCCCGGCCCTCGGCGGCGCCGGCAGTTACGCTCTTCGCCATGCCTGCTTCCTGCTTATCGCGGAAGTAAGCGATCACGCCGTCCACAATATCATTCAGAGGAATGGACGGGCGGAAGCCAGTTAGCCCCTCGAGTTTCTCCAGCGCCGGCACGCGCCGCGGCATGTCTTCGAATCCGGGTTCGTATGCCTGCTCGTAGGCTACGTGCGCGATCGGTGACTTGCTGCCAGTGCGCTGCTTCACCAAGAGGGCCAGGTGTTCGATGGAGATCTCCTCGGTGCTGCCGATGTTGATGACTTCACCGACCGCCTGCGGATTGCCAAGCAAACGCAGAACAGCCTGCACGCAATCGCGAACGTCGCAGAAACAGCGCGACTGCTGGCCCGTCCCGTACACGGTGATGGGTTCGCCAGCGAGGGCCTGGCGCACAAAATTGGGCAGCACCATGCCGTAGCGCCCCGTCTGGCGCGGTCCCACCGTGTTGAAGAAACGCGTGACGATTACCGGCAGTTTTTTTTCTTTCCAGAAGGAGAGCGCCAGGAACTCGTCCAGCGCCTTGGATGCAGCATAACTCCAGCGTCCTTTGCTGGTCGGTCCCAGAACGAGGTCCGCATCTTCTCGGAACGGGACTTTTTCGCTCTTGCCGTAAACTTCCGAAGTCGAAGCGGTGAATACCAGTTTCTTCTTCTTGGATGCCGCGTCCAGTACGTTCTGCGTGCCGTGCACGTTCGTCTCAATGGTGCGCACCGGGCTCTCAACAATCAGACGCACACCCACCGCCGCCGCGAGATGAAAAATCACGTCGGATTCATCCACAAGCTCGGCCAGCAAATGCTTGTTCATGATCGAATCGAAGATGTAATGAAAGCGGCTATTGGTTTTCAGGTGGCGGATATTTTCCACACTGCCAGTGGAAAGATCGTCCAGAACGAAAACTTCTTCGCCGCGATTCAGTAGCGCTTCCGATAAATGAGAACCGATGAAACCTGCACCGCCGGTTATAAGGTAACGCATTATGACACCTCTAGGTGGAGGGCCCGTGTGATTCCCCGGACTCCGTTGGAAATCTGGGATGCTTTCCCACATCTTCGCCATACCCGTAGCCGTAGGCGTATGGGTAGTAGCGGTATGAATAGTAATAATCCGGAGCGCTCGAATCGACTGCGTTCAAAACAACGCCGAGCAGGCGGCATTTTACCGCCGCGAGGAGATCCCGCGTTCGCGTAAAGGCCTCTTTGGGTGTTTCACCGCTGCGCACTACGAGCAGAACGCCGTCCGTGAGAGCGGACAGAATTACAGCATCGGTCGCCGCCATCACCGGAGGCGAGTCAATGACTATAAATTTAAAGCGGTGGCGGAGTTCCACGATCGCTTCGCGCATGCGGTGCGAAGAAAGCAGATCGGCGGGGCTGGGGGGAACCGGGCCGGTAGTTAGCGCCGCGAGATTATTGATGGTCGGGTGCGGGATGATAACTTCGTCCAGAGTCGAAACGCCAGCGAGATACGAACTGAGGCCCATTTCTTTTCCGATGGTTAAGTTCAATGCGCGGCGAATGCCGGGTTTGCGCAAGTCAGAATCCATCAGCAGGGTGCGGTCGCCAAGCTGCGCTAGCGTTACCGCAAGGTTTACGGCAGCGGTAGTTTTTCCTTCGCGCGGCAATGCACTGGTGACCAGGATTACTTGCGGCGGATGATCCGCTTGTGAAAGCAGCAGGGAAGTGCGCAACGCGCGGAACGCTTCGGAAATTTGGGACTTAGGTTGAATGTATGATAACAATTCAACGCGCGGCCCCGACGCAGACTGCGGCGCTGCTTGGCGTGCCAGTCGCGAGAATCGGCTGTGGCTGGTGCGTAAGCCCGGCAGAGACGGCACCACCGCGAGCGAAGGGAGTCCAGTAAGCGATTCGATGTCGTCGGGAGACTTTACGGTATTGTCCAGGTACTCGCGAAACAGCGCCAGGCCCACTCCGCCAACCAAGCCCACCAGAATCGCGAGCAGGATGTTGCGCGCCTTCTGGGGCCGAGACGGACTGGACGGGGCCAGCGCGGGGTCAACTACACGAATGTTGCTGGAACGCAGTCCCGCCGTGATGCCCGCCTCCTTCAGCTTTTGCAGCAGCCCGTCATAGAGCTGTTTGTTCGATTCCGCATCGTGCTGCAGAATATGATACTGGACAAGCTTCTCGGCGAGATCGTTGGCCTCAGCCTTTTGTTTGTCCAGCGCTTCTTGCAACAGTTCCACGTGGCTACGCGCCGTGTTGAATTCCTCTTCGACGCTTTCCACCATTGTTTTTCGCGCATTCGCGAGACTTTCCTCGACTTCCTTTTGCTGAGCCGCTAACCGCAAGACTTTCGGAAAATTCGGGCCGTATTGATCGAGGGCTTCGGCATGTTGTTCATCAAGTTCGGACTTGCGCTTCAGGAGCGTTGAAACCACGTCGTTGTTGCGAGCCGCAGGGAGCGCATCCACGTTCCCTGAAATCGCCATGCGGTAGAGGGCTTCTTTCTGGGCGACATCCGTCTGTGCCTCAGTCACTGCTTTACTCAGATCGCCAAGCTTTTGCGAGGTGATGTCCTCCTTCTCGTCAATCTGCCAGATTTGGTTTTCGCGCTGATACGCGATGCGCGCATCTTCCGATTTTTCTACCTTGATGCGGAGCTCTTCCAGTTCCGCCGATAGCCAGTTGGAAGCTTGCGTGGTCGCGTCATATTTGCTGCGGAAATTTTCCTCCACGTAATTATGGAGGTGGCCATTGACGATCTGCGCGGCGAGCTGAGGATCTTCCGCTTCGAACTGAACCTCAATCAGGCGACTGTTGGGTACGCGCTTGACGACCAAACGCCCTAGGAAAGCGCCCAGTATGGCCGGTCGAGTAGGAGCCGAGGCAGCGTGTTGCCAGGCGATCGAACCTGGAGATCCGCCAAATTCGGGGTAGCGGGCAAGGTCTAGCGATTTGATCGTCATCAGAGCCAGGGTCTCGCTCTGCAGGATCTTCGTTTGTGTTTCGATGTAGGCTTCGGTGTCTTCGTATTCTCCGAAGCCGTTTGAGTCCGGGAAAGGCTGCATGGATTGCGCTTCCTTGTCCACTTCCACGCGCGCTGCCGCCTGGTATACCGGCTTCATCTTGAAGGAAGCAATGGTGACAACCGTTACCACCGTCAGCAGGAAGGTCAGGATCAGCCACTGATGCTTGCGCAGGATGATCAGGTAATCGAGCAGGTGCGGTTCGCGCGGCACCTGATCCCAGGGCAGCACGGACGGAGCGGGAATTACTGTCAATGCTTCGCCGGCTTTTCGGTCGCGAAGGCTCGGCACGATTCTGGATGGCTCTTCCATTTACCCCTTCATTTCTATTGCAGCGGACGGTTGCGAACGCTTAGTAAGCCCGATAAATGGCCACGGAGGAGCCGATACTGATGGCTGCTTCCGCGCTTCGTGCCAAGATTTTCAAACCCTTGCTGTCGGGTATGTAAAGGATGTCATTCGAATTCATGGGGACGTCCTGTGTCTTCTGGTTTTCGATCTGCTTGATGCGTACCGGGATCGTGTCTCTTTGGCCCGTGACTGGATTGTTGCGCATGATCACCGCGTTGTCAGCTTTCGCGAAGCCCGTCAAGCCATGCGCCAGCGCTACTGCTTTGAGGACAGTGATCTGCTCGCCGTGACTCTGCAGCACGTACCCGCCAGGTTGCGCGATGCCCGCACCGGTAACGTAAACGATGCCGCCGCGCGGCACCGAAATCACGTCGCCGCCGTAGATCAGAATGTTGTAAGCCGAATCTCCGGATTCCAGCAGGTCCCGTATGCGAATGGTAATGATTTGCGGATTTTCTCCGAGCGGATCGTCCGGTGTAGGGGTTCCCGCGCCGGCATTGACGCTACCGTTACCGTTCGTGCTCGCTCCGATTATCGCGGCAGCGCTTCGTGCAGCGAAAGGGTTAGGGCTGCGCGTCACGATTACGACGCTGCCGGCGTCATCGGCAATTCCGCCGGCGCCTGCCAAAATTTCCAGCAACGTGGTGGGGCGAACCACCTGATAAACCATCGGCTTTTGTACCGCTCCGACCACCGAAACTGGCTGGCTGTTCTGTTCTTTTACGAAGACCGATACCTGCGGATGAGTGACCAGGCCATTTTCGATGAGCAGCTGTTCCATTTTCTGTTCGAGCTGGAATGGCGTTAAACCCGCCGCTGTGATTTTCGTCGGGATCAGGGGAAATGAGATATCGCCAGCATCACCAACCCGGACGTCGCGCGAAAGTTCCTGCACATCGAACACTTCGATGTGCAACAGGTCGCCGGTGCCCACCGGGACGTCACGGGGCTTGGTGCGCTCTTGCGCGGCTAGCTCCTGAATTTTCTCGTTGGTTTGTTGCGGAGTTTCAACTTTTTGCTGGGCGTGCAGTGCCGGAACGGCACACAAGACCAGTACGGACAAAAATGCGACGAGCCTCGCCGTGGGCCAGCTCGCGACACGCCGGACCTTGGAATTCACCGCTATCGATAACATCTCAAACACTATCCCTTAGCGGGTGCGTTACTGTCAACCCGCGAAATCCCGTCGAAAAAAGACACAGGGAGGGTCGAATTAGCTTAGCAATTTATAACGCTGAGCGGTGTCACTTTTGCTGGGTGCCGTAATCGCTTGAGCACGCGAGCGGCCACTAAAATGCAATATTCCTCCCCGAGTTCCATCCCGGGACTGCCTGCAAGTATTTTGCTGGATGGGTGATTTCGCGCGACGCGCGCTCGCTCGGCTGGCGCCGCGTCCGGAACGGATGCCGTCATAGCGTCGGCTGATTTTCAACGACGAAGACGCGGCGTCCGGCGGGCAGCAGAAGCTGTGCACAGCGGTATTCATTGGGGATTAGCGATCGTGAACAGCGAACTAAGCGCCCACGATGAGACGAAGCGCTATCCGATCCTGGATGCGTTGCGATTTGCGCTTGCATTTTGGGTGGTGATGGATCACTTCGGGAATTTCCGCTCTCCGCGAATGCCGATACCTCTGTGCCGGCCGTCTGGCTACTCAGCCACAGCCACGCGACGATCGTTTTCGGCATCGCGGCCGTCATGGGTTTTTTGTCATTTCGGGCTTTTGCATTCATCTTCCATTCCGAATTGGGAAGACCTCGCTGCTCGCGCTATTTTACGCGCGACGCCACGTTCGAATCCGGATTCCCGTAGTTGCGATGATAACCCTCTACCTTTTTTCGACGAACCGCGAGCTTCTCTTCGGTGCCAGGCCCACGTTGTGAAGACGCGGCTGATACCTGCCATCTGACATTGCATCCTTGAGCCGAAACTGCCATGCGTTACACGCATGCAAGATTTCCCCGTACGTCAGGATCGGCTGCGGCACTCGCGCCCTTGGCAGCCAGACCGGATGTGGGATAGCATTCACTCTCCAGTGAAGTCTTGTCGGCTCGCTTGTAAAGTTGAGAACTGCGTGCGCCTTTCCTGCCCTGTATTCCTATTCGATTTATTTGTGGCAGGACGTGTTCGGAATCTCCACGATTCGCGGCTTCCAGCAGTTTTTTCAATCGAACTGACATGGTTTCCGTTCTTCGCATGGTGGCTCTTCGGGTGCGTGATTTTCAGCATCGTGATGGCCCGGCTGATCGATTTTCCGATTCTGAGGATGCGCGAGAAGTTTTTCTCGCCGGAGCAGGCGGCGTTGGCGTCGCCCCCTGCGGGTAGTACGTCCCAGGCATTGGTCCCCGCCAAAAACGCCTGAGCAGCAAATGCCTATTCCAGGTCCAGTTCGGCATCTCGTTCGCGCGCGCGCTTACGTGTGCGCACCGCCGCGCCTTGGGAAGGCAGGGGCGTGGAGGTGGCCAGGTGCGCTTGCAGCAGAAACAATAAAGCGTTGGAAGGAATGTGCAGATTGAAATCCACCAGGCTGTGAAGCAGGAGCCCGCAGAGCGCCGTGACGGCTCCGGCATGAACGGCGCGCGAGAAATGACCCTGTTCAGCGGTGAAGCAACTTCGCGCATCGCGCACCAAGATCCACAAGAACGCGAGGCCGCAGAGGCCGCCGAGGATGCCCATTTCGGCGAGCAATTCGACGTAGTCGTTGTGCACGTGGTCCACGACGTAGCCGTCATAAGCGATTTCGTAGCGGGGGAACACCGCGACGAGCGAGCCGAGTCCTGCGCCCTTTACCGGATGATCGAAAAATATATGCGCTGCTCCGTGGACCATGGTAGCGCGACGGCCCAGCGTGACATCACCCGGATGCAAGGTTGAAAATCGTTCGATCGCTCTACCAGCGCCGAGCCACGCGACCAAAGCCAGGGCGGCAAAACCCACGATGGCGAGCGCCACCAGGCGCGGGCCTTCCTGTGCTTTGCGCAGACGCGCCAGCAGCGCCAGCACCGCGACTTCAAATCCGAAGCTGACGATGCCGCCGCGCGAGCCGGAAAGAATCATCGCGCCGACGGGAACGATGGTCAGCAATCCGGTCAAAGGGATCATGTCGCGGCGCAATCCGCGGAAAATCAGCAACGCCAGCCCGGCCGGAAGAGTGAGTTCCACAAACCCGGCAAAATGATTGCGGTTCACGAACGGGCCGAAGGGGTCGCCGCCGGCGGTGAGTGTGCGGAAACCGTAGATTTTAGCGTCGGAGGTGAAGTGCTGCACGATGCCCAGCAGTGATACCGCAAAGCACAAAAGAATTAGAAACCATGCGAGGTTGGTCAAATCGCGGCGCTCGCGAAACGCTTGAGTTGAAAGAAAGAAAATCAGCAGGTACGCGGCGAGTTTCAACAGTTCGACACGCGTCAAAAACGGATAGGGTGTGGCACCCAGCAGGAACTGTACGAGTCCGATAACGAACAAGCCCAGCAAGGGCCAGTTGAGTGGATTCCAGTGAATCTTGATGCGGTCATCGAGGAAAACCAGCGCTGCCCATCCCACGAACAGCAAGCTTGCGCCAATCTCCAGGACTGCACCCGACCAGACTTCGACCGCACCAAAGGCCAGCACGCAAAACGCGAACAGGAACAGCAGGCCCACGCGGATCACTTTCATCGTGAGGGAGTCCCCAAATCCTCCTCAGGAATCAGCGAGACGTCCGCAATCCACACGGTGCCGCTCAGCTTGTTTTCGAACAGGCGGCTGCCCGCGCGCAGAAGGCGCAGCAGCAGGAAATGTGTTTGCGCGCTCGTCGTCAGATCCAGATCCAGGGCGGTCCAGTTATGAGAGCCCACGAAATTATCCGTCAGCATATTCACTGCGTCGTCGTGGTTAGGGTCCACCAAAGAAAAGCGCATCCCGCTTTCGGTAGTGATCTCTTCAGTACGCATGTAGGCGTGAAAATGGTACGTGCGCCGGGGTTCGACCGGAACATACTGCATCGGTTGGCTGAGTTCCAGGTTTGTGCCGCCGCCAAAATCCAGCCGCACGGCGCGCACGCCGGAAGAGGGAGGCGCGACGTCGAAATCTACCGCGACGCCGATGGGAGAGTTCCAGCGCCAGCCCAGGCCGCCGTTGCTGAAGTCGCTGGAAAATCCGCCGTTCCACACGAGCGAATGATTTAGTGGTTCATCGTGCGGCAGCCCCGCCGCGGTAAGGGCTTCGATCCAGACTTGCTTGGCGTCGGTGGAGCGATCGTCCTGAATGAGCTCGTCGAGAAATGGAAACGTGCGCGGCAGAGCCAGGATCTTTCCGAGCGCAAGCATGCGCCGCCACACCGAAAGCGCGGCATCCGGCTGGCGAATCGAGGCGAAAAAATTCAGCGCTTGAACGTAAGCGTCCTGATCCGCGGGCAAAACCTGGTCGAGCAATATATTTACGTCTTGGCTCGACCGCCACACGCGGGAGATCGCCAGCGTGAGCAGCCTGGGGTCCGACTGCACCGCGTGGCGAATTTCCGCGTAGCCTTCCGCTTCTTTTTCCTGACGCAGCAGAAAATTCCCGTAGTTCCAGGCGACTTCGGCGGAGAGCGGATAGACGGAG